>Ga0316204_10004511_pt1 | contig 24851 bp, 16 predicted proteins | sample 6monrhotite_MG_2_FD_205661 | JGI IMG/M metagenome (GOLD analysis project Ga0316204, IMG submission 205661) | Microbial mat bacterial communities from mineral coupon in-situ incubated in ocean water Damariscotta River, Maine, United States -... | ecosystem: Environmental > Aquatic > Marine >... | reverse complement strand
GCAATTTTAATTGGGTGTTTAACCCACTTAACAGGCACATCTTCAGCTGCAATTTCTGCTTCTTTAAATTCACTTTCAATGGTTAAGAAGCTTACAGCAACACGTCTATTTTTATGCTGATCGGCACTTTCATTATCAAAGGCTGGTTGACTTTCACCTTTCCCAGATGAAAGAATTAAATCACTATCAACACCGTGCGCAATAAAGAAATCAAGTGCGGCTTTTGCTCTTTCTTCCGATAGATTCTGATTATAATCATCTGTACCAATCGAACAAGTATGCCCGACTATATTAATTTTAGACCCTAATTTCTTAGACTTGATTTGATCCACTAAATCAGATAATACACTCATGGTGTCATCTCTTAGTTTTGAAGAATCTAGATTAAAGAAGGCCATTGATGATAAATCAATTTCATTTTGAATAACAATTTTTCTTTCTTCTTTTAAACGCGCCAATGCCTCTTCATCAACCACTTTAACTTCTTCATAACGCTCAGTTGCCTGATGTGTCTTACCAAAGTCATAACGGTACATTAAAAAAGCACGTGTATCACTTTTATCAAGAGCGAAATCACCGCCTTTTTCTAATTGTTCAACATGTAAAGCTATAGAATGCCCTGTGTTGTGAAAATATTTTTCTAAATCAAAACTTGCCGTTAATTGGTCAGAACTGAATTCTCCTTTTTCATAATCTAGACCGCCGGTTAATCTGACTAAATTGTTATCAAAGTATTTTCCTAACCTACCTCCAATACCCCACTCATATGGGTGTTCATAAATTCGGGTAATATCTTCAATGGTACGAATTTGAGTTGTTGCATGTGTGCCTATAAAACCATTAATTGTTTCAGATGTAAAAACAGATGTATCACTTAGCAAACGCGTACCTGTTATTGATTTACTCAAATTTAAGTTCCAAAATTTATCTTGTGACTCTTTACCACCACCAATGGTTATTTTTCTATCATCAAAGGTATTTTGATCAACTGCAAAAAATAATTTGTTGACTTTGAATTGTTCTGCATTTTCAATTAATTCTTTTTCGCTATCTACAGCCACCCAATGATAATCTAACTCTAAACCTCCTGCACCATCAGAAAACCAGCCTTGTGCCATCCAATTTGAACGGTAAGTATTATTAAAAGATTTAAGGAAATCACCAATAAACTCACCGTCTTCTGTTATGCCTATCCCTAAACGACTTTGATCGCCAGAATAAGCAAAATTAATTTGGTCTAATGATTGTATTTCAGAGCTAACTTCATCTGTTGTTCCTGCAGAAACAACACAAGCTGCTAAAGTAGTAGAAAGTATGATTTTTTTTATGCGTGATTCCATGATAATTATATCTATAAGTAAAGTTAACGGGATTTTAACAAAAATTTAAAAAATTTAGTATACTTTAAGCAGTATGTCACAAATATATTTAATATTATCATGCGATAATTCAGTATAGAAAGGTAATGCCAAGCATTGATTAGCGACTTCTTCAGTATTTTTTAATGATTCTTGAGGGTATTTTTCTCTATAAAAAGGCTGTAAATGTACAGGAGCAAAATATCTACCACATTGTATTTTATTGTGCTTTAGTTGAATGAGCGTTTCATCTCTATTAATTTTTGTTAATTGTATGACATAGACAAACCATGCTGAATTTTCCTCTTTCTTAAATTCAGGACAGATAATATTCATTTCATTGGATAAAAATTCGAAATAATAAGCCGCAATTTTTTTTCGTTTTTCTAATAAATCTTCTAACCTTAAAACTTGTGACAATCCCAAAGCTGCATTAATATCACTCATACGAAAGTTCCAACCAAAGTTTATTTGATCATACAAATCACCATTCATACTTCTGCCATGGTTTCGCAATAATAAAAATTTGTCATATAACCGAGAACTATGTGTCACAAGCATGCCTCCTTCACCAGTTGTAATTTGCTTATTTGGATAAAAGCCAAAGACACCAATATGCGCAAATGTACCCAATGCTTTACCCTGGTATTGATTACCGATGGCTTCACAAGCATCCTCAATAACTGGAATATTATGAGTATTTGCAATTGACATTATTTCAGAAATTTTAGCCGCTTTGCCAAATGCATGAACAACAATTATGGCTTTTGTTTTTTTTGTAATGGCCACAGACAAAGCCTGCGGGCACATGCCCAAAGTTTCCGGTTCAATATCAACCATTACAGGTAAAGCTCTTATTGCGACAATACTATTTACTGTAGCAGACACTGTAAAAGAAACAGTAATCACTTCATCTCCTGGGCCTACTCCCAAAGATTGTAAGGCCATTATCAATCCAGCTGAACCAGAACTCACAGCACAGGCAAAGGGAGAATTTAATACCTGACAAATTTGCGCTTCAAATGCCTCAATAGTTGGACCTCTAGACAATAAAGACGTTTTTAAAACCTTTTCCACCGCCAAGATATCTTGATCTATTATTTCGGGCTTAGCTAGAGGGTAATTTTTCATAAAATATTGTGCTTGAACATTAGTTTTTGATCAATTTTTAGAGTAGATAAAACTTGATGAATCTTTTCGGCAGCATGGCCGTCGCCATATGGATTGACAACATCTTGTATTGACTCTATAAAAGTTGAGGTTAATGCGCGATTAATTGCTGAAATAATTTGCTCAGAGTCTGCATCAACATCAATAATATTTTCAGCTTGTTCTCGACCTTTTTGACGGATACCTATATTGATTGCAGGTAATTTAAGTGAGGCTGTTTCCATAATGCCACTAGATGAATTTCCAATCATTAAGTCAGCTTGTTTTAATAAGCCCCAATAGACCTGTGCGGGTAAATTTGTGTGCATTTGAGCATTGCTATTTTGTTGACAAAATGTTTGAGCTTTTATCATTATTTTATGCGAACCAGTGTCTGCATTGGGAAAACAAAATACAATATCTTCCTTACGAGTACTCAATGCTTCAAATAGAGCCCTTTGTTCTTGGGTTGAATCTTCGTACAAGGTTACTGGATGATAAGCCACGACTAGTAATCGATTGGATAATTGAAATTGTTGATTAATAATAGATTGATTTGGTATTTCACTTTTATATAAATGATCCAATGAAGGTGCACCACTCAAATGCACTCGCCAGGGTTCTTCACCCATCGCTAAGACTCTCTTCATGGCAATTTGAGTCGGTGTAAAATGGATGTGACTCATCTTAGTCAAAGCGTTTCGAACAGCGTCATCAATCGCACCTTCAGACACATCCCCACCTTCAATGTGTGCAATTGGAATTCTTAAAGTTAAAGCCACGTTAGCAGGGGCTAACATCTCATATCTATCTGCAATAATAAGCATTAAATCTGGCCTTAATTCTGCTAAAAAGTCAGTTATTCCCAAAATAGCCAAGCCTAAAGATTTTGCCATACCCACATCAGTGTCTGAACTCAATAAACATTCAACCGCTTTTACCTGACTAAATCCATCTTGTTTAATTTGCTTCCAAGTTTCACCATATTCTGGCGATAGATGAGGTCCAAAACACAACACTGTTAAATCAATTAACGGGTCTTTTTCTAACAATCTAAGCGGCCAATACAAATGACTGTAATCGGCTCTTGATGAGGTAATTGCAACGATTTTCTTATTCATTCTAGGGTTAATTTACTTTAAAAGGTATAATATGCACCGTATTTTACAGTAGACAATCATATATGAAAAATAAAATTACAGTTATTAATGGTGATGGCATTGGACCTGAAATAATGGATGCAACTTTACGCATTTTAGATGCCGTAGGTGCAGGGCTCGAATATGAGCATGTGGACGCAGGTTTAATGGCGTTAGAAAAACATGGAAATTTATTACCTGAAAAGACATTAGAAACCATTGCAAAAAACACAATTTGCCTAAAAGGACCTTTAACCACACCTATAGGCAAAGGCTTTAGTTCAATTAACGTCGCTTTGCGCCGCCACTTTAAACTCTATGCCAATTTACGACCCGCCATAACATTTCCTGGAACAAAATCTAAATTTGATGATATTGACATCATCACTGTCAGGGAAAATACCGAGGGCGCTTACCGCCAAGAAGGTCAATTCATTAATGAAGACCGCACTGTAGCCAAAGCAGAAATTGTTATTACCCGCAATGCCTGTGAAAAAATCATTCGTTATGCTTTCGATACAGCTATTAAAGCCAATCGTAAGAAAGTAACGGCCGTTCATAAAGCTAATATCATGAAAACTGTTTCAGGATTATTCTTGGAAGTAGCTGAAGAAATTGCCAAGGAGTATCCACAAATTGAATTTAACTCATTGATTGTTGATAATACTTGCATGCAATTGGTGATGAACCCTCAACAGTTTGACATCATTGTCACCACTAACTTATTCGGTGACATTATTTCAGATTTATGTGCAGGACTAATCGGTGGGTTAGGCATGGCACCTGGCGCCAATATTGGTGAAGATTCAGCGATTTTTGAAGCGGTTCACGGTTCAGCTCCAGATATTGCTGGTAAAAAAATTGCCAATCCAACGGCTTTAGTATTAGCAGCTGCATTGATGCTTGAACATATGAACATGGCCGACAAAGCTGTTAAAATTCGCCAAGCAATACGCAGTGTTCTAAATGACAAAGATCGACTAACAGGCGATTTAGGTGGCTCAGCTAAAACAGCCGAATTTACTGATGCAATTATTGAAAGACTATAACTTCAGTCTTTGATATAAAATTAGGAAGCCTCAATCAATTTGGGGCTTTTTTATTTTGGTTTTGTAATTTTCATCTTAATAATATATGTTGATTGCCACGTATAAATGAATTACTATCAATAACTTAACAACTATATACATTGATTACAATGATTAAACATATTTTACTTGTTACATTTTTGTTATTAATAAATACGACTTTTGCACAAGAAAATATCAATATATCATTAATTGATATTAATAAAATTGGTCACAGCAATCTCAAACAACTCAAAAATCATACTAAGGTTGATTGGTGGGTTGAAATGGGAGACAAATTACTAGTATCACTCAATGATAAACACGTCCAACTGCCAAAATTTGTTAACATAGTTACCACTAGAAATAATATAGATTTATCGACTTTAGCCTTTCAAAGTAAAGGACATTGTGATCACTCCATTAGCAACAAAGAGAGCCATCCAATACTTGAAAATTTATTTGAAAATGGTCAATTTAATCTTGTTTCAACGGCCAATGTTCGTAATAAATCTGAAATATTTGATCACAAACAAATATTACCTTTTGAAAAAAATATAGTATTGATTTACCAATATGAAAATAGACCGCATAATAACTTATCAGCCAATTCTCAAGTAGAAAATTTGTTAGCTCAAGTTGATAAAGATCGCTGGTTTTCCCAAGTAGAGTATTTAGCTAGCTTAAATAGAATGCTGGACTCAGACCTTGTTGTTGCTGGGGAATGGCTGGAAGATAAGTTCCAAAATTTAGGATTATCCACATCCAGAATTGATATTAATAATCGCAGAGGTTTTAATATTTTAGGATTTAAGCAAGGCACAACAAAACCTGAAGAATGGTATGTTGTCGGGGCTCATCTGGATTCAAGAAATCAATTTTGGAACGACAACCTTCCCTCTCCTGGTGCGGAAGATAACGCTTCTGGTTGCTCAGGTGTTTTAGAAATAGCCAATGTTATCAGCCAATATGATACAGAGTCATCAATCATGTTTATTTGTTTTAATGCAGAAGAAAGAGGATTGCTTGGAAGTCAAGATGTTGTCAATGTGTTCTCAGATAATGGAGATCTAAGCAAAATAAAATCTATGTTAAATTTGGACATGATTAGTTACAGATTAGGGACAAGAAATATTGCAGTTGCTGGCACCAATAACAGTGCTTATCAAAATTTCGCCAATTTAATTGCTGAAAATGGTAATAATTATACCGATATTGATTGGCAAATTTCAGTCAATATGTGCTGCACAGATTTTCTTAGTTTTTCAAATGTTCAAATTCCAGCAGTTACATCAAATCAACCTGATATTTTTTCATATTTTGGGTACCATACAGTAAATGATTTACCAGAAAACGTAGACCGTAATTTAGGGTCTGACATTGTTAAAGCCAATTTAGCAACATTAGCTGACCTAGCTGGTATTGATTATGAATCTGTGAATACATTTTCTATTACGCCTGCTCATACAGGCTTATGGTATGATCCTGAGCAATCAGGGCATGGTTTAAATGTGGAGATTTTAGATGATAACCGAATCCTGGCATTTTGGTATGTGTATGATGATTTTGGCAATCAAGTTTGGTTGTTAGGAACCGGAACCTATGAAGGCAATACCGCCACCATGGAAGTTTTTATTACAGAGTCTGGTGTTTTCCCACCTAACTTTGTTCCAGAAGACGTGGTTAGCACTGTCTGGGGCAGCTTTCAATTTGAGTTTAGTGACTGTAATAATGCCATCTTCAACTGGACTCCAGTAGCGGAAAATGGATTTACAGCAGGTTCATTAAGCTTGACACGATTGACGAAAATTTCAGGCTTAAATTGCGAATAGAATTTTGATTAAGCCTAGAAAAGAACTTTATTAATTAAACAGTTCGATTATTTAATTGAAAATTTGAAATTACTTCCAGCTGGTTTCTGAGACAATTGATTAATAGCAAAATCTGTAAGCTGAAGAACTCTGGCATAACCTCCAGTGGTTTGACAATCTCGCATAAGGATAATTAATTCTCCCGAAGGAGTCATTTGCACCGTTCCTGGTTGCACTGAAGAGGTGATAATTTCTTTGGCTTTAAGGTTATAGTCATTTTCCAATTTATAGGCCATGCGATTACTTTGTGGTGACACCTTAAATGATCGATTCAATAAAGTTTGTCGTATGCGACTGTCCAGTTGGTCAAACTCAGGTCCTCTATCAACTTGTATTAGATTATTGTTTAAATGGCAAGAATCAAACTTAACTGTTGCTCGAGTGATTATTTCTTTACACGGTGGTAATATTTTAAATTCATCATCTATTTGAATGAGTTTATCTTTTGTTATGCCTGCATAATAACTGCGACTATTTAAAATCAAGGGTGTTTGCCAACCACCTGAAACAGCAATATACGTCCTGACACCGTTTGTTATTTTACCTATATGTAAAGTATCTCCTGAATTAATTTTTATAACCGTATTGAGATTTGCATTATTTTTATTAATACTTAATTGACACTTTGCACCAGTCACCACTATATAAGTTGAGCTATTAAAAGTTAAAGTAGGCCCAATAATTGTCGATTCTAAAACAGCACAATGCGCATCATTATTTAACAATGCATTTGCAAATTGCGCACTGTATAAGTCCATTGCACCTGACAAGGGAACGCCAAATTTTCTAAGCCCAAAACGACCTTGATCCTGAATAGTACTCAATATCCCTGCATAAATGATTTTAACACTGGCTTCAATCACAGGTTTATCCATGATGAAATTCATCAAGACTTATGCCATAGAATTTTATCTTATCCATTGGCCGAATAAAACAAACAGGATTATTATTTACATTAAAAAAATCAACAAAAGTTCTCCCAATAATGTGCCAACCGCCTGGGCTTTCGACTGGGTAGACTCCAGTTTGATTTCCTCCAATAGCCACTGAACCTTTGGCAACAGATAATCTTGGTTTTGTTAATCTGGCTGTTTTTAAAAGGGGGCTTAAACCACTTAAATAAGGAAACCCAGGTAAAAACCCTAAAAAATCTACACTATACTCAACTTGAGAATGGCACTTAATTAATTTTTCAACAGACATCTGTTTTTGATAAGCAAGTCTTTCTATGTCAAGACCAAATACAGGATCATAACAAACAGGAATCTTCCAAATCTTTGGACTAATCTCTTCTACTTGAAGATTACTTTGATAGAGATTTTTAAGATCTGCAATAATTTCTTGCGCTTCAAAAGAATGTTTTAAATAAACCGTTAGGCTACAATAGGTCGTGACAGTTTCTATGATATGTTCAGATAACTGTTTTTGAACCTTTTTATTAAATAAGCCTATATCACTGCTTGTTTGTCGACTTATTTTATCACCCCAAGAGACGAGAATTGCATGTTCTCCAAATTGTTGATAGCTTAACTGTTGAGACATTGATGTAAATATTGAATAATATCAAGTGCATTTTCTTGATCACCATGCACACAAAATGTTTCGGCTTTTATGGCAACCATTTGGCCCTCTATAGTTTTAACTTTACCCTTATTAATTATGCTTGAGACTTGTTGCCAGGCCAGTAATTTATCAGTGATAACTGCATTGTTTTGACTTCTTGATACCAAACTCAAATCATTATTATAGCTTCTATCAGCAAAGGCTTCATAAACTATAGGAAAGTAATCATCAGCCAAAATTGCTATAGCTGAATTATAGGGCACATAAATTTTTATATCAGCATGTACAGCTGCAAATACGTTCAGAACTACAGCGGCAATTTCCGCATCATTGGCAGCTAAATTATATAAAGCTCCATGTAATTTTATGTGGTGCATCTCCACACCAAGTTTATGGCAAGTGTCTTGAAAAAAAGTCACTTGTTGATGCAGGGTTTGCTGTAATTCACCTCTCGAAATATCCATTATTTTACGGCCAAAATTTTCCTTATCTGGAAAAGATGGATGGGCCCCAACATTGACACCATGTTGCTGTGCTAAATTAATCGCCTTTATCATAGTATTCACATCGCCATAATGCCCACCACAAGCAATATTGCATGATCCTAGATAGGGCATCAACTGAGCATCGTTATCCATACCCTCACCTAAATCACAATTAATATCTATTTTCATATTAAAGTTACAACCATCCAAAAACTTTTGCTAAACTTTTCAGGCCGAGTATTAAAGTAATAATAACAATAATCCCACCAAGTATATTCTGTTTTAATGAATTTGCATAATCACCCAAGACCTTTTTACTGTTCATTATCCATAATAGAAATAAAGCAATCAGTGGCAATAATAATCCATTTGCCACTTGTGCAAATTTAATCACTTCTATGGACTTAAAACCAATTGATGAAAATAATATCCCTAATAACAACACAATCATCCATATTATTCTAAAGCGACTTGATTTTAATGTGGATTGCCAATTAAAACAGTCAGAGACCACATAGGCTGCTGCCATAGGCGCTGTGATTGCAGAAGTAATGCCTGCTGAAAAAAGGCCAATAGCCAACAGATATTTGGCGTACTGGCCAAACAAAGGCTCTAGCCCTTTGGCTAGGTCTGCTGCATTATTGACTTGTGAATTTTCAATAGCTGCCGCACTAACAATAATGGCTATTGAAACTAAACCTCCAATAATAATCGAAATAACTGTGTCTTTTCTGGCTTTAGATAAATCTTTTGCTCCTGACCATTTTTCTTGCACTAAAGAAGAATGTAGAAATAAATTATAAGGTACAACTGTCGTTCCTATAAGTGCAATGATAACAAGCAAACTGCCTTCTGGGGTGGATGGAATAAATAAGCCTTTAAGCACCAATAATAAATTTGGTTGAGTCATTATTGCTGTCATGACAAAGGCAATACTCATTAACACCACAAGGGCGACTAATGCTTTTTCAATAACTTTATATTGACCGATAAATAATATCACAAAAGCGACTAAACCAATCAGAAGGCTAAAGATATTTAGATTAAATGATCCCGCTTGAATTGTAGATTGTGTCATCAATGTCTCCAACCCTAAAGCCCCTCCACTGATATTCCCAGCTTCATAAGCGGCATTACCAATCAATATTGCAGAGATAATCAACAGCACTGCCAGACCTTTCAAAAAGGGGCTTTTAAATTCATCTCTAACCGCTTTAGATAAACCTTTATTAGCTATCAATCCTAATCGTGCTGACATCTCTTGCAAGACTATCGTCGCAATAATCGAAAAAACCATCGCCCATAATAATACAAATTGGTATTGTGCTCCTGCAATGGTACACACTGTAACCGTTCCTGGTCCAATAAAAGCCGCAGCTATTAAAATTCCTGGACCAAATTCTTTTGATTTAGTCATATTACTTATTGCTTGTGTTTAAGGCATAGATAACAAAACTTGCTAACCAATGTCCACCTTCATAGCTATCGCCTACAACAAAAGGTAAAGATTGGTGCATGTGCTTGTTAGCGACTTTGATTAGATGTTTATATTTCGGATACTGCTTACCCAATGCATATAAACACCAAGCCCTTGAAAAATTAACACCGTCTAAATGTACCAATTTACCATCGGTTCTATCACTAACAATTCCAACTGTTAAATCGTAATTTGATTTACTCAGTTGTGGCAAAAACTTTTTCAGCCACTTTTTAAATTCTTTTTCATTTAAAACACGTCGCATAATATCCATTTCTTGCAAGCAGGGTGAAAGAAAATCAAAACCACCAGGTTCCCATGAGATAGGGCACTTTTTGTCATTTAAATAAAAATCTTTTGCACGTTTTTCAATAATTGATTTTAATTTTTCATCACTAACTGCCACTGCATAGTCATAGGCAAACCCCATACCAAAGGCTGTATTTGGATGTTCTCCAACTCTAATAGGATAATGTAATTTAGGTAAAAATTCGGCAAACCGATCAGCAATTAATTTTGTCAATGGTTGTAAGTTTCCCTCTAATTCTCTTGCCAAAGGATCATCCCATGTATGTAGTTCTTCAGCCAATTTTAATAACCACGCCCAACCATACGTGCGCTCCCAGGATTTATTATGTTTACCATGAAAATACTCAACTTCTCTAGTAATATTGTGTTTAGATATATTTGTTCGAAGCAAATTTCGCATCTTATGTGCAGTCTTTATATTTGGATAATTTTTTAACAAACTGACCATCGACCAATGCCCATGTACTGCCGAATGCCAATCAAAACATCCGTAAAAAGTTGGGTGCAGTTGTTTGGGAGTTTTTAAATCTTCACTACTACCTATTGTTTGGCCTAACTTATAAGGATATTGTTGCTCTACACAATGAATAGGTAACTGTGATAACCGCATGGCTTCAATTAATCCCATTTTAGGATTGTCATTTTTTTCTTCAACTGTCGCCATACAAAAACTGCTAAAAAAAATAGTACTTAAACATATTAACTGGACTAATTTGTACATATTAATTCATCTTCTTAAAATAGTATGGCAAAGATTTTAACTCAAAAACTAACAATGACAATGATAAAATTTTGTTAATTTTCAAGGAAATTTAAATTCAATCGATTGTTCGGACAATACATTCATTGCATTATTTCCTGATTCTCATAGAGAATTATTTTTAAATGCCTTAAAATACTTAGTTCAATTTTAATAAGTGAGTATCAACTCACATCTCAACGGGGGACGACCATGAGTTTAAGAGAAGACATAAAAAAAGCAGCTTTAGAGTACCACAATGAATTTCCACCGGGAAAAATGAAAGTTGTAGCAACAAAAGCATTAACTACTGCAAAAGATTTGGCCTTAGCTTATTCACCGGGAGTCGCCGCACCATGCTTAGAGATTGAACGCGATCCAAGTACTGCTGCTTTATATACAGCAAGAGCCAATCTTGTTGCAGTTGTTACTAATGGTACTGCTGTTTTAGGCCTTGGGGATATTGGACCTTTAGCATCAAAGCCTGTGATGGAAGGGAAAGCAGTTTTATTCAAAAAATTTGCTGGCGTTGATGTCTTTGATATTGAAATTGATGAAACTGATCCTGATAAATTAATTGAAATCATTGCCGCCTTGGAACCTACATTTGGCGGCATTAATCTTGAAGACATTAAATCACCTGAATGTTTTTATGTCGAAGAAAAACTTAAAAATCGCCTAAGCATTCCTGTTTTCCATGATGATCAACATGGGACTGCAATTATAACCGCAACTGCTGTCATCAACGCTTTAAAAATTATTGGAAAAGACATTGGGCAAGTTAAATTAGTCACATCTGGTGCTGGTGCTGCTGGTATGGCTTGTTTAGATTTATTAGTAGATTTAGGTGTAGATATAAACAATATTTATGTTTGTGATTCTAAAGGCGTTATATTTGAAGGACGTGAAGGTATTCCTGCAGGCTCTAAAAAAGCAAAATATGCCGTGGGTGTCAAACAACAATCAATGGCTGAAGCTCTTGTTGGAGCCGACATGTTTTTAGGGGTATCTATTGCAGGTGCCTTAACTCCTGAAATGATTATGCCAATGGCAAAAGATCCTATTATTTTAGCCTTAGCCAACCCAACACCAGAAATAATGCCAGATGTGGCGCTTAAAGCCAGACCAGATGCCATCATTGCCACAGGTCGCTCGGATTTCCCTAACCAAGTTAACAATGTTTTGTGTTTCCCATATATATTTAGAGGCACCTTAGATGTAGGCGCTCAAGTCATAAACGACGAAATGAAAAAGGCATGCGTTTATGCATTAGCTGAATTAGCACAAAAAGAATCATCTGATGTGGGTGCTGAAGCATTTGAAGGCGAAGCAAAAGGCTTTGGTAGAGAGTATTTGATTCCACAACCTTTTGACCCAAGAATTTTATTATATGTAGCACCAGCAGTAGCACAAGCTGCCATGGACTCAGGTGTTGCCACTCGTCCCATTGAAGACATGCAAGAATACAAAGACAGATTAAGCTACTTTGTATTCAAAAGTGGCCTTATGATGAAGCCCATTTTTGATAAAGCACGCAGCAATCCTAAAACCATAGTTTATGCAGAAGGCGAAGACGAGAGAGTCTTACGCGCTGTGCGCACCGCTCTTGATGATAAGTTAGCTAAACCCATCCTGATTGGACGACCAGAAGTTGTTGAAAGAAGGATTAATAAAATAGGATTAGATCTAACCATAGGTAAAGATTTTGAACTAGTGGATCCAGCCAAAGATTCACGTTACAAAGATTATTGGCAGCTATATCATTCATTAATGGAAAGAGATGGAGTCACACCAGAAATAGCCAAGGCGGTTGTGCGCACTCGCACATCCGTTATTGCTGCATTAATGGTTAAACGGGGTGAAGCAGATGCCATGCTTGCTGGATTAACAGGAAGGTATCCAAAAGTTTTAGAACATGTTAGTGAAATAATTGGCAAACAACAAGGCGTCACTAAACATGCAACAATGAGTGGTATTTCTACAGAATACGGTAATTTCTTTTTCTGTGACACATATGTCAATCCAAATCCTACTGCTCAAGAAATTGCTGACACAGCTATATTGGCAGCTGAAAAGTTAAAAGCTTTTGGTAAAATTCCTCGTATTGCATTAATCTCTTATTCAAGTTTTGGTTCTCGCGAAGGCGAAAGCCCGAACAAAATGCGCGATGCTTTAAAAATATTACATGACATTGCTCCAGATTTAGAAATTGAAGGTGAAATGGAAGCCGATGTTGCACTAATTCCAGAATTAAGAAGAAAAGCTTTCCCTGGATCTAAATTAAAAGGCAGAGCCAATTTATTTGTACTACCAAACTTAGATACAGCTAATGCTGTCATAAACATGATCAAATGTTTTACTAAAGGAGTCACAGTTGGACCAATTCTTTTAGGCAGTAAACAAGCAGCTCATGTATTGACCCCTGCATCATCTGTAAGGCGCATCATTAACATGACTGCCATTGCTGCCATTGATGCACAAAATGATGAAAAAAATAAGTAAATAAAAATAAGAAATAGACAGAGACATATATGAAAGAAGCAAATCACCAAATAGATGTTGATAACCAAGAAACACAGGAATGGTTAGAAGCATTGACAGCAGTCATTGCAGAAGAAGGCCCTGATCGTGCACATTTTTTGATCGAACAACTCATCGATTTAAATCGCCGTTCTGGTGGACACCTTCCCTATGAAGCAACCACTGCTTATTTGAATACCATTCCAACAAACCAAGAGCAAAAATCACCAGGCAATGCAGATATTGAATGGAAAATACGTGCAATTATTCGTTGGAATGCCATGGCAATGGTGGTTCGTGCGAATAGACGCCCGGGTTCCTTAGGTGGTCATATTGCTAGCTTTGCTTCAGCAGCTACAATTTATGACGTTGGCTTCAATCATTTTTTCAGAGGTCCGGAACATGAATCTGGCGGCGATTTAATGTATGTACAAGGTCATTGTGCACCTGGTTTTTATGCTAGATCTTATCTTGAAGGGCGTATTAATGAAGACGAAATGGATAATTTTAGACGTGAAGTAGGTGGCAAAGGCTTAGCTTCTTACCCACATCCATGGCTAATGCCTGATTATTGGCAATTTGCTACAGTGTCAATGGGACTGGGTCCAATTCAAGCCATTTACCAAGCCCGTTTCATGAAGTACATGCAAAACCGTAAATTGATAGAAACAACTGACAAAAAAGTTTATGCTTTTCTCGGTGATGGCGAAACTGATGAACCTGAATCATTAGGTGCCATCTCTATGGCGGGGCGAGAAAAACTAGACAACTTAGTTTTTGTTGTCAACTGCAATTTGCAGAGATTAGATGGTCCGGTTCGAGGTAATGGAAAAATTATTCAAGAACTTGAAGGTGTTTTCCGTGGAGCGGGTTGGAATGTCATTAAAGTTGTTTGGGGCGGATACTGGGATCCATTATTAGCTAAAGACAGCAAAGGATTGTTAAAATCACGCATGGAAGAAGCTGTAGATGGCGATTATCAAAACTACAAATCTAAAGATGGGGCCTATGTTCGCGAGCATTTCTTTGGAAAATATCCAGAACTTAAAGAAATGGTAGCCAATATGACCGATCAAGACATATGGCGGTTAAACCGAGGCGGTCATGATCCCCATAAGATGTATGCAGCTTATGCAGCAGCTAATGCACATAAAGGTCAACCTACAGTTATTCTTGCTAAAACGGTAAAAGGTTATGGCATGGGAGATGCAGGTCAAGGACTAAATATTACGCATCAACAAAAGAAAATGAAAACTTCAGCTATAGCACATTTTAGAGATCAGTTTAATGTCCCTATTGCCGATGAAGATTTAGATGATGTGCCTTATTACAAGCCAGCCGATGATTCGGAAGAAATCAAATATCTACAGCAACGGCGCTCAGAACTAGGAGGCTATTTACCACAAAGAAAAGTTAGCTATGAAAAGTTATCTATTCCTTCGCTTGATAAGTTTGCCAGCATTATGAAATCCTCTGGAGATCGTGAATTCTCAACAACTATGACGTTTGTTAGGTCCTTAGCTATTCTATTACGTGATAAAAAACTGGCCAAACACATTGTGCCTATTGTCGCTGATGAGGCCCGTACATTTGGTATGGAAGGCCTCTTTAGACAACTAGGTATTTATTCACATCAAGGTCAAAAGTACACACCTGAAGATGCGGATCAATTGATGTTTTATAAAGAAAGCCTAGATGGGCAAGTCTTACAAGAAGGTATTTCTGAAGCAGGTGCCATGAGCTCTTGGATTGCGGCCGGTACCTCTTATGCCAATTATGGCGTTGCCATGATCCCTTTCTTTATTTATTACTCCATGTTTGGTTTCCAGCGCATTGGTGATTTATGCTATGCCGCAGGCGATATGCGCACTAAAGGCTTTTTGCTTGGTGGCACATCAGGTCGAACCACATTAAATGGTGAAGGCTTACAACACGAAGATGGTCATTCACATTTGATTTCTTCGACAGTACCTAATTGTATTTCTTATGACCCAACATTCTCTTATGAAGTGGCTGTCATCATACAAAATGGATTACAAAGAATGTACGCAGATGACGAAGATGTCTATTTTTATCTGACGTTACTGAATGAAAATTATCAACATCCTGAAATGCCTAAAGGTTCTGAAGCTGGCATCTTAAAAGGTATGTATCCTTTTAGTCAGACTAAAGGAAAAATCAAAGCACAATTATTAGGCTCTGGTTCAATATTACGCGAAGCCATTGCTGCAGCTGATTTATTGAAAAAAGATTTCAAGGTTGATTGTGACATTTGGTCTTGTCCAAGCTTTACTGAATTAAAACGTGATGGTCAAAGTGCTGAAAGATTTAACCGATTAAACCCAACTAAAAAACCACAAATCTCTTATATTGAAGAGTGTTTAGATAAAGTCAAAGGACCTGTTATAGCAGCCAGTGATTACATGCGAGATTTTGTTGAACAAATTCGACCATGGGTTAAAGCAGATTATACCACTTTAGGCACTGATGGTTTTGGACGTTCTGATACTCGTGAACAATTGCGTTCATTCTTTGAAGTCGATAAGTACCACATAGCCTATACCACAGTATTGGCTTTGGTTAAGTCAGGCGACCTACCCAAGACGGCAATTGCTAAAGCTATCAAAGCCTATAACATTGATAACACACGACCTGACCCTGTAGGAGTTTAATGGATGACTATTGAAAAAATCAAAGTTCCAGATATTGGCGATGTTGATGGCGTTGAAGTCATTGAGATTTTAGTTGCTGTTGGTGACACAATCGAAAAAGAAGATGTTATTGTTACATTAGAAAGCGAGAAGGCTACATTAGAAGTGCCCTCTTCTGCTGGCGGAATTGTTAAGAAAATTATAACTAATATTGGCGACGAAGTTTCTGAAGGTTCTGATTTATTGGAAATTGAAGTCATTGCAGATGAAGCCTCTGCGACTAAAAAAGAACAACCAAAGCAAGAAGTTCAAGTTGACGTACCTAAAACAGTTGCAAAAGAAGAGGTTGTAAAAATACCTGAACCGCCCAAAGAAATAAAACGCAAACCTCCACCGGTAAGCCTACAATCTAATACTTTAACAGGCAAAAAAGCCCATGCTTCTCCAGCCATAAGAAAATATGCAAGAGAGTTAGGTACGGATATTAATTTAGTCTCTGGAACTGGACGTAAAGGCCGCATTACTAAAGAAGACGTTAAGTCTTATATAAAACAAGCCATGCAATCGGGCGGTGTCGTACAATCTGGCCCACCAAATTTTGATGTTTTACCTCCGCCAAATGAAGACTTTTCTAAATACGGTGAAATTGAAACTATTTCATTATCTCGGATACAGAAAATTTCAGGGAAATATCTACATAGAAACTGGGCGCGTATACCACATGTCACTCAATTCGATGAATCTGACATTACAGATATGGAAGCTTTTAGACAGGACAACAAGAATGATGCAAAAGCCCAGGGATTTGGCTTGTCACCATTGGCCTTTATAATAAAAGCGGTGGCTGTTGCCCTTAAGAAATTCCCTAAGTTCAATGCTTCTCTAGATGCAGGTGGTGAAAATTTAGTGATGAAAAAATACTACCATATAGGTATTGCTGTGGATACTCCAAACGGACTAGTTGTGCCTGTATTACGCGACGTGCTAAGCAAAACAGTGATGGAAATTGCCAAAGAAATGGGCGAAATTTCTGTAAAAGCACGTGAAGGAAAACTCTCTCCTACAGACATGAAAGGTGGTTGTTTTTCAGTCTCCTCATTAGGTGGAATTGGTGGCACAGCATTTACCCCCATTATCAACGCGCCTGAAGTTGCGATTCTTGGAGTTAGCCGATCCAAGATTAAACCCGAATATAATGCCAAGGGTGAAGTTGAACCACGTTTGATGTTGCCGTTATCTTTATCCTATGATCACAGAGTCATTGATGGTGCGGATGCTGCGCGTTTTATTGTATACCTTTCAACTGTTTTATCCGACCTTAAGAAGATGATATTATGAGCTCAATAGTAGATATTAAAATCCCAGCTATGGGTGACTTTGATGATGTTCCAGTTATCGAAATTTTAGTCAGTGAAGGTGAAATAGTTGCCATAGATGATGCCTTAATCACATTAGAAAGTGAAAAAGCCACCATGGAAATTCCTTCTCCTTTTGCAGGAAAAATTACAGAAATATTAGTGGCCATAGACGAAAATGTTAAACAAGGCACAGTCATTGCACGCATGGAAGTCAGTGAAGTCATTGCAGATGATCAGCCAGATGCGCCTGCCAAAGAAGAAGCTAAGCAAGTAGAGACAAAAACAGAAACAATCACAGCCGTTAAATCTGAAGTGCCTGGCAATTATGACACAGAATTACTGGTCTTAGGTGGCGGCCCTGGTGGATACACTGCTGCTTTTCGCGCTGCTGATTTAGGCATGAAAGTTACCCTAGTTGAACGCTATGAAACCTTAGGTGGAGTCTGCTTAAATGTGGGTTGCATCCCTTCAAAAGCCCTATTGCATTCTGCCCAAGTGATTCGTGAAGCAGATCACATGCAACAACACGGCTTATCATTTGGCAAGCCCAAGATTGACAGAGAAAAATTACTTGGTTGGAAAAATTCAGTGACCGCTAAATTAACCGGTGGTTTGGCACAAATGTCTAAACAACGCAAAGTAAATGTCGTAACAGGTACTGGTCAATTTGTTGATGATCACACCATGAGTGTTGACGACAATAATATTACATTCGAAAAATGTATTATTGCTGCTGGATCTCAGGTTTTTAAATTACCAAATATTCCATGGGAAGATAAACGCGTAATGGATTCTACCGATGCCTTAGAAATGCATGATATTCCTAAAACTATGCTAATTATTGGTGGTGGCATTATCGGTTTAGAAATGGCGACAGTTTATTCAGCATTAGGCACTGAAATCACTATTGTTGAAATGATGGATCAAATTATTCCTGGCGCAGATAAAGATCTTGTTCGTCCATTGATGATGATATCCAAAAAACGTTACAAAGAAGTCAAACTAAAAACCAAAGTTACTGCAGTTAAACCTTTGAAAAATGGTTTAGAAGTTGAGTTTGATGAAAAAGAAAAACAAGTCTATGACAAAGTATTAGTTGCCGTGGGTCGTGTCCCTAATGGTAAAAATATTGGTGCAGAAAAGGCTGGGGTTGAAGTCACTGATAGAGGTTTTATCGATGTAGATAAACAAATGCATACCAATGTTCCCCATATATTTGCCATCGGCGATATTGTAGGACAACCCATGTTGGCACATAAAGCCACACATGAAGCCAAAGTAGCCGCTGAAGTCGCGCATGGTGACAAAGTGTTCTTTGATGCACTAGTGATTCCATCAGTAGCCTATACAGATCCCGAGGTTTCTTGGACAGGCAAAACAGAAATTGAAGCCAAAGCAGAAGGTTTGGATTATGGCATAGGTAAATTCCCTTGGGCTGCCAGTGGTCGAGCTCTTGGATTAGATCGTACAGAAGGATTCACTAAAATTTTGTTTGATAACGAAACCGACCGAGTCATTGGTGCAGGTATTGTTGGACCTAATGCAGGTGAATTAATTTCAGAACTTTCATTGGCCATTGAAATGGGGTGTGAAGCTGCAGATATTGGTCTAACCATTCATCCACATCCAACATTGTCTGAATCTGTTGGCATGAGCGCTGAAGCTTTTGAAGGGACTATTACTGATTTGTACATGCCTAAGAAAAAAAGCAAATAAAGTAAACTCAATCCAAGTCTCCCATTATTGCAGCAATAGCGGGAGATTTACAGTTATCATAGTTTTTTTATTACGCTATTTAACACAGAGAACCATTGAGAATTAAAATAAACTTTTTAATAGTAAAAACTTTCAAAGATGTATAGTCAATTAAATGCAAATCATCATGAACGAAAAGCCAATAGAGATCCTCATAAGAACAGCATTAAATGAATAATCCAATTTCATTGTATTTATTTAACAATTGTTGCAATATTTGTACTATCTTATAGTTTTTCGATTGAACATTGATGCAAACTCAAACCTAGGGCTTATTATTGTTGATTCCTCATATAAAAAAATATGTTTAACATCTATAAATCCTGAAAAATAAATTCATAATTTAAATGTTGTTGATTTAGTGGCTTATGAAAAAATTGATTTCTTAGATAAAGATCTTAATACTTGAGGGGTATTTAGTTAAAGAAAAAAATAGATATGAATTAATTGAGAATGAAAGTTATGCAAAAATAAAGACTAGTTTTCCACACCGTAAAACAGTTTTACTACTGGATATAAACAGAAATCCAAATAATTTTGATTTAACTTTTAAGTTTGAAGATAGATGCTTAAACAAATACGTACAAACCAGAGGCACTATATCCATATTACCCATAAACCAGTTATCTTATTATTCTCAATATATAAATTATATGGAAGTTATTGAAAAAAACACTAAACTTAGTTGTTTAATAAATTAGCTTTATTGATTAACATCTAGAAATCATTTATCTCTTTATTCTATAAATATTAAGTAATTAATAAATCTAAACAATAACAAAAAGTACTTCATTATATTAATTTTCCTTCACTCAAACTCGAGATAGTAATATAAGGAGTTAAATTATAATGAGTTAATTTGCTTTATTAAATCTTCATCAATAATTTCATCGAATGTACTTTTATGTATTCTTTTAGAAATTTTTAAATGCTGATTTTTTGTTTTGATGTTTTTATTATTTTGCACGCGTTTCAAAAAAAAACCGATTTGTCGTGGATAAAACCCCATTTTCTTTAATTGCTTTTCTGACCAGTCATCAGCTTCTTGTTCATGTTTTTTCAGTAGTTTTTTTATACGTTTTTTAGGAAAGAAAAGTCCTGGATGGTTTATTTTTCTTACTGTTTTTAGGTAGTGTTGTAATTCAATATGTGCATTTTCATGGGCCAATATCGAAGCCCACTGGTGTTTATTTCTAATGAGTTTCATTAAGGCCGTAGAAAAATAAACATGCCCATTATTAAATACATAAGCATTGACCTGCTTAGAATCAAATAATTGACATGTCACGATTTCTTTAAATTGTAACACTTTTGTCAAATCCAAACATGCCTTCTCAAACCATTTAGAATGAACTATAGGATATTGTTCAATTAGGTTTGATTCATTTTCTTGGGTCCATTCTAATAATTGTTGTTGCTCAGCTTGTCCAAATGATTTTGCAAATATCTGAGTGTTAATTAGAATTAGAATGAAACTAATGAAGTAAGTTTTGGCTGCCATAACAGTAATATTAACACTAAAATTTGAATAAGTATAAAAGGAATAACGCCTTTATAGAGTTTTTTTGAATCTATATCACTGGCTCCTTTTAAATAAAACAAGGCAAAACCAAAGGGTGGTGTTAAAAATGATGTTTGTAGATTAATAGCGAACATTATGCCTAACCACACCGGGTCAAATCCTTGAGATAAGAGAATAGGTCCAACTATAGGCACAATGATAAATGTTATTTCAATAAAATCCAATATAAAACCGAGTAAAAACATCACCAACATTACAATCAAAAAAGCGGTTAATTTTCCACCAGGTAAATTGATTAAAAACTCACTAATTATTTCATCACCATGAAAACCCTTAAATACTAATGAAAACAAAGCAGCACCTATGAGTATCATAAATATCATGGCTGTCACTTTAACCGTTTCTCGTGAGGCATCCAATAATATTTCAATGGATAGCTCTTTTTTCAAATAAGCCAATAATATTGCGCCCACTGCTCCAATTGATGCAGCCTCTGTCGGTGTTGCAATTCCTGTTATTATCGAACCAAGAACCGCTATCATTAAAAACAATGGAGGGATTAATGAAGCAAATATTTGACCTAAAGGTTTAGAAGAGTGATTCGTCATAGCAGGTGCTTTTTGCGGGTGCCTTAAAATAATATAAACCCAATACAAAGCATAAAAACCGACAAGGATAAGCCCTGGCACGATAGCCCCAGCAAATAAATCCCCAACAGAGACAGTTTTAGGTGAAAAGACCCCCATATCTAATTGAGCTTGCTGATAAGCATTAGACAAAACATCTCCTAATAACACCAAAACAATTGATGGGGGAATAATTTGCCCTAATGTCCCAGTCGCACAAATTGTTCCAGCACTGAGTGATTCATCATAGCCATTATTTTTCATTACTGGTAAAGCTAACAAACTTAATGTCACAACTGTTGCTCCTACTATACCCGTACTTGCAGCTAATAAAGTACCTACAATAAGAAGCGCAAAACCCAAACCACCTTTAGCTCCACCTAATAAAGCAGCCATATTTTCTAGAAGAGTTTGAGCCAACTTTGCTTTTTCCAAAATTAAACCCATAAAAACAAAGACAGGAACAGCCATTAATGTCACATTTGTCATGATTCCATACACTCTATTTGGCATAGCCATAATAAATGAAGTATCAAACCATCCTGCCATCCAACCAGCCAATGCAAACCACAACGAAACGCCTCCTAATGTTATTGCAACAGGATAACCAACCAGTAAAACTAATGCGACAACAACAAACAAACCCAAAGCCCACATCCCTTCCATTATTTTTTTCTCACTAATTTATACAAAGCATAAACAATCATAGAAAAAGGCATTAGCAGTATTAAGGATTTAAGTCCAAAAACAAAAGGCAAGCCTCCAACTTCTGAAGAAGATTCAAATTTTGACCATGACGAAGCAACATAATTAAATGATGAGTAAATCATAAAAGAAAAAAATGGTAATAACAGAAAAATTGCACCAAATTTATTAATTCTTGTTTTCTTTTTCAAACTATATTTTTGATAAAAAACATCAATTCTCACATGTTTATCAAAATGAAAAGCGTATACGATTCCCAACATAAATACTGTGCTATGAAGATAGATTATAAGCTCTTGTATCGGAATAAATAGTCTATTAAATAAAAAAGTTATAGAGACTGAAATGAAACTTAAGAAGATCATAATTAAAACACAAAAACTTAAAATTCGACCTAATTTGTTCATATTATAAATAATTTAATTTAAAGCGTAACCATTAATTATAGCACAAATTTAATTATATTTTTTAGATAAAACTCAAATTTACTAATATTAATTTTTAAACACTTCTGATTAATGAGATATAGAAAGACATCGATATTCGAATATATTTTAATGTAAAATCATAATCATTCAAAAGAATAACAAAATAGAAAAGTTTTTAACACATTGTTTTATAACATTAATTTTATATAAAAAATTAAAAAGCCCAATAATTTCACATTAATATTATTTATGACTAGCCATATGTTTAATAATCTACTTGGTCAAAATTGTGACTTATTTCTTATTTTTATGCTATCTTGCCGTTGCACTTTATTTTGTGCACAAAGTAATTGAAAGTGACATTAATTGTCGTATATTTTACAAAATAAAAAAAGAGAGAGGATACATACATGAGAAAATCATTACTTGCTGCTGCAGTTTTAACTGCATTTGCAGTACAAGCAGAAATTGTTGAGCCCATACAAATTCAAAATTCATTAGGGGTTGATAAGACATTAGACTATACATTACTAACTGAAATGGGACCATGGGATGATAGAAACTATCAACTAACCAAAAAAGATTTAATGGTCTTGCCACAAGATGATCAAGAATTATTAAATGTGCCAGTATTTTTTAAAGTACAGTATAGAAAACAACATCCAGAAACAGGTAAACACTACCCTAGATCACTTTATCAAAACTTTAATGGAAACTATGGCGGATTGTTAGTTGATGGAATATGGTACAAAGCAGAACTAGGTCTTGGCAATGTTAAAGATGAAACATATGGTAAAATACCCACTTCAATTATTGAAAAAGCAGCCTCTAATGAAATCGCCTTAGAAGCAGGTGTTTCAGGTGATGAGTCTTCAATTGAATGTAACCCTGTTAATAAAAATAACTGTGTTGCAGGCACCAATACACAAAATGGTCAAACCATGTATTACTCAACCAATGCAGGAGTATCGTGGACTAAATCACAAACCAACCCAAATAGCAGTTGTTGCGATCCAACTGTAGACTGGTCTGCTGATGGAACACGCGTTTATCAAGGAGATTTAAGGCGTTCAGGTTCATCAATTGGCGTGAGATGGTCTGTATCTACCGACCAAGGCCAAACCTGGGGACCTATGCAAAACATTACAACAAGTGGTTCTGATAAAGAATTTTTACATGTTGATAGATCACAATCATCACCACACAAAGACAATCTTTATATGACATGGCATGATAGCAATGTCATGCAGTTTGCTCGCTCTACAGATATGGGAGGATCATTTTCTACCCCTATTTCATTTTCTAGCGAACCCGTTGGAATTGGTAGTGACATCACAACTGATAGCTCAGGTAATGTCTATTATTTCTACCCATCTACAAGTAATGGTGCAGGTGTAAGATTGCTAAAATCTACAAATGGTGGCGCATCATTTGGCTCAGGCTCACAAGTTAAACCTTTAAACGGTAATTTTGATGTTGCCATACCAGCTATGGAAACTCGAAAAGCATTTATCTATACATCTGCTGATGTTGATAGAAATAATGATACTATTTATGTGGCATGGACTGACGAGACAAATAGCAGTGCAGGTGGAAATAATGCATCTGCAAATCAAACTTGGATTCGGGTAGCCAAATCTACAAACGGCGGTTCTTCTTGGACTGATTGTGCTTCTCCACATGCGATTGATTCACAAGACAGATTTCACCCTTGGATTAAAGTAGGTGAAGATAGTACAGTTCATATAGGTTATTATGATACACGCCACTCTTCAAACAGAACAGGGGTTGACTTTTATTATTCAACATCTACTAACGCTTGCTCATCTTGGACTGAATCTAGATTCTCTACACAAACATCATCTAACTTAACAGATGGCCAAGAATGGGGCGATTACAATGGACTTTCAGTTGTTCTTGATAAAATTGCCATGACTTGGACTGATAACCGTTCGAGCAAAGCTACAGTAGTAGGAACAGCCACTATAGCAAGCAACCCAGGTGGAAACATTTCACCCACAGCTTCATTTACTCAAAGTTGTTCAGGCTTAAGCTGTACCTTTGATGGTTCAGGTAGTTCTGATAGTGATGGCTCAATTGCAGGTTACTCTTGGTCAATTGGTGGATCA
>Ga0316204_10004510_pt1 | contig 24855 bp, 20 predicted proteins | sample 6monrhotite_MG_2_FD_205661 | JGI IMG/M metagenome (GOLD analysis project Ga0316204, IMG submission 205661) | Microbial mat bacterial communities from mineral coupon in-situ incubated in ocean water Damariscotta River, Maine, United States -... | ecosystem: Environmental > Aquatic > Marine >... | reverse complement strand
TGAAGATAGCGATATAAAGGCTGATTGTTGCCATTATATAGTTGCGTTCACCACCATTAATGATCTGGCTGGTGGTGTAAAGAATAAAACCCGATGAAATAAGTGCGAAAGCACCAGAGATTATTAGGTTAAGCATAGGTAATTTAAAGATAATTCCCGCGATTCCAGCCATAAAAGCAACCAAGACTGCCGAGGCGAGCATACCACCCATGTAGCTGAAGTCTTTCTTAGAAACAAGCACATAGCTAGAAAGTCCCAGGAAAATAACACCAGTAGCACCCAATGAAGTCATTACAATCTGCGAGCCATTAGTAAAGCCATGAATATAGAAGTTAAGGATTGGTCCCAGCACATAGCCCATAAATCCAGTATAAAGGAGAATAGCTAAGATACCCCAAGCACTATTGCGTAATGCCGTTGTTAAGAAGTACAGGCCAAGCATACCCACAAGTAGCATGATTAAGCCAACAGGTTTTGCATTCATCATGATAGCCACGGAAGCTGTTGCAGCACTGAACAGAAGCGTTAGGCTTAAAAGTAGATAAGTGTTTCTAAGTACGCGGTTGATAGAAATACTTGAATCATATGATTTTACGGTTGAGACATTTGTGGGTCGCATTATAACCTCCTTAAATTTGTGCATTATCCAAACGTTGCGTGAATTATACCAATAAAAGGCAAAACATTTCTATTTTCACTTTTTCAGAGATATACTAGGGCCACTTGAACAGGTATGGGCCATGGACGCCGACCTTAGGCAAGTGGGAGAGATGGCAGAGCGGTCGAATGCGGCGGTCTTGAAAACCGTTGAGGGTAACTCCCTCCCAGGGTTCGAATCCCTGTCTCTCCGCCAAATGATCTATAATAGATAGTGAGAGTCCTTTTGATAAATATAATGTTAGTAGATGATCATGACTTGGTGCGCACCGGTATTAAACGGATTTTAGATGATGTACCGGGAATCAAGGTTGTTGCGGAAGCTAGGTCTGGTGAAGAAGCTGTTAAGCTCGGTCGAAAACTAAAACCCCAAGTTGTTCTAATGGACGTCAAAATGCCTGGCATTGGTGGTTTTGAAGCAACCCGTAAATTGATTCGTATAGATCCAGATATCAGAGTGCTAATTGTTACTATTTGTAATAATGATTTGTATCCTGCGCGCCTGTTGCAGGTAGGTGCATCTGGCTATTTAACCAAGGGTGCAACCATGGAAGAAATGGTGCAAGCCATACGTGCAGTTCATGCAGGCCAACGTTATATTAGTCCAGAGATCGCTAGTCGTCTTGCATTTAAGCATGTTAGTGACACAGATGAATCACCATTCGAATCTTTATCTGAACGAGAATTACAAGTGATGCTTATGATTACGATGGGAATGAAAGTTCAGGATATCGCAGAAAAGTTATGCTTAAGTCCTAAGACGGTTAACAGCTACCGTTACCGTATCTTTGAGAAACTAAGAGTCAAAAATGATGTCGAGCTGACGTTGTTGGCTATTCGTAATGGCTTGGTTGAATCGGAAGAAGTCGCTGTAGAATAATGCAATCTGGGAAAGAATTTCTCCTCAGCTTACCATCAAAACCTGGTATCTATCGTATGTTGGATGCAAAATCCAATATTCTCTACGTCGGAAAAGCCCGTAATTTGAAACATCGTCTTACTAGTTATTTTCGGAAGAATTTAGACAGTCGTAAAACAGAATCCTTAATGTCGCAGGTTGTTGATATCGACATAACGATAACCAGCAGCGAAAATGAGGCGCTACTCCTAGAATCCAACCTTATTAAACAGCATCGTCCTCGTTACAACGTATTGTTGCGTGATGATAAATCGTATCCTTATTTATTTTTATCAACTGGAGATAAATTTCCACGTTTGGACTTTCATCGAGGGAGTAAAAAGCGAAAAGGCCGTTATTTTGGTCCTTATCCCAATGCTGGGTCTGTCCGGGAAAATTTAGCGCTCATTCAAAAGTTATTTCGTTTACGGCAATGCCGAGATTCTTTTTTTAAGAATCGAAGTCGTCCTTGTTTACAATACCAAATTCAACGCTGTACTGCGCCCTGTGTAGGATTTGTTAGTGAAGAAGACTATCGTGAGCAAGTTAATCATGCGACATTATTTTTGGCGGGGAAAAATTCAGAAATCATTTCTCATTTAATAGAAAAAATGGATAAGGCATCTGACGAGAAATCCTATGAGCAAGCAGCACATTTTCGCGACCAAATTCGCCGACTAAGAAAATTACAAACTCAACAAAGTATTACGGGTGGTGAAGGAAATTTCGATGTTATTGCGATTACAGAGAAAGAAAATCAAGCCGCAATTGCTGTTGTTTTTGTTCGTGGGGGCAGGGTGATTGGACATAAAGTTTTTTATCCTAAGGTGCCGAAGGACACTGATCTTCAAACTATACTATTCGAATTTATTCCTCAGTATTATTTAAGTCCTTTGCGAGGTGATGAAATTGTTGATCAGATTATTTTAAGCGAACATTTGCCAGAAAAAACCTGGTTGCAAAATGCACTGCAAGAAAGTTTTGGGAAAGGATTTGTAATTAGCGATAGAAAACAATCAAAATTTCGTCAGTGGTTATTAATAGCGAAAACAAATGCAGTATACGGCTTAGCCCAGCATCTTGCAGAGAAAAATACGGTTGTTAGAAAACTTGAAGCTCTGCAAAATGCCTTAAAACTCCCTAATCCAATTCAGCATATTGAGTGTTTTGATGTCAGTCACACAAAAGGGGAGGCGACTGTCGCTTCTTGTGTTGTTTATGGTGTTGATGGTCCTCAGAATAAAAATTATCGCCGTTTTAATATCAAAGACGTAACACCAGGCGATGATTATGCCGCATTAAAGCAGGCTTTATTACGACGATACACACGTTTGAAAGAAGGCGATGAGTGTTTGCCTGATTTGTTGATTATTGATGGCGGAAAAGGTCAGCTACGTCAGGCTACTGAGGTTTTAGAAGAATTACAGATGAGCGGTGTTGAATTATTAGGTGTTGCAAAAGGTGTAACACGCAAGCCTGGTTTAGAGACGCTATTTTTAGCTGGTAAAGACACACCGATATATTTATCTAACGATGATATTGCTTTGCATCTAATACAATACATTCGGGATGAATCACATCGTTTCGCAATTACCGCGCACCGTGCCAAACGTGACAAAGCGCGCTCTCAATCGCCTCTAGAATTTATTGAAGGTGTTGGAGCAATACGAAGACGAGATTTACTACGACACTTCGGTGGATTGCAGGGGTTGCGAAGAGCCAGTATTGATGACATTGCAAAGGTATCGGGAATTAGTCTTGTTTTAGCTGAACGAATTTATGAAGTTTTACATTAGATGTTGCTCACTTCGCATCCATGACATAGAATCTTTTCCATGAATATTCCTATCAGTCTTACCCTGTTACGAATCGTAGCGATTCCATTCGTGATTCTGTTTTATTTACTGCCATTTTCATGGGCACACCCTGTTGCCGCTGTTATTTTTCTATTAGCTGGTTTGACCGATTGGTTAGATGGATACCTAGCACGTGCTTTATCACAAACAACTAAACTAGGTGCCTTTCTTGATCCGGTAGCAGATAAACTTTTGGTGACGATGGCGTTGGTTATTGTTCTCGGAAAGGGCGATTTGCCATTTTTATCAATCCCAATCGCTATTATTATTGGTCGAGAAATTGCTATATCTGCATTACGTGAATGGATGGCCGAGATCGGAAAGCGTGTTGGAGTGAAGGTTACTTATATTGCCAAGGTTAAAACGGTTGTTCAAATGTTAGCGGTTATATTGTTACTCTGGTATTACCCGGGAGTTAATCCTTTAGTGAAATGGTTTGGGCCGATCTTGTTGTGGATTGCTGCTGCGCTGACGCTTTGGTCAATGGGTATTTATTTGCGCGCCGCTTGGCCTGACTTGACTTTGTCTAAGGAAAAGGAATAATACCAGGTTCTGTCTGCAGACAGACGTGCGGGAATAGCTCAGTGGTAGAGCACAACCTTGCCAAGGTTGGGGTCGCGAGTTCGAATCTCGTTTCCCGCTCCAAAAATAGAAAACGCATTTACACGGCTGGGTGGCAGAGTGGTTATGCAGCGGCCTGCAAAGCCGTGGACGCCGGTTCGATTCCGACCCCAGCCTTTTTGTTAGTGTAATGGATTCTTGAGCACAGGAAGCGCAAGGCCAACAAAAAAATGCCCGGGTGGCGAAATTGGTAGACGCAAGGGACTTAAAATCCCTCGGTGGAAACACCGTGCCGGTTCGAGTCCGGCCCCGGGCACCATTTCTAGGCCCATTTGTGACCTATTTTGGACAAAAAATTTTAAAAATCTGCGTCATGTATTTTTATATACGATCCTTGCTTTTAAAAATTTTTTGTCCACACTAGTCGCACAACTGAACCTAGCAACGTTCATGCTAAAAATTTACGACGCCTCTGAAGGAAAATCTCTTCGAAAAATCTTTCATATACAATCCTTTTGTAGATGTATAAATGTATGGACTCTTATTATTTTTTTCCAAAATATTTCGCTTTGTACCCTTTTTAACGACGGTGATGTTTATAGGTTAAATGCAGAGAATAGCCCTATAATATAATTTAAAGCAAAATGTGATAGGAGAGGGCCATGACAAAAGAATACGATATTCACTGTGACTGTGGCGCTGTTAAAGTGCGTTTGTCCGGCAAACCGAAAGTTTGTGCTTACTGTCATTGTCAGGCTTGTAGAGAGTTGGTTCAAGTGCCTTTTCATTCAGTTACCGCTTGGGATCCGAGCAATATTGAGGTGATTGAAGGAGTTGATGAGCTTGCTAAGTTTCAGCATCCAGAAAAGGAAATGACGCGTGCATTTTGTAAAAACTGTGGAGATATTATTTTTAATACCAATACATTGGGATGGATGTTGGTTTCCCAGTTATTAATTCGTAAATGTTACAGCAACAAGCTGCCGCAGGAGCTAGCACCGAAGGTACATCTCTTTTATAGTAGTCACATCATTGATATTGATGATGATCTTCCAAAACAAGATTGATAGAGCAACTTAAAGTTTTTCATGATCAAGCAGCCATTGTTTTCGCGCTACACCTCCTGCATATCCGCCTAATTCGCCATTGGCATTGATGACGCGATGACAGGGGATGATGATGGCAAGTTGGTTGCTGCCATTGGCTCTTGCAACAGCGCGGCAAGCAGTTGGTTTGTTGATTGATTTTGCAATCTCCGAATAAGAACGTGTTTCGCCCGGTGGAATTTTACAGAGTGCATCCCACACGGTTTTTTGAAAAGGGGAGCCGAGTTGATAAACCGGCGTTTCAAATTGATTTATTTTGCCATCGAAATATTCGGTTATTTCAGTTTCGATCTGTTTAATTATTTTTGTATTGCCAGGAATGATGGAAATTTTTAGTTTTTTTCTGAGTTGTTCAATTTCACGCTCTAAGCCAGGGCGATCGACGAATTCTAATAAGTAGAGTTTTTCATCATCAGCGATAGCGGTCATGGGTCCAAGTTGCGTGTCCAGCTGTGCGGATTTTAAGGTGATTTGAGAAGAAGCATTGACGTCCATCATTTTTAAGCTCCTGATTGAAAAAAGTGATTATATCTAGCTGAAATCGTTTTATCACTGGAAATTTACCCATAAAATCATATATATTACGCGCATGATTAGACCGTTATCACTCTATATTGGCCTTCGTTATACACGTGCAAAACGGCGAAACCACTTCATCTCATTTATCTCATTAGCTTCCATGTTGGGGATTGCCCTGGGTGTGATTGTTTTGATCACAGTTCTTTCTGTGATGAATGGATTTGACTATCAAATACGTCAGCGCTTTTTTGCCATTGCACCACAAGTGACGGTGATGACAGGACAGAATATTAATCAAACATGGCGTAAAACCAGCGAGAAAATTGCAAGCTTATCAGAAATCACTGGCGTCGCACCTTATGCGAGTGGCAAAGGCATGATTATTAATGCTGGACAAATTGACGGTGTTCAAGCAGTGGGAATATTACCAAGTCAAGAAGGCAAAGTCTCAGTTCTTGGGAAAAAAATGGAGCAAGGTAATCTTAATAGTTTACAGCCTGGTAAATTTAATATGGTGATAGGTCGTGCTTTGGCAAGAAGGCTCGGTGTGACCCTGGGTGATAAGGTGACGCTTTTAACACCGCAAATGAGTGTTACATTGGCAGGTGTCTTTCCGAGGTATCGACAATTTACGGTGAGCGGTATTTTTCATGCGAGCGGCGGATTTGGATTCGAGACGGGTGTTGTTTATATCGATATGCAAGATGCCACCAAGTTGTTTGCAATGGGACAAGCAATTAATGGTTTCCATGTAAAATTAAAAAATTTGTACCAAGCACCACAAGTATCAGAACTGCTGGAAAATTTACTACCTAAACAATATCAAGTGACGAATTGGACAATACAATTTGGCGCCTTTTTCCAAGCCTTAGCGATGGAAAAGACAATGCTTTTTGTGATCTTGTTATTAATTGTGGCTATTGCAGCCTTTAACTTAGTGTCAACTTTAGTGATGGTTGTCAATGACAAACGCGCGGATATTGCAATCCTAAGAACATTGGGTGCAAGTCCTGGGACTATTATGCGAACCATTATGGTGCAAGGCGCGATTGTCGGTATAGTTGGTACATTGATTGGTTTGGTTTTGGGGCTTTTACTGGCACATAATGTCACTGAAATTACGAATTGGATTCAAAGAATATTCCACGTTCAATTTGTGCAGTCTTCTGTTTATTGGATTGATTTTTTACCATCGCGCATTGAGCTATCTGATGTTATTAAAGTTTCTTTAATTGCTTTTGGATTAAGTATTGTCGCGACATTCTATCCAGCATGGGTTGCTTTTCGCACACAGCCAGCGGAGGCATTACGCTATGAATAATGTATCGCCGCCCATCGCAATTCATTGCGAAAACTTAACAAAGTCTTTTCATGATGGTGATATACATGTCAATGTGTTGGAGAATCTGGATTTATCCGTTGCTGAAGGTGAAATGGTTAGCGTGATTGGCACATCAGGTGCAGGTAAAAGTACTTTGTTGCATTTATTAGGTGGCTTAGATAAACCGACTGACGGTAAAGTTTACATCGCGGGTAATGACGTAACGATATTATCTGAAAAGGCTAAAGGTAAGCTACGCAATCGCTACCTAGGTTTTGTTTACCAGTTCCATCATTTATTGCCAGAATTTACTGCGATAGAAAATATTTGCATGCCTTTATTGATTCGAGGTCTTAAGCCTAAAGAGGCGCTAGAAAAAGCGATAGCATATATCGAAAAAGTGGGCCTTATTGAAAGGCGTAAACATCGTGTTGGCGAATTATCTGGTGGAGAACGACAACGTATTGCTGTTGCGCGCGCGCTCGTGACTGAACCAAAATGTGTTTTAGCGGATGAGCCGACCGGTAACTTAGATAACAAAACGGCCGGTGCTGTGTTGGATCTTATGTTGCGTTTAAATAAAGAATTGAAAACTAGTTTTATTGTGGTCACGCATAATGAACAATTGGCTTCGCGACTAGACAGAACACTTATCTTAAAAGAGGGTAGCTTGCACGAGCAGGTTTAAACATTGAAAACTTCTGAAGATTTTTTTATTGAAAGACATAAAGGTGGTGAACGTGCCATCCTTGTGCAAATGGATTTGTTTCAAACGACGCATCCCTATGCACTTGAAGAATTCCAAGAGTTAGCAAACTCCGCTAATCTAGATACTTTAGCTATTATTCTTGCTAAGCGAAATGCACCCGAACCTAAATATTTTGTGGGTACGGGAAAAGCAGATGAAATTCGTCAGGCTGTGCAAACGCACAAAGCTGATGTTGTTTTATTTAATCATGAGTTGTCACCGGGGCAGGGAAGAAATCTCGAACAGCTATTTCAGTGTCGCGTTTTAGATCGTACTGAACTTATTTTGGATATCTTTGCGCAACGCGCACGAACCTTTGAAGGTAAATTGCAAGTTGAGCTTGCACAGTTGCAACATCTTCGCACACGATTGATTCGAGGTTGGACTCACTTAGAGCGACAAAAAGGGGGTATTGGTTTAAGAGGCCCAGGTGAAACACAGCTAGAAACTGACCGTCGTTTGGTTGATGTTCGGATTAAAACGATAAAAAAACGGCTAGACAAAGTCGTCAAGCAACGCGAGCAAGGACGACGAGCACGACAGCGCGCAACATTACCAACAGTATCCCTGGTTGGTTATACCAACGCTGGAAAATCTACTTTATTTAATCGTCTTACGCATTCTGATGTTCTTGCAGAATCAAAATTATTTGCGACCCTAGATCCGACTTTGCGAAAAATTACACTGCCGAAATTAGGCAAAGTGATCTTAGCTGATACGGTAGGTTTTGTGCGTGATTTGCCGCATGATTTGGTGGCTGCTTTTTCAGCGACATTGGAAGAAACTCGACAGGCCGATTTGTTATTGCATGTGATCGATTGTCAGCAGCCAGATTTTTCCGAAGTGATTCATGATGTTGATCTTGTTTTGGAAGATGTGGGAGCCTCTGATGTTCCGCAGCTTCAAGTCTATAACAAAATCGACCTCTCCGATCATTTCAAGCCTCGGATTGATCGTGATGCGCATGCTCAACCTAGACGCGTCTGGGTATCTGCAAGAACAGGCGATGGAATTGACCTTTTGTTGGACGCTGTCCTTGAATTGCTGAGCGAGCGAATGATGCAATGTGAGGTCTTGCTTGCGCCAGAGGAAGCAAAATTGCGTGCGAAACTTTACGATATGGGTGTCGTTAAAAGTGAAATCTTGAAGGAAGATGGCAGTCAACTGCTGACGCTTGAAATCCAAAGAGATGACTATGATCGTCTTTTTAAATAGCTTGCTTTTATCAGTGGAGAATTACGTGCAATTTGGTACACTTTAGCTTGGTTTAAGCCTTATATGGAGAGAGTTTGATGTCAGCAGATAATTCCAATGGAAATGGCCCGTGGGGTAAGCGTCAGGATGATGGCCCACCAGACTTGTTCGATATCATCAAAAAGTTTTTTACGGGTGGACAATCGAATTCAGAAAAGAGTTCTGACGATCATCCGGGACGCTATGTAGGCTACGGTCTTATTGTTCTGGTAATCCTCTGGGCACTTTCGGGTATCTTCGTTGTATCTCCAGCAGAACAGTCTGTCGTATTACGTTTTGGGAAATACGTATCGACTGAGGGCCCAGGACCACACTGGATCCCACGTTTTGTTGATTCCCAACACACATTGAACGTCCAGCAGGTGAGTAACTTTCCTTATCAAGCCGAAATGCTGACGAGAGATGAAAATATAGTCTCTGTTTCAGTTGCTGTTCAATATCGAATTAAAAATCCAGAAAATTATTTATTTAATGTGGTTAATCCCGATACCACACTGCAGCAGGCTACTTCGAGCGCATTGCGACAAGTAGTGGGTCAAATGACATTGATTTCAGTTTTAACGACTGGCCGTCAGCAACTCAGAGATGCCGTTGAGAAACAATTGGTCGAAATTTTAGGGCAATACAAAACAGGTTTGGTTATTACGGATGTTACCTTGCAACCCGCAAAACCCCCTGAAGCTGTGACACATGCCTTTGATGATGCGATTAAAGCGCGTGAGGATGAGCAACGTTATATCAATCAAGCAGAGGCCTATGCACGTAGAGTTGAATCTACAGTTAAAGGTAGAGTTGCCAGGTACAAACAATCGGCTATCGCTTATCAAAAAGAAGTTGTGTTGAAATCAGAAGGGCAGACTGCACGATACCTTGCTCTATTGCATCCCTATCAATCGGCACCGGGTGTTACAAGAGAGCGTCTTTACTTAGATACCTTGTCGACTGTTTTATCAAAAACAACCAATATCTTTATCGATAGCAGTGGTAACAACGTTTTATATTTGCCAATAGACCAAATTCTAAAACGTCAGTTAGCAAAAATGAAACAGAGCACATCGATATCAACGATGAACGATAATAACCAGGCCCCACTAGATATTACTCAAACGTCGCCAGTGGATAGTGATACGGGTCGTCCCAGTTATTCGGTAGGAGAAAAGCAATGACAGCAAAACCAATGATAGCACTGATAGTTGGGATCCTTGTGTTTCTGCTCGCATTGTCGAGTATTTACACCGTGACAGAAGGGCAGCGTGCTTTAGTGTTGCGCTTAGGTGAATTGGTTGTTAATCCCAAAACTGGGAAGCCAAAAGTTATTACACCAGGGATACATTTTAAAGTGCCGTTTATTACGAAGGTACGTAAATTTGATGTGCGTTTGCAAAATCTAGATGTCGAATCTTCTCGCATTCTAACGGCCGAACAGAAATATGTGTTGGTTGATTACTTCACCAAGTGGCGCATTGAAAATTTACCGTTGTACTACAAGCGTACCGGTGGTTATTCCTATCGTGCGCAACTGCTACTGAAGCAGAAAATTAATGATGCATTGCGTGCTGCATTTGGTAACCGAAAAATTAAAGATGTGGTTTCAGATGATCGACTCAATATTATGGAGCTACTTAAGAAAAAAGCGAATGAAAGTGCGCAAGGACTGGGAATTACTGTGAGTGATGTTAGGATTAAAGGTATCGACTTGCCAAAAGAAGTGCGGGAATCTGTTTTTCAACGCATGAGAACCGAGCGTGAACAAGTTGCTACAAAACATCGTTCGCAAGGTAAGGCCTCTGCGGAAGCAATTAAGGCCACTGCCGATGCGTCGGTCGCAGTTATTTTAGCGACTGCAAAAACAGATGCGCAGCGGATACGGGCGCAAGGTGATACCAAAGCTGCGAATATTTATATCGAAGCATATAGCAAGAATCCGAAGTTTTATGCTTTCTATCGTAGTCTGCAGGCGTATCATCAGATATTTAAAAACAAAGGAACGATTATGGTGATTAAACCCAATAGTCAGTTCTTCCAATATTTTAATAAGTCGCATGCCAAGCAAGCGACATAAACAATAAACATCTAGCTTGTTACTAATTAGGGAACCTGTGCTAGGTTCCCTTTTTTGTGAGGATGCATGATCAAATATGAGTGAAAAAATGGGAAAAAATATCGTTGTTTTAGGTACACAGTGGGGTGATGAAGGTAAAGGCAAAATTGTTGATTTGCTGACTGAGCAAGTTGCAGCAGTGATTCGCTATCAAGGCGGACACAATGCCGGCCATACATTAATTATTGATGGGAAGAAAACAGTACTGCATTTAATTCCTTCTGGAATTTTGCGAGAAGGTGTGCAATGTATTATTGGTAATGGCGTTGTTTTATCTCCACAAGCTCTATTAAAAGAAATGTCAGAGTTAGAAGCGCAAGGTGTACCAGTGACTTCTCGCCTTAAGATAAGCTCCGCATGTAGTTTATTACTTCCATATCATGTAGCTATTGATCAAGCGCGTGAAAAACAGCGTGGCAAATCAGCCATTGGTACAACGGGTCGGGGCATTGGTCCAGCATATGAAGATAAGATTGCACGACGCGGACTAAGAGCCGTTGATTTGTTGCATACCAATGTTTTGGAAGCAAACTTAAAAGTGTTGGCGGACTATCATAATTTCCAATTGGAACATTACTATAAAGAACAGCCAATATCCTATGAAGATGTATTGTCTCAGTTGCTTGAAATGAGTGAAAAAATTATTCCAATGATTGACGATACGATCGCGTCACTGGCTGCTTTTTCAAAAGCAGGAAAGAATATGATGTTTGAAGGTGCGCAGGGATCATTGCTAGATATTGATATTGGTACTTATCCTTATGTGACTTCATCTAATACCACTGCGGGTGCGGTAACGACAGGAGCAGGTTTTGGCCCAAGATATATCGATGATGTCTTTGGTGTCACAAAAGCTTATGTGACGCGTGTCGGTGCGGGACCATTTCCAACGGAATTACATGATGCTGATGGTGCGAAAATGGCAGAGCGCGGCAAAGAATTTGGCGCTACTACCGGTCGTGCACGGCGTTGTGGTTGGTTTGATGTACCTATCATGCATCGATCGATTCAAGCGAATAGCTTATCAGCTATCGTACTCACTAAGTTGGATGTTTTGGATGAATTTGAAACTATAAAAATCTGTACGAGTTATCGTTATAAGGGTGAAGTTTTGAAAACGCCACCGTTTGATACACAAACATTAGAAGCCTGTGAGCCTATCTACGAAGAACTACCAGGCTGGCAGGAAAAAACTTATGGTCTAACTGAGTACGACCAAATTCCGCAAAAAGCGAAAGACTATATCGCACGACTTGAAGCGTTGTGTGGCATTCCTGTCGCGATTGTTTCAACGGGACCTGATCGCAATGAGACTATAATGTTAAAGAAAATTTTTGAAAGTCAGCCAGGATAGTGCTTGTGCTTAGACTATTTTTTTGCGCGCTTTAGCTTTTTAATTTTATCTGTAATCCGATTGCGCTTGAGTGGCGATAAGTGATCGATAAAGAGCTTCCCATCTAAATGATCGAGTTCGTGTTGGATACATTTAGCCATAAAACCTTCAGCTTCCATAGTAAATTCCTTGCCATGGCGATCATGTGCACGGATTTTGATTTTCATGGCACGTGTTACTTTTTCAAAGAGTGCGCCGTTTTCAACACCGACTGACATGCAGCCTTCTTCTTCATGCTGTTCGCCTTCTCGTTCTATAATTTCCCCGTTAATTAGACAAAGAGGTGTATTACGTTTTTCAGAAAAATCAATAACAGTAATGTGTTTAGGATTATCAAAATCTAATTGTGTTGCTGCAAGTGCTGCACAGTTATCCGCTGCATAGTGGGTATCAAACATATCATCGACGATTTTTTGCAACTCGGGTCCAAAGTCGGTGACCTTTTCGCCTTTTTTTCGGAGCTTAGTATCGGGGTATTGAAGTATTTTAATAATGCTCATGTTCTTTTCTCTTTGGTGCCGAGGAGAGGACTTGAACCTCCACGGGGTTGCCCCCACAAGCACCTGAAGCTTGCGTGTCTACCAATTTCACCACCTCGGCGAACGTTGTGAGCGAAGACTTTAGCTAGCCTTTAATGGCTTGTCAATTCAGTTGCCAATCAATGGTTTCTCGCCCCATTTTTCTTAGCATTTCATTGGTTTTTGAAAAATGATGACAACCGAGAAAGCCACGATGTGCAGATAAGGGGGAAGGGTGTGGGGCTTTTAATATGCGGTGTTTAGTCACATCAATATGGTCAATTTTTCCTTGAGCATGAGAGCCCCATAGCAGAAAGACGATACCCTGTGGGTGTTCATTTAAGCTTTTAATCACCTTATCAGTAAAGTGTTGCCAGCCAATGTTTGCATGCGATTGCGGTTTTCCACCTTCGACAGTCAATATCGTGTTTAATAATAAAACGCCTTGTTTTGCCCATGCTTCTAAGCAACCATGATTTGGGATAGGAAGGCCAAGATCTGCATGTTGTTCCTTAAAGATATTTTTCAATGATGGCGGTGCTGGAATACCAGGTTGTACTGAGAAGCAGAGCCCATGCGCTTGATTAGGACCGTGATAGGGGTCTTGTCCAAAAATAACAACTTTTACATTTTCATAGGGTGTGTATTTTAAGGCGTTAAATATATCTTCTTGTGGCGGGTAAATGCGTTTACCCGCTGATCGTTCTTTTTTAATAAAGCTTAAAATATTTTGAAAATATTCTTTTTCTTTTTCTTCAGCAAGCATGGTTTTCCATGTCATCGTATCGGTCTGAGCTGACATTTTTTTTCCTCAAGTAATTACGGTCATGGCTTTGTGGAGACCATGTCGTTCTAACCTATTAAAGAGTGCATCAGATTCACCGACGCCAATAAGCGGACCAATTTGTACGCGATAAATTGTCTTAAAATGTTTTTTAACTTTTGTAATGCGTATCGGTTTATTAGTGTAATCAGATAGATGTCGTTTTAAACTTTCGGCATTCACGTAGTCACTAAAGGCGCCCACTTGTAAATAGAGTTGTGGTTTTTTGCTTGCAATGACAGGTGCTGGCGCATTGGGATTAGCTAAGTTGATTGCAGTCACTTGTACCATGGCAGTGCCTTTCCTAGCATAACCCAATTTTTCAGCAGCAGCATAAGATAAGTCAATAATACGATTTGGTGCAAAAGGACCGCGATCATTCACTTTAACGATAACAGATCGTTCGTTTTCCAGGTCAGTCACCCTGACGTAAGAGGGTAATGGTAGAACGGGACTGGCTGCTGTCATAGCGAGCATATCGTAGGGTTCACGACTTGATGTCAGGCGACCATGGAATTTTCGTCCATACCAGGATGCGATCCCACGTTGGTTATATCCTTGTGCAGATTTAAGCACATAGTAACGTTTGCCGAGGGCAACATAAGATTTTGGATTTCCATAACGGCTTTTAGGTTCATATTTGGGAACTGCATCTTGAATCTGACTCACATCAACGCGTTGACGTGGAGGCCCATCTTTTATGGTCGTACTGCAGGCAGCTAAGAAAAACAAAGGAAATAGTGAAATGATTCGAAAAAGGATCTTAAGAGCAGACATGAGCGTATCCATACTGTGAAGAAAGCTTATCTTAGCGTAGAATGCTGCTATGTCACAAGAATATGTCTATGGTTATCACGCGGTTCAAGCTGTTTTGGCAACGAAGCCACAGCTTATTACGCAGCTATATCTGCAAAAAAATCGAGAAGATAAACGCCAAGCAGTCATCGTTAGTACGGCAAAAGATTTAAATATCCCTGTTACTGCACTTTCTCGGACGGAGTTTGAAAACTTGCTGGGTGAGTCTGTACATCAAGGGGTGGCGGCAGTGTGTTCGGGTCTAGTTAGTTTTCAAGAAAATGATTTGTCCCACTTGATGGCGAGTACAGAACATCCACTTTTAATTCTGATACTTGATGGTGTGCAAGATCCGCATAATTTGGGTGCTTGCCTACGTTCAGCAAATGCGATGGGTGTAGACTTTGTCATTGCCCCTAAAAATCGTGCTGTAGGCATGACATCAGTCGTTCGAAAAGTTGCTTGTGGGGCTGCTGAGATGACGCCATTTATTCAAGTGACCAATCTATCTCGGACCTTGGGTTTTTTAAAAGAAGAAGGTGTTTGGTTGGTAGGCATGGCAGCCGAAGCTTCTGATGATTTATCTGCTATTGATTTGAAAGGGCATATTGCGATTGTCATGGGTAGCGAGGGCGCTGGACTTCGCCGCTTAACGCGCGAACATTGTGATTATCTCGCGAAAATTCCTATGCTTGGGACAGTCAGTAGTTTAAACGTTTCTGTCGCAACGGGTATGTGCCTTTACGAAGTTATAAGACAACGCTTATCCTGAATCCTCTGTCTATTATCTTATTTTTTTGAGGTGTTGTATTTCTTTTTCTAGAACTTGTATAGCGGTTCTGTTTGGATCAATAACCAAGATATCTGCATACCCGCTGTCAGCTAGCATATTTTGTAGGTGCTCAGCGAAGTCTATAAACGCTGAACATCCAAACACGATGGATTTTATGTTTCTTTTTTTTGTTTTTTCAAGGGCCTCACAGGTTTTTTCAAACAGTATACGCATCGTGTCTTCATTGATGTGAATTTCATGTACGCCAGCATTGATAGAGAAAATATCAACAAATTTCCCATCCCCATAAACTTTAGCAAAGTTTTTTTGCATATCAATAATGCGCTCTAAAATTGTCATTATAATAAAATTACCACGTTTAGCAGCAACTGGGATATTAGAAGAAAATCCGCCATGAAGAGGGATTTTTATACCATACTTTTCTTTTGCAAGCTGTATACCAGACATGTCCATGTCAGAAACAAACACGCCATCATATTCATCAACTTCGGCTTGTTTTATTAATTCAGCGATATATGGCGCATTTATTTTGCTGTCTTCATGAGATTCTATAGAGTATTTTCCTTCTTTAATGTTTTCTATACTCAATATAGTGTCTTTCGAAGCTGCAGATCGTATTGCTGTAAGAACAATGTCGTTATAAAAAGAACTATTTATCGGGATAATAATTTTAATATGGATTTGTTTGCTCATAATTTATTATTTTGGAACTATTTTGTTTTTTTGTTTGCTAGATATTGTATTAATTTTCTTTTTTCTTCTTTAGGCTCTCTTCATAAATCGCATCAAAGTTAGCAGGTGCAAGATACAACGGTGGAAATCCGCCGCGAACAGTTATTTCAGATAAAAGCTCACGCACATAGGGAAATAAAATATTAGGACAAAAAGTTTTGAGTAGACGATCGAGCTGTTCTTCTTCAAAGCCTTTTAATGAAAATAAACCAATTTGTTGTGCTTCTGCACTAAAGGCTTGTGAGCCCGCATTTTTGACAGTGACACTAATGCTTAATGTGACAGCATGTAAGTCTTCAGAAATATTTTTAGGATGAATGCCCATATCAAAGTGGGTTGTTGGCTTCCATTCCTGTTGTAAGGCTGTCAGTGCATCAGGTGCATCAAAAGAAATGTTTTTGCTATAAATTCGTTGGATAGCCAATGTGGGTTCTTCATTGGTGGCTGGCGTTGTACCATTTGTTTTATGATCCTTATTGATCGGCGGCATTGAGTTTGTGTTTTCAGCAAGTTTGGATTCAGTCATTTTTGTTTCCTTTTAGCCAGTTGGTAAGACATGAGTGTGCCAGTGCGGGCAGAATATAGCATAGACAAATGTCCCAAGTCTTGATTATGAAATATTTATTTATGGTGGTATAGATCTGAATTAGATGTTATTTTCGCGAGACTTAGTCTATGCAGGCTCTGATTGTAAGTGGGTTATAAAAAGTTAAAAATAGGAGAAAGAGATGCCTGGAACGATGGATCGAGTATCGCAAATTTTTACCAGCAGCATTAGGGATTTCCTAATCCCAAGCCGGATACCAGGGATAGATACTGTATCAGGCCGTACTGCAAAAAATCGCTCGATGCTTCAGGCTGGAACGGCTATCGCAAAAGGGGTAGCAGCGTTCGCTTGCGCTTATTTGGCTTATTCTTCTTCTGTATTGTCAGATGATTCTCCCAATGCAAAGTCTCTGTTATTCGATAGTGATAGCGATGCTATTGCTCCTTTGGTACAAGCAAATCATTTAATGTTAATGGTTACCGCCGCATATAGTTTGGCAGCATTGCAAAGTGGTTCAAGTATTATTTCCTCTGTAGCAGCAGCGTCGGCATCAATGATGCTAGGGGTGTCTGATTTAGTACAGCCAGTGATTGCGCAGGGGAGTGATACTACTTTTTTTCAGGTTTTTGGTGCCTCTGGTTATGACAGGGGGCGATCTATCAAGGCTACGGCAGATGGCGGGTGTGTTGTCACTGGTTACAGTGGCTATGGTGCTGGAAATGATGATTTGTTTCTAGCCAAATTTTCAGCCACTGGTGTTCTTAATTGGGCTAAATCTGTGGGTGGATTAGCCAGAGACCGGGCTTACGCAATCGAGCTTTCAAGTGATGGAGGTCTTGTTGTTGCTGGTATGACTTCATCTATCGGTGCAAGTGCGGATAACATTCTATTAAGTAAATTTTTTCAAAATGGTACGTTAGCCTGGGCAAAGGTCATTGACGGATTTTCAGCAGCCTTTTCATTAACTGTTATGCAGGATCAGAGTATTGTCATTTGTGGTGGAAACAGTGATGCTTTTATTGCTAAGTTTACCACTCATGGAATATTTAGTTGGGCAAGAACACTGGACGATATTGTAGTTGCAAATAGTGTAGATGAATGTCGGTCTATAACAGAAACCTCAGATGCAGGCATTCTTGCCGCTATAAATTCTTACGACTCTTCTTCTGGTCCTGTAAATAGTCAAGATATTTTACTTGCTAAATATAGTTCTTCTGGTTTGTTGAACTGGGCGAAACGGATCAATGCTGGAGGCTATGATGAAGTCCATGCAGTGAAAGCAACAATAGATGGTGGTGCTATTATCACAGGTGAATCCAATAGCTTTAGTTCAAATGAAGGAGGCACTTTACTTGCTAAATTTTTCTCAAATGGTGATGTCAGTTGGGCTAGAACTTTTGGTGGTACTGCGATCAATTATGATGGAAGAGGCTACTCACTTGATCTCGTTAACAATCAGAGCGTGTTGGTATCGGGCACGGCATACTACAATACAGGATCTAGGGCTATTTTTCTCACAAAATTTACTGCTGATGGTAATCTTATTTGGGGAAGAATATGGGGACAACCTCAAGAAGACAGATCATATTCTGTTAGTTCCTCATTGAATGAGCAGATTTTTCTAACAGGAAGCACAGAAAGAAATCCTGGAGGCTTAGATGATCTTGTTGTGATGAAGCTCAATCTTAATGGTAGTATTGAAAATTGTACTGAAGTTCAAGATGTTATTCCAACAGTGCATAATGTTTCACTCCCAGTAACAGTTAATGCGCCTACAGTTTTGAATGTTACACCAACACTTCAAGACTGGAATGTTACTGCAGTTGATATTACACCTGATCTTCTTGGGCAATGTTTTTATTATCCACCTACCACAGGAACGACTGGCAGTACTGCGACAACAGCCACAACAGCAGTAGGTGGCACTATGGGATCAGCTGTTACTGGAATCACATCGCAAGCCACACCAAGCACACAAAGCCCAACGCAACAAACAGTGCCTGGCGGTTCGAATACCGCATCATCATCTTCAGCCGCAGTAGATACTGCTGTTAATGTTGGGTTGTTGCTTGGTTTATTGTTTTCTGGTGGTGTAGTAGTCACATGCTTTGTAGCTGCGGCCTTGTTTTATTACCGACGTCGCTCCTCAGAGCAACACACATCGACATCTAGTGATTTTAGTACTACCAGTGATTCATTAGATGCAACACATCTTGCGACGCCTAGAATAGACTCAGAACACTATCAAAATGCACAACTCGTTGACAGGCGTACTGCGGGTAGGGCTGGTGAGAGCTCACCAGGATACGGCGTCATGCCAGAACCTGCTGATAATGATTTGAGTGATGCGAGCACTACGAGTAGCTCAAGTAGCACAGAGGATGCAGTCTATGGTGATGCACTACCCGCGATGGCAACTGCCAGTGCAGGGGTAGCACAAGTTCCGCAGTCTCAAGCTGTATTACAAGAGATTGCACATGCTGACTTAGAGTATGGTGATATATTAGGAGAAGGCGGCTTTGGCACGGTCTATCAAGGGGTATGGCACGATTCTACAGTTGCGATTAAGCAACTTAAACAGCAGTCTCTGACAGAAGACAGCGTTGCAGAATTACATGCAGAAGCAACTATCATGTCGCAATTACATAATCCGCATGTGTTGCAGTTTTATGGATTCTGTTTTGATGCACCACACTTTGCATTAGTGATGGAATATATGCCAGAAGGTTCGATGTATGGTTTATTGCATAGTGATCAAGCACTTGGCTGGGATGCGCGCACAACAATGGGTATAGATATTGGTGCGGGTTTAGCTTACTTACATAAACGAGATATTTTACACCGTGATTTAAAGAGTATGAACGTATTACTGTACCAGCAAGGTGGTCAATATCGATGTAAGTTGACGGACTTTGGTTTATCAAAAATAAAGACGGAAACAAAAACGATCACAGCTGATAGTGGACAAGGCACTTTAGCATGGATGGGGCCGGAATTATTTGGAAGGCGCGCCGTATATGCTAAAGCCTCGGATATTTATAGTTATGCAGTTGTATTATGGGAGCTAGCGACGCGCGCCACGCCGTTTTCAGATGCACATAATCCTGCGTTGATAGCAAAATGGGTGGGGGATGGAGAGCGCGAAGATATCCCCTCAGATGTCCCAGTGCCTATTCGTGATGTAATTACCGAAGCTTGGGCGCAAGATCCTGCATCACGATTAAGTGCAACACAAATCGTAAAGCGATTAAAAGCCAGTCAAGCTGATATTGCATCAGCATTGGTGTCCCAAGAAGCTCAGCCGACAAAAGCTGGGATGGCTGATAACTTTGCATCGCAACGCCCAAAAGCTGGAGCGCAGGGAAAAGTGGCGCATAATTTAGCCTCGGCAGCTGCCCGGCCAGAATCAGGTAAGCCACTGAGAACAGGCCCTGGTTTATTCCAAGGGAATAATGCTGACAAATCTCGAAGTACAAATCCATTTTTATCGAGTTTCTCGTTTGGATCATCGTCTTCTGATTAAAAACCTGAACTCAGAGGTAAAATTTAGAGTAGGGATTTTATAACAATTCATTTGTCTCAAAATTATTTTTTCTTAAAATAGTAATCAGCTCATTTTTTGATTGGCAACCGATTTTTTGTCGAATTCGATAAAAAATATTTTCAACAGTTCTGTATGATAAATTTATATAGGATGCAATTTGTTTTGCTGTATACCCCATCAGTAAATAATGGAGACAGCCTAGCTCGCGTTTGGTTATAAAAACGTCACCATAAAGCCCTTTTATTTTTATTAATGTATTATTTATATTTGTGGAAGTAGGAGGCACTTTATTTTTCTCTAAAGAGCCAATTTTGATAATATTTTCAATGCTTCTTGCTTTTTTTATTAATTTTTCACCTTGTTTTTTAAAGTCAAAAACAAAATCTTTTAGCTTTTCAATATTATTGAAATAATAATTGATAGGGTCACTGAAATTTTTATCAATAGCAAAAGCACTTATTTCTATGTGTTCATCAACAACATTTTTCAAAGTAATGATTTGATATGTGCCAACATGTTCACTCATATATTTTAAATTTTTATACATACTATCTTGTATGTTTCTGGGCATAATTTCGGGATTAATAAGACAAATTTCTGGTCTTTTTTTGAGATCTTCAAAAGAGGGTGCGTAGCCTTTTTCAAGTGAATATTTTAAGTAGTCTACATGAGTGAACAGTGGAAATATTGCATCAGGAGTAACGGTAACATGACTGAAATATTTAATAGGAGAATTTGAAAATAGTTCGTCACATAGACTAATAACATCGGATTCAGCTGCTTCAAAAAAACCTGTTTTTTTCTTCATATTTAACACCTTAGAGTATTTTTTACTCTAGCAATATTTATAATAAATTGAAAGACTTGTTTTCCCATTAATATGATTATCTAGAAGAAGAATTTGAAGTTCAATTAACGGCTAGTTATAAAAAATTTTGTACTTCTGTATGCTTATATCTACCTTATCTGGAAAACCAACGAGATGCTTAATATCATATGTGATAGATGGTGAAGGTAATTTACACCAACAAATCATTTCTTTATTTATATTTCTTTTAGAAAAGCTTAGAACGACTATTTTAGGAGATAGATATGTCTGAGACGGCGGATTGGTTAACACGGATTTTCCCTGGTGATGTAGGGGTTTCCTCGAAAGCAAACTGGATTCCATTGAATTTTCATAGTGTGTCAGTGGCTCAAGCAGGTATACAAAGTGTTACTAGTAATACTGCTGCAATAGGGAAAGGTATGATGGCTTTAGGTCTAACTTATCTGGCTTATGTAAGTTTTTTCTCATCGTATTCATCTGTTGATTCAGATCTTCATTTTCCGAGATTTGATACTGATGCTTTAGTTTCTAATGCTAGTTGGGGAAATGCACACGCTTCATTTATACAAGCAAGTCATTTAGTGCTAATAGGCGCTGCAGTTTATAGTGTGATAGCTATCCAAAGTGGATCAACTTTCTTGGTATCAGCAGCAGCCTCTGCTTCTATGATTGTAGGGGTGTCTGATTTAGTGCAGCCTGTCTATTCACAAATGGGAGAGGCTTTTTTTTTCGAAAAATTATTAGGTGAAGGTGCTGGCAGTGAGGTGGGCTATAAGGTTCAGTTAACTCAGGATGGTGGTAGTCTTGTCGTTGGTAGCTCCACTGACTTGTTACTGGCTAAATTCACTGCTAACGGTACTCTAAGTTGGGCCAAATCTTTAGGCAGTCATGGCTTTGTTACCGTGGGACATGCCATACAATTGACTTCAGATGGTGGGAGTATTGTCTGTGGTTCGACAACTGCTATTGGTGCAGGTGCTACAGATCTACTGTTGCTGAAATTCACTGCCAATGGGGCTGTGACATGGGCTAAAACATTGGGTGGTGCTGATTATGATATGGGCTACGACTTACAAGTGACACCTGATGGGGACTATATAGTTACAGGCATGACACGAAGTTTTGGTGGTGCCGATTACGATTTGTTACTGACTAAATTTATGGCTAATGGAACCTTAACTTGGGCCAAAGCCTTAGGGTTAGGTGCATCTAGCGGCGTTGATAGGGGTTATGGAATTCAGGTAACCACAGATGGTGCTAGTATCGTTACTGGCATGACAAATAGCTTTGGCGGAGGCTATGATAATCTGCTGCTGGCTAAATTCACTGTGAATGGTACTTTAAGCTGGGGTAAAAGTGTAAATGGTGCGGTTAGTGACGTCGCTTACGGGATTCAGCTGACCCCTGACGGTGGTAGCATCATTACGGGCTGGACAGATAGCTTTGCTGCAGGCCCGGCAGACCTATTGCTGGCTAAATTCACTGCTAATGGAACCTTAAGCTGGTTCAAGACCTTAGGAGGTGCCGGTGTCGATGAGGCTCGAGGTATTCAAATCACCCTAGAGGGCGGCTATATAGTTACAGGCAAAACGAACAGCTTTAATGCAAGCAGTAATCATGATCTGTTGCTTGCTAAATTTACTGCTAATGGGACTTTAAGCTGGGCCAAGACCTTAGGGGGCGCTGGCATTGAAGAAGGATGGGATATACAGATAACCCCAGATGGGGGAGCTCTTGTCACCGGATATGACCTGCTGATGGCCAAATTCGATATTGAGGGTAATATCCCGAATTGTACTGAACTACAAACGATTACGCCCAGCGTGCAAACCATAATTCCTAGTACCAGCAACATCCCTCCCTCGGCTGTACGGAATATATTTCCTATTGTACAAGACTGGTCTATCTCAACTGTTGATATTACTCGGATAATGCAGGCGCAGTGTTTTTATACTCCACCTACCACGGGTAGCACAGTGACGACAGGTACAACAGCTAGCACTGGAATTGCATCGCAAAGCACATCAGTTGCGACAACAAACAATGTAGCCCAAACAACAAACCAGCTAACAACAGATAATTCTGTTATAGATGCGATGAGCAGTACTGAAACTGCTATGAATGTTGGCTTATTAATAGCATTATTACTTGCAGGTGGTACTGTTGCTTGTAGTTTGGGTGCGGCGGCTTTATTTTATTATAAACGCAGCTCCTCAGAGCAAAGAGCAGACACATCCATTGATTTCGGTGATACCAGTGATTCATTAGATGGATCACATCTTGCGACGCCTAGAGTAGACTCAGAACATTATCAAAATGCACAACTTGTTGACAGGCGCACCCGGGGCAGGGCAGGGGTCATGAGCTTAGATGCGACTGGTGATGCTGTTGGAACAGCTAGCGGGGACTACGGTGCAGCATCTGCTTTGCCAGATGCAGGGAGAACAGGGGCTGGCCCCGCTTTATTTGCAGCTGATGATGCTAGTTCGCCAGGATATGGCGTCATGCCAGAACCTGCTACGGATAGTGGTGTGAGTGATACAAGCACATCGAGTAGCTCAAGTAGCACAGAGGATGCAGTCTATGGTGATGCGTTACCCGCCTTATCAGCTGCAGGTGCAGCGGCTGCTGCTCCAGTTGTGAAGCCTCAGGCTGCATTACAAGAGATTGCACATACTGAATTAGCGTATGGTGATGTGTTAGGAGAAGGCGGCTTTGGTACGGTCTATCAAGGGGTATGGCACGATTCTACAGTTGCGATTAAGCAACTTAAACAGCAGTCTCTGACAGAAGACAGCGTTGCAGAATTACATTCAGAAGCAACTATCATGTCGCAATTACGTAATCCGCACGTGTTGCAATTTTATGGATTTTGTTTTGATGCACCACACTTTGCATTAGTGATGGAATATATGCCAGAAGGTTCGATGTATGGTTTATTGCATAGTGATCAAGCACTCGGCTGGGATGCACGCACAACAATGGGTATAGATGTTGGTGCGGGTTTGTCTTACTTGCATCAACAAAATATTTTACATCGTGATTTAAAGAGTATGAACGTATTATTGTACCAGCAAGGTGGTGAATATCGATGTAAGTTGACGGACTTTGGTTTATCAAAAATAAAGACGGAAACAAAAACGATCACAGCTGACAGTGGAAAAGGCACGTTAGCATGGATGGCGCCGGAATTATTCGGAAGGCGCGCAGTGTATGCTAAAGCCTCTGATATCTATAGTTATGCAGTCGTGTTATGGGAGCTAGCGACACGCGCCACGCCTTTTTCTGATGCACATAATCCAGCGCTGATAGCAAAATGGGTAGGAGATGGAGAGCGCGAAGATATTCTGTCAGATGTCCCAGTGCCTATTCGTGATGTAATTACCCAAGCTTGGGCGCAAGATCCTGCATCACGATTAAGTGCAACACAAATCGTAAAGCGATTAAAAGCCAGTCAAGCTGATAGTGCAGCAGCATCGGTGCCCCAAGAAACTCAGCCAACAAAATCTGACATGGCTGACAACTTTGCATCGCAACGCCCAAAAGCTGGAGCGCAGGGTCAAGTGGCGCATAATTTAGCCTCGGCAGCTGCCCAGCCAGAATCAGATAAGCCACTGAGAACAGGCCCTGGTTTATTCCAAGGAAATAATGCTGATAAAGGTGGAAGTACTAATCCATTTGTATCGAGTTTATCATTTGGATCATCGTCTTCTGATTAAAGAGATAATTTTAAAAAATCAAAAAGGGTGTATTTTTTTAAATAACAAGGAATGAGTTATGCGAAATAAAGGGAAAGTCTCACCAGTAACAGATGCTGTCAATAATATACCTACAATAGCTAAAAGCATGATGCTTTTGGG
>Ga0316204_10004509_pt1 | contig 24863 bp, 16 predicted proteins | sample 6monrhotite_MG_2_FD_205661 | JGI IMG/M metagenome (GOLD analysis project Ga0316204, IMG submission 205661) | Microbial mat bacterial communities from mineral coupon in-situ incubated in ocean water Damariscotta River, Maine, United States -... | ecosystem: Environmental > Aquatic > Marine >... | reverse complement strand
AACTGGCGCTGGCAGGAAGAGGTGTTGTTGAATCCAGGCAAGAAGATAGGAGGTGCCAACAAAGAAACAAGGAAATTAGCAGCGTAATAATTTATTTGAGGCGACAGGTATCTTGACATATACCGCTCTTGATTGCCTTTCTTATTATGGTTGCCCTGTTAGCTCTTGACCTTCGCCCCCTTTAGCTCAACAGCCCGCTAAGATTTTTATTTAGTGCATCAATCAACTCATCGTCACTATCAAAATCAGGGGATTCAACAATTGACCAATCATTTTCATTAACCATGATTCCTGCTTCATTTACATACATGAAAAGCTCAATGGAGTTCTCATTAATAAAAAACTTGATTACATAATAGTCTTCACTCTTGCCGTGAACACGCAAAGGCTCTTCAAAAGACACGCTGAATTTTTCAAGAAGCTCTTTACAGCTATTCCAGCATTTTATTTGAAACGTATTCATCACTAAATCGGGCCTCCATGCCATATATCTTGATGAGGATTTCCAGTTACTTTCTCAATCACTTTACCCGCCACTCTAAAAACTTTGTTGCGTCCTTTTCGCCCAAACCCAATTCGAAGATATCGATTGCTGTTCAGCCAACCACCAGGTGAAAAAGACTTACTAGCAAGAGACCCACCAAGCGCCAATGCACCTACAATATTACCAGCGATATTTCCATCACCATACGAACTTGAACATTTATCGATTCCACCATCAATTCCCGCCAAGTCTCGAATGTCCTGCAAATCAAGCATTCCAAAAGTTACGGCTGATGCAACCCCATCACCAAAACCAGTCACAGTATCAACTACGCTTTGCGGAAGCTGTGGTAATTCACCATCTAAATCATAAAAATTAATGGGATCGTTAAAGGCATAACCATACAAATTCGCCCCACCCGCAAACCTAATCGGATCCTTTGCGGTCCACCGCCCTATCTGCGGATCATAATCCCGCGCCCCAAACCTTACAAGTCCTGTATGCGGGTCATAGATCCCACCCGCAAAGCCAAACGGCTGAAAACCAGGATTAGTATCATGGGTGATATTACCAAACTCGTCATAATCTATTCTTTGTGTAACGGCACCATTTGTAGTATCGATAATCATTCTTGGGCTGCCAAGGTGATCACTGATAATACGATAGGTCACACCGCCTTTAACCATGTAGTCCGGCACATTGCCTTTTGAACCATAGATAAACCTTGCGACGATTGCTCCAGCGCCATCAAGTTCGGCAACTGGATTGAGCTGATCCTGATAGAGGAAGCCCTGGGTCAGGGCACCATTAACACGTGTTCCTATCCTTCGGTCATTGCCATCAATGACATAATCGATCGTAACATCACCCGGTAGCACGACCTGTATCAGATTGCCTAACACGTCGTAGTCATAGGTAGTGGACACACCACTCTCGGTCTTCGAGGTCAGTTCGCCATTGGTGGTGTAGTTGTATGTCACGCCGTTATAGCTGCTGAGGCGATCCTGTGCATCATAGGTAGCGCTGATCGTCCCGTTCGCATTAAAACCTCCCTCTCGGTTTCCATTGGTGTCGTAGTCGTAACTCGCTGTCGCTGTGCTGTTTTGCAGCACATCGGTGAGGCGCCCCGCAAGGTCATAGGTATAGTCGTAGGTAGTGGTCGTCCCCTCGACCGTTTCACTCTTTTGGGTGATGCGGCCCAGGGCATCTCGTGCATAGCTGACATCGTAGAGTGTGGTTGCACCATCACTCGCACTAGCTGTTTGCAGTTCACCAAACGCGTTATAGCTTCGACTGGTGGTAGCACTGCCAAGTGTCGAGCCAGTGAGTAAACCATTTTGAAGATTACGGTTAAGGGTAAGACTACCTGCTTGAGTCATCAGGTTGTCATCATCGTAACCGTAGGTGATGGGGTCACCGTTGACACTCTGGTTGGTGATGCGAAAGTTATTGTCATAGCCATGGCTGACAGTGCCGCTAATCGTGCCACTCCAGATTTCGGTAAGTGGTAGGAAACCATCATAGGTATAGCTTAATGTCTCACCACCCGGTGCGGTGATCTGGTTCAACTGACCACTGGTCGCATCATAGCCGTAGCTAGTGATACCACGTGGTGTCGTCATGCTATTGAGCTGAGCGGTAGTGAGACCATAGCCGAAGTCGATCAGCTGCCCGTCCGGACGTATGATGCGTGTCAGTTCTTTATCTCGATTGTAGTCATACTGCGTCACATCAATACCAACACCGATGTCGGGTGGGTTGTACTCCGCTTCCAGGTCAACGGCGGTGTAGGTGAAGAGGTGAACACTCTTACCCGGTGGCGTGATGCTGGTGAGGTTGCCGTTGGCATCATAGCTGTAGTCGATGAAGCGGCTGTCCGGCAGGGTTTGACGGGTAACGCGACCGACGGCGTCGTAGTCAAAGTGAGTGGTTCGATTGAGTGGGTCGGTGATGGTGCCGAGGAAGCCGTCGGTGCCGTAACTCAACAGGCTCTGACGTAACTCAAAGCCTCTGCCCTGGGTGGTGGTATTGAGGCGTCCACGCAGGTCATAACCATAGTCGATGGGTTCGATGCCGCTGATCTGAGATTGGATCACATGTCCTTTGGCATCGAGTATTGTGGTGGCGATGCGGTTTTCAGGGCTGGTCAGTGTCCAGGTGCGGGTCGCCACATCGTAGCGGTTGGCCGTGGTTCGGCCGTTGATGCTGGTAGTGTGCGTGAGGCTGGTGTGACTCAATAGATCGACGGGATTGGACAACGATGCTTGTCGGCTCGCCGTGATCGTGCCACTTAAACCTGCAGGCGTGCTGATGGTCGTTAATCTAGGCACAGGGCTCTGCATGCTAAAGCGTGGATCGCCCCCTTCGGTGACGCGACTTATCGTGCCATCGGACGATGTGGTGGTGGTCACTGCATTGCTAAAATCCGTCATCGTGACACTGCCATCGGGTGCGGTATTGGTATGTCGACGAGTGTCGTCTGGCAGGTAATCGACCTGAAAGGCGCTGGTGCGGTTTTCACCGCTGACCATGTCGACCCCGTAACCATCTTCTGTGTTGAAACGGTTTAGTGTCCAGCCGCCGCCCGCTGGATTAACGTCCTGAATTAGCTGCCCCCTTTCATTAAAGGTGAACGCGGTACGGTGGTTGTTTCTATCGGTAAACGCCGTCATCAGACCGCTCGCTGTATATTCCATCTGGTAGGAATTAAACAGTGGGTCGGTGACCGCCGCAAGATAACCGTTCGCGTCCAGCGTCAGGCCAGTGCGCTGGCCGTCGGGTGAGACAATGGCGGTGGGGATCTCGCCACTGCGTTCTATTTGGGTAATGTTGCCATCGACATCTTCAATTTCACTGAGCAGCCCGGCAGCGTCATGACGGAACTGATAGATGACCGCCGCAGTGGTGCTATCCAGCGTGCGCAGGTGGCGACCTACGGCATCGAAGTGAAATAGTTCGTCGCCATCTTCGGAGGGGATCAGGTACTCATCGCCTCCCAGGTCAGGCAGTGTCGATCCAACTTTACGAATCAGCCTCGACGTTATCATGTAGAGGCTGCCGTCGGGCCCCACGGCAACGTCTACAATGGCATCTAAGTTGGCCTGGTTAGCGGGGCCATCTTCACCATTTTGATAAGAGTCCGATGGTAGCCCTGATCCTGCCACTGTGGTAATGATCCCGTTCGCTGCAATGCGGCGGATTCGTCCCGAATTGTCAGCAATATAGAGGCTACCATCCGCACTGAGAGCCAGGCCTCTGGGGTGCCATAATTGAGCCTGTGTGGCAGGGCCACCATCACCGCCAGCCCCCTGGACACCTGTGCCAGCGATGGTGCTGATGATGCCGTCCGGGGTGACACGACGGATGCGGTGATTTCTGCTGTCCGCAATATAGAAGCTACCATCAGGGGCTACGACAATGCCAACAGGAAGGATGAATGTAGATAGGATAGCGTGGCCATCGTCATTGCTAAAACCAAAGGCACCTGTGCCCGCTACGGTGGTGATGATGCCATCCGGGGCGATACGGCGGATGCGGGAGTTGCTGCTATCCGAAAGATAGATGCTGCCATCAGGGGCCACGGCAATGCCTGGATTTGGGTTGGCGTTGAAACGTGCCTCGGTAGCTGGGCCATCATCACCAGAATATCCAGAAGAGCCGTTACCTGCCACCGTGGTGATAATGCCGTCTGGCGAGACACGGCGGATGCGATAATTACCCAGATCGACGATGTAAAGGCTGCCGTCGGGGCCGATAGTCATCGCCCTCGGGCTGCGCAACTGAGCCTGGTTGGCCGGGCCACCATCACCGGAAAAACCGCTAATACTGGTACCTGCCACCGTGCTGATAATACCATCCGGGGCGATACGGCGAATACGATGATGCCCCTCATCCGCAATGTAGACGCTACCATCAGCGCCAACGGCAACATTAAAAGGATTATCCAGAGCCGCCTGGGTGGCAGGGATACCATCACCATTATAATGTTGAGATCTCGTTCCTGCCACCGTGGTAATCGTTCGAACTCTGTTCTGTGCAATACGTACTGAGCCATCTCCCCGGTAAAGGTTTTTCACGGAGGGGCCATAGGCATGATAGCTATCCAGCCCCCACTGCCCCAGGGCACTCCCTGCCAGATTAGGAGCCGCTGCGACTCCCGAGAGAACCCGCTGCCATTGTTGACGAGAGCGCATAACCGGATTGTGCTTACCACCGACAAAGGCAGCACCACCGCTACTGACTTGCCCAAAAGCAGCCTGACTTGTCGCATCGAACTCCGCTCCAAGGTAGATAAGCCGATAGCGGTAATCGAGCGTGATTGTCGCATTTTGTTGCTGCACCGGCCGACCATAACCGTCTCTGCCATCCCAGACAAAGGTATGAGTCTGGTTGGGTAGAGCAGGAAATGACTGCTGGTACCGCTGGCCTGCGACATCAATGGTAAGTTCTATCATCTCCAGGCTGCCCGGCACGGTATCACCGGATAGAGGGATCGTCAGGGTACATGCTGCTACGTTACCGGGCATCCGTTCACTCTGGTAGTACAAACTAAAGGGGGTGCCAGTAACAGGCAGTTTTTCGCCCAGCGACTGACTCTGCGGCTGGATAATGCAGCCCTCCACGCAGTCTTCGTCATCATCCGGCGGCGTAATTTCTGGTGGCGGCGATGGCGGCGCTGTCGCATCGGGTGGCGGTCCCCAGGGCCAGTTGTGATCCCACGGGGTAAAGTGGGTGATAGGGACGCGCCAGAGACTTTTTCCAACTGTATAAAGCGTCGCAAGCTGCAAACGCTCATTATCAGTAACACCTAACGAGGCAAGTGCAGCGCTGTCCGCCAAAACCCCACTACCATTGACATCGAGTTCGGCAAGACCACTACCGTTAACAGCTAAGAGTTGGATGATGAGGCCGTTATCCGATGGTATCCAGGCCACTTTTTCTCGGTCATACCAACCGGTGGGGACAATTTCACCTACCGGAAAATCGAGAAAGTTATCCACGTAAAATGGGACAGGCTGATCAAATTCCACTGATCGTGCTCCAGCCGCAATGGCCTCATCAACACTCAGCTCCACTGCGTAGGTGTAAGCGCTGGTCGGCGGTAGTTCACCCGGCATTGCCTCAGGCCCATTGTCACCGACGGTATATTCAGTGGCACGTACATTTAATGTCGTGAGCGGTTGCATGCTACCGTCTTGCATTATCATGGAGGCCTGCACCCCCTGCGGGAAGAGCAGTGTCGCCTGCCGCGTACCATCAAGATCGATCACAGGGTTCCCCTGCGCGACCTGAATCGCACTGCTTGATGTCAGGTCAATCGTCGTCACTGCGCTGTCTAATGGGATCATCACCACATCATCAACGATAATGTAATCGTTCCACGGCGTGGTGATCTGACGCTGAACCGGCAGATAACCTTCTTTGGTGTAATTAACCGTCTGTACACCACCGCCATTGACCGCCATATCGAACATGCCGTCGAGACGGCTCAGGGTTTGCCCGTACTCGTCGTGTTGATGCAGCGTGATGGTGACACCACTCAATGGCAGGCTATCTCGATCCATCACTTTGCCACGCACGACTGCGACACGACGTGCTTCAATCGTCCCGTCAGCAACCCCGGTCTGAATGGGATCTATCCCGCTATAGAGAAACGCGGTAGCACTATGCAGGGTCGTGACAACCGTGGCATCAAGCGGCGGTGCAACGGTTGCTGGATCCGGTGGAATCACTCCACCCCCACTTGCCGCGTCCACCGTCACTACAAATGCCTGCGTCACTTCCGCCGCTGATTGATCCACAACGTGTACAACAACGTTGTGATCACCAACATCTGCGGCAGCAGGCGTCCACTCAATCAAACCACTTACACTATCAATCGTCATTCCAATAGGTGCAGTGGTGAGAGAGTATGTCAGCACATCATCTATATCAGGATCACTGGCATCAACATTATAACGATAGAGATCATCCTCTGTTGTCTCAGTTACAGGTACAGAGGTAATCGTGGGCGGTCGGTTGAGTACCAATGTGACATTGATTGAGTCACTACCACGGTTATCGGCGATATCAACAGCGCTTGCCGTGATGGTATTGGCGCCATCAACAAGTGAGAGTTCTCCACTAAAACTGCCATCGGGTGCGAGCGTCATGACGACGCCGTTAAGCTGCAGCGTGGTGATGGTATTGGTGTCTATAACGGTGCCACTGACCGTAACCGCTGTTGTGGTTAGTTGCGCACCGGTAAGCGGTGAATTAATAGAAACAACGGGGGCTGTTTTATCCAGATTAATCGTTGTTGAGGTGGTGTTCTCTTTTCCAGCGAGGTCTGTTGCGGTGCCCGTTACCACCTGAGCACTCCCTTCAGTGGCGAGTAACACGGGGGCACTGCAGGTGGCAATCCCTGAACCGCTGTCGCTACATTCAAATGTCACGTTCACATCACTGTTGTTCCAGCCACTCGTGTTTGGTACTGGGCTCTGAGCAACATCGATAATGGGGGGCGCTTTATCAAGATGAATGGTGACGGCGGTATCAGTGATATTTCCCGCGCTATCTTCAGCATGACCACTCACTAGCTGATCAGCACCTTCGGTGCTAATGGTCTGCGGTGGACTGCAGGTGGCAACCCCGGATAGAGGATCAATGCAGTCAAATGTGACGGTGACATCGCTATCGTGCCAACCGTTGAGATCAGGCTGCGCACTGAGAACGGCGCTAATTGATGGTGCGGTGTGATCGATATTCACCGGGTGTGAAACACTGTTTATATGACCAGCTAAATCAACGACGTTGCCCGCAATTGCCTGTGCAGCCCCTTCTGTTGTGATCACTAAACTGTCTGTGCACTGAGCAACCCCGGAGAGGTTATCGCTGCAGTTAAATGAGACCATCACGGCCGTGTTATTCCAGCCAGATAGGTTTTTGGCGGGGAGCTGATCCGCATCGATCAACGGCACGGCCTTATCAAGATTGATCACCACTGAGGTGGATGCCCTGTTTCCAAAGTCATCCACCGCTTCACCCACCACCGTTTGTGCAAGCCCCTCCTGTGAGATCACCACGGGTGATGTGCAGCTGCCAATAGCAGAATCCGCATCGTGACAGGTAAAACTGACCGTGACATCCGAGCGGTGCCAGCCGGCACTATTGGCGGCGGTTGATAAACTACTCTGGATGGTCGGCGGCTCAAGATCACGTTCACAGACCACCTGAACCGTTATCCCGCCACCTGGCTTACCCCGCACCTCGACCGTCATTTCATTTGAGGCATTGAGCACCACCGTTTTTTCGATAAAAGAGACCTGTTGATTAAACTCGGCGGGGGATACGACCTGTGAACCATTCAGCGCAATGACCGAGCTTGAGACCAGCTCAAATTCGCTATCCTCAAGGCCGCCATTGAAAACCTGTAACTGACAACTCTCACCCGCACGCGAGGATGAAAAATGGTTGATGATATTAAGCGGCTGACCAGAGCCTCTTACATAAGATTCGGGGCCATAGACAGGGGTTAATGTCAGGGCGGCAGAAGCGGCCATCGTGAATAGCGCAAGCAATATTCCAGCCAACACCTGCATCAGGTTTAATCGATTACCCATAAAGCGCCATCCCCTCAGAATTAACCGTTAGCCCTTCTCTGAGCCCCTCCGTGGATCTGGCAGACAGGAAACAATATGATTATTTTTGACAGTAAACCACAAAGAACAAGCGGGTATAATCTGTAAAATTTTACAGTGAAATTTGATATGAATTATGCTAATGACGACTAGCTCATTGACATAGCCATTCAAAATATTAAGGCTGTCAGCATTAGGTACGCGTTTTTTATTTCAATGAGGCCTTTGCACGATTGCTCTTTTGTCCTCTGGCGGCGTTAAAAACGTACTCAATCGGTCATTTATAGTGATAAACTCCCTCATTCCATGCGCTTTTGCCTGACCAGAGAACAAAATCACTGCTCGTGCAAAGGTCTCTTAATGCCTTACAACGAGTTCTAAACAAACCTTGGCTCTTTTTTCGTCATCATCTGTATAGGGTATACTGCCAGCACTCAATATTGTTGGAGAAACAGCCTTGGACTACTACGCCCTTATCATCGCTGGTTTTATCATCACAGGCCTGGCCATCACCGCCTTTGGCTGGCGTGGCTTTCAAAAAGGTAAAGCAAACAAAGAATGGCCCGCTATCACCGGTAGAGTCAGTTCAACCTCCCTGTCATCAGCAGAGAACGATCTGCTACCCGATATTCGCTTTAGCTACACAGTTGATAACGATCACCATGAAGGGCGAGTTGAATTCCCACCTGGCACTATGCCAATGCCTGGATTTGCCAACACAGAACTTGAAAAGTACCCACAGGGCAGTGAGATTAAGGTCTACTACAACCCCCGACAACCGGCACAATCGACACTGACACCTGGACGAGCGAATGATGACTGGCTAATCCTGGCAATGGGAATCGGGTTTACAGTAATCGGCCTGCTCGCAATGTTTTTCAGCGGCTAAAATGAAGGAAATAGAATGAAACCCCGTTTATTAATCATTATCACCGCACTACTACTGAGCGCATGCGACATCAACGAATCGATGCGTTCAAATGCGGCCGATGGCAGCACCTCAGACGCGCGTGCGATCGCGGCTAAATCAGGCTGCATGGGTTGTCATACGGCATCCAACAGTGTCTACGGGCCCGCATGGAAACTCGTCAGTAAACGCTACCAGGGAGTGCCAAATGCGCATGAATTACTAACGACAACGATTAGATCTGGTAGTGCTGGACGCTGGGATCAGGTCACTGGCGGCAAACGGATGCCACCACAACAAGGCTCAATCAACGATGAGGAGCTGAAGATCGTTGTCGATTATATTATGGCCCTGTCTAGGCCAAAACCTGCTGCGACGACACCAACTGAAACAACTATCAAACAGGAAGAGTAACGTACCTACTGCAACAGAGGGTGATCACCAGGCAACTGCTTTGAGTACCAGATCGCAAGCTTGTGTTTGACCGATTTCTGCGAAACCTGGTCTTCAGGCATCGCCTGAATCAATTTATCATGCACAAGCAGACGATAGATGTAGAGTGCCTTGTCGTTCGCCGAGTCAGCACTATCAAACTGCGCCGCTCCACGCGCCTCCGCATAACGCACACCAGCGATAATAGCTGCCTTGATTAATTCAACTTCATTTTTGAGCTTTTTCATCTCCACCCTCAATACAATTACTCAACTCGGACGCACCAACAGCCCCTCTAGATGTTGCGTCATTTCATAAACGGCGATTGCACAGGCAGTCGCCACGTTCATCGAAGAGTTCAACCCCAACATCGGAATATGGACTGTATGGTCTGCAATTTCAAGCAGCGACGACCTTATTCCAGCCTGCTCGCCGCCAAGAATCAAGCATATTTTACCCATCGCCCTATAATCAACTGCTTTTAAATCGACACTCTGTTCAGCAAGCTCCAATGCAACCAATTGATACCCTTGCTCCTGCATACTTGCCACAGCACCATCAAGTTCATCAAATAGTTCATAGCTCACCACCTTGTCTGTAGAACGAGATGTCCGCGACAGACGCCGATTAGGCGGCTTCGCCGTATCACCACACAACATAAGTCGGGCCACACCGAGCGCATCAGCAAGGCGAAAGATCGCACCTACGTTGGAAGGGGCACTCACACCATCAAGCAATAACACTAACGGGAATTGCGTACCATTCACATGATGATCCTGGTGAATCAATTGCCGATTATCATTTTCCATGCCTGATAAGTAGCTTAAGCAGAGCGCGTGTAAATAGCAAATTAGGAACGTGCACGGAATAACTTGCTGTTTTGGCGCTCTGATTTAGTTTGTATTTGTTCGTTCTGATTGAGAAAAAACGGAGGAATAGTCGTTCTATTTCGAGTTTTTGTGATTGAAGAACGGGCAAAGACGGGCTGAAGCAGAGATGCGAAAACGGTAAGTTATTCCGTGCACGTTCCTTAGTTCCCGTGAGAACCTCAAGTCTTGCTTCAATTATCCCGATAAATAAACTTAACCCCAAGGATGACACCGCAGCATGAGCACACCCCCTAAAGCGCTACCGAATTTTGAGCATATCAAACGCTACTGGGATTTTTCGCGAAAGAACTTTATTGCCAAGATTTTACCTGGTGAAGTCTACGTCACTAAAAACCACGAGCTGGTCTCAACCCTACTGGGTTCATGCATTGCGGTCTGTATGCGAGATAAAATCAATCATGTCGGCGGCATGAATCATTTCAAGCTTCCAGCTTCAGGCGGGGGTAACAAACCGGCCAACAATGCAAACTATGGCCTTTATGCGATGGAGTTGTTAATAAATGAAATAATGAAAAATGGCGGTAATCGGCTCAACCTTGAGTGCTGCGTATTTGGTGGCGGCAGGGTTGTCACATCAATAAGCAGTGATATCGGCGACAAAAACATCACTTTTATCAAAAGTTTCCTGAAAGAAGAACGTATTCGTATCATCCAGCAAAAGACCGGTGGTACTTGTGCTCTACAAGTCTATTACCACCCCATTACAGGCCACGCTTTTTCAGTGACACTCGATGAAAGCCACTCTAAAAAGGTAAAAGAAGAAGAAAAACGCTACGTAACAAAGATTAACCAGGAAATAGAAGAGAGTGGTATCACTTACTTTTAAATCGATCACCCGCTCTTCAGGACTCATCACTCAACGCGTGTTAAATTAACACTTTCAGACAACGGCCTACGAGAGACAGATGAATCAAGCTCAACAACTCCTCGAATTTATCGACAACAGCCCAAGCCCCTGGCATGCAGTTGAATCCACCGTCACCTTATTACTGGCCAACGGCTTTAAAGCACTCTCAGAAAAAGAGCCGTGGCAATTAAACCCCGGAGAGCGCTATTACACCATCCGTGATCAATCATCGATCATCGCCTTTGTCGCCGGATCAAAAGCACCGAGCGAAAGTGGTTACCGGATTATTGGTGCACACACCGACTCCCCCGGCCTTCGTATCAAACCCAACCCTGAACAAAAACGGGGGGCTTACCTGCGCCTTGGGGTCGAAGTTTACGGCAGCCCTATTCTCGCTACTTTTTCTGACCGGGATCTTTCACTGGCAGGGCGAGTCAGCGTTAAAACAGCTAGTGGCGCGCAGACATTTGAATCTCGACTGCTACGCATTGATGAATCAATTGTACGCCTTCCCAATCTTGCCATTCACCTTAATCGAGAGGTTAATAAAAGCGGCCTTAAGTTTAATGCGCAGGATGAACTACCACTGATCTTTTCTCAACCAGGCCCAGACGGAGCCAACTTCAAAAAGCTTGTTGCAGAACGACTACAAGTCAGTGAAAGCGATATTCTCGCATGGGAACTTGCAGCCTACGACACTCAACCAGGGGCATTTTTTGGTCTCGGCCAGGCATTTATCACCAACAGCCAACTGGATAACCTTGCCTCGTGTCATGCTGCACTGCAAGCACTCACAAACACGCTAAACCAATCAAACGACGCCACACAGGTCATCGCCTTCTTTGATCACGAAGAGGTTGGCAGCTGTAGCGCCAAAGGGGCTGGTGGCAGTTTCCTCGACGCTGTGTTGAATCGCATTAGCAATACGCTGGATGATGGTGCACAAGGCCATCACCAGGCGATCGCCCATAGTTATATGCTGAGTGCAGACATGGCGCATGCGTGGCATCCAAACTTCACCAACAAACATGAACCAGAACATCAGCCGATTATCAATGAAGGCCCTGTCATCAAGATCAATACCAATCAGTGCTATACCACCGACGCTCATACCGAAGCGCTGTTTGTCTCAATCTGTGAAGATGAAAAAGTCCCATATCAGAAATTTGTCAATCGAAGCGACCTCGCCTGTGGCAGTACTATTGGACCGATGTCAGCAGCACGAACCGGGGTACGCTCACTTGATGTCGGCAACCCGATGTGGGCAATGCACAGCATCCGTGAAAGTGCTGGCACAGCAGACCACCATTATATGGTTCGTGCGATGAGTGGTTTTCTACGCTATTAATACTCAATTGCTACTATCCATCCAACTATAGATACACAAAAATTATATCATTATTTTTGTTGTGGTTATTTTCAATGTCATATATCTTGCCCCAAATATCATTACGGTATATTAAGTGAAGTTTAACTATTGATAAAATTAAGGAGTGATTTGATCATGTTTATTAAAGTAAGTACTCGTATATTAACTGGACTGGCCCTAATACTATTTAGTGTAAGTGCTCAGGCATACGTCATCAATTGGCAATCTGCTGAAATGACCGATAACCCTCAACCTGGTGGACGCACGTCAACCAATGTGGCATTTGATGATACATTTTATGATGGTTTTCCCAGTGTAACTGCCACTCAGTCACAGGGCTACGCTTCAGCATCCGTTTCATCAACACAAAATACAACAGGCGCAACCATTTTTGCCGATACATCTGTCGACTGGAACGACAATATGACCTGGTCTGGTATTTGGGCTAATGCGAATGCAAACATGAACGGCGTATTCTCTATTGAGTCAGCACTTGGCCTAAATACACCAATATTGGTCGATATACTGATCTCTATAACAGGTGATTATGCTGACTCAGCATTTTCGCTTGATGGCATCGATTATCAACTTGACGCTGCTGCTCCCACAACAATATCGCTATTAATGGATGTTGGGCGGGACTATGACATCTTTGGTTATCTTTATTCATGGACAGTCGGTGCTCAGCCATCAGCTAACACTTCAGGTTCAGTATCGGCTAATAGCGCCATGAATATTAGCCTCCTGATGCCATCAGAAAGCGCATCAGCTGTTGTACCAGCCCCAACAACCATTGCACTATTAATGCTTGGGATGGTGGGTATGCTAATCCAGAAAAGACAAAGAATAACCACTTAGAAGAAAGCCTTTTTAATAAGCGGCTACATGCCTGTAGCCGCCAATATGGTTAAAGCGCCAGAAAAGCCGTTAAGCCTCCTCGTCTCCTAGTGACAATAAAGAGGCATTGCCCCCAACTGCAGAAGTATTGACTGTCACGCTTCGTTCAGTCGCAAAACGCTGTAAATAATGCGGCCCACCTGCCTTGGGCCCAGTACCTGACAACCCTTCTCCGCCAAATGGTTGCACACCGACTGTCGCACCAATCATATTACGATTAATGTAGACATTACCCACCCGCACCTGTTGCTGAATATATCGAGCCGTTGCTTCAATGCGGCTATGAATACCGAGCGTCAGGCCATACCGTGTTGCATTGATCGACTTAATCACATCATTTAAACCACTCGCAGGAAAACGCACCACATGCAGGATGGGGCCAAATATCTCACGTTCAAGCTGATCGACACCTGAAATTTCAAACAGATGGGGCGGGAAATAAACCCCCTCTTTAAGTCCCTCAGGTAGTGTGCATTGGTAAACCAGTTTACCCGTGCCTTTCATTTGGTCGGCATGCGCCTGCAATATTTCGCGTGATGCACGATTGATCACGGGACCAACATCCGTTGTCAATAATAATGGATCACCAATTACTAACTCAGCCATCGCACCACATAACTGTTCAATGATTTGATCAGCGATATCATCCTGTAAAAAAAGCACGCGAAGCGCCGAGCAGCGTTGCCCAGCACTATTGAATGCCGACTGGATCACATCAATGACCACCTGTTCCGGTAATGCAGAACTATCCACAATCATGCAGTTCTGTCCGCCTGTCTCTGCAATCAACGGCACAATCGCCCCGTCTCGATTGGCTAACGCACGATTAATAGTCTGCGCTGTTTCGCTTGAGCCAGTAAAGACGACCCCCGAGGTGCGCTTGTCATTAACCAGTTGCATACCTATCGTACGGCCACTGCCGATGACGAGATGCAACACCTCACCGGGCACGCCTGCCAGGTGTAACAACTGCACAGCACGTGCCGCAATCAAAGGTGTCTGTGCAGCAGGTTTAGCGATCACACTGTTGCCCGCAGCGAGTGCGGCACTCACCTGCCCAACAAAGATCGCTAGCGGAAAATTCCATGGACTAATACAGACAAAGAGGCCGCGGCCATGCAGCGAAATCTCATTATGCTCACCGGTAGGGCCACGCATCAACTTCGGGTCAACGAACTCGTCACGTAACATTGCGGCATAGTAATGACAGAAATCAACCGCCTCACGTAGCTCTCCCAGGCTATCCATAACTGTCTTACCCGCCTCACGTACACAGAGAGCAATCAATTCTGCACGGTTTTCTTCCAATAACTGTGCCGCTTTATCCAAAATAGCGGCGCGCACAATGGCCGATGTTATCGACCATGCCGGTGCTGCATCTGTTGCACTGGCAAATGCTTCTGCAACAATGACATCATTTGCATTAAACACAATACCCGTGGCATGACGCTGATTGGCCGGTGAAAAAATGGCCTCTCGTCCACCCGACTCAACCATCTCTTTGCCATTGATGATAGCAGCGGCACGCCATCGTTCAATATCATTCACACGGCCATCAGCAGTAATGAAAGCACTTAACTCAGTCACAAGTGATTTAGTAATGGTGTCACTATAGAGGTTAAGTCCAGTTGAATTACGACGTGTTTCACCATAAAGATTTCCCGGTAAAGGAATATGAGGATGAGGTTTCTGCGCAGTTGCACCGAGTTCAAGCACCGGATCACTGACAATCTCTTCAATTGCAGCATGGCGATCAATAATACGATTGACAAACGAGGTGTTGGCACCATTTTCGAGTAAACGCCTTACCAGATAAGGCAGCAATGCCTGATAACTGCCAACTGGCGCATAGACACGACAGCTCAACCGACCATCTTTTATAACTTCACTATACAAGCCCTCACCCATGCCATGCAGGCGTTGAAACTCAAATGGTTTATCCCCGGCGAGTTCGATAATAGACGCAACGGCGTGGGCATTATGGGTAGCAAATTGAGGATAGAATGCATCATCGGCAGCCAGTAATTTTTGAGCACAGGCAAGGTAGGCGGCATCAGTCGCGATTTTACGGGTATACACTGGATAACCCTCAAGGCCACGTTCCTGCGCGCGTTTAATTTCAGTGTCCCAATAGGCCCCTTTCACCAACCTGACTGGAATCTTTCGACCAACCTCATCGTTTAATGCCTGCAACCAGTCAATCACCATTGGTGCCCGTTTCTGATATGCCTGAACTGCCAGACCAAGGCCATCCCAGTTGCCTAATGACTGGTCGCGATAAACGGCCTCAAAGAGGTCGAGCGATAACATGAGACGATCCGCTTCTTCAGCATCAATGGTGAGCGTGATACCTGCAGCGCAGGCCTGCTGCGCAAGCTTCAGTAGACGAGGTGTTAGTTCCGCTAACACTTGAGTACGTTGGAATTGTTCATAACGCGGGTGCAACGCAGAGAGTTTTATTGAGATACTGGCTCGCTCATAAAGCGTTTGCTCACCAGCAGCCTTATTAGAGGCCTCGTTCGCGATCATCTGAATCGCATGTTGATAGGCCGCAAAATAACCATCGGCATCGGCACGTGTTAATGCCGCTTCACCGAGCATGTCATATGAATAGCGGTAGTCGACATTATCTGTTTCATGGCTACGGGCAAGTGCCGCATCAATCGTTGCCCCCATTACGAACTGCAGCCCCATGATGCGCATTGCTTGGCGGATCGCAAGCCGGATGACAGGTGCACCACTCTTGCTTACCAGCCTTTGTAGAAATTGACTACCATTGGAAAGGATGTCATTTTCGAGGCTTACAAGGCGCCCCGTTAACATCAAACCCCAGGTGGAGGCGTTAACAAACATGGATGAACTACGCCACAGATGACTTCCCCAGTCGGCATTACCCAGCTTATCCTGTATCAGGCGGTCAGCCGTTTCATCATCAGGAATCCGTAGCAATGCCTCGGCAAGACACATCAACACCAACCCCTCCTGGGATGAAAGGTCATACTCTTGCATAAAGGCATCGATACTGCCCTGGGCCTGAGCTTTATCGCGCACCGCGGTCACAAATTCTCGCGCACGGCGGTCGATGCGCTGGCGTGCATCACCGTCAAGTTGAATCTGTTTTAGTAGCGACTGGATGCAATCAGTTTCATCGACCAGCCAGGCCTCATCAATTGCACGGCGCAGTGGATTGTTATCGTTTGCTAACGGTTCAAAAACCATTCTGACTGGAGCCTTTTTAGTGTAATCGTGCCCCGATTGTACTCCCTGTTTTTAGGCGATTACCATAGAGAGCGCTACTTGCCTATTAAGCCTCTTCTGATTTTTTCCTGACTGCTTTGATTGCACGCTTTTCGCGCACTTGTTTTATCAATAAAATAGAGGCAGTAACCGTTTAAAAATGCCTATATATAGATTGATTTGAGAACAAAGCTTTCTAGGTTACCCAATCGAATGCTGGTCATGGGTATCGCGCGGGCCCTCTATCCTGATGATGATTGCTCGCTAACAAGGCCAAACCCTCATCTAAATTAATCCGAAATAACGAAAAACCCAATCCAACACCTCGAATAATCAAGGGATTTTAGGTAGGATAGCATCTTCGTTTCAATCAGGTTCCAGTGACAGGCATGAGTGCAACAATCATCGATGGCAAGGCAATCGCCGCCCAGATTCGTCAAAACGTAAAACAGCGCGTCGACAAGCGCCTCGCTGAAGGCATTCGCGCCCCTGGCCTGGCAGTAATCCTGGTGGGACAAGACCCTGCCTCTGAGGTGTATGTGAATAGCAAACGCCGCGACTGCAGCGAAGTGGGCTTTATCTCGAAGTCTCATGATCTGCCATCGAATACCACCGAGGAGACATTACTGGCGCTGATCGAACAACTCAACGATGACGACCAGATCGACGGAATTTTGGTACAGCTACCACTGCCGCAACATATCGATCCTAAAACCGTCATCGAAACCATCCACCCCGACAAAGATGTCGATGGCTTTCACCCCTATAATATCGGCCGCCTGACCCAACGCACCCCACTGCTGCGTCCCTGCACCCCGCTGGGAATCATGACTCTGCTGGAACATACCGGTGAAAAAATTCAGGGAATGGAAGCGGTCGTGGTTGGCGCATCGAATATTGTCGGCCGTCCCATGGGACTGGAGCTGCTACTCGCAGGCTGCACCGTCACCACCTGCCACCGCTTTACTCAAAATACCCACGAACATCTCTCACGTGCTGACATCGTGGTAGTTGCCGTGGGAAAACCCGGCATCGTAAAAGGTGAATGGATAAAGCCCGGCGCAATTGTGATTGATGTCGGCATCAACCGTGGAGCCGACGGCAAGCTAATCGGCGATGTCGATTATAAGGCTGCCGCCGAACGCGCCGGATGGATCACCCCGGTACCCGGTGGCGTTGGCCCAATGACCCGCGCCACGCTGCTGCAAAACACACTTTATGCTGCCGAGAGCCTGCATTTCGACAACTAACCTCAGGCATTTTCCCGACAACACACAAAACCCAATATATATATTTTATCGAATAACCGGATTCCGGTCGCCACCGGAATGGTGCCAAAAACACTAATCAATCCGCGATCAACACGCCCCGTGCATCTCAGCTATAATCTGCACAACATTGACACACAAGGACGCCACACGGCATGAGCAACACAGAACACCCAGAAGCCGACAACAGACCATCCAACTTCATCCGCAACATCATCGATGAAGACCTGAAAAACAATAAAAACGGTGGCCAGGTTGTCACCCGCTTTCCGCCTGAGCCCAATGGCTACCTGCATATTGGTCATGCCAAATCAATCCTGCTCAATTTTGGCATTGCCAAAGACTACAACGGCCACTGCAATCTGCGTTTTGATGACACCAATCCACACAGGGAAAACATCGAGTTTGTCGAAGCGATCCAGAAAGATGTCAAATGGCTCGGCTGTGATTGGGGCAGCAAGGTCTATTTCTCATCCGACTACTTTGGCGCGCTGTATAATTTCGCCGTACAACTGATCAAAAAAGAGAAGGCCTACGTCTGCGATCTCAACGCTGAACAGATGCGCGAGTATCGCGGCACGCTCACCGAAGCAGGCAAAGAGAGCCCCTTCCGTAGTCGTACCATCGAAGAAAACCTCGATCTGTTTGCTCGCATGAAGGCAGGTGAGTTTGAAGACGGCACTAAAGTACTGCGCGCCAAAATCGACATGGCATCACCCAACATTAATATGCGAGACCCAACGCTCTATCGCATTCGTCACGGCGTGATCCATCATCAAACAGGTGCGGAGTGGTGCCTCTACCCTATGTATGATTTCACCCACTGCATCTCTGATGCACTAGAGGGTATCACCCACTCCATCTGTACGCTGGAATTTGAAGACCATCGCCCACTCTACGACTGGTTCCTGGACAGCCTGGAAACCGAATGTCACCCTCAGCAGATCGAATTCTCTCGCCTTAATTTGGAACATACCGTCACCAGCAAGCGAAAGCTGACAGAACTGGTTGCTAACGGCCACGTTGAAGGGTGGGATGACCCACGCATGCCGACCATCGCTGGTCTACGCCGCCGCGGCTGCACCGCTGCAGCACTGCGCGACTTTGTACAACGCATCGGCGTGACTAAATCTGACAATGTGATTGAGATGGCGGTACTCGAAGGGTGTATGCGCGACGATCTCAATAAAAATGCAGCACGTCGCATGGCGGTACTGCACCCACTAAAAGTGGTCATCACCAACTATCCCGAAGATAAGGAAGAAGAACTTGAAGCGGCCAACCATCCGCAAAATGAAAGCTTTGGCATGCGCAAACTGCCCTTCAACCGTGAACTCTACATCGATCAGGAAGACTTTAAAGAAGTGCCGCCAAAGAAATACAAACGCCTCATTCCCGGCGGTGAAGTGCGCCTGAGGAATTCATACGTCATCCGTTGTGATGAAGTGATCAGAGATAACGACGACAACGTGATAGAGCTACGCTGTACCTATGATGCAGATACTCACGGCAAAAAACCTGAAGGACGTAAAGTAAAGGGTGTGATTCACTGGGTTTCAGCTAAACATGCAATCGAAGCCGAAGTGCGCCTTTATGATCGCCTTTTCAATCACCCAACACCAGACAATAGCAAAGATGGCAAAGAATACGTGGACCACATCAATCCGGATTCACTACGCACCCTCACTACATGCTATCTGGAACCCGCCTTATCAGATGCAAAACCAGGAGAGCAGTTTCAGTTTGAGCGAGAAGGTTATTATTCGCTTGATCCGATGCATCAGGCAGGAAACAAACCTGTCTATAACCGTACCGTCACACTGCGTGACACCTGGTCGAAGATTGAGAATAAACGGTAACCTCTTTCAGAGGTGAGGGCCCACGGCCCATCAACACCATCGAATCACTAGGACACATGGTGCTGCCAACAAGTACACCCACAACTTAAGCATAAGAGTCCTGAAGTAGAAAAGACAGCTGATGTTAAGCAGCTAGCACATATTAATAGGCGATAAATGCTGGATTTTTATCCTCACTCTGGCTAATCTTAAGGGCCCTGCTGGGTAGTAGTTAACTAAGGAACCTCTGAGGCTAGAGTAGATTCAGAGACACCCTAATCTTAAAAAAAGAATTTAAAGAGGCGGATTAATGGAAACTAGGCGTATGAGATTTATGAAGGGTGTGGCGATTGGGGGCATCGCCATGCTAACAGTTGCTTGCTCGGACTCGGATGACAATCATGAAGAAAATGCAGATGACCATGATAAAGCAGCAGCCCATGCTGAAAAAGCCAGCCACGCTGTCAGGCATGCGAACCACTGGGCCTATGAAGGTGACGGTGCACCTCACGCATGGGGCGTGATTAAAGAAGAGTATGCCACCTGTGGTGATGGCAAACAGCAGTCGCCGATCGACATTTCGACCGTAACCATCGGCCCGCTCTCTGAAGTTGAATTCAAGTACAGATCTACCCCATTAGAACTGGTCAATAAGGGCCACACCATTCAGGTTAATTACCACACAGGTAGTTATATCACTGTAAGTGGCAAGCGCTATGACCTGTTACAGCTCCATTTTCATGCGCCTGCTGAGCATACCATTGGTGGTAAGAGCTACGATATGGTGGCACACTTGGTTCACAAAGCGGCTGATGGTCAGTCAGGTGTGATTGGCGTGATGTTCAAAGTGGGTGACAAAAACAAAGAGATCGAGAAACTATGGGCTAACATGCCAACAGAGAGTGGTCAGACCAACACAGTTAAAAACACACGCATCAATGCGCTTGATCTACTACCTGTTGACCTGACCTATTTCAACTACGCAGGTTCACTGACTACCCCACCATGTTCAGAAGGTGTGAACTGGATGGTAATGGCAACACCAGCGTCAATCTCTGCCAAGCAAGTTAAACAGTTTACGAACCTTTTCCCAGTGAGTGCACGTCCAGTACAGCCACTGAATGGTCGTGTGGTGCGTGCTAGTAATTAATCAGGCTACGATTAGCACAAAAAAAGGGTTCTTCCTGTGAAAATGACGCGCCGCACAGATTGCTGAAGAGCCCTTTTTTCTTATTATATATTTCTATCCTCAAACATGAACATTAGACGTCAATTACCACTTATTTTAAATGCCCGCTCACGAATCTAGTAGGAAAGCTAAGGAATTGGTGTCTAATTGAATCACACGAACGGGTTACCCGCTGTGAAATCGTTTAAGGCCTTCAAGAGTAGCTCATTGATAGCCGCATATCGACGCTTGTCTTTTTCAGAAAAAGAACCATAAAGTTTCACCATCTGACTTTCGACTTTTCCATCGTATGCGTTGATCACAAAAAATCCAATTTTCTATTTTTTAATAGGCTATTTTTAGCATTGTTTGCCTAGAATCTCAAAGATCAGTTGTCAAGGTTATTTAATTCTCATTCCTTACCTTGTTCAAAAAGCATTTAATTATACTCCCCAGGAATATCGTTTTTTTTAACAGTAACCCTGCCCACTTTCCTACCTGACATTCTCAATAATTCATCACCTGAAAATTCAAAGCCAAGTTTTAGTGCTATTTGTGCAACATCATCTGCAGTTGATGAGGCGATCACCTCATTTTTAAGTGCGGGTTCAGACTGCATTTTCTTTAAAAATGCCGTGAGTTGATCTAAAGCCATATTTGAAATTCCTATTCTCGCTAGCTGCTCATAATATTAACAGATAAAATCATTGGGTAAACTGTGTTAGCCTTGCCCAATACGAAATGAGCCTGAAAAGCGTTTCAAATCTGTTCCAAGCCCTGAAACTCGTCATTATACATCATAAGAAAGTGCCTCTTGAGCGGAGACCTTTCCAGCCTTTACTAACCGAATCAGGTCATCATTCATCGACACCATGCCACTCTTCAGCGCACGTTCAGTAAGTTGTCGATGAGGTGTACGAGCATTGATCAGCCCTGCAATCACATCATCAATCACTAACACCTCACTGATCAACGCGCGCCCATGAAAACCACTTTGATTACACACATTGCACCCATTCCCGGATAGTACAGGCTCATGTTCAGCCAAACGTAACTCCGCACGAGTCACAGCACCTACCTTTATCGGCCCGGCACAATGCTCACAATTCAACCTCACCAGACGCTGCGCTATCACGCCTTTAAGCGTTGCAGCCAATAGATAAGGCTTTAGCCCCATATCAATCAGACGAAGCACGGTACTAACACAATCATGCGTATGCAATGTGCTGAGCACAAAGTGCCCCGTTAATGCCGCCTTATTAGCAACCTCTGCCGTCTCACTATCGCGAATTTCACCAACCATGATCACATCGGGATCATGCCTTAGCACGCTTCTCAACACACGGGAAAAATCCATTTCGCGTGATGCCGCCACCTGAACCTGCTCAATACCCTCCATTTCATATTCCACTGGGTCTTCAATCGTCACAATATGCCCATTCTTTTTTTTAATTTCATTCAACAAAGCATATAGCGTTGTTGTCTTGCCCGAACCGGTAGGGCCCACTACCAAAAACAAGCCGCTCTGCCGCGCAATTAATGTAGCGACTTTCTGCTGTTGTGCCATAACAAGACCCAAGTCTGAAAATGGCTTCACTCCCACCTCTTTATCAAGAATACGGATAACAACACTCTCGCCATCCACCGTCGGTATCACAGAGACTCTTAAATCAATATGCCGCTTACCACGCATCAGGCTCACATGACCATCCTGCGGCAGACGTCGCTCAGCAATGTCCATCGCACCCAGCACTTTAATACGACAAATTAATGGAAGGAGCAGTGATTTATCCATCGCGCGGGCAAACTGCAACTGGCCATCAACGCGATAATAGACTTTAAACCCCTCTTTTTCAGGACGAATATTGATATCAGATGCGCCTCTTACAATCCCCTGCAATACAATCGCATTCAACAGTCTAACTAATGGTTTCTTTCGCGCCTGTGCTTCTACAATATACATTGAGTCTGCCTGTGCAGCATGATATGGCAGTGGGGCAAGTTGCTTATCCTGGAGCGCTTCGTGCTCATCAAAGCGACTATAATATTTACTCTGGGCGACCGCGATATCCCGTAACGGTGAAATAACAGCCTCCAGCTTTAAATTTATTGCAAAAGTAAGCGCTTCGATACTGCCTAAATCGAGCGGATTCTCCATCGCAACAACCAGGCACCGCCCCAGCACCACCAATGGCATAATATTGTAGCGAAACGCAACCTCAGCCGGAATACGCTTCAGCACATCACTGTGAATATCAAATTCATCGAGACGAACATAGGGAATACCAAACTTGGCTGCCAGCGCAACATAAACCTGTTCTTGCGATAGCAACCCCTGATCTACCAACATCACCCCGAGTCGCTTATTAACACCGTCTTTCTGCTGTTGTAACAGCGAATCTAACTGCACCCGGCTAATCAGCTTTTGCTTTTCAACAATAATTTCGCCCATAGGGCGATCTGCTACAGCCGTTTGCAATGAAAGCGCGGTACGTAGCTCACCCTGACTTCTAATAATTTGCCCTTGCATCATCTCTATCCCCGAAATTAAAGCTCGCGTTAATCCAATAACGCCTGTTTCAGACTAACATCATTCAGCCTCGATCCCACCTCTAACAAATTCCAGGCGCCATTTTTTGCCGCAAAACTGCCCACCCGCAAAAAAGTCAAAACATTGACAAACTAAATGTCATCCTTTTCACGCCCGTAAATTCATGTATCATAACGATGTATTTGGTGGTATTAGCGATCTAAGTGATGTTGAAATACAAACTGGCATGCTCTATGCAGGTTGCCATGGACGTACTGGCACTAACGAAGGAGGTTCGAAAATGCCCACTCCGCATACACAATCAAATGACAAGGATATGGTTTACGAATTTGGTAATCTGGCATTAATGTCAGATGCCTTAGAGACCGAGTCAGGACAAGGCGGCTTAAGCCGAGCGCTTCAAATCATCAGCGTATTACAGACAACACTCGACTGCGAATCCCTGATTGAGATCTTTTCCCAGGAAATAAGCGTCATGATTGCACACCAAAGTGTGTTGTACGAACACCAGACTCAGAATATTCGACTTGAAGTCGGTTCTCCCGCCAGGCACTCATGCTCATACCAATTGTCTGCGGCGGGCCAGTCACTAGGCCAGCTAACCATTACACGCTCAACGGTTTTCGCTCACCAGGAGACAACACTCTTTGAGCATCTGCTTTGCAGTCTGGTCTATCCATTGCGCAATGCCCTATTATACAAAGGTGCACTTACCGCAGCCCTACGCGACCCACTAACCGGTGCCAACAACCGCGCAGCGATGAATGCCGCCGTTATCCGTGAAATCGAATTAGCACATCGCCACAACACACCACTATCACTCATTGCCCTTGATATAGATCTATTCAAACAGATCAATGACGAATATGGCCACACTGCTGGTGACTGCATCCTGCAAGCTGTTGTTGAGCGCATTTCCGAATGTACTCGTAGCTCTGACATGCTATTCCGCTACGGCGGTGAAGAGTTCACTATCCTACTCAGTAATACAGGAAAAGATGGCGCCATGCTGCTCGCAGAGCGGATTCGCAGAACTATCTATACCAGTAGCTACAAGTATGGAAACGAATTAATTCCCACCTCCGCTAGCTTAGGTGTGGCGTGTATCAACGCAGAAGACAATGCCAGAACACTTTTTGAAAGGGCCGATATGGCAATGTACGAAGCAAAAAATGCAGGCCGGAATTGCGTGAAATTTGCAGGGGAAAATTGATGTTTTCCAGCAATAATTAAGGTTCTTCGTAGAAGTGTGTGAATGCTATGGGACCATATCCAGGCGCCCGCAGTAAAAAAGTATGCTGTTTCTGAAGCCGTTGAATGAGCGATAACCTCTAGCATTGGACTTGACCGTTTGTA
>Ga0316204_10004508_pt1 | contig 24864 bp, 14 predicted proteins | sample 6monrhotite_MG_2_FD_205661 | JGI IMG/M metagenome (GOLD analysis project Ga0316204, IMG submission 205661) | Microbial mat bacterial communities from mineral coupon in-situ incubated in ocean water Damariscotta River, Maine, United States -... | ecosystem: Environmental > Aquatic > Marine >... | reverse complement strand
ATAAAACAAGCGGTGTAAATTTGCCTGTTATAGTCGATAGTAAAATTCCAGGATGTAATGTTATAAGTCTAGGCAATAATTCTGCTTCTAGAAAATATTTGAATTCTATTGATGATATTCCTTTAGAGGGGTATAGGATAAAAATACAAAAAAATAGAATTTTCATAATTGGGCATGATACGTATAATAATAAAGTTACACCACAAGGCGGCACAAGTAGCGGAACATTAAATGGTGTATATTCATTTATAGAAAAATACCTTGGTGTACGGTGGTTACTACCAGGTGAAATAGGTGAGTATATTCCTAAAATTAATCATCTTAAAATAAATCAAACCGATTTTATTGATAAGCCATATTTTCTAAATAGGCGGATACCTTATATTCAAAATAATAATCCACAAGTAAAAGAGTGGTTAAGAAGACAGAAACAGGGGTATTCATTAGAGTTAAAGCATGGGCATAGTTTTACAACAACTATTCCATCAAAAGAGTTTAATGAGCACCCGGAATGGTTTCCTATGATCAAGGGACGACGCATACCTCCAGTTGGTCGTTATAAGCTTGAAACAACAAATAGATTATTAGTAGATGAGTTTTCCAGAAAAATAATTAGACAATTTGATGAAAATAAATATATGTTTTCACGCTCTATTTCGCCATCTGATAGTGGTAACTGGAGCGAAAGCCCGGAGAGTCTAAAGTTTTATGAAAAGGATCCAATGGGTGAGGTTTCTGTGACGCCACTGGTCTTGGATTTTTACAATAATGTTTCTAATAAAGTATCTATAAAATATCCGGATAAATGGCTGTGTGGTTATATTTATTCTGATTATTTATTTCCACCGAAAGACGGTATTAAAAGTATCGCAGATAACTTATGTTTAGTAATTGCCCCTGATTTGAGTTATGGGTATGGGTTATATAGAGATCAATCTAAGAAAGAATGGAATAAAATTATTAGTACATGGAGTCAGTCTACAAATAAAATAGCTTACTATGACTTACCCGTAATGTTTCAAACAGATATAGGGGCACCAAACCCACCAGGTTTAGAAATTCTTGCTTATATTTACCCGGAGTTAAAGAAGCATAATATTAAAGGTGTATATATGTACGGTGTAAACGCCTGGGGTCACGGGGGCTTAACTAATTATTTACTGGCGAAACTTAATTGGAACCCGGATTTAGATGTATATAAAGAAGCTGAGCTATATTTAAAGTTCAGCTATGGCGAAGAAGCTGGATTATATATGTATAATTTATATATGATGTTAGATAAGGCTACTAAGAAATATCATTCTAAGCATAAGCTTGCAAGGCATATGTTAAATAAGAAAATATTACGTAATCTTTATTTGCCAATATTAAATGACATGGTTGGTCTGTATGAAAAAGCATATAAGTCCATAAGCAGTGACTCAGAACGTAAAAGGTTAGATGCATTTGGAGCTAATCTTTACCTGTTTTATGATTATTTAGTAAAGATTGATTTACTTGATAAGAATAATTCGTTGTTATTGTATAAGAGTTTTTCGAATTTAAATATTTTAAGAAATAACATCGATGGAAAGTTTTTATTTGCGCCAAGAAAAAAAATTTCCAATAAAAAATCTGCTGTTTTTAAAAATTACAAAGTTAAATCATTTAATGGTGATGTGAGAAAAAATCATGAGTTAGAAACTCCTTTGTTAAGAGGCTCATCTCAATTAATATTAACAGCAAAGGATAGTGGTGAAGTAGTTGTAGAGATGGATCTTAAGCGCTCGTTTGGTGAGTTGGTGCAATACAGTTTAATAAGTGCTGATGGTACGGTTTTAATCTCAGGTGATTTAAGTGACACTGCTAAAGGTATTATCAAATACAAAGCAGTAAAGGGGCGGATTTACTATTTAAATCTAATATCTAATCTTGCAGCCTATAAAGTTAATGTTAAAAATTCAGAATTTTCATTGAATGGACAAGTTCAATCTAGAGGTTTACATGTATTTAAAGATGACACGCCATTATATGTATACGCAAAAGGGGGTGTGGATGAATTAGTGGTAACGATTAGTGCTGATGGCCCGGGTGAGTCTGTTGCATTAGAAATAATATCACCTAAGGGTGTTAAACATGCGGAACTGGATACTCTTGGAATGCGTTCGGTCAAGAAAAGTATACTGATAAACTCTGATGATCATGGTTTTTGGTTAATGAAATGGAAGAAGTCTAAGGTTGGTCGGTTAGATGATGCATGGATACAAATTGGATCTCCATTAGTACCAAATTTTTATGTTAATAAATCTCAGATGATAATTGAAAAGAAATAAGATGGCCTTACTGGTTTTAGTAATGAATGCTTTTGCACAATAATAAGTATGAAAAAAGATTATCTCTCAATATTAAAAAAAAGCTCTAGCGGTATATTTGTCGTAAAGATAGTTGGAATAGGTCTGGCTTTTTTATTGCAATTGTACTTGGCTAGGTTGCTAAAGGTTGATGAGTTTGGTGTTTATATTTATGTCCTTACTTGGATGAATCTATTATTACTCATTGTTACTCATGGCTGGGATACTTCAACGATAAGGCATGTATCCGAATATAATGCAAAATTGAAATGGGCTGCATTAAAAGGTTTTTTATTAACAAGTTGGCTTTTTACATTGGCGTCATCAGTTATCGTGTCTTTTTGTATACTGGTCATAGTGTATTTGTTTGAAGGTATAATTGAGTACAATGCGGTAATGGTATTCATGTTTGGCTGCTTTCTGTTGCCTGTAAATACTCTATTGCAAACCACCTGTGCTGGAATTCAAGGCATGGGTCAGGTGGTTCGATCACAAATGCCGCAGAATATTTTTCGCCCATTTTTATTTGGATTGACATTGCTATTTTTTACGTTGTATCAAGCTGAAGATCTTAATTCTAAAGACGCTATGCTAATAAATATATTTAGTGGTTTTGTGGCATTAGTATTATCAATGTTATTGTTTAAGTCAATTATTCCATCAAAAGTTATTACGGTAACTCCAACGTATGAGGTTAAAACATGGTTTCATACAGCTATACCTTTACTGTTGGTTTCTGGTTTCATCATGTTAATGAATAGGCTTGATATATTAATGCTTGGTTCAATGTCTGGAACTAGTGAGGCTGGTATATATTCTGTAGCTTCTAGAATATCAGAATTGGCTACATTTGGTTTAGTTGCAGTGAATGGTGTTATGGCACCAATGATTGCTAGTATGTATTCAACAAATAAATATCAAGAATTGCAAAAAATAGTATCTCAGTCTGTTATTGGTGTTTCAATTGTGACATTAGCTATTTGTCTAGTATTAGTAGTGATAGGTGGAGAGGTTATATCGTTATTTGGTGCTGGTTTTGAGATTGGTGAAGCTTCATTATATATACTTTTATTAGGTCAGTTTGTAAATTCACTATCTGGATCTTCTGGGTTTTTAATGAGTATGACGGGGCAGCAAAAAATGGCTGCATATATATTGGGATCTGTAGCAATAATAAATGCAATTTTAAACTATATATTAATTCCTTTGTATGGAATGGAAGGGGCAGCATATGCTACTGCTATATCTATGGTTTTATGGAATATACTAATGGCAATAGTAGTTCGTGAAAGAACTGGAATTTATCCAACAATATTTTCATTTAGGAGAGCCTTTAAGTGAATAAGCCTAATTTCTTTATAGTGGGTGCGCCCAAGTGTGGTACGACAGCACTTTGTCAGTATCTAGATGAGCATCCCAATATATTCATTTCAACACCTAAGGAACCTCATTACTTTGCTAATGACTTCCCTAAAATGCGGCATGTGAGTGAGCTATCAGAATATATTGAACTATTTAATGATGCAGACGAATCATGTACTGCGATAGGAGAAGGTTCAGTATGGAATCTATACTCTGACGTAGCAGTAGAAAATATTATGGATTTTGACAAAGATGCAAAAATTATTGTTATGTTAAGAAATCCGGTGGATCTTGTTTACTCTATGCATTCTCAACATCAAATTACTTTAGATGAAAATCAAATAGATTTTATTAAAGCATGGGATTTACAAAACGAAAGAGCCAACGGAAATAGTTTACCTCCTAAATGTAGAGAGCCGAAATTGTTACAATATAGTGCATTTGGTAAATTAGGGGATCAAATCGAACGATTGTTTTCAACTGTACCAAAAAGTCAGGTGCATATTATTATTTTCGATGACTTTTCTAAAGATACTAAATCTTCATATGAAGCGGTATTAAAATTTTTAGAAGTTCCATTATATGATAAACAAGAGTTCCCTAGAGTGAATGAAAATAAATCTCATAAAAATATGATACTAGCTTTCTTTACTCAGTCACCACCCCGTTGGTTAGTTAGGTTTGCTTTTTCAATTAAAAAATTATTTCGAATAGAAAATTTAGGTATATTAGAAAAAATAAGAGTAATTAATAGAAGTACAAAACCACGGACTAAATTAGATAACGATTTTCGTTCGAAATTAGCAGATTATTTTAAATCTGATATCAGTAAACTTTCGAAATTAATTGAGCGTGATCTGAATCACTGGAAATAGCCTTTATTAAAGTCTTAACATGATACATAAAGAAAAACTAAAAGTTACGCTTATTATCTCTTCTCTATCGTCAGGTGGAGCAGAAAGGGTTATGTCAATGCTAGCTAACCATTGGTCGCAAGATAAATATGATATAACATTGATTACACTCGCTTCAGTTGATTTAGATTTCTACCACTTGAGTAATAAAGTGCGTCGTATTCCCTTAGATCTAATGAAACCATCAAAATCTTCATTTCATGCAGTTATTGCGGTTTTTTCCAGACTGAAAGCAATTAGATCAGCAATTAAAAATTCAGAAGCCAATATCGTTATCAGTTTTGTTGATAGAACTAATATACTGACTATATTATCAAGCAGGTGGCTTAATGTACCTGTAATCGTTTCTGAACGCACTGATCCTCGTCACCATAAAATTGGTTTAATTTGGAATTTCTTTAGAAAGTTGTTATATAAGTACTCAGATGCATTAATAGTACAAACCATGGCTGTAAAAGAATGGGCGAATAATGAGCTACCAGGCGTAAACGCATTTTCATTACCAAATCCTGTAGAGATACCCGATAGTGATATAGTTGGAAATCATGAGTTGATGGAAGGCAAAGTTATTGTATCTGTTGGTAGGCTTGGTTTCGAAAAAGGACATGATGTGCTTTTGCGGGCTTTCAAGTTGTGCCATCAAAAGGATATGAATTGGAGGTTAGTTATATTTGGAGACGGGCCTGAAAAACCTGCTTTAGAAAGTTATATAAAAGAACATAACTTGAGTGATTTTGTCTACTTACCAGGTCGTATTCTCAATCCTAATGAAATATTACCACTAGCAAAAATATTTGTTTTACCATCAAGGTATGAAGGATTTCCAAATGCACTGCTAGAGGCGATGGCATCAGGTCTTCCAGTTATATCAACAAATTGCGATAGCGGTCCTTCAGAAATTATAAGTAATGGTAATGATGGAATGCTTGTACCTGTAGATGATGCACAAGCGCTTGCTAATATACTATTGAAATTAATGGCGTCACCATCAGACCGTAAAAGACTAGGTAGTGCTGCGCTACACACTGTACAGCGTTATGAAATAGGAAATGTTATTAAAATGTGGGAAAGTGTTATTTATGAAGTTTTAGACAATAACACTGTTAATAATTTATGAAAAAAATAATGTTTTTGACAAGATCGTTAAACATCGGGGGTGCAGAGAATCAAATGGTTTTACTTGCAACCGGGCTTCATAAGCGGGGATATGATGTAAGTGTTGCAGTATTGTACCCTGGTGGTCCATTTCAGAAGAAGTTAGTAGAATGTGGAGTTAAGGTTCATGAGTTGCGCAAGCGAAATCGATGGGACATCTTCGGCTTTTTATTGAAGTTAATAGCGCTTATTAAACAAGAATCACCTGATATCTTACATTCCTATCATGTAGTTCCTAATTTATTAACTGCTATATTAAAGAAACTGGGTTTTAAGTCAAAAATTGTGTGGGGTGTTAGATGTTCGAATATGAATTTGAATGAATACGACCGCATGGCCAGGTTGACTTTTAAAGCGAGCTGTTTTTTATCTAAATATGCAGATTTGATTATTGCTAATTCATACTCTGGAATGAAATACCATCAAATACATGGTTATCCTAAGAATACGTTTAAGGTTATACAGAATGGAATAGATACTGAAAAATTTACAATTAATCTCACTAGTGGAGTTAAACTTAGAAATCAGTGGGGAATATCTAATAATGTAAGAATTATAGGTATAGTAGGTAGATTAGACCCAATGAAAAATTATGAGCTATTCATAGAAGCAGCAATAAAGCTAACAGAATTAAAAGATGATGTTCTTTTTGTGTGTGTTGGTGATGGTTCAGGGGAATATAAGAAAAAACTACAAAAAATATCTAAATCTCTTATAGATACTAAAAGAATCATATGGTTAGGACCAAGAACTGATATGCCTGAAATTTATAATGCTTTTGATATTTTAACAAACTGTTCTCATACAGAAGGTTTCCCTAATGTTATTGGTGAAGCAATGTCTGCTGGAGTACCCTGCGTGGTTACTGATGTCGGTGACTCTAAAGAAATAGTTAAAGGCAATGGTGTGGTCATAGATTCGGCTAATGTAGAGTCATTAGTTGCAGGCTGGATGGTTATGCTAGACTCAATTCCTTCTATGGATAATGAGAAGGTTCGTGAGAATATTGTAATTAATTATTCATTTAAGTCGTTGGTTGATAAGACAGAAGTTGCACTGACTAATTTGTGTGAGACCTAATATGTTAAAATATTTTGCTGGTTTTAATGTTCTTTTATATTATTCGTATGCTTATTTATATTTTTTTAACGAAGAATTAACCGCTATTAAACCTGCTTATTGGTATATGTTGTCAATATCGGCAGGTTTTATTTATTTGTTTTTATCTGGGAAGTTAAAAATAAAGTTTGATAGCTCGTTGTATATGATAGCTTGGGCTGCGATTTTGTTTTTGTTTTCAGCGTTATCTTATACCATTTCTATACAGCCGGAAGCAGGTTTTCAAACATTGATAAGTTGGATGGAGTCATTGTTGTTACTGATTCTGTTTATCTATATTTTTCAAGATGAAGCTATATTACATTTCGCTGCTAAATCTCTAGTATTGGTGCTTTTTATTTCGGTTTTAATTAATTACTATGATTTTGTTTTTCCTGGTATGTTTAGTAAAGATATTGGCAGAGCTGCTGGAATGTATGAGAATGCAAATATTTCAGGGGGGTATCTCGTTTTTGGAATGGTAATATCTGTATGGGTTTTTCCAAAACGAATGCGTAGCCTATATTGTATATTTATAGCAACAGGTGTGATTGTTACATTTAGTCGATCGTCAATGATGATGTGGGCAATGGCGATGCTTTTGTTAGCATGGAAAAATGCATTTGTAGTTTCACGTGGTCCAGCTATTATGAGTATGTTTGTGCTAATGCTGTTTTTAGTTTTGACTTTAGTCTCGGGCGTCTGGTTTAAAGTGTTTCAGGCCGTAGGTGTTGATTCTTATTTGTCAGAAAATGCAAAAAATCGAATTGGTGGGTCATTTATAGAGCAGAAGGATAATGCCAGTTTATCTAGGCAATATGCCGCTAAACTTGCTTGGGGTTTATTTATTAAGTCCCCTATAATTGGGCATGGCTTAGGTTCCACACAAGAGGGTAATACGGCTGTTGGTGCACACAATATGTATTTACGCCTAGCAGTAGAAATGGGTATTATTGGCTTTATATTTATAGTAGCTTTGATTGTGATTTTATGGAAATCTAGTAGTAATGTAGCTAGCATTATTGCTATTTTATATACCTTTTTATCATTTTTTACTCATAATTCTATCGAACAAGTTGCAATGCAAATAATAATTGCTATGTCTGTAGCTGGTACATTAGAAAAACAAAATTCTGAGTTTAGTGGAAATAATAGTAACTCAACTAAAGAGTTGTCTCAACCGAAGCCTCCTTTAAGTGGTGTAACGCTTAAATTAACTTGAATAAAATTATTGAAAATATCAGACCTTAAAATACAAATAGTTTAAGTGGATTGAATTGTTATATTGTTTGTTGGTAGGGGCTTTTGTTTCCACATAATTTTTTAAACTTTATATAGGTTAATACATAATTATGTGCTGCATTTTTTGTGTTTTTGTAAATACTTTTTATGATTAATATTTTACACATTATCACTGGCTTGGGTTCTGGTGGTGCGGAGACTGCACTTTACCGCTTAATTTCAAATATTGATAAAAGCAAATTTGATACTATTGTTGTTTCTATTACTGACCGGGGATGTTTTGCGGATAAGATTGAATCACATGGGATAAAAGTATATTCTTTAGGTCTCAATAAAAATCCATTATCTTTTATTTCTATATTTAAGTTGTTCTTTTTAATATTTAAATATAAGCCGAATTTAATTCAATCGTGGATGTATCACGCTAATATTCTTGCGTGGTTAGTGGTGTTGTTGGTGCCATTTAAACTTCCTGTTGTGTGGAATATTCGGCATTCTCTTGATGGGGTTCAAACAGATAAGCGTTTAACGAAATGGTTGATCCGTGTAAGTGCGAAATTATCGGCTAGTGCTTCAAAAGTAATCTACAACTCCAATGTAAGTTTTAATCAGCATGTAGGTATTGGTTACTCATCTAATAATGTATTAGTAATACCTAATGGTTTTGATTGTGATTATTTCAAGCCTGTAGATAATGCTAAGGATGAGTTATGTCGTCTATTAGGTGTATCACCTATTAGTAATATCATTGGCACAGTTGGTCGTTTTCACCCAATAAAAGATCATCAAAACCTCATTAAGTCATTTTCTATTTTGTCTAAAAAGTATAGTAATACACAACTTGTATTAATTGGTAAGGACTTGAATTTAGATAATGAAGAACTGAATTTATTAGTTTTTAATCTAGGTTTGACAGACCGTGTGCATTTTCTTGGTGAGCGAGATGATGTTAGATTATTGGTTGCCGGTTTTGATGTTTTTGTTTTATCTTCGTTAGGTGAGGCATTTCCAAATGTTATAGGTGAGGCAATGGCCTGTTCTGTGCCTTGTGTTTCAACAGATGTTGGTGATGCGGCTCACATTATAGGGGATACTGGTGTGGTTGTGGCAACTGCCGACTCAAATGCTTTGGCAGAAGCGCTAATTAGTTTATTAAAGTTGTCTAATATAGAAAGAGCGCAATTCGGTGATCGTGCCAGAGAAAGAATAATGTCTAACTATACGCTTACATCTAGTATCAAAACTTATGAAAACCTATATAATTCACTTTCTCATTGATGTCATTTTTAGTTGTATCGTGAATTGCTAATATAAGAATAATAGAACATAACTATAAGCTTAAATGTTTTTAAAGGGTTAATTAATGTGTGGTCTTGCAGGAGCTATTCAGTTTGGTGTTAGAGGTGATGACTGGACTGAAAATCTTCATTTAATGGCTTCGGCTATTCATCATCGAGGTCCTGATGATGAGGGTGCTTGGTTTGATAATGCCGTTGGTGTTGGTTTGACTCATCGGCGATTATCGATTATGGATTTATCACCGCTTGGACATCAACCAATGGAGTCAAGTACCGGACGCTTTATGATGGTGTTCAATGGTGAGATTTTTAATTTTAATCAAATTAAAAAAGAACTTGATGGCCAAGGTATTAATTGGCGAGGTCATTCTGATACAGAAGTGATTTTGGCTGCTGTGGAAGTCTGGGGAATTCAAGTAGCGGTTGAAAAATTTATCGGAATGTTTGCTATTGCTTTGTGGGATAGTAAAGATCGAACATTGAGTCTTGTACGTGACAGGTTAGGTATCAAACCACTGTATTACGGATGGTCTTCAGGTGCTTTTTTATTTGCTTCAGAATTAAAAGCGCTTAAGGCCCATGTGGCTTTCGATCGTCCCGTAGATAGAAATTCTATAGCCTTATTTCTAAGGCATAGTTATATACCCGCTCCTTATTCTGTATATAAAAATATCTTTAAAGTCGAACCAGGGCATATACTAACTATTCAATTAGAAGAACATTTGAATCATGAAGCTGTTTCTGATTATTGTTTCTGGGATGCAAAAACCATTGCCGAAAGTGGTCAATCACAATTATTTGTTGGTACCGAGGAAGAGGCAAGTTTAGAGTTAGAGAGAATATTAAAAGATTCAATTGATTTACGAATGATATCCGATGTTCCCTTAGGTGCATTTTTATCAGGAGGTATTGATTCATCAACTGTAGTTGCTTTAATGCAAAATCAAAGTAATCGTCCGGTGCAAACATTTACAATAGGTTTTTCAGAAGAGGGTTATAACGAGGCAACCCACGCTAAGCAAATTGCTCAGCATCTGGGGACTGATCATACAGAATTGTATATTTCACCTGAAGAGGCGATGTCTGTTATACCTCGTTTACCACATATATATGACGAACCATTTTCTGATTCTTCACAAATTCCCACATTGCTAGTGTCTGAGTTGGCAAGAAAACACGTTACGGTGAGCCTGTCTGGGGATGGAGGTGATGAATTATTTGCGGGTTATGGCCGCTATGCTGCAACAGAAAGGATTTGGACAAAAATAGGTTGGATGCCGGGATGGGCTGCTCAGACTTTATCGGTCATATTGTTACATACGCCTAACTGGCTTCTTGATGTTTTACCAAAACAGGTAGTTCAAAAAGTTAGTGGATATGGACGAGTAGGAAATTCAAGTGATAAGCTGAAAAAGTTGGCTGAAATTTTAGAGACACATCAATTAGAAGATTTGTATCGAGCACTTGTTTCTCATTGGAAACGACCTGGAGATATAGTTAAAGGCGGTACCGAGCCCTTAACAAAGTTTACTGATAAATCAAAGTCTACAAGTTTACAAGATCCTGTTTCTCGAATGATGTATCTCGATACAGTGACATATTTACCAGATGATATTTTGACAAAAGTTGATAGGGCAAGTATGGCTGTGGGCTTGGAGGCTCGTGTGCCTTTGTTGGATCATAGGGTTGTGGAGTTTGCCTGGAGCCTGCCATTACATATGAAGGCTAGTCAGGGAGTTGAAAAACGTGTTTTGAGAAATGTATTGTATAAACATGTACCGAAAAACTTAATTGATAGACCTAAAATGGGTTTTGGTGTGCCAATTAATGAGTGGCTTAGAGGGGATTTACGTGAATGGGCAGAGGGATTGCTGGATGAAAAAAGATTAGAGCAGGAAGGTTTTTTTGAGCCTGTATCTATTCGCTCTAAATGGAGTGAGCATCTATCAGGTGAGCGTGACTGGCATTACTATCTTTGGGATATTTTAATGTTTCAATCGTGGCTTGATGAACAATAACAGTTCTTTATTTATGAGATATATAAAATGAAGGTATTGTTATTTGGTAATACTGATTGGTATCTGTATAACTTTCGCTTACCTTTAGCAAAAAAGCTAAGAGATATGTCGTTTGAAGTTGTTATGGTTTCACCGCCTGGAAAGTATGGTGAAAAAATAAAGTCAGAAGGGTTTCGTTGGTTGCCTGTAGCAATGAATCGACGTAGTGTGAATCCTATATCAGAGTTTTTTGTTTTAAAAGAGTTAATCAAGTTATATAAAAATGAAAAGCCTGATCTTGTACATCACTTTACAATTAAATCTGTAGTATATGGTTCAGTCGCAGCTCGTTTTTCAGGTGTTAAAAACGTGGTAAATGCAGTTGCAGGTTTGGGTTTTGTTTTTACTAATGAAAGTTTGTTTGCCAAAATTCTTCGACCTTTTGTAAAGTCTATTTTAAAATTTTCAATGGATACAGATAATTCAAGGTTGATTTTACAAAACCCTGATGATCAAGCACTATTTGTTGCTTCGAAGCTAATCGACCCTGACCATATAAGGTTAATTCGAGGCTCAGGTGTGAATACCAATCGTTTTGAGCCTGTTAAAAACAACGGTGGTAATGATGTCGTAAATGTACTCTTGGCTACAAGACTGTTATGGGATAAGGGTATACGTGAGTTTATTGATGCTGTACGTATATTAAAAAATACGCATAAACCTGTTAATTTTTTATTAGCAGGTGCACCAGATGATGGTAATCCTGCTTCTGTTCAAAATGAGGAAATTATTAAGTGGGTTAATGAGGGATTAGTTGAAAGTCTTGGTCATATAGAGAATATTGAAAGCGTTCTAACAAATGTAGATATTGTTGTATTACCTTCATACAGAGAGGGGTTGCCGCGTATTTTATTAGAAGCAGCTTCAATGGGCTTGCCTTTAGTGTCTACTGATGTGCCAGGTTGTCGTGAGATAGTTAAGAACAATATTAATGGCTTGCTAGTACCGGTTAAAGATTCGAAATCACTTGCAGTTGCGATAGAATATTTAATTGATAATCCAATTGAAAGGAGCAGGATGGGACGGGCAGGTCGTGAAATGGTATTAAATGAATTTGATGAAAAAATTGTTATTGACGATACAATTGATGTGTATCGTGAAGTTTTATCTTTATAGAATTACTTATTGTAATTCTGTATTTTATATTAAATTGTGTTTTTAGAATAGGAAATAACGGGTAGTTTAAAATGGCTGATATTAATAAGCAGGTATGGCGTGAAGGTTGGAAATTAAGTGCTGTATTGGTAATTACATTATTGTTAATGTTCTATATCTTTAGCGATGGCTTGAATCATATGCTTGGATATTGGGAGAATAGAGAAGAATACGGTCATGGCTATATTATTCCGTTCATTGCTATGTTTTTTATTTGGCAGAAAAAAAACATATTGGAAAACATGCAGTTTAGTGGTTCGTGGTTGGGCTTATTAATTGTTTTGTTTGGATTGTTGCAGTTTTATGCAGGTGAATTAAGTTCCCTGTATACGCTTATTGAATATGCATTTGTAGTGACACTGTTTGGAATAGGTATCTCTTTAATGGGGGTTAAAGCATTTAAGGTCGTAATGGTTCCTTTTGTCTTGTTGCTGTTTATGGTGCCACTGCCAAACTTCCTGTTTTTTAATCTCTCATCACAACTTCAATTAATCTCTTCAGAATTGGGAGTTGCTGTTATACGTCTTTTTGATATTAGTGTCTTTCTTGAAGGAAATGTTATTGATTTAGGGGTATATAAACTGCAAGTGGTTGAGGCCTGCAGTGGATTAAATTATTTATTTCCATTAATGACACTGGCATTTATATCAGCTAACTTTTTCACTGGTGCATTCTGGAAAAAAGCGATCATATTCTTGTCATCTATACCTATTACTATCTTAATGAATAGTTTCAGGATAGGTGCTATTGGAGTAACAGTTGAATACTGGGGACCAGAGATGGCAGAAGGTTTCCTGCATGATTTTGAAGGTTGGGCAGTTTTTATGAGCTGCATAGCAATTTTAATTGGTGAAATGTGGCTGCTTGCACGTATTGGTAAGGATAAATTGCCTTTACGAGAAGCATTTGGCTTAGATTTTCCTGAGCCTAGCCCTGAAGATGCTGAAGTTATTTATCGAGAGGTTCCAAAGCCTTTTTATGCTTCGTTAATCATTATAACTCTGGTTGCAGTAAGTTTGTTTGCAATTCCAGAACAGAGTGAAGTCGAGCCAGAGCGCAATGCATACGCAGAGTTCCCGCTAACTATTGAGGATTGGCAAGGTAAAACTGGATACTTAGAACAAAATATTATAGATACATTAAAATTAACAGATTATGTTTTGAATGACTATGCAAGAGTAGATGGAGGTGTAGTTAATTTTTACTCTGCATATTACGCATCCCAGAAGAAGGGTGCTTCTGCTCATTCCCCACGCTCCTGTATACCAGGTGGAGGGTGGCGCATCAGTAGCCTTACCCAAAAGATTATTGAAGGGGCTTCTGTAGATGGTGTACCACTTGAAGTGAATCGACTGGTTATCCAGAAAGGTGAAATTAAACAATTAGTCTATTACTGGTTTCAGCAACGTGGACGTGTTGTGAATAATGAATATATGATGAAGTGGTGGTTGTTCTGGGATTCTATGAACACGCATCGTACAGATGGTGCTTTGATGCGTTTCACAACGATATTAAAGCCAGGACAAGATATCTCAATTGCTGATAAGCGATTAGATGATTTTACTCGTAAAATAGCGCCACTCATACCGCAATATGTGCCAGGTAAATAAAAGCGACTTAAGATGTTATTTTTATTTGCTTTTATTATATCTCTTGTTGTAACTATGATTTTAATCCCGCCTGTTATGAAATGGGCGGATAAAATTGGCGCTATCGACATACCAGATGCACGCAAGGTGCATACCCAGGCAATACCTCGGGTAGGGGGTATTGCTATGGTTATTGGCAGTATTGTTTCTATTCTATTGCTTGCAGATGTAAATCAACAACTTATTTCTATAGTTGTCGGCTTTATTGTTATATGGGGCTTTGGGTTATGGGATGATAAGTGCGACCTTAATTATAAGGTTAAATTTTTAGGTCAGTTGCTCGCAGTTATTGTTGTTGTTGTTTGGGGTGATGTGGTCGTTCGTTCTTTCCCTTTTGTAGATGGACCTATTGCAGATTATTTTGCTATTCCCTTAACTATTTTTGCATTAATTGGTATTACTAATGCTATTAATCTATCGGATGGCTTAGATGGCTTAGCAGGTGGTACCTCGTTAATTACTATCAGTATTATTGCGTTACTGGCCTTTGATGCTGGTGGTGTAATGGTAGCTATTATTGCAATGGCTGTAGCAGGCTCTATATTTGGTTTTTTAAGGCATAATACTTATCCCGCGCGTTTATTTATGGGTGATACTGGAAGTCAGTTTTTAGGATATAGCTTAGGTGTGCTTGTAATAGTGTTGACCCAGTCAGTAAATTCAGCAATGAGTCCGTTAATACCCTTGTTTATTTTAGGTCTACCTATTTTGGATACAATCGCGGTAATGGGTCAGCGTATCTATGAACGGCGTTCTCCCTTTTCACCTGATAAAAACCATATTCACCATAAGCTACTAGATATCGGATTTGATCAATACGAAGCTGTATTTATTATTTATTTAATACAAAGCTCATTAATTGCAGTTGCTTATTTTATGCTGTATGAATCGGATGCTTTATTGCTCCTGATATATGCTGCTTTAAGTGTATGCATATTTGGATTATTTATATTTGCACGCATAAACAAATGGTCATTTCGTAAACAAGAAGAAGGTGAAATCTCTGCATTAAGAAGTATTGTGAGAGGACTAAGAGATAAAGGATGGCTAACAATAGTGCCAACTCAATTCTTAACTTTGGTTATACCTTTAGTATTCATCTCTTCTTTTTTATTTGCCGATCAGGTTCAGTTTGACATGGCTGTGTTAGCGGCTGCTTTAATTTGTATAATGTTGATGGCTAGTATGTTGAAAATGAAAGCTGCTGATATGTTAGAAAAAGCTGTGGTTTATATCGTATCTGTTATGTCTATGTATTTGATGTTGTCAAGTGATTATGAGTTAGATGTTAATAATATTATTAATATCTTGTTTTTTGTTATGGCAGTTGCGTTCGCGCTTCGAGTACGTTTTTCGACAGATAAAACATTTCAAATTACACCACTAGATTACTTGGTGATATTACTGGTAATTATTGTGCCCAATCTCCCAGAAGTGCATTTAGAAGATAGCAGTATAGGTGAAATGGCTGTAAAGTTAGTTGTTCTGTTTTATGCCAGCGAAGCTATTATGGGGCATAAAGTACGGGGCTGGAATTTGATGCGAATAGGTGTGTTAAGTGCTTTATCAATTGTGGTCATTAGAGGTTTTTAGCTTTCATTAGTCTCATTATTTACAATGAGAGGCTAATATAATGATAGTAGTAAAAATTAATTTAAAATAATAAAGATGCAGAGGGTTGTTAATGAAATATCTTACTTCAGGGTTTATTAAATTTATAGCAATAATGATGCTTTTTGTGTCTATTGCTTCTTGTGGCGGTAAGGAAGACCGAAAAATAAAATATCTAGAAAAAGGTAAAGTTTATCTGGAAGAAAAAAATTATGATAAAGCCAAAATAGAATTTAAGAATGTTATGCAAATTGACCCTAAATTTGCTGATGCTTATTATTTTATGGGGCGGTTGGAAGAAAAGAAAAGAGCGTTTAGAAAAGCGCTATCCAATTATAAAAAAGCTGTTGAATTAAAGCCTGAATATACTGAAGCTAAAGTTAAACTAGCCACAATATACAGCATTGCAGGTACAGAAGATTTTATTAAAAAGGCACGTAAACTATTGGCTGAGGCGAAAGCAGAAGATCCAGATAATAACGAAGTTGATTTTGTACTAGCAAATATTGAGTATAAAACAGGTTCAAAAGATAAAGCCATAAAAGAAATGGAGCGTGTTGTTGCTAAAGACATTAAGATAGCTGGCGCTGTTAGTATGTTGGCAAATGTATATGTTATAAATAAGAAAAATAAAGAAGCTATCGAGTTGCTTTATAAAGGGGTTTCTGCAATTCCTGATGATATTTACATGCGTACAACATTGTCAAAGTTGTTAGCTGGTAATGGTGACTTGAAAGGTGCTGAGGAGCAATTGAAAGAGTGTATTAATATTCAACCAGAAAATTATGAATTGCAAGCTTTCTTATCAACATTTTTTGCTAATACTAATCAGTTGGATAAGGCAGAATCGGTTCTTAGAAATGCAATTGCACAAAATGATGATGATGCTCAACGTTATCTTGTGTTAGTTGAGTTCTTGTCTTCCAGGGTTAGTGTTAAAAAAGGTATCGATGAGCTACAGCAAGCTATTGATAATAAACCAGAGCTTTATGATCTAAAGTTTGCTCAGATTGAGTTTTATAAAAAAATTGGTAAGCGTGATGAAGCTAAAGAATTATTATTGCAAATTATTGCTGATAAACCTGCAGAGTTAGAGGGGGTTAAGTCACGTAATATTTTAGCGGGTATGCTTTTAAATGAGGGTGATCAGATAGGAGCAAAGCGTTATGCTGAAGAGGTTCTTGAGGAATTTCCAAATAATAATGATGCTGTTTTTATTAAAAGTAAGCTGGCGCTAGCTAATCTTGATGCAATTGATGCAATTAATGGTTTGCGTACTATAGTTAAAAATGATCCTAAGAATGCAGTGGCCTCATTGTTATTGGCACAGGCATATGAATTAAATAATGAAAGTATTCTTGCTGAAAATGAGCTTAAGAAATCTATAGAATTAAATCCTGTTGATGAAAAAACGCATGCAAATTATGCGAGCTATCTAGGTAGTAAAGGTCGTATAGATGAATCTCTTGTTGTTGTTGATAGAGCGTTAGTCTATTTTAAAGAAAGCTATACTTTAATGGAAATAAAGCTGAAAATTATTAGGTCTCAAGGTAAGGAGTCTGAGTTCATTGCATTATTAGACGCAATGGAAAGTGTGGAGGCAACTAAACCAGATGTAAATATTTTAAGGGGTAAATACTATTTATCTAAGCGTGAATCTAATAAAGCTTTAATGGAATTTGAAAAAGCTTATGAAAAAGCTAAGGATAAACATGCATCATTAGAATCAATAGTTAAAATTTATGTTGCAAATAAAGAAACGGATAAAGCAATCTCTCGATTACAAAAAATACTAAATAAAGAACCAGATAATGCCTTGGCGAATTTATTGTTGGGTCAGGTTTATATGCTGCAAAATAAAAATACTCAAGCTAGAGAAAAATTTAAAATAGCTTCGAAAACATCGGAGACCTGGTTTCCTCCATATGTGAATCTAGCAAGTAGTTATCTGCGTGAAGAAAATTTGGATCAAGCGCTTTTTGTATATAAAGATGCAATTAGTAAACTTAGTTTTACTAATAAAATTACAGCCAAGATCCAAATGACATCAATTTATGAGCGACAGAAAAAATATACAGATGCAATGACAATTTACAAAGAGATCTTAACTGTAAGTCCGAGCAATAAAATAGCAACTAATAACTATGCATCTTTATTGCTTGATCACGGCGATGAGGCGGACTTTAAAAAAGCCCTGGAACTGTCAAAGGGGTTTGAAAAAATACAAAATTCTGCATTTAAGGATACTCTAGCTTGGGCTCATGTAAAAACGGGTGAATATGCTAAAGCCGTAGAAATACTAAAACCCATTGTTGAGAAAACACCAAAGGCAGCGGTTTTTAGATATCATTTGGGTTACGCATTGAATCAAATGGGTGATAAGACGGCAGCCAAATCACATCTGGAAATAGCGGCATCAAGTAAGCAAGATTTCTCGGGTAAAGCTGAAGCGGTGAGTCTATTGAAATCAATGTAAAATACTATTATTTAGTATTAATGATCAATCAATAAGTTAGATGCTCATTAGGTATATTTTACTCCGTAAGTGTATTTAATGAGTATTTAGTTTAGTCTATCTGAAGCCGCTCTACCAAGCAAAATCAATGAGATAGACTATCATCAGGTATTCTAATATTAATATGCAGATTTATTAATGTACATTGAAGTTATCAGTTTCGGCCTATCAACTGCACTATTCCTTATATTGGGCTTGGTGATGTTAACTGGCCAGAGAGATAATTTGCCTAAAATTATGCTTGCAATTGCTTCATTAGCAAGTGCAGCTTGGTCGGGTGCAGTAACTTACCTAGCTGCTTATGGTAACTTATTAAGCTCTACGTTACTGCTTGAGTCCACATTACTATTAGAGCTGCTGCGTTCACTAGCCTGGTTTGCATTTCTTCTGGTTATGCTAAGAACGGCGTTTAAATCATCTGATCAGGTCAATAAAAACTTTAAAATCACGTTTGCTGGCTTAAGTGTATTTGTCGTTGGCTTAATGCTCTTGGTGCTCTATCGTGTTTCTGGTGGTTCTTTCTTCGAGCTTGTAGCTGGTAATGACGTTTTAATAGGTCATTTGCTTATTTCTATCGGAGGTATTGTAATTATTGAACAACTCTATCGAAATACTTCTGAAGACCATCGGTGGGCTTTAAAGTATTTATGGATTGGAATTGGAGGTATGTTCGCCTACGACTTCTATCTCTACTCAGATGCATTTCTATTTCAACGAATTGATAATGAGCTCTGGAATGCGCGAGGTTTTATTCATGCCATGGTAGTTCCTTTAATAGCTATTGCAATTAAGCGTGAAATGCAATGGTCATTAGGTGAGGACTCTATAGATATTTTCTTATCTCGTCGTATAGTTTTTCATACCACAACTTTATTAGGAGCTGGTACATACCTTATTTTTATCGGTTTTGGTGGTTATTATGTGCGTGATATGGGGGGAGAATGGGGTGTAGTTGCACAGGCAACCTTCTTGTTTGCGGCTGTAATGATATTAACTGTACTGCTTTTTTCGAGCAAGATTCGTGCTCGCTTAAAAGTAGCTATTGATAAACATTTTTTTCATTATAAGTATGATTATCGAGAAGAGTGGTTGAGAATTATTCGAACCCTCTCATCTGATGATGGCGCATCTAAAAGCTTACATGTACGTGCAATACGCTCACTCGCTCAAATTATTGATAGCCCGGGTGGTCTATTGGTAATGGAAAGGGACAATGGTTGTTTCGAGTCAGATGAGCATTGGAATTACAGCAGTATGAATATTCGAGAGTCTGCTGATTCTCCATTTATTAGATTTTTATCTGAGCAGCAGTTTGTAATTAGTTTGGATGAATATAATAAAGACCCTGATATGTATACAAGGCTGGGACCATTGGAAATACCTGACTGGATCTCTTCCAACAAAGATGCCTGGTTAGTTGTTCCATTAATGCTTCAAGATCATATGTTAGGTTTTGTTGTATTACTTCGATCACCTGCCCATGAACGTTATTTTAACTGGGAAGATAGTGACTTGTTAAAAACCGCTGGTCGTCAGGCAGCCAGTCATCTAGCTCAATATGATGCGGCTCAGGCATTAGTTAGTGCAAAACGGTTTGAAGAAGTAAACAAACTTTCTGCTTTTATTGTTCACGATGTAAAAAATATGGTCGGACAGCTTTCAATGGTGGTGTCAAATGCATCTAAGCATAAAAATAATCCTATGTTTATTGATGACGCTATAATTACGGTTGAAAACTCTGTCACTAAAATGAACCGCTTACTGGTTCGGTTACGTGGTGGTGGCGATTCTGATAAAACACACCCCATTAGCTTATGTGATTTACTTGAAGACAGTATTCGTATCTGTACTAAAGCAGGGACATTACCTATTCCCATTCTAAATTGTCTCAATCAAAATGTTATGGTCACTGCAGACAAAGATCGCATGTCAGCTAATATTGCACACATTATACAAAACGCTCAGGATGCAACTGACGATACAGGAAGTATCACTGTCAGATTAAAAAAACAAGGTGAGTTCGCCATTATTGAAGTTGAAGATACAGGTGAAGGTATGGATGAGTCTTTCATACATGACCGGCTTTTCCAACCATTTGAGTCAACCAAAGGTACCATGGGTATCGGTGTATTTCAGGTTAGGGAGTATGTGCATAAGTTAGGTGGGCAATTAGACGTTGAGAGCGTGGTTGATAAGGGTACTACGTTCCGCTTACATGTTCCACTGAGCAAATCTCAGGAAACGACAAACAATCCCCATGTACTACATTTAAACGAACATGAACTGCGTAAACGTTAATAATGAGCCCTAAAATTTTAATAGTAGATGATGATGAAGGAATGCGCACCCAGCTCAAATGGGGGCTAGAAGGCTATGAAGTCATAACAGCAGATTCTCGTACGCACGCAATAGAGCAGTTTGAATTACACCATCCACCTTTAGTAACTTTGGATCTAGGGCTACCGCCGGATGTAGAAGGTACAACGGAGGGTTTTGCCACACTGAAGGCAATTTTGTTAAAAGCACCGGAGACTAAAGTTGTCGTTGTTTCGGGTTCAGAGGATATGGGTAATGCAGAAATAGCAAGGAGTAATGGGGCGTTTGAGTATTACCCTAAGCCCGTGGATCTAGATCGTTTGCAACATGTCATAGAACTTGCTTATGCTGATTATCAGTCAGGTAGTTAATGCTAGGATATATTCTGTATTTGGCAGCATTTTTTCTTCTAATCTATAATATGTATTGCAAAGTTAGAATATTCTAATTATTAAAGCCTTATTTTAAAAATGCTTTTAATCATAAAAAAGTTTTCCTAGTTAAAATATCTATTATTCAGTTATAGTAATTCATAGTAAAAAATACCGACAGTTTTGCCTTGCACAGACTAAATATCTGTTGCAAAATCAGTGACTCATAAAAATCTGATTAGCGGTATAAATGGAAAATAATAAGAAAATTCTCGTTGTTGAAGATGATCCCGGTTTACAAAAACAAATGAAATGGAGTTTCGATGATTTTGAAGTATTTATTGCCGGAGACAGAAAAGAAGCTCTAAAGATCATTGCAAAAGAGCACCCGTCAGTTGCAACAGTTGATTTAGGTTTACCACCAGACCCTGAAGGTTCAACAGAAGGGCTGGCAACAGTTGAAGATATTTTATCTGCTGCTCCCAATACAAAAGTTATTGTTGTGAGTGGAAACGATGAAAGAGCTAATGCCGTAAAGGCGGTCGCATCTGGGGCCTATGATTTTTATCAAAAACCAATTGATTCAGAATTATTAAATCAAATTGTTACACGTGCACATCATGTTTTTGAATTAGAAGAAGATAACCGTAGACTAACCATGGAGCATATTGATGTTCCCATGGAAGGTATGATATCTAGCAGTCCTCAAATGCAAACCGTGTGTCAACGTGTTGAAAAAGTAGCACCTTCTGATGCAACTGTGCTTTTGTTGGGTGATAGCGGAACGGGTAAGGAAGTTTGTGCGCGAGCATTACATGGTAAAAACCCATCAATTACCGGTCGCTTTGTTGCAATAAACTGTGCGGCAATACCAGAAAATTTACTAGAAAGTGAATTGTTTGGTTATGAAAAAGGCGCGTTTACTGGTGCTACAAAAACAACTTTAGGTAAAATTGAATACGCAGAAGGAGGTACATTATTTCTTGATGAAATGGGTGAGTTACCCATGCCATTACAAGCTAAACTTCTGCGCTTTTTGCAAGAGAGAGTAGTAGAGCGTATCGGTGGACGTGAAGAGATACCGGTTAATGTGCGAGTTATCTGCGCAACCCATCAAGATCTTGAAGATAAAATTGAAAAGAAAGAATTTCGTGAAGATTTATATTATCGTATCAATGAAATACCGATAAATATCCCACCTTTAAAAGATAGAGAAGGGGATGTGCTACTTTTAGCACGCTCTTTTTTTGACTTGATGAATAAAGAGCAGGGTAAGAAGTTAAAAGGCTTTACAAAAGATGCATTAACGGCGATAGATTCTCATAACTGGCCGGGAAATGTACGTGAGCTTAAAAATAGAATTAAACGTGCTGTGATAATGGCTGATGGTAAACAAATTACGGCAGCTGATTTGGAATTAAAACCACCTGAAGGCGCAAGTGAAATCAACTCATTTGATTTACGTGAAGTTAGAGAATCAGCGGAACGTAAAGTTATTACTAAAGCCTTAAATCATACCAATGGAAAGGTTTCTCCTGCTGCTGAGTTATTAGGGGTTAGTCGGCCAACACTTTATGATTTGATGCAGAAGTTGAAGATTCAAATATAAGTGATAGTTGTCTGTTTTATTAGTATTTCATTATTCAATTGTTTGTGTCAGTGCTAATTATTAAATAGTGGTATGGTTATTTGTGAGTTGGCATTGATTTGTCTTTAAGTTGTCGTAAAACTATACATGATTGTAATGTTTTTCAGTTTATGAACAAATAAAATACAGTATGTTATTGTATTAAATGATCATATTTAAGGTGGTGTAGATTTTGCTTTATTTAGTAGTTATGCGGATCTATGTTTCAGCTTTAAGGTTATACACCCTGTCGGATAAAAATATAATAAAACGTAATCAAATTTTGGTTTTGTGTTTGTTACTGTGTCCAATATCGATGGCTTATGCAGCCACACCTCTGATTAGTGAATCAGCAGACTTCTCTTCGCGCCTGCAGCAAAAACTTGATGCTTATGATAACTCGTTAACTAAAAAACGTAGGTCTCCGATTAAGGGTGAAACGATTACAGATGAAACGATTACAGTTGTTATCGAGTCTGATAAATCTACTTATGATATTGATGGTATAAACCGTTCTGGCGGTAAGTTTCGTTATAAATTCGGTAAACGACATGAGATACAAATCCCACTTAGTCGATTACAGGCCTTAAAGAAAAATTTACATAAATCTTCTCGTGTACGACTTCCATATCCCCATAAAGCGCTAGCAGTTGTAACACAGGGGGCTGAAATATCCGGTGCTCTGGATATGCATATTCTTAGTAATCAGGGGCAGGGTGTAAAAATAGGGGTAATAGACCTGGGTTTTACCAGTTATACAGCTTCTCAAGCAGCTGATGAATTACCGCTTGCTCTATCTATTGTGGATTATACAAATACGGGCCTGAATGGTACTAATCATGGAACAAATGTTGCCGAGATCGTTCATGATATGGCGCCTGCCGCAGAGCTTTATCTTGCGAAAATAGGGTCTATTCAACAATTACAGCAGGCTATGCTAGATATGCAGGCAGCAGGTGTGAAAGTTATCAATCACTCTGTAGCCTGGTTTGGTACATCATTTTATGACGGTACAGGTGATGTTTGTGCCATAACCAATCAGGCTGAATCAGCGGGTATTTTGTGGGTTAATGCTATGGGTAATTCACGAACAGCCCATTATTTAGGTGGTTTTACCGATGATGATATAAACCTGCAGCATGAATTCAGTTCAGGGCAAAATTACAATACAGTTAATTTAACGCAAGGTGTTAATACTACTCTGGTGCTTAACTGGGACGATTACCCTAGTAGTCGTATTGATTATAACCTGTATATATATAATGGAATTCCGGGTAGCGGAGGGAGTGTCGTGGCTTCTTCTTTAAATTCCCAATCGGGTTCGGGTGGTACTCCTTATGAAGCGATTAGTTATACACCGGCGTTTACAGGGACTCACTATATTGTTGTTACAAGAAGAAGCACAAATACAGCGCAAATCCCATTAACACTTTTTACGCTTGGGCCTGCGTTAAGTACCAGAGTAACGGCTAGTAGTCTTGTTCAACCAGCAGATTGTGCATCAGTATTAAGTGTCGGTGCAGTAGATTTAAATGATAATGCTGAGGGTTTTAGTTCAGAGGGCCCAACCACTAATGGGTTGAATAAGCCTGACATTGCAGCAACGGATAGAACTGTAACTTCATTAAGTAGTAGTTTTGCAGGTACATCAGGCTCATCGCCACACGTTGCCGGGGCTGTTGCGCTTATTTTATCGCAAAATCCAGGTTTTACGCCATTACAACTTCGAGATCAGTTAATCGCTACTGCACAAGATGTGTCAGTTGCAGGTTTTGATTTTCGTACAGGTTATGGACGTATAAGTCTCGACGCAGATCAAGATTTAGTTAATCATGATAATGATAATTGTCCGGTAGATTCAAATTTTACTCAGTTAGATACAGATAATGACAGCCAGGGAAATGTCTGTGATATCGATGATGACAATGATGGTCTATTAGATAGTTTCGAGATTGCTATTGGTAGTAATGTCTTATTAATAGACACAGATGGAGATGGTCTGGATGATTATACCGAAGTCGCATTTGACGGTGACGTGACTCAATATACATTATTGACTGATCTAAACCCACTGAGTAATGATACAGATAATGATGGCTTTCTGGACGCTGATGACCCATTACCGATTGCCTTTAACTTTAAAGATGGTGATCTGGCCCCATTA
>Ga0316204_10004507_pt1 | contig 24874 bp, 23 predicted proteins | sample 6monrhotite_MG_2_FD_205661 | JGI IMG/M metagenome (GOLD analysis project Ga0316204, IMG submission 205661) | Microbial mat bacterial communities from mineral coupon in-situ incubated in ocean water Damariscotta River, Maine, United States -... | ecosystem: Environmental > Aquatic > Marine >... | reverse complement strand
TAAACCGGACTTTGATGTCGCCGCCTTGTCGCGACAATCAACCTGGCGGATAAAGGTCGACTTCAAGGAAATCTGGGGCGCCAATTTTGAAGGTGACGTAAAAGTAGTCAATGGCCGCTTTAACAAAACCATGTTTTCCGGTTTGCTGATCCTCGATCTTTGGGGCGATTTGAGGCGCGGAGAGCTGAACATCAGCGGTACCGTCGCGGATCGCGAACGTTTTGTTCATGCACCATGGGGGCCAGCCGTTGAAACCCCGCCTTCTACATTCGAAACCATCGTCAATGTCACAGGCCCTGTCCTGAACTTCAACACTGTGGCCGGAACCAACTATTCCGGCGAACAAACCGACGTAAAAGTAGTCTTTACGCTTCTGCGCCGGTCCTGATCCAAAGCCTGTCAGCCAACACAAGCTGGAAAGCCGCGTAAGCAGCAGCCCTTAAAAATGTTATTGACTCCTTTTGTATTTCGATTATTCTGGAATTATCGTAATATAGGGCGGAATGACATCGAGTGGCGTGGTAAACCTGTTGTTTGCCGAATGCTGCGCCGATGTCGAAGACGAGGCCCTGCTGGCTCACGCCAGCTGAGCAATCGGGCTTATTCAGAAAGAACTATTTATGACAGATACAAGCGTTGCTGCGGCCTCTCCGGTCACCTGGCTCAAAAAGGCCGACAAGGTAATCCTTGCCATCATTGGCATTTTTGCGACCATCCTTGTCTTCCTGCCGGGTCAGGCCGCCGACAGTGCCGTCTTCACCGGCAAGTCGCTGGGCGGCATTCTGCCCTTTCTGATCCTGGCGGTCACCATGGCGGCCTGGGCCACTGCAACAGGCCTTGATAAACAAATCGCCCATGTGTTTTCCGGCAACCCGACCAAGACCATCATTCTGGCGGCTATGTTCGGCGCCCTGTCTCCGTTCTGTTCCTGCGGTGTGGTGCCCCTGATCGCCGGACTTCTGGCTGCGGGTGTGCCGCTGGGGCCGGTCATGGCTTTCTGGATTGCCTCGCCGATTATGGACCCGAGCATGTTTTTTGTGACCTCGGCAGTTTTAGGCATGCCTTTCGCCATTACCAAAACCCTGACCGCTATTGTCATGGGCCTGGGAGCCGGTTTTGCCATGCATGCCCTGTCCGGCTCTTCCCTGTTTGCCAACCCCTTGCGGCCGGACCTGAAAATCGGCTGCAGCACCGACACCACACCGCCCGGCGAACGCGAGGACCCGAAAATTGTCTGGAAGTTCTGGGGTGATGCCGAGCGGCGCACGAAGTTCGGCAGTACCTCAAAGGAAACCGGCTGGTTCCTGCTGCGCTGGCTGACCCTGGCCTTTTTGCTGGAAAGCCTGATGGTCGCCTTTTTGCCCGCTGATCTGGTTGGCAGCTGGCTGGGTGGCGGCAACTGGTGGTCAATCCCGCTGGGTGTTCTGGTCGGTATTCCGGCTTATCTGAACGGCTTTGCCGCTGTGCCCACCATCAACGGCCTGCTGGAACTGGGCATGATGCCGGGGGCGGCTATGTCCTTCCTGGTGGCGGGCAGTGTCACCAGCATCCCCGCCGCCATGGCTGTCTTTGCCCTGGTCCGCCTGCCGGTCTTCGGCTTCTATATCCTGCTGGGGATCATTGGTGCCACCGCCAGCGGTCTGGCCTGGCAAGCCTGGCTGATCTGATCCATCGGTGCTGGACCCTTTGGGCCAGGCACAAAAAAGGCCCGGCAAAGCGCCGGGCCTTTCTCTTTCAGGGTCGCCTGAACCGGCGGCGACTAGCGACGATTGCCAAACAGATGCAACAGCATCAGCATCAGGTTGATGAAATCGAGGTAAAGTGTCAGTGCGCCCATGATGGCTTTTTTGCTCATAGTCTCATGACTGTCAGCGGCCAGATACATCCGGCGGATTTTCTGGGTGTCATAGGCAGTCAGGCCGACAAAAATCAACACACCGATGACCGAGATGGCAAACTGCATGACCGATGATTGCATGAACATATTTACAACACTGGCGATGATGATACCGATCAGGCCCATCATCAGAAAGCTGCCCATACCTGTCAGGTCACGCTTGGTGGTATAACCATAAAGGCTCATGGCACCGAAGGTCGCCGAGGTAATGAAAAAGACCCGGGCAATACTGACACCGGTATATTGCAAAAAGATGCTCGACAGGGACAGGCCCATTACAGCGCAGAAAGCCCAGAAGACGGCCTGGGTCGCGGCGGCACTGAGTTTGTTAATGCCAAAGCTGATCACCAGAATAAAGGCCAGCGGTGCAAACATCACAACAAAGCCAAGCATCGAGGGACCAAAACGTCCGTCGGCGGATTGTGTGTAAAGCAAATTCAGCATGAATGCCGAGTTGGCTGTTACGTAGGCAAGGATGCCTGTCAGGATCACACCCGAAGCCATATAATTGTATACGCTCAGCATATAGCGGCGCAGGCCTTCATCGATTTCCTTCGCGGCAACGCCTGATGCATTCATCGAAAGGCGTGCTTTGGTATCCAATGCCATTAGTTACTCCCTGGGCAAACGTGTTTATTACGAAAAACGGCTTCGTTGGCGCAAATATTGTCATTGTCCGGCGGAAATACAAGGATTTCTTGCATGATTCTCCTCCGAAACCGACCGCAAACAGATTAAACCTGTCAATTACGGCCTAAACATGACGCAAAACGGTCGCTGCTTTTTGTCCCAGGGCCCGCCAGGTACCGATAAAGCCCAGAAGTATGGTCAAAACAATACCACCACCGGCTGTCAGGCCCGCAGCCATTGGCAAAAACACCCATTCACCAGCCATGAAAAACCGCATAACTGTCCAGGCGGCGGTTGTGCCAACCACAGCGGCCAGAACAGCCGTGGCCCCGCCCAGCAAGGCATATTCGATCAGATAGGCCCGGGCGACGTCCTTGCGGGTGGCCCCGAGGACCTTCAAAATCACCGAATCATAGACCCGGCGGCGATGCCCGGCGGCTAATGCACCGGCCAGAACCAACACGCCGGCGATCAGGGTAACAGCCGCCGAGGCCCGGATGGCGGCAGTTATTCGCTCAAACATGGCGGTTACAGTATCCAGCACATCGCCGATGCGCACGGCCGAAACGTTGGGCAGGGCTTTGCTGACGGCATCCCGCAAATGGGCCTCCTGGGATTTTGGGGCCGAGGCCGTGGCCACATGAACCTGGGGCGCCCCTTCCAGGGCCCCGGGGGCAAAGATCACGGCAAAGTTCAGTCGCATCCGCGTCCAGTCGATCTTGCGCAGATTTGCAACTCTTGCCTGCAATTTCCGACCAAGAACATTGAAAGTAATGGTATCGTTGACCCGAATGTCCAGGTCTTCAGCGATGTGATCGCCCAGTGATATCAGCGGCGGGCCGGCATAGTCCTGTGGCCACCAGTCCCCCCCTGTCAGTTCGGTGCCTTCAGGCATATCCGCCATATAGCTGAACCCGATTTCATTATTGGCGAACCAGCCGCCTTCCTTGTCCACCGGATACAGATCGGCGCTTTTACCGTTAATGCTGGCCACACGACCGCGCAGCATGGGCACACGCTGCACCAGCTCACCGCCCTTGACCCTGGCCACAGTACCTTCAAAGGTCGCCACCTGGTCGGGCTGGATATCAATAAAGAAAAATGACGGAGCGCGTTCGGGGATGCGGCTTTGCACCTGGCGGTTCAGATTGCCTTCGATCAGGGCAATGGTGACCAGAACCGTCAGCCCCGCGCCCATGGAAATCACCACGCCCGCTGTCGGCGCACCGGGCCGGACCAGATTGGACAGCGCCAGCCTGAGGCCGGGCCGACGCGATCGGGGCATCCGGGCCAGCAACCAGATCAGGCTGCGCGCCAGCAACCAGAAAGCGGCAATGGCCGCCACCGAAGAGACCACAAACCATTTGGCCAATGTGGCGTTTTCACCGGTTGTCAGGGCCAGCGTGACCAGCAGGGTTGCCGAAATCGCCAGCAAAAGAATGTCCCGCAAGGGCGGCCAGCGACGGTCGCCGCCGACGATATCACGGAACAGCCCGGCGGCAGGAACCTCCCGCGCCCGGGCCAGCGGCCACAGAGCAAAAACAAAAGCTGTTAACACACCAAAAGCCGCTGCCCGTAACAAAGGCACCGGATAGACCGCGATATTGGCGGCCACGGGCAACTCCCCTTCCAGCAGCCCCAGGGCAACCATCGGCAGGGCCGCGCCCAGCAACAGGCCGCCCAGAATTCCCAGCGCCGCGAGAGCACCGATTTCAATCAGATAGATACGAAAGATCAGGGCCCCTTCCGCGCCAAGGCATTTCAGGGTGGCAATGGTTTCGGTGCGTCCGGCCAGATAGGCCTGAACGGCGTTGCCCACCCCGACACCACCAATGATCAGGGCGGTCAGCCCGACCAAAGTCAGAAACAGGCCCAGCCGATCCACAAATCGTTTAACCGACGGCTGCGCCGTTTTGACATCGCCGATGCGCCAGGCGGCATCCGGGAAAGCAGCGTCAATTTTTTCACGCCAGATTTTGACATCCGTTTCAGGTGCCAGGCGCATACGGTACTTGTGCCGGACCAGGCTGCCGACCTGCACCAGGCCGACATCATCCAGGGTCTGGTTGTTGATCATCAATCGCGGACCCAGCGCAAAGGTGCCGGTCACGCGGTCCGGTTCGGTGACCAGGGTCGCGCGCAGTTCGACCTGTTCTGTGCCCAAAGTCAGCCTGTCGCCAACCTTGACGCCCAGTCGCGCCAGCAATGAGGCCTCGGCCACCGCGCCCTTGACGCCGTCCCGTTCCGCCAGGGCATCCGCCAGGGACAGGGCGGGTTCCAGCATCGCCTCACCGTACAAAGGATAGGCCCCGTTCCCGGTAACCGTAACGGCTTTCAGTTCCACAAGGGTCTGGTTACCACCGGAGCGGTCGTTTTCAGCCGGTACCCGGGCCATGGTCCGCAGTTGGCGCACCAGGCTCAACGCCTGGCTGTTATCGGCCATCCAGGCAACTTGTTGTTCACTGGCGGCCCGACTGGAGACACGGACCTCGACATCCGCACCCAGCAAATTACGCGCATTGCCATCAATCCCGGCACGGATGGCGGATCCAAGACTGCCAACACCGGCAATGGCTGTGACGCCCAGGGTCAGACAGGCGAGGAATATCCGAAATCCCTTGAGACCCCCGCGCAAGTCGCGCAGGGCAAATCGCAAACTTATCGGCATGGCCATCAAAATCAGCCCGCCGACACAGAAGCCGCATCAGCATCCAGCCCCTGGGTTGTGTTTTGCAATTGCCCGTCTGCCATACGTACGACCCGGTCGCAGCGTTGGGCGACCTGATCGTCATGGGTAATCAGCATCAGCGTCAGATCACGGTCGCGGCGGATACCAAACATCAAATCAATAATTCCGGCCCCGGTGTTGCTGTCGAGATTTCCGGTGGGTTCGTCCGCCAGGATCAGGTCAGGTTCGCCAACAAAGGCCCGGGCCAGGGCAACACGCTGTTGTTCACCGCCGGACAGTTGCGACGGGTAGTGGGTCACACGGTCGGCAAGGCCGACATCAGCCAGACTTTCACGGGCCTGATCAAAGGCATTGGGTTTACCCGCCAGTTCCAGCGGCACAGCCACATTTTCCAGCGCCGTCATGGTCGGGATCAGATGAAAGGATTGAAATACAATGCCGACATGCTTACGTCGGAACAATGCCAGTTGATCTTCATTCATGTTGCCAAGGTTCTGCCCGGCGACTTCAACCTGCCCGCTGGTCGGGCGCTCAAGACCGGCGGTAACGGCCAGCATGGTGGACTTGCCGGACCCGGACGGGCCAACAACGCCCAGTGTTTCGCCCCGGGCAATATCCAGATCAACACCGCGCAGGATATTGACGGCACCGGCGCCACTATCCAGGGTAAGATGCAAATCTCTTAATGAGACAAGCGCCCCACCCGAACCCGTCGCACCAGCATCAGAAGTTATGACCATACTGAAAAAAATCCCGTCCCTGCGTCTGTATCCGGCTCGCCCCGCCCTTGGGCGTCGTTCGCAAGCCATTCCACAACATATAGGAAAGCTTTTATCGCTTACCAATCAAGCGGGCATTATTTTTATGTTGGCCCTGGTGGGTGGATTTGTCTTCAACCCCTCACCCGGACAGGCACAAAACCCCGTTATCATCGCTTTTGGCGACAGCCTGACCGCAGGCCTGGGTGTGAAAGCGAAAGAAGCATGGCCCGCCGTGGTCCAGGACAAACTGGCCGCCAAAGGCGTGCACATCACCATGGTCAACGCCGGTGTTTCCGGGGATACCACCGCTGGCGGCAAGGCCCGGCTGGCCTGGTCGCTGGATGGCGGGGCGGCCAAACCATCCGCTGCCATTGTCGCTCTGGGTGCCAATGACGCCTTGCGGGCGCTGGACCCTGAGGACGCCTTCAACAATCTGGATGCCATTCTGGCTGAGTTAAAAAAACGCCGGATGAATATATTGCTGGCCGGTATGCTGGCCCCGCCAAACCTGGGCGAAGACTATGGCAAGCGGTTTCTGGCCATCTACACCCGCCTTGCCGACAAGCATGACATCGCGCTGTACCCGTTTTTACTGGACGGTGTCGCGGCGGATCAGAATCTGAACCAGGCCGACGGCATTCATCCGACCGCCGAAGGTCAACAGGTAATCGCCCAAAAGATCCTTCCCTGGGTTGAGGCATTGCTGAATGGCAGGACCGCCGCTAAATAGGTATCTGGTTGTTTCCTGTCGGGACCGAGTTGTCATGATCCGTTTGTTTGTTGCCATTGAATTACCCCTGGACGTGCGTGAGCGTCTGCATGCCCTGGGCGGTGGTGTCCCGGATGGTCGCTGGCAAAACCTGAATAAACTACACCTGACCCTGCGTTTTGTCGGTGAGGTGCCTGAAGACCTGGCCAGTGACGTTGTTGCCGAACTTTCGGGCATCCGTTCTCCTGCCTTTGACCTGACGCTGAATGATGTCGGCTGTTTTGGTGAGGGCAAACATACCCGCATCCTGTGGGCAGGGGTTGAGGCCAATCCGCAGCTGATGGCCCTGAAAACCAAAATTGACAATGCCCTGGCCCACGCCGGGTGCGAAGCTGACCGGCGGCACAAATTTGTGCCCCACATCACCATTGCCCATCTGCGCCACCCTCCGGCCGACAGCGTCATCCACTGGCTGCAGGCCGGTGCCGGTTTTCACGCCGGCCCGTTGCATATCGACCGCTTCACCCTGTATTCCAGCGATAAACGCAATTACACCCGCGAGCAGGAATTTATGCTGCTGCCCGCAGGTTAAACCCCAAAGCGTTTCAGAGTCAGGCTGACGGAGCCCACATAGCTGCCACCGAACAGCTGCACATGGACCAGCAGCGGATAGAGATTATAGAGATCGCGGCGGACCTCAAAAAAGCCGGGCTGCAGCGGGCGCTGTTCCTGATAGCGGGCAAAAAAGGGTTCTTCGAAGGTGTTGAACAAGGTTGAAAAGGCCAGTTCAATTTCGGCATCGGCATAATAAATCGCCGGATCAATAAAGGCCGCCACGCGGTTCCCACTGGCCAGAATATTACCGCCCCACAGATCACCATGGATCAGTGAAGGCGTGCTTTGAGCTGGCATGAATTCCCCCAGCCGCGCGGCCAGTTGTTCGACGCGGTCATAAATCTCCCCTGGCAGCTGACCGGCATCGCGGGCAACGGCAGCCATATACAACAGTCGCTGATCGCGGAAAAATTCGAGCCACGATGATGTTTCAAGGTTGGGCTGGTGCAGACCGCCGATCAGAGTGTCAAAATTCAGCCCGAAGCTGTCCGATGTGAAGTTATGAAGTCCGGCGATCAGGTCGGCGGCATGAAGTTCCGGCGCGTCGCCCAGCGCGGGCTTGCCTTCAACAAACTCCAACAGTAACAACTCATCAGATGCGAATACCACGTCCGGCAGAGGCAGGTCGCTCAAATCCGACAGCCGACCAAGCATTTTGCCTTCAATATCCAGACCACTGCCGGTCTCACCCAACTTGGCGACCAGGCGGGCGCCATCGGCAAAATCAAGCCGCCGGATTTCCCCGACGCAGCCACCAGCCAGATGTTGTTCAGTTACGGGCCGTTGCCCGGTTATTTGTTCGACACGGTTAAATAATTCCGGGGCGAACAGCTGGCTCATTTGCCGTCAAGCAACCCTGATGAACGGATATCGGCCAGCAAACCTTCTGACGCAGTCTCAATCATGTCCAGGACACTTTCGAAACCATCACCGTCGCCATAATAAGGGTCTGGCACGTCCTGCAATCCGACCTGGGGGGCAAAATCCAGAAACCGGTCAAGGCGGGCGCGGGCTTCTGTCCGGTGCAGGGGTTTCATGAAATCCACGTTCACGGTGTCCATGGCCAGCACGTAATCAAATTTTTCATAGTCCCCGGCGCTGAACTGTCGGGCCCGCAAGCCGGATATATCGACATCGCGGCGCGCGGCGGCAGCAACTGAACGCGCATCCGGCGCCTTGCCCACATGCCAGTCCTGTGTCCCGGCGGAATCGACCTCGATATGGTCCTGCAGGGTTTCCCGGGCAACCAGTTCCCTGAAAACTCCCTCCGCCGTGGGTGAGCGACAGATATTTCCGGTACAGACAAACAGAACCTTGATCACGACTTGCTCCTTATGGTGAGAACATATTTTAATAACACCCGTCATTGTCGTTTCTACAATCCATTGTTTCAATTGACCAGGGGAGAATTTCCGGGATGCCCACGATAATCGGCCAATCCGCGGCCCATTCAATCGTTATCCTGACCGGCGCAGGCATTTCCGCTGAATCCGGTCTGGGCACCTTTCGTGACAAGGACGGCATCTGGACCAAGGTCAGTCTGGAAGATGTCGCCACCCCGGAAGGTTTTGCCCGAGACCCGGTCATGGTGCACGACTTTTATAATGCCCGCCGCCAGAATCTGCAGGACGCCCGGCCCAACGCCGCCCATGAAGCCCTGGCCCGTCTGGAAGCCGAACATCCGGGCGAGGTGCTGATCGTCACCCAGAACGTCGATGACCTGCACGAAAAGGGCGGCAGCGAAAACATCATCCACATGCATGGGGAATTGTTGAAAATCCGCTGCGGCAATTGTGGCGGCATCGGCACCTGGCTTGAGGATCTGGCCCGGGAAACCCCCTGCCCGACCTGCAGCGTCGCCGGTTTCATGCGCCCGCATGTGGTCTGGTTTGGCGAAATGCCCCTGGAGATGGGGCGCATTGATGCGGCTCTCAATACTTGTGATCTGTTTATCTCCATCGGCACTTCGGGCAACGTCTATCCGGCGGCAGGCTATGTGGCCCAGGTCCGCCAGCTGGGCCGGGCTCACAGTGTGGAACTGAACCTCGAACCCTCTGAAGGGGCCGTCATGTTTGAGGAATGCATTCACGGACCGGCCACAGAGGTTGTCCCGACTTACGTCGAAAAACTTTTGCGCTGACAGCCAATGTTCTCTTGCAAAGCGCCTTGTGATTCACGATCTTCATAGCTGTACCACCCCTTTGAAAACGGGATGACTTTGGCGAATTTGCGGACATTGGCGGACCCCGGCCCTGTCCTTGCCGTGCTGGGCCCAACCAACACCGGCAAGACCCACTATGCCGTGGAACGACTGCTGGGGCACAAAAACGGCATCATCGGCCTGCCGCTGCGTCTGCTGGCGCGCGAAATCTATGACCGCATCGTCGGCTTGCGCGGCGCCTCTGCCGTGGCCCTGATCACCGGCGAGGAAAAAATCATCCCGCCCGAGCCTCAATATTTTGTCTGCACCGTCGAAGCCATGCCGCTGGACCGCAGCTTTGAATTTGTCGCCATTGACGAGATCCAGCTTTGTGCCGACCCGGACCGGGGTCACGTTTTCACGGACCGGCTGTTTCATGCCCGAGGCACATCAGAGACCCTGTTTCTGGGGGCCGATACCATGCAGCCCCTGTTGCGCCGTCTGGTCCCCGGTGTGCGTTTTCTGGAACGCACCCGGCTGTCTTCCCTGCGCTGGTCCGGGGCCAAAAAATTCTCACGTCTGCCCCGCCGGTCAGCCATCGTCGCTTTTTCGGCGGCAGATGTGTATGCCACAGCGGAACTGATCCGGCGTCAACGTGGCGGTGCCGCCGTGGTCATGGGCGCCCTGAGCCCCCGTACCCGCAACGCCCAGGTCGAGATGTTCGAGGCCGGGGAGGTGGATTATCTGGTGGCCACAGACGCCATCGGCATGGGCCTGAACCTGAATGTAGACCACGTCGCCTTCAGTGCCATGACCAAGTTTGACGGCCAGCTGAAACGCAGCCTGACGCCGGCTGAAATCGGCCAGATTGCCGGACGGGCCGGGCGGCACATGAACGACGGTACCTTCGGCGTAACGGGTGATTGCCCTGAACCTGACCTTGAAGTCATCGAACGGGTGGAGGCCCATCAGTTCCGACCCGTCAAACATATTTTCTGGCGTAATCGCCAGCTGGACCTGTCATCGCCCACGGCCCTGTTGCAATCCCTGGAGACACCCCCGCCGGGTCGTTTGCGAGACGTTATGCTGCGCCCCCGGGACTGTGCCGACCTGGAGGTCCTGAAAAGCCTGCTGCAGATGCCTGAAATAAAAGGCGCGGCCAAGGGCCTGGCCGCCACGGACCTGTTGTGGCAAGTCTGTCAGGTGCCGGATTTTCGCAAAACCATGGCCGAAGCCCACGCCCGTTTGCTGGCCCGGCTGTATCGCCACCTGCTGGATGACGGCAAGCTGCCGGCGGACTGGGTGGCCAGTCATCTGGAACGCCTGGACAAGACCAACGGCGATATTGATACGCTGGCCACGCGCCTGGCCCATATTCGCACCTGGACCTTTATTTCCCATCGCGGCGACTGGCTGGATGATGCGTTAAGCTGGCAGATGCAGGCCCGGGAGATCGAGAACCGGTTGTCTGACGCCCTGCATACCCAGTTGACCCAGCGCTTTGTTGATCCGCGTGCGGCAGCCCTGGCCCGGCATCTGGAAGATGGCGACAAGGAGCTTCTGGGCGGTATCAGGGCAGATGGCGAAGTACGCATTGAAGGTTTTCCTGTCGGTCACATTAACGGCTTTTTGTTTGAACTGGATACCGCAGCCAGCGCAGCCAGTGACAACAAGGCAGAAACCGAACGCACCCTGCGCGCCGCTGCCCGCCCCCTGGTCAGCGCCGAACTGAGCCGGAAGGCAAAATTTCTCTGCACACAGTTGCTGGCCGAAGCCAGTGCCGAGGCGGTTGTCATACTGTCGCCCGAAGGGCAGATAACCTGGCAGGATGCCCACGTCGCCGAACTGGTGCGCAGTGAAACAGTCCTGCGACCAGGCATCAGATTGCTGGCCAATGACCTGGAAGACCAGGACCGGCGCAACCTGACCGCGGCCCTGGAGCAGAATATCCGCCAACAGATTGACCACATTCTGCGACCGCTGACCACCCTGATACCCCTGTCACAAAAGACTGAGGGCAAAACAGCCCTGTCCGGCCCGGCCCGTGGTCTGGTTTTCCAGCTTCAGGAAAATCTGGGGCACCTGTTGCGGTCGGATGTCACTGAGCTGATTGAAAGCCTGACCCGCGCAGATCGCCAGATCATGCGCAAAGGCGGCATTCGGATCGGCGCCTGGAGCGTATATCTGCCGCCCTTGCACAAGGCTCGCCGGTCTGCCCTTTGCGGATTGTTGTGGCGTATATTCCATCAACCGGACAGTCCGGTGACCACCCTGCCGGCCGGGCGGGTTTCCCTGACAGTTGAGCCAGACAGGGACGCAGCCTGGTACGCGGCCTGCGGCTATCGTATCTTCGGTGATCTGGCCGTGCGCATGGATATCATCGAACGCCTCGCGGATATGTTACGCGAACTTGGCAACACGCCTTTCGCCGTTTCAGCTGATATGCTGTCCCTGCCGGGATGTTCACACGAAGCCATCGGGCCAGTGCTGGGCGGTCTTGGCTATGTCAAAGCAGAAACCCCGGAAGGCGAGGCACGAATGTATCGGCGGCCTTCCCTGAACGAACAAAGCCGCGAGGAGCGCAAAGCCCGTCGCCAGCTTCAGCGCAAGAACCAGCAAAAGCCAGGCTCCCCGCGCAAACACCGCAAGGCGGAAAAGAAAATCAACCCGGACAGCCCCTTCGCCGTTCTGAAAGATCTGATCAGGGGCTGAGGAACAGGCCCCCCCCGGCAAACTGCGCATTGATCGCTGGCTCTGGTTTGCGCGTTTCTTCAAGACCCGCAGCATTGCCTCGCGTCTGGGCAGCAGTCGCAAAATCCGTGTCGATGGAAATGTTGTCGCCAAGGCCAGCCAGACAGTTTCGGTGGGCAATGTCTTGACCTTTCCCCAGGGACGCCTTATTCGCACGGTCAGGATTATCGCCCTGGGTGACCGGCGCGGACCGGCAGTCGACGCGCAGGCGCTGTATGAAGATCTGGCGCCACCGGAAGCAAACCGGCCAGTGAGCAGAAAACCTGGGCCGCTGGAGGGCACACCGGCCCGCCGCGACCCCGGTGCCGGACGCCCGACCAAAGCCGAACGACGCGCCATGGACAGGTTTTTATCCGATGAAAATTGAAAATCATAGATTGTTTGCCTGCCCAACAATTATAGCCTATTCTTCCCGCCTTTCCTGGTCTGATACCGGGGAACAACGCCCACTTCCAACACTGGTCAGAACCTGTCGATGCTGAAACGAATTAAATCCATTCTCGCCGGCGATACATCCGCACCTGTCGAAAAAGCTGAAGATGAACGCCAGATTGCAGCCGCCGCCCTGCTGGTCGAAGCCGCAACCCTGGACGATGTTTTTGATGACGGTGAACGGACCACTATCGCCGCGGTTCTGGGTCAGCATTTTGGTATTGATGCCGAAGCCTGTAACGCCCTGATCGAAGCAGCGGAAGCGGCCCAGAATGACTCAAATCATCTGCTGAGATTCACCCGGACCATCAAGGACAGCTATTCCCCCGAAGATCGCATCGAAATCATTGAGATGCTGTGGGAAGTGGCCTATGCCGACGGTGTTTTGCATGATTATGAGGCAAACCTCTTGCGCCGTGTGGGCGGGCTGATTTATGTCTCGGACCAGGATCGTGGAAACGCCCGAAAACGGGTATTGACGCGGATGGGCCTGGCGGACACAGTCACCTGAACAATTTTTCAATACCCTCATGCCAATAAACCGGCATGAAGTTGGACCAAAAAACCAAACTAACTGGAGAACACGATGACATACGTCGTTATTGAAGGCTGCATCAAGTGCAAATACATGGACTGCATCGAGGTCTGCCCCGTGGATTGTTTCTACGAAGGTGAGAACATGGTGGTGATCCACCCTGATGAATGCATTGACTGTGGTGTGTGCGAGCCGGAATGCCCGCCGGAAGCCATTATTCCCGATACCGACGGCGATGTAGAAAAGTGGGTCGAACTGAACCGCGATTATGCCGAAAAATGGCCGAACATCACCCGCAAAGGCGAGTCACCCGCCGACGCCGAGGAATTCAAAGGCAAGCCAGGCAAGTTTGAAAAATACTTCAGCGACAAACCCGGCAAGGGTTCCTGACGCAACGGGTTTCAAAGGCTTGCAGCTGAATACAGCACCGCCTGATAAACGAACCAGTGTGCCCTTGTTTCCCATAGCGGAGGCAAGGGCATCATTGACTCTGGACAGGGCTTCAGCCCTGACACCAGACTGCCCCCATATGGTTTATGCTGCTATGCGATAAATGTTGGGAAAACAGGCAAAAATGTGATATACATGCTTCCGCGTCCCGGATAATCCGGCAAGTTTGACGCATTTTTTTGTGCGCTGCGCAATTATTTAAATACCCAGGCTGCACAAGATTATCAATTTTCGCGCTGTACAGGATTTGAATGCCGGAAACAGGACTGGCTCCCGATCCGGGTTCAGCATCGGAATCTAAAAACAATTATGCAAGGCGCCCCGGATCTTCCACAATTTCTTTAATTGGCGAGAGACTAATCAGCATGGCAACGAAAACCAAAGCAAAAGCCAAGGCCAAACCGGCAACTAAAGCTGCGGCCAAGGCAAAACCCAAAGCGGCAGCTAAAGTCGCGGCCAAGGCCAAGCCCGTCGCAAAACCAAAGGCTGCTGCAAAAGCCAAGGCTGCGGCTAAACCCAAAGCCGCCGCAAAACCCAAGGCTGCGGTCAAGCCAAAAGCTGCTGCTAAATCCAAAGCCGCGACCAAGCCAAAGGCTACCGCTAAATCCAAAGCCGCCGCAAAACCCAAAGCCGCGGCCAAGCCCAAGGCTGCGATAAAAGCCAAGGCACCGGCCAAGGCCAAAACCGCTTCAAAGACCACCGCCAAAACACCCGCAAAAGCGAAAGTGGCCGTGAAGGAAAAAACCCCGGCCAAATCCGCTAAATCATCAACGAGAACCCCGGCTAAAACGACTGCCAAGGCTAAAGCTGCGCCAGCCATAAAAGCAGAGACCAAACCAGAAGTGAGTAAAAAGTTGAGTAAAGACGTAAGCAAATCCGCGGCCACGGCAGAAGCCCCCGCACCTGCCGAACCCAAAAAGGCCAAGGCGGCACCGGCAAAACCGGTCAAGCTGGATTTCGCGATAGATGACTATGTCGTTTACCCGACCCATGGCGTCGGCATGATCACAAGCATCGAAGAGCAGGAAATCTCCGGCATGAAGCTGCACCTGTACATTGTTGATTTTGCCCAAGACAAGATGACCCTGCGGGTGCCGATCAGCAAAGCACGGACATCAGGTATGCGCCGGTTATCAACGCTCAGGGAAATGGAAGTCGCCCTGACGACCCTCAAGGGACGGGCCCGCGTCAAGCGCACCATGTGGAGCCGCCGGGCACAGGAATACGAAGCCAAGATCAACTCCGGTAATCCGGTTTCCATTGCCGAAGTCCTGCGCGATCTGCATCGCAATTCCAACCAGCCCGACCAGTCCTACAGCGAACGCCAGATCTATGAAGCAGCCCTTGAACGTCTGGCCCGCGAACTGGCCGCGGTTGAACAGATCGACGAAGACAGTGCGACAGAGAAACTGGAAGAAGTGCTGAAAGCAGACTGATCCGCCTTCCGACATAAAGGGACGCGTATGCCTTGTGCTGCGCGTCCTTTTTTTGTCAAAAGAGTATGGCCAAAACGGTCACATCCGGTCGACGCCTCCCTGCGCTTCGGATACACTCTGCGCCAACAGGGGAACAGTCCGGACAGCCATGGCCTGACCCGTAAACAGAACTGTCTGACCAAAGTGAAAACATGACCGGCAGTGATCCGCAGATATACGCCACCCTGACCAATGCCAAACGCATATGGGCGGTCGGGGCTGTGCATGGCGAATGTGAAAAACTGATTGCCCTGCACGGCGAGTTGCGTAACCGGTTGCAGCCGGGAGACCGACTTGTCTATCTCGGCAACACTATCGGCTATGGCCCTGACCCTGTAGGCACCGTCAACGAAATCATCAGTTTCCGCCGTGAATTTCTGGCCCGACCCGGCACTTTTGTCGATGACCATGTGCTGCTGCGCGGGGCCCAGGAAGAAATGTGGCGCAAGCTGGCCCAGTTACAACTGGCCCCGAACCCCGGTGAAGCCCTGCAATGGATGCTGGACCACGGTGCTGCTTCAACCCTGCAGTCCTATGGCATCAGCAGCGCCGATGGCCTTGGCTGCTGCCGGGAAGGCGTGGTTGCCCTGACCCGCTGGAGCAGCAACATCACCCGCACCTTGCGGGAAACGCCTGGGCATGATGAATATTATGTTGCACTGAAACGTGCCGCATTTACCAATGGCGGAGAACTGTTGTTCAGTGCCGCCGGTATCAACCCGGACCGCCCGGTCAGTGAACAAGGCGACGCCTTCTGGTGGGGCAGCGGACGTTTCAGCGGCATCCAGGAACCCTGGCGGGGCTTCGTGCGCCTGGTCCGTGGATGTGATCCGCTGAACAGACGGGCTGAAATGGGAAGTATCACCGCGACCCTGGACGGCGGTGCCGGCACCGGTGGCAATCTACATGCCGCCTGCTTTACCCTGGATGGCAAACCACTGGACTGGGTCCAGCTTTAAGCAGGAAAACGCCTCTTCACGGGCCTTGAAATGCCCCCAGGGATTTCCCTGGCCCGGCGAGCTAAGGTCCTGATTCTTCATATCTTTATTTTACCTGACTAAATTAGTCGGGATTTTTTGCTGAAAATCCGTGTTTTGCTATTGCGCGAATGATTATCAATTGTGATAATCCGAGTGCATTACTCGGATAAACCTGATGGCCCGGCAGATTAAGGGGAAGGGCCATGGAAGTGCCTGCGAGGGGCACTATTAACCTGACGTCAGATATGGGGGCTTTAGACGCTAAGCCGAAGAGGAAATTACTATGGCTTTTGTCGACACGCCTGAGACCCAGAAAGCAAACCGTCGTTTCATACGCAACGCCATGAAAATTCCGCTGCTTGAGCGGGACGAAGAACAAGAACTGGCAACAGCATGGCGAGATGAAGGCGACGAAGACGCTTTACATAAACTTGTTACACCTTATATGCGGCTGGTTATTTCAACAGCCACCCGATACAGATCATATGGTTTGCCAATCGGTGACCTGGTGCAGGAAGGCAATATTGGCCTGATGCAAGCGGCTGCAAAGTTCGAGCCTGAACGCGAGGTCCGCTTTTCAACCTATGCCACATGGTGGATCCGTTCTTCCATGCAGGAATATGTGTTGCGAAACTGGTCCATTGTTCGGACCGGAACCACAGCAGCCCAGAAATCGCTGTTTTTCAATTTACGCCGCCTGCGTGCCCGCATTGAAGACGGCAGTGGTCAAATGACGGATGCAAACCGTCAGGAGATTGCCCGCTGTCTGAACGTTCCCTTGCGGGATGTGCTGATGATGGAAGGCCGTATGTCAGGTTCTGACCGGTCACTGAATACACCCGTGGGTGAAAACGGTGATGCCGAATGGCAGGACTTTCTGGCGGACGACGCCGCTGATCCGGAAGAGCAGGTCATGGGCGGACACGATACCAAGGTGCGCAGCAACTGGATCGAAACCGCAGTCTCTGAGCTCAATCCGCGGGAACAGATCATTATTCGCAAACGCCGCCTGTCCGAAGACGGCCAAACCCTTGAAGTTCTGGGCCAGGATCTTGGTATCAGCAAAGAACGGGTTCGCCAGATCGAACAGGAAGCCATGAAAAAACTGAAAAATGCCCTGCAACGCCAGGCCGGGGATATGCGAGTGATGTCTTTGCTGCCGGCATAGACCACAGCCACACCCGCTTTTCCAGATACGGGGACCTGAACAGCGCGGCCGGACTATTCTGATATGGTCTTGGCCCGCTGTCCTGTTTTCAACCGCTCATCAGGCCCCAGACCGTTCAGAACACGAAAACGCGCCACCTGGAAATCCTCGAACGGCATCTCTGCCGCCATACTTTCGACCGTGTCGTGCCGACCCACCGTCACAATGCGTAGCCGTAGCGGGCGAATTTCGTTGCGCTCCCCTTCGGCCAATTTACGAAAGCGAAAAGCCGTGCGGCGAAAGTCCTCATCCAGCCGGGCTGTCCGGGCGACAGGTGAGACGAACAAAAACCGCATGATTGTTTTGCGATCAAACCGAATGGCCACCAGGCGCAGGTCCAGTGGACCGCTTTTTCCTTTGACCCGGGTTGAACCCGTCGCGGCCTGCATGCCGCTGATGTTGACCGGTTCAACATCGTTGAGGCGTAATTTCCGGCCCCACTTGTTCGTCAGATAGCGGCTCAGACTGCCGCGCCATTGTTCGGGTTCATGGTCCAGAATTATTCTGGCCCCGGACCGATCCTCGGCCAGTACAGCGCGCGGCGTATTAGTCAGGCGAAAGCCTTTTGGCACGGTAAAGGTAAAGCCCAACTTGGGATGAAAGAATATCCGCCCCCGGATCAGCCCCTGGGCCGGATCGTCGCCATAAATCATGCCATCGATTTTATCGAGTAAACGGGCCCGCAGATCAGGGGCATTGCCGTTGGCCCCGGCAGTTTCTGTCGCCGTGCGCTGGACCCGTTCAGCCGTGCGGGGATGGGTGGAGAAAATACTGGTTGCCGGGTCCTTGCCCTGTTTGCCGGCGATGGCCCGGGACAGGGCTGTATCGGCCTGAAGGGTCCGCAGGAAGGCAACGGCACTCTGTGTATTATACCCGGTACGGGCCAGGTAGCGGATTCCCAGTTCATCGGCCTGGTGTTCCTGATCGCGTGAGTGGCTTTTCAGATAAAGCTCGCTGCCCATCTGCGCCAGTTGGCTGACATCGCGATTGCGGGCAACGGCCCCCAAAATGGCGGACCCCAGGCCCAGCATGACGGACCTGTTGTAGCGCTGGGCTGAATGCCGCCCGGTGACATGACCGATCTCATGCCCCAGCACGCTGGCCAGTTCGGCCTCGGAATTGGCCAGGGCCAGCAACCCGCGGGAGATATAGATATAGCCCCCCGGCAAGGCAAAGGCATTGACGGCTGGCGTATTCAAAACCGTGAAATGAAACTGCAGATCGGCGCGTTCTGAATGCGCTGCAAGGCGTCCGCCAACGCTGGCCACATAGCCACCAATCTCGGGATCATCATAGACCCCGCCAAACTGTTTGAGCATTTTGGGGTGTTCTTCGGCACCGACAATGACTTCTTTTTCAGGCGACATGAAGGGCGTGAAATCCTGTCCGCCCGTCGCCGGGTTCTGGGTGACACAGGCACTGACAACAGGCGCCAACAACACAACCGGCAGCAGCCGACGGCAAATCCGTGCGCCCAGCGAGCGAGCCGGTGTCAGTGATAAAAACGTCATCAGTTCAGGACCTCGATTTGCTCCGGGTGCGTGGCTTCGATCATTGGGCCGTTGCGCCAGTTAATCCAGCCCCGAACCCTGATATCCCGGCCTTTCCAGGTTTCAGGCCTCAAGCCGGCCTTGCCAAACAGACGCATATTTTTTGGCGAAATTGTGACGGTGAAATCAGTACGCCAGTCCGCGCCGAAATTGAGATAGACCCGGCCCTTGATCCGCACCGCATCCCGAATCCGGGCCTGCACCAATTGAAACGTATCAACCATTTCGTGGCTTTGGGATGCCGTCAGAACCCCGTAAAAATCATCAGACCAGATGCCCTCACCCTGGATCCGGGCATCAGCCTCTAACGCCAGCATGGCCGGAACCAGCGCCCTGTTGTCACGGAAACTGTATACCCGGGCCAGCCCGTGCTCCAGCAGATAGCCCTGAACCCAGGTCCCGTCAGGCAAATGCAAATGGGCCAGCGCCCGACCGTGGCGATCCATACGCCGCCCGCCCCAGGACAGTGTCACGACCTTGCCAAGGACCAGGCCTTCCAGCGAAGTCTTTGCTTCATCAGCAAAGGGTTGCTTGCTTACATGGGCACGTCCCAGCGGCAATTTCGGGGCCTGAATGCCAACCAGTCGAACCTGGCGCTTGTCCGCCAGCACAACGGTGTCGCCATCCACCACAGAAATGACTTCGGCCTCACCGCCTTTGACCAGTCTGGCGCTGCGGCTGGCTGCCTGAGCCGGGAGCGCGCCATCAAGCACGACCAGCAGAGCCGGAACCAGAAGCAAAAAATGAAGGGCGATGCGTTTCATACAATCAGTCTAGAGCGTTTCGGACTTTGACGGAAACGCAGCGCTGCATATTACCAGGAGTGGGTACCAGATACAAAAGCAGAAGCGATTCCGTTAAGATCGGAATCGTCCGGGGGTGTTTCTTTTTGATATTGAACACCCTAGACTTAGGCTGTTCAGAGGGGACATTCCACGTGTTTATTCAACAAACTTTATTGCACTGGTGCGCGGTTTTTCTGATTTCCGCCCTGGCCTTTACTCTGCCCGTCAAAACTTCACTGGCGGGACCACCCGAGCCCGACTTCCTGAATGTTGCCCTTGGGGGCTACGACGTTCACGATGATCGGACGGCCGTGGAGGCCCGACTGGAATACCGTTCGGACCTGGAACTTTCGATTTTCAGGCCTTTCACCGGCTTTATGGCGACCAATGACCGCAGCATGTATGGCTATGGCGGCGTTCTAGTGGACCTGTTTTTTGGTCGCCGGTTCGTCATGCAACCAAGCCTTGCGATCGGTGCCTATGCCAAGGGCAGTGGCAAGGACCTGGGTCACTGGATCCAGTTCCGGACACAACTTGAAATGGCTTGGCGTTTTGATGACCAGTCCCGACTGGGGTTGTCTCTCTCTCACATGTCCAACGCCCATCTCAGCAGCAATAATCAGGGCACAGAAGCTGTCATGCTGAATTACGCCGTACCCTTTGACCGGATTGCCGGAAAAAGCATCTGGGAATAGACCTCTGGATTGACTACACCTGACCGTGATCCGCCAGGTAGGCCTGAACCACTTTGTCCTGCTGCAAATTTCCCGCCCAGCGGGCAAAAACCTTGCCCATGCGTTCCGGTGCAACGCCAAGCTGGGCCATGGCAACCCCGGCGTTTACCTGTTCGCGATAATCAGCAATCAAACCGTCCTGTAGCTCAAAACGGCTCATGCCGTCAATCACCACACGCTGCCCCTTAAACTCTGGAATGGTGGACAGGAATGTCGACAGCGACCAGGCATAACCCAGGTTCCCGTTGACGACAGGGTCCCGCATTTCCCAGTGATAGGCCGTGGCATCCTTGTGGAAACGAGCTTCCAGCATCTCGCAGATATCCGCCCGGCCAGCATGGTCACCATAAACATAATCATGATAAATCGCGTCTTCGGTAAAACACGCCGCGAAGGCTGTACCGTCACCGGCTGTTGCCGCCGCCGCAAATTCAGCCAGCAAGGCTGCAAACGCTGATTGTTCCATCCTGCCCTCATTATAAGCTGCTATCTGATCATCAATCACAGCATCTTGCCGACAGCCTGTCCATGGTCTATGTCTTTTCTGGATAGTGTTATTGAGGGTCCCGTAGCTCAGTCGGATAGAGCGCAAGATTCCTAATCTTGAGGCCACAGGTTCGAATCCTGTCGGGATCACCACTCCACGGAACTGACTGGATAGACTGAATGCCCTGGATGTCGGGCCGAACTTTCGAAACGGCCTTTGTGGAGCCCCGTAACAATTTTGATGTGCTGCGCCTGGTTGCAGCCCTGGCCGTTCTGTTTGGCCACGGTTTCGTCCTGACAGCCGGAAAACTGACCCCGGAAACGGCCGATCCCGTCAGCGCCCTGTTGATGATGGCCACGCCATGGGAAGAGGCCATTCACGAATTTGCCGTCAATGTGTTTTTTGTCATCAGCGGTTTTCTGGTGGCGTCATCCTGGGTCCGGGGCCCGCGCATCTGGCGGTTTGTCACCGCAAGGGTTTTGCGTATCTTTCCCGCCGCCATGGTCTGTGCCCTGCTGACAGTCGGCACTTTATCGATGATCTCAACTGTTGATGCCGGCAGCTATTTCGGATCGGAAGATACCTGGCGGTTTCTGGTCAAAAACGCCCTGATCCTGTCCACCGAATATCATTTGCCCGGCGTCTTTGAAGACAATCCCTACGCCGGTGTTGTCAATGGATCGCTGTGGACCCTGCCGCTGGAAATCCGCTGTTACGTGATCCTGGCAGTGCTCGGGTTGCTGGGGTTGTTACAACGACAGGCCTTGTTCAATCTGGCGGCCCTGGCTGTTGCCATCAGCATTACCGTCCCCGGATGGTCGCAGTGGATCAGCGGCAGCGAAGACAAAATCCGCCTGCTGGTTTTCTTTGTTGCCGGGGCCGCAATGTTTATCAATCGACGCTTTTTGCCCACAGGGGGCAGGGGCATTTTATTCTTCCTGGGGCTGACCCTGGCCTACGCCCTGTGGCCTGCGGGAATGGCAGGCGAAAAGCTGTTATACATCATCCTGGTTTCCCATGCCGTCCTGGGTGTGGCCTTCAGTCGCTGGTTTACCTTTATCAGCCTTAAACCGCTGGGTGACTGGTCCTATGGCGTTTATCTGTATGCCTTTCCCGTGCAACAAGCCCTGGTGCATTTTTTCCCGCAGACTTTCAACGGCTGGACCCTGCTGATTGCCGCCAGTTCGATCACTTGTGTTCTGGCTGCAGCGTCCTGGCATCTGATTGAAAAACGCGCCCTGCGCCTGCGTCATCGTTTGCCAACAAAACTGCCCATTGGATAATATACAACCGGACCGCCTTGTGCCCTGTTTCTGCATAGCTGGATTTCAGGACATGGTTTTGCGTAGAATTAGACCGGACAGGTATTTTAACGACATGTCCCCAGCCAGGAGTATTCCATGACAAAACCAGATCCGGCCCCGGAACCAGACATGGATATACCGGCTATCCCTGAAAGCCCGGAAGCCAGGCAGACAGAGGCCCGGTTTGCCGCCATGGAAAGCAAGTCCATGCTGTCAGCCCGATCTCTGGCATTTCTGCACCATCTGGTCCTGGCCATGCGACCCGACCTGGTACTGGAAATCGGCACCTATTTCGCCGGCACGTCGCGCATCCTGGCCGATGCCCTGGCGGAAAGTGGGAATGGCTCCCTGATCACACTGGACCCCGACGACGGACGCGAGGCTATTGTCGAAAAGGCGCTCGAGGACTGGCCCGAAAATGTTCGCGAGGTCACCCGCTATCTGCATCTGGCCTCTGATGATTTTTTTGTCGGCCTGACAGCCATGCCAGAGGTCAATTTTGACCTGATGTTTGTTGATGGCAACCACAGCTATCTGGCCGCTCTGGGTGATCTGCTGAATTGCGCTGAACGGGCCACGGCCAAAGCTGTCATTGTGGTGGACGACTACGACCAGCCCAATGTTTTTCTGGCGGTGCGGGATTTTATGAAAGTCCGGCCTGACTGGCAGGAAGTCAGTGGCGTCTTTGACCAGGGCCTGAAGGCTGCCCCCTTTGAGGGCATGCGCTCCTCTCTCGACGGCATTCCTTTTCTGGTCCTGCAAGGGCCTGCCATCACCGGGATCAGCGCCCGACCTCGCAGCTGGTATCTGCGTGACTTCAGGGCCGCATCGGTAACTAACATCGAACTTGCCCTCGCACCCGGACAGGGCGGGGGACAATTGTTTGCCAATATTATTCTGGATTCTGTCACCGGTGTTGGCGTCGACACCTCTCACCGGGTTCTGGAGATGTCGATTGCAGCCGGAGCTTCCAGCGCAGTCATCAAGCTTGATCCGCCCCTGACGACGGTTTCATCAGACCGTGCTTTCAACAACACCTGTGAAGTGACCCTTGTCTGGGAGGGCAAAGACGGCCCACAACCTCTGTCACTAAACGCGCCACCAACCTTTAATACAGCCTGAGCGATATCAGTTGTCAGACAACAGGCTGGCAGTTTCCAGAAACTTCGGGATGGCTGCGACGAAGGCGTCAATCACATGCGGGTCGAACTGACTGCCCTTGCCTTCCATAATGATCCCTACTGCCTTGTCATGCGAAAAGGCCGGTTTGTAAACGCGCTTGCTGATCAGGGCGTCATAAACATCAGCAACCGCCATCAGCCGGGCCGACAGTGGAATATCCTGGCCAGAGAGGCCCTGGGGATACCCTGCACCATCCCACCTTTCATGATGACTGTAGGCGATTTCCTTGGCGTAGCGCAAAAAGGACGTTGTGCCGAGCACGGACTCAGCCGTTTCCAGTGCCGTCATGCCATGGTTGCTGTGCAGCCTGATGATATCAAATTCCTCGTCCGACAGCTTCCCTGGTTTGAGCAAGACAAAATCCGGGACACCGACCTTGCCGATATCATGCAGGGGGGCCGACTTTTCGATCATGGTCAGGACGTCTTCATCCAGGGCATCGGCATAGATCCCGTCCTTTGACAGAATCTGGCCGAGGTGGCGGACATAGGCCTGAGTTCGACGGATATGGTTTCCGGTTTCGTTATCCCGGGTTTCCGCCAGTGAGGCCAGAGAAAGGATGGTTACATCCTGGGTCAGGGCCAGTTCGCGGGTTCGCTCAGCCACCCGTTCTTCCAGCAGATGATTATAGTTTCGCAGCCGGTCCTGGCTCAGCTTAAGTGCCAGCTGAGTTTCCACCCGGGCCGCCAGAATGGCAGGGGAAATCGGCTTGGTGATATAATCAGCGGCACCAAGACGCAGCCCTTTTTCCTCTTCCTCGGAACCGGAACGCCCGGTAAGGAATACAACCGGTACTTCCCGTGCTTTAGGATGACGACGAAGCAGGGTGAGAGCTTCATAACCATCCATTTCGGGCATATCGATATCCATCAGGATCAGATCAAAACCGTCCTTCCCTTCAACGGTCTCAATGGCCTCAAGCCCGGATCCCGCCGTCACAATTTCATGTCCCTCAGCCAGAATGGCGGAAATAAATTCGCGAAACATTGCCTCATCATCGACAACGAGTATTCGCGGGTCACGACCGTTTGAAACGGCGGCACCTTCAGACATGAAGTCTACTCCTGGATTCTGGCAATTCTACTTCGGGATTATATGAGATTGTGCAATATCAAAAATGCTCTGTCCAACATTCCGGCCTGTGATTTTCCGCAGGCCCTGATTCCGCTCACCGGAACCAGCCCAACCGGATTTGATCCGCGATCATCCGGGATTTACCGGAAACACCAGTCGGGCAACTGTTCCGACCTCAGGTTCACTTTCGATCTCCAGTTCACCACCATGCAGTTCCATAAATGATTTGACCAGCGGTAGCCCCAGACCAGTGCCTTCGTTACGCCGGACCAGCGATCCGTCAACCTGGCCAAAGCTGGCCATGACCTTCGGGATATCTTCTTTCCTGATACCAACGCCGGTATCGCGAACCTCAACCAGGAGTTCACCTTTGTCCGACGTCAAAAGAGCAACAACGATCTCGCCGTCTGCCGGGGTGAATTTGACAGCATTGGAAAGAAGGTTCACCAGCATCTGGCGCAACAAACGCTCGTCCGCAACCAAAGGC
>Ga0316204_10004504_pt1 | contig 24885 bp, 12 predicted proteins | sample 6monrhotite_MG_2_FD_205661 | JGI IMG/M metagenome (GOLD analysis project Ga0316204, IMG submission 205661) | Microbial mat bacterial communities from mineral coupon in-situ incubated in ocean water Damariscotta River, Maine, United States -... | ecosystem: Environmental > Aquatic > Marine >... | reverse complement strand
ACTTGGTAAACATCAAATAGACCGGAAAGCGTATTTCCAGTTTTTCCATCAGTTCATCAATGCGGTTGCGGATGGTATTGGCGTGTTTGATCCGCTCTTCTTCGGTCTGTGTGAGTAGCTGCTGTAGACTAATCGCAACGATCGCACCATTGATCGGTCTTCTACGGCGGTGTTTCTTCAGCAGGTTAAGAAAGCCTTCCCAGGCAGAGCTATCAACCACCTTGTGGCTATCCTGCGTGGTGTAACGTCCGGCGGTGTCAATCAGTACGGCTTCATTAGTAAACCACCAGTCACAGCTGCGTGTGCCACCAACGCCTTTGAGAGCCCCTTTACCAAATTGATCGGCGAGTGGGAAATCGAGGCTGGAGTTAATTAGTGCGGTGGTTTTTCCCGAGCCGGGCGGGCCGATGATGATGTACCACGGCAGTTCGTATAGCGCCTTCTTGGCATTTTTGCCTTTGAACTTAAGTTTCTTTAATGTCGCAAGCGCCTGGTTAAAACGCTCTCCCATCTGCTGTAGTTCGCCCGAGGTTTGATCGTTAATGAGGTTGTTTTCTTCCGCTTGTGCATTTTGTAAATCATCAACCAGTTCACTATTGTTTTTGTTTTCCTGCGCACGCACGCGTAAATTATTAAGTCCCCAGATCACAATGACAATGATAATGGCGAGTAGTCTGGATGTTTCACTGGCAAGCGGTGAGACGTTATCTTCACCAAATTTGATCGCTGCGCCCATAAACCAGATCAGCAGCGAGATCGCAGTCAATCCGATAATGGAAAGCACTGCGCCATTGGTAAAAAATGCAACGATTTTTTTCATAAGATACTCGGATCAAAAATTATTTAGATTCGAACGGGGCTGGCTTTTTAGTGGCGTCATCGACTGAGGCAATCTCAGTCAGTTGCATCGCCACATGATCGGTACTCTGGTGCAGCCAGTACCTTGCACCGCTATAGCCCAATACGAGAACGCTGACGAACACCGAGGCGGCAACCCATACTGGAATGTGCTGAGTAAGTGAGTTACGCACTTTCCCCAGGCCGCGACCGTTGGGTGACAGGGTGCGTTCATACTCACCGCGATGGCTGCGAATAATATGAAACAGTTCATCACGTAGCTGTTCTAGTGCATCACGACCGCGGTTAACCACGCGGTACTTGCCCTCATAGCCGAGACTAAGGCAGATATACATCAGTTCCAGAATGTCGATGTTTTCAGCAGGGGCGCTACGCATTCGATCCAGAATCAAAAAAAACTTTTCGCCACCGGCGGTCTCGTTATGAAAGGTGCTGAGCAGGGTTTTTTGCGTCCATGCACTCTCTGCTCCCCACGGGGTGTTGAGTACCGCTTCATCCAGGATGGTGCAGATGATGTAACGCGCCGAGAGCTGAATTTCATGTTTGATACCGGCATCGCGCATCTTGTCATCAAATGATCGTATCTCATGTACCAGCTGCTGGTGTAAGGCCGCCACATTAGGGTGGCTCATTGATGACCGCGTATTGCAAAAGACCGCGATTAACACGGATGCCGCATTAACCAGCGGATTCAAACCGTAGCTGTTTCTGAACTGTTCGGAATCTAAATCAATGTTGGGTTGTCGCGTATAGCCTGAAGGGGAGGCTGCTTGCTCACTGGCGAGAGGGTTCGGTGTTGCATGGCCGCTGGCAGCTCGCCCTCCGGGCATCGGTCGCACCACCGTTCCATCACCGCGGTTAAGGGGTTGTTTGAAGACCGTCTTATCCTGATTGCCGTTGTCGTCTGAAGCCATTGTTTATTTCCCGAGGGGTCTGCGTGCCTTTATTGGCGAATGGTCCATAGCTCAAGATCGAGCCCTGGAAAGTCACCGCCAATATGTAGCGCGATGCCGCCAGAGTGCTCAAGTGCCTTCCAGTAAGGGTTATTACGCTCCAGTTCAAAATAGGTGAAGCCAGCGTGATAAGGAATCTGGCGTGGGGCCACCGGCATCGGTTTGAGCGGTATCCCCGGCATCGCCGCATTGACCAGTTCACGAATACGATCCACCGGGCCAACTTTTACCTGCGCTGGAAAATGACTGCGGATTGCATTTTCCGCTACATCGGCACGCACCGCCAACACAAACAGTGCGCTGTTTAATAGTGATGGGTCCGGTATCTGTGCCACCCGAATGCCAAACTTTTTCTCAACTAGAGTCAGTGCCGTGGCAGTCTGTTCCTGCACCATGCTCATGCTATCTCTTAACGCGCTTATTACCGGGGTAAAGGTCGCCTGTAGATTGTCGTGTAAATAGGCAGGAAAGCGCGGCGCGCGTTTCTCTTTAGCAGAAAAAGTCGCCAGCTCGCCGGTCATCTGAATCGCTTCTGCAAATAGTTGAACGGGGTGTAGCCCTTTCATTGATGAGAGGTGAGTGGTGAGCGGCTCGATGCGGTTGATCAGCTGCAGCAACATATAGTCTGAAATCTCAGCCGTACCGCCGCGTTGTACATCGGCAAGGCGGGCGGCAATCGAATCGCCGCGGTGCTGGATCAATCCCGCGAGTTCAGAAAGAAAGCTGGTCAGTCGTTGCGAGGCGCTGCAATCGATGCAGGTGGGGATGTACGCGTCATCCAGCATCACATTTTTATCGGTCTTGGCTTCGGTGATTCTAACAATGCCGATGCAGGCGTAGCCGCTCATGTCATCCGATGCTAACAGCAGACGGAAGCGCAGTTTGCCCACCGCGATTTTGACGCTATCGCCACCTTCGGTCGAGACATCTCGCACTTCCTGATTACCAGAGTAATAGCGTGCCAGCCCCTGGCTGTCGTCTTCTGCCAGTATGTCAACCGCACCCGGGCGCTTCACCGGAATCGCCAGATAGACGATCTGGTTTAGGGTGTTTTCAGGCACCTCAAAGACTGGCGGTGAATCATTCTGGTCAGGAAAGCTAAAAGGGGTGCCATCTGGAAAGACACCAGCTGCGCTGGCGATAGAAATCTTGCCCAGTTTGAGCAGCGAGCGGTCGATTTCGATATGCTCAATGCCCCAGCCGTAAGCATTTTGCGTTGCCTGTTTTCCATCGATGTAGCGTTCAAAATAACGCTCCTGTTGCTGGAAATGGTGGGGGTTAAGAAACATCCCCTCTGACCAAACTACCTTGCTATCTAATGACATGCCGCTCCGCCTGAATTTTGATAATACTCATTGGCCTGATAGGGCTAGCGCGCTCACAAGGTGGTGGCGCGAATAGCCAGGTTTTATCTTTTTCGCCCACAGTTTACTTTATTTAAACGTATTTGTTTTAGGTGGTTCTCTTTCAAAAATGGTCAGCTCATTCGCTGATATCCTGATATTCGCAGAAGAACTAAAGACGTTTGTTTGAGCGATCGGGATGATCAGTTTATATTTCGCATCTTTATACATCAAAAACTCCGCAAACAGCCCTACATATTGGGTCTTCTCATCAAGCACAAAGCGTTCGATGCGCTCTTCGCCCGGCTGCAGGTGTTTGAGGCGATGTTTGTCGATTAAATCAGCGCCCAGGATGTCAGTGTCCTGCTCAAAAATATCGATAAAATTAGCCTTTTCAAACATGTCAGGCGACTTCAGTTCGTACATTTTAATGATCAGCGGCGATGGCGTTTTATCGTCATCCGGGTTGGCATCTGCGCCCACCACAAAGGTGAGTTTGAGGTCGGTATCAAGGTTTAATGCCTCGCCAACTTTGCTATTCATTGTGGTGCAGGCGCTGCTGATGACAAGCGCGAGGCTCATCAGCGCACATTTAAAAAGGGGTGAAAAGCGCATGGTATTTCCTTTGAATTGAACGTCCTGAATGTGCCTGTTCATGGCTGTTTTCTTGCCGCTACCAGGCGCTGCATCTGTTCTTCGTAAGCCTGCACAAAATCATAGCCAAACAGGTGTTGAAATGAGTTGTCCAGGTTTGCTGTCATTTCAGCATGATAATCTTTATAAGACTCCCAGTGCTTGCGTTTCATCCCTAGCTGGATCACGCCCGCTTTTTTATATTTCTCAAAACGCTCTTCAAGCGTGGCAGGATCAAGCCGTTCTAACATGCCGCGAAACGCTGCCTGCATCCCCGCCAGCACCGCTACCTGATGTTCAGAGATGCCCTGAAATCCTTCGCGTAGCGCATCGATCGGTGCTTTATAGGCGTTGTTTTCTTTAATGAACATGTTTTCCATCGCATCTTCAATATTGGCAGAAAATTTTAATGGATTGTTTTCGACCGGTTGAATCGTGGTCACATTAATCCTGAACTCTTCTTTGATCTTTTTACGGAACCCCAGCACCTGCATCATCCCTTCCATGGTATCACGCATCATATGCCCCGCCGTTTCGTTGATCCTCAGGATCTTCTCATCATCGAGGTTCCACTTTGACAACCCCATCGCATCGACTAATGCCCGGTCGTGCAAGGTGACAGAACGCGTTGCCTGCGGCGTGGTCGTGGTCTGCTCCTTAAGGGTGCGCTTGAGCATCTTCAGTTCAGTGGTTAACAGTTTGTTCTGTTCTCTCAGGGTTCGGCACTCATTTTCCAGCGTCGATAACGCCGCGTCATTGGTGTTGCTGGGAGCACTGTTGTGGCTGAACGCGGGTGCGGCGAGATCATCATCCCAGTTGTCCGGAATTAAACCACTCTCCGCATTGGCCTGAGGCCAGCTGATGGCATCGTTAAGCGCATCGCCATTATTCGGAAGGCTAGCGCTGAACAGTGGCTGCTCCTGAGGCGGGGTATGGTGATCTGCACTGGCCTTGTCCAGCACCGCCAGCGGGTCTGTTTCTATGTGACCGACGATTGGTGACGGCGCAGCGTCTGCCATCGGTGCGCTTGGCGGCAGGCCGAACGGGTCATTCGATGAAAAGGGCGACGCGCCAAATGGGCCTGCCAGACTAGTCGGGTTGGCCGTGGCAAAAGGGTCGCTGCCAGCTTGCGCCACATCGTGGTGTGAAATCGTAAACTCATAATCGCTAATCGCAAAGCAGTCGCCGGCTTTCAGCGAGACCTTGTTGCCATTGCCCAATGGCTCCATCGCGCCATTAAAAAAGGTGCCATTGGTACTGACATCGGTGAGGGTGTATTGGCCGTTTTCATGGCCGATCTGGACGTGAACCGACGACATGTATTTTTCAGGGTCATCCAGCACCCAGGTATTATTCGCACCACGGCCGATAGAGCCGCCATTTTCAGAAAACGTGCGGCTAGGATTGGCAATGTTCACCTGTTCGGGTGATTTGACTATCGTTACATCAATAGGCATCTCTGTTGATCCTGGTGTCTCTATTTATCATTACTTTTCAGTTGGTTGGCCAAATTTATGGCCCCAGCGATGGCACAGATAAGTTTTGTCCAGACATTGGGTCTCAATGGGAGGTAGATCAAAGCCTGGTCGTACCAACGGTTTTGCAATGCGTCATACTCAGTGCTCAATATGCCTAATTGCAGGGCGCTATTATTCCTTATTTTGAATAGAACTGCACTAGGGGTACTTTATCAGTCTGGTGGAATTAAGGTAACTAAATGTATTAAAAGGTTATTTATGACGATTCCGGCTATTACTGATATAGAGAAAGGGTATTTTTTTGGCCGCTGTTTTTTTAGATAGCGCTCTATTATTAGTGCTTAAAGGGCCGTTTAGGGCGTGACCTAGTGTTTAAGCCGGCACTTTCACGCTGTAGCCACGGTACGTACGTTTAGCTGATAGCCTGTTGGTGCACGTCGCCTGTAAAATTTTACAAAAATGGCGGTTATCGTTATCCATTTGTTTTACATGTAGATAATTCGCCACAGTTTTCTGGCATTCGATTATTGATATTTTAAGCGCTGATTTACTCTCTCGTTATGTTAGGATCGCTCGCTTTATTTGCATCTTGAAAATGTGTTATCTATTCAATTAGCCTAAGCAGGGAAGTTATTTAGTTGGTACCACGATTCAGCAAAGCAGCCAGAACATGGTGATCAAGCGTTAGCGTATATTTTGTATTGGTGATGTTAATTTGCACGGTTTTGTCACTGAAATTAGAATGTCAGGTGTTAAACTGATGGCCAATTAAGACTGCTAGTATCTTTGAACAGTTAGAGAATTCGTAAGTAAATCGATGTCACGACAGAAAATCATAGTTCAGGACCGCGTGGGGCACCATTACCGCTTGCAATTGCGCCATTCGCCGCCGCTTAGTGTCACTGCAAAGGCCAAGCGTTTTTCGGATGAAAGCAGTGCGCGGCAGTTTGTCTCAAAACTCAGAGTATCGGATGAGCGCTGGCCGCAGATTTTACGCCAGGCCAACGGCGCATCCGCTAACCGCCAGTTAACCGCCCCTGAATATCACCGCGCGATTGCCGGGCTGATGGCCAGCGGCGCGATCAAGGTCTATAAGCTCGACCACCTCAACGGTGCCGGACGACAGGCGGTATACCCCGCGATTACCACACAGCAGAGTGAACAGTACCGTTTTATGCCTGTCTCTGCCGTGTTGGCGGGCGAGGTGCGTGAAACACAAAACTTTCAGCAAGGTGCGCAGCAAGCGCACGACTTTATTGAGCAACTCGGTTTAAGCGATGGGCAGCTTAAAAATGTCCTTGATTCACTGGGGTTACCAGCATCAGCAGGCAGCGCCGCCCTTGCTCAGGCGATCATGGAAGGGAAAGTGGTGGTGGCGCGCGCACCTGTGCCTCAGGTTAAGACCGATGGTGCAGATAGCGAATCAGCTACTGATACAGCACCAGGAGAGGTGCCCGCTAAATCGGCCACACTTGGACCACATGAAGCGGGTGGGGCAGCGGCTGCCGCTGCTAGTGTTGATGTGGCTGAAAAGGAAGATGCGCCACCGTGTTCATTAGAAGGCGCGGTCGTCCAATGTTCACACGGGCGCAGTGTGCAGATTACGAAAGAGACCCGTGATACGCCGAGTTTGTCTGTGATTTCAACTGAAACCAAAGACGAAGGGCTTGAGTTAATCAGTGTCGAGATTCAGGCCAGTGAGTTATGTTCGTCACATAAAAATAGCGCGTTCAAATTATCAAAAGAGCATGCGTTAATATCAACAACAGCCACTAAAGCTGAATTCAAGGTGAGCTGCGACAAGTTGAACCGCTCCAATGTTTTCAGGAGACTCTGGCTACCGAGTGTTAAACCTAAGGTCTATTCCATCGCGATAAAAGAGACCTGCGAAGCACCCGAAATTGAAACAAAAAAGGTTGAAGTGCTTGTCTATCCAGATATGAAGTGGCACTGGAGCACGAGTATCAATCTTGGCAAGCTCGATTTTGTGCCTGGTAAAGCAGAAGTTAAATACAGTGATCCTAAAATTGATGGCAATGTTGATTTTACTTATGACGGTAAAAAACACGACGCTAAGGAAAAATATAAAAAATACATCACTGAACCGCTTGATGGTTTTAAAAAGATTTGTGATGCGGTGGCAGCGGTGTTGAAAGTTATCAATGACCCCAAAGCAGCGTTAATGCGCATTGCGAGCCAAACAGATAAGAAAAAGCCTGCGGATGGTAAAGATAACAAAGATGGCAATGAAACCCGCCTGGCAATTCAGTGGCCCAAACTATCAATTGATTATGATTCAGCGCTAGTTGAAAATGGCTCATCTACCTATGTTGACCATGATTACAGCATAAAGCTAGTGGCAACGCCGCTGCTTGATATTGATATTCAGGTTGATGTGCTTGAATCTATGATCGCACTTGCAACGTCACCCAGCAAAGAACTGATTCAGTATGCAAAAAAGCGTATCGAAGAAGACTTTGAAGAAGGCCAACAGGTTGGGGTTCGTGGTGAACTGGATATCATCTTCACAGTTAAAGCCACGATGGATATTAAATCAAGCGAGATAAAAGGTCTCCATAATGTAAGCGAACATGATGTCACGGTTGCGCCTGTTAAAGGCGACATTCAAATACCCGCTCACTTAAAAGGTGCGGTAAAGGCCGAAGGGAAATGGTTTATAATCTCATTTGCCGTGAACTATAAGATGGAAGGCAAAACTGAGTGGGCTGGTGAGTATGAGTTTGGTCATGACGACATCGGCATCTACTTTTCCAATACAGTCGAGTTTAAAGGGATTGATGTGACTTTGACCAAGTATGAAGAGGTTAAGGTTGAAGTGGAGAGTAAAAAACAAGTGGATGACGATTATGATGTGGCTGGAGTTGAGTACAAAGACGACCTTAATTCTGGTTCACTTAAAATGGAAGATGGGAAAGTGGAAGGTGAGGTAACACTCAAAGCAAAAGAAGAGCAGCGTTGGAGCTGGATGAAGCCTGAAAAAGACCCTGAAACGAGTGACGGGAAAAGCACTGAGAAAAAACCACCAATCAAGCATTACTTTGTAAAGCACTGATATGAAAGAAATAAAATTATATATAATATTAATGGGTATGACGATGATGAATACTGTGTTCGCAGATACTAACTATAGCCAGCCAACCTTCTCACTAGAGTTTAATATCTACGGCACGGGTGCTGAGATTCTGCTTAATGACATTCCTGTTTACTACCATGATGACCAGGGGCAGACTATCTCGCAGAAACCGGTGCCTGAGTCGATCATTGATGGTGTGAATGTATTAACCGTTCGAAGTTTCCCACTTGAAGACGATGGCGGTCAGTATCAAAAAGATGCGCATATTGAAGCAATCATCTCGGTGCGCGAGAAAGATGGTTTGCCCAATGAGGGGAAGCCTTTGTTGCAAATTCGGTTAAACCCTGCGAATGCGAAGGATCACCTGCTCGATGGTACCATTGCTGAGTATGGGGATAATGATGCAAAGGTACTACAGCATAGTGAGAATGAAACGCTTGCTGAGCGAAGAGGCAGTATTAAATCACCATTTCCTCGTTGGGCCTGGCAAGATGGTGAAATTATAGAGGACACGCCTGAAAACTTTGAAAGCCTACTAGCTGTTTATAAACAAGTTTGGGCGGCGTTAAATGATGGAGATAAAGCGCGTGTTCGAGCGTTGTATGATCCTGCTGCGCAAGAGTTTGCTAGTGCCTACCACTATCAGGATAAAAAACAGGGCCATCGTATTATGAATACGGGTGGTTTAATTAATGATGATGAGTGGTTTTTAGGTAATATTGATAACTTCTTAGCAAAACGAACCTATCAAATTAAGATTTATGGTAATGGATTACTTGCTGGTATTGTAGATGATGGTCGAGGTAAGTCTCCAATAATGTATCTGAACAAAAAAGTAAGAATGGTTAGTTACCAAAAATTCGGGTTCTACAAAAATAAAGCAGGCGAGTGGGTAATGATCCGTTGATGAATAATGGTCTCGTGGGTAAAATCAGGTCTATTTGTGCTGGTTTGATTGGTGGCTAATACCTCATCTGCTATGGAGAATAGCCAGCCAACCTTCTCACTAGAGTTTAATATCTACGGCACGGGTGCGGAAATTCTGCTTAATGACATTCCTGTTTATTATCATGATGCGCAGGGGCAGACTATCTCGCAGAAACCGGTACCTGAGTCGATCATTGATGGTGTGAATGTATTAACCGTTCGAAGTTTTCCACTTGAAGACGATGGCGGTCAGTATCAAAAAGATGCGCATATAGACGCCGTTATTTCGGTGCGCGAGAAAGATGGTCTACCTAATGAAGGGAAGCCTTTGTTGCAAATTCGGTTAAACCCAGCGAATGCGAAGGATCACCTGCTTGATGGTACCATTGCTGAATATGGGGATAATGATGCAAAGGTACTACAGCATAGTGAGAATGAAACGCTTGCTGAGCGAAGAGGCAGTATTGAATCGCCTTTCCCTCGTTGGGCCTGGCAAGATGGACAGGTGATTGAAGATACTCCGGAAAACTTTGATAGTCTGCTGGCGGTATACAAAGAGATTTGGGCTGCTTTAAATGAGGGGGATAAGGCGCGTGTTCGGGCGTTATATGACCCCGCAGCACAAGAGTTTGCCCTTGCTTATCACTATCAGGATAAAAAACATGGTCACCGTATTATGAATACGGGTGGTTTGATTAATGATGATGATTGGGTGCTGGGGGATATGAGTAAGATAATTGATGATGCTGGTTTTAGACTGGATATCCACGCTAATGGCCGCCTTGTGCAAATCACAGATGAATTTGATAGGACTCCAATTATTTATTTAAACAAAAATGTAGAGATGCTTAATATCCAGAAATTCGGCTTCTACAAAAACAAAGCGGGTGAGTGGGTGATGATCCGTTAGGTTTTCCACTGTCGTTTATACAATTTCAAAGCCGCGGGTGTTTCTCATTCGCGGCTTTTTTATGCGGGGTGGTTATTAATGCATCTGAAATGCTCATTCTTTGCGATGGTTGGGGTGTTCGGTGGTTTAGGGGTGTTTAAGTGGCTTGTGGCGTCATGTTGTTGACGATCAGGCTGTCAAGTGTTGTAACTGTATAATTTAACGTAAAAAAAGTTTTATTGTTATGTGCTTGTTTTTTTAGGGGCAAAGATACTTATTTTCATTTTACATAGTGACTTCATTATATAGTTGGTCGAGAAACGGCGAAATTGTGTGTAGAATCCATCGCTTTATTTTGGCCCTTAAAATGTGTTCATCCCGTTTTGATTAAGGCCCGCTGTTTGATGACTAAGGATAATAATATGCCCCAGTTAAACCTACCCAAGCGGTTGGCCGCGTTCCCGCTGATTCTGTTGGTACTGATTGTGTTGGTTTTGCAAGGTTGTGGCGGCGGTGGCGGTGGCGGTGAGGAAGACAATAGCGCCCCGACAGCCAGTAGCATCAGTCTTGTAGATGATAATGGTGGTAGCGCTATGGTGGGTGATAATCTGACTGGCACCTATACCTACAACGATGCGGATAACGATGTCGAAGGGATCAGCACCTTTCGTTGGTTACGTAATGGTGTGGCCATTAGTGGCGCCACATCGACAAGTTACACCCTGGTTTCAGCCGATATATCGACTCAAATCACCTTTGAGGTGACGCCAGTGGCCGCCGCGGGGGCACCTATAGGTAGCGCTATAACCTCCAGTAGCATTAGGGTAAATAGCGCCCCGACAGCCAGCAGCATCAGCATTGCAGATGATAACGGTGGTAGTGCTGTGGTGGGTGATAATCTGACTGGTACCTATACCTATAACGATGCGGATAACGATGTCGAAGGGACCAGCACCTTTCGTTGGTTACGTAATGGTGTGGCCATTAGTGGTGCCACATCGACAAGTTATGTCCTGATTTCGGCCGATATATCGACTCAAATCACCTTTGAGGTGACACCAGTGGCCGCCGCGGGGGCGCCTATAGGTAGCGCTATAACCTCCAGTAGCATTAGGGTAAATAGCGCCCCGACAGCCAGCAGCATCAGCATTGCAGATGATAATGGTGGTAGCGCTATGGTGGGTGATAATCTGACTGGCACCTATACCTACAACGATGCGGATAACGATGTCGAAGGGATCAGCACCTTTCGTTGGTTACGTAATGGTGTGGCCATTAGTGGCGCCACATCGACAAGTTACACCCTGGTTTCAGCCGATATATCGACTCAAATCACCTTTGAGGTGACGCCAGTGGCCGCCGCGGGGGCACCTATAGGTAGCGCTATAACCTCCAGTAGCATTAGGGTAAATAGCGCCCCGACAGCCAGCAGCATCAGCATTGCAGATGATAACGGTGGTAGTGCTGTGGTGGGTGATAATCTGACTGGTACCTATACCTATAACGATGCGGATAACGATGTCGAAGGGACCAGCACCTTTCGTTGGTTACGTAATGGTGTGGCCATTAGTGGTGCTACATCGACAAGTTACACCCTGGTTTCAGCCGATGTGCCGACTCAAATTACCTTTGAGATCACGCCAGTTGCTGTAACAGGGGAGTTAAATGGTAGTGTCGTAGTGACTGAGTCATTGGCAACAGGAACAGCTCCGATTGTGAGTGGCTTTGCGCGTTATTTGGATGTTAATAACAACGGCATCAACGATACTAACGATCAGTTGATTGTCCCCTTTGATCAAGATGTTATTACGAATACAGTGACGAATGGCGATTTCAATCTTCCCGTAACGGCAGACAGCTTTGGCGCAGGCGCTACTATTATTGCTGGCCCTTCAAGCAACGAAGTGACGATCATATTGGGTAGTTCGCCTAACTTTAAAACCCGTCAGGATTTTTTAAGCACAGCAACGGGTGCTAATTCACCTTCGGGGGTTGATGTGGCGGCTTTAATGATGGCTGAGGCGATAGAGAGCTCAAGTGGCATCGACGCGGTATCATCGACACCGATTGATATCATCCCGACTTATGGGGATAGCCTTCAGTCGCTGGGCACGTATCGTAGTTTGTCCGTCGCGCTGGGTGATGTGGATGGTGATGGTGATCTAGACATGGTAGAGGTCAATTTTAATCAGGGCAACAGAATCTACGACAACGGAGGCAGCGGAAGTTTCACCGACTCTGGTCAGTCACTGGGTACGAATAATAGTAGGTTCGCTGCTTTAGGTGATGTGGACGGTGATGGCGACCTTGACATGGTGGTGGCTAATGATCTGCAAGGCAATCAAATCTACGTCAACGATGGTAGCGGCAGTTTCACCGACTCTGGTCAGTTATTGGGTCTGGATACGAACAGAAGTTACTTTGTTGCTTTAGGTGATGTGGATGGTGATGGCGATCTGGACATGGTAGAGGCTAACCATGGTCAAGTTAACCGGTTATATGTCAACGATGGCAGTGGAGCCTTTATCGATTCAGGTCAGTTATTGGGTGCGGCGAATAGTCGCTCCGTCGTGCTGGGTGATGTGGATGGTGATGGTGATCTGGATATGGTGGTGGCTAATAGTACTAATCAAGGGAGTCAAATCTTCTTCAATGATGGCAACGGTACCTTTATCGATTCAGGTCAGTCACTAGGTATAGAGCTAAGTGTCTCTATCGCTTTAGGGGATCTGGATGGTGATGGTGACCTGGACATGGTGGTTGGGAATCATCATCAGGGCAACCGAATTTATGTCAACGATGGTAGTGGTAGCTTTACTGATTCGGAGCAGTCGCTGGGGTTGAGTCGTACTAATTTCGTCTCTCTGAGTGATGTGGATGGTGATGGTGACTTGGATATGGTTGAGTCTAACGAATCGAGTCAGGGTAATAGGATCTACATCAACGACGGTAACGGTGATTTCACTGATTCCGGTCAGTCGCTAGGCACAAATAATAGTTCTTCCGCCGCGTTGGGAGATGTGGATGGCGATGGTGATTTGGACATAGTGGTAGCTAACGCCAATCAGGGTAATCGAATTTACCTTAATTCTCTTTCTGCTTCCTGGGGGCGTGCGAGCTATGCTGATTCGGGGCAGTCACTGGGCGTGAATGCTAGTACCTCCGTCGCGCTAGGTGATGTGGATGGTGATGGCGATCTGGACATGGCAGTGGTTAACCGGAATAACCAGAGCAACCGGGTCTACGTCAACGATGGAAGTGGTACCTTCACCGATTCGGAGCAGTCGCTGGGCACGAATTCAAGTGGCTTTGTCATGCTGGGTGACCTGGACAAAGATGGTGACCTGGATATGGTGGTGGTTAACACTGGTAGTCAGGGTAACCAGGTTTACCTTAACAATGGCAGCGGGGGCTTCATTGATTCGGGCCAATCTTTGGGGTCGAATGCTAGCTATGCCGTTGCTCTGGGTGATTTGGACGGCGATGGTGATTTGGACATGGTGGTGGGTAATAGGGAGCAAGACGACCGGGTTTACCTCAATGATGGGGCAGGAACTTTTACTGATTCTGCTCAGTCGTTGGGTGCGGGTGGTGACAGTCGCTCAGTCACTTTGGGTGATTTGGACAAAGATGGAGACCTGGACATGGTCGTGGCCAATTCGAGCACTGGGCAGAACAGTCGAATCTACATCAACGATGGCGCGGGAACCTTTAGTGATTCTGGCCAGGTCTTATTGAGGAGTAATGACATCAGGCTGGGTGATGTGGATAAGGATGGTGACCTAGATATGGTAATAATAATAAACGGTCAAAGCAATCGGGTTTACAGTAATAATGGTGCTGGAATCTTCGTTGATTCGGGGCTGAGATTAGGCTCGTTTCAATATACCCGCACTGCTGTGTTGGGAGATGTGGACGGGGATGGGGATCTTGATATGGTACTGCCTCACATGGTAAATCAGGAGAATCGCATCTTTAGTAATGATGGCAGCGGGAGCTTCTCCGACTCTGGTCAGCTCCTGGGCGCGAATGAAAGTTTCTCTGCAGCTTTGGGAGATGTGGATGGAGATGGTGATCTGGATATGGTGGTAGCGAACCTTGGGCAGGGCAACCGGGTCTACTTAAATCAATAGAAATAAGGGGGATTACATGTGTTCTTAAAAAAAGCCTTTAGTGGTGTGATGCGCGAGGATGACCATAAAAATATGGCAACATAAAGAAAAGGGATAGACCATGAACACTTCAGTCAATACCATTCCAGATGGGATCTACTACCATTTCGCGAAAAAACAGAGCCTGTCGATGCGTTGATTCGTTCGCTTTACGTCAGCCCGTCAGCATTAACGATGGCGCATTTTAAGGCGATTAACAGTCACTTAAAAAATGACTAGGTGCAGGCCGGTCAGTTGGTGATCCTCACACCTGCCAATAGTCAGCAGTGTAGCCGTTTCGAGGCAGAGCTGGCCGAGGCGGCGCTAGTGGTGGATAAACAGTTGGCGACACTCGCTAGCGAGGAAAAACGCGTAATCGCAGAAAACTACCAACTACTGCACAATATTACCAGCACCGGTGGGACGGGTTATGGCGCTGCATTGATCTACTTTAGTCGGCATGTGAAAAACGTAGAAGGGATTTTAAGGCGCATTGAAAACCTGTATGTAACGACCTATAAAAAAAGCAACAATCTCAACTCACCGCTTTTTTTCCAGCAGCGCAAACAGCTCTTTATGCAGCTGGACAATACCATGAAGAGTTTTATAGGTAATGCGCGCATGGGCTTTACCGTGAATCAGGCCAAGCTCAAAAACAGCCTCGGCCTTAGCACCAAAAGTGTGCTGCACCAATGGAAGCAACAGCCCGGCGAGGTAGCCTCCGTGCCGGGGTTTGAACGAAACTATCGCAACGTCGCCCGGCTCTCAAGAACAATGAAAGGTGCAGGTGTTGTCGGCATCGCGCTGGATGTTGGAAAGAGTGGACTCAAGATTCATGAGGCCTGTACCGTAGGGGCAGAGCAATCGTGTGGTAAGACTACCGCTGGTGAGGGAGGGCGTTTAGTTGGAAGTGTGGGTGGTGGTGCTTTTGGTGGTGTTGGCGCGGCATATATTACCTGTAATCTGGTTTTTGGTATCCAAACGGCGGGCACCAGTTTGTTATGGTGCGGTATTGTGGCGGGTGTGGCTGGGAGCTATGTTGGGGGTAAGTATGTTGGCGTTGGCGGTAAAATGGCTGGAGAGGCTATTTATGAAACAGTTTATGAATAGAACAGCTTCTGATGGCATCTGAACTGATTGTTTTTTTTATATTGTTAGGGCTAACTATTAGTGCTGCATTTTTAATGATTGCCCTAATGTTTTATATTGGCCGCACCCGTATCAAAGAAATTGATAAAGTGGTCTATGGCTATGAATTCCCGCACGATAGCATTTTTGCGCTGGGACTTCGTGTGCCTAACTATGGCAGTGCTTTCCTGTGGAAATGGAGCGCGAAAAGAAGCGGGCTTGAAGGTAAGATTGAGCACTTTGACAAACGCTTCCGGTGGCCATTTATTGCCGTTTTTTTATTGATGATATTTGGCCTGTCTATGATGATTGCGATGGTGTTGGTGGACCATTATGCAGGCATTACCTAATTGAAATAAGGTTAGTGAAGTGATTGATGCTTCATGTTCATGTGCCTCTGACGGCCATTCAATACAATCTCTATTATCCCTGTTAAAATTCTGTATCACTCGTAGAGGCGGTAAACCAATGGTCTGGCCTCTGATTATTTTCGACAAAAAGACCACCAAAACCGGATTAATAAGGGGTGGCTTTATGGTGCTTCTGGAATGGTTGTTTTGTATTGCGTGTTGAAAGTCGTGGCTGGTGGATAGTCATCGGGCTTTTCAGGCGTGTTTTAGCGCCATCATTATGGTGAGCCAGCTGTCAAGTGTTGTAACTGTATAATTTAACGTAAAAAAAGTTATATCGTTATGTGCTTGTTTTTTTAGGGGCAAAGGTGCTTATTTTCATTTTACATAATAATTTCGTTATTTAAGTGGTCGAAAAATAGCGAAATTGTGTGTAGAATCCATCGCTTTATTTTGGCCCTGAAAATGTGTTTCTCCCATTTTGTTAAGGCCCGCAGCATACTTACTAAGGATAATAATATGCCCCAGTTAAACCTGACCTCGCGATTGGCCGCGTCCCCGCTGATTTTGCTGGTACTGATTGCATTGGTTTTGCAAGGTTGTTTTCATGACGACGATGACCCTGCTCCAGTGCCTGTGCCCGATGCTACGCCTGCTGGCTATTACACGAATACGGGTACGGCGACCGTGAGTGATGGTGGTAGTAGCACAATCAGCATCGGTGATCTGCAGGCGATTGTGCATGGCAGTCAGATCATGATGATGAGCGTGGCAAATGAACTGCTTTATGACGGCACCATCACCAGCATTGATGGCAATGACTACACCGCAGAGTTCACTATCTATAAAGATGGTGTGAGCACTACAACAGCTACGGTAGCGGGCCAAATTACTACCGGTGCATCCATCACGGGGACCTTAACCGGTAGTGGTTTTGGTAGCGGTGTATTTAGCCTGCTGTATGCCACTACGAATGGTGAAGTGGCTTCGCTTGCGAGAGTTGAAAATACGACCAATGCAACCTGGGGCGCTACGATTGGTGGGGCTGCTGCCATCGAAGATTTTGAATTTATTATTGATGCGGCGGGTGATGCCGGTGATGATGCAAATACTCCTCAAGGTTTATTTCACACTTGTATTATTGATTTCGGGTCCACTATCTCCCCTATTATTGGCACCAATTTTTATGAAACTTCTTTTTTGATAGGTTGTCCGGGAGTGGTTGCTCATGAAGGTGATTATAGTGGTTTAGCGACAACGCGAAGTGATGCTGCGACAGACGATACTTTGGTCTTGATGATGAATACAACTACGCACAGTTTTAGTGGCGACTTTAAATAAAATGATTGTTCCCTTTACGGAATGCGCTGATTAACGCGTAGATAGCATTTGTACGGCTGAGAAGGAAGACGCCAAAAAATGAGATAGAAAAAATGGTAAAAACAGCAAGCGTGGCCGATCAAACTCTTCGATTCAATCGACACGCGCTTGCGCTGTTTGTCATGACGACATTTGGTGTTGTCGCGCCACATACTATCGCAGCGCCGAATGGCGGTGAAGTGGTCGGCGGTAATGGCTCTATTAGCCACTCCGGCACCAACACTACGATTTTGCAAAATAGCCAGAACATGGCGATCGACTGGCAGAGTTATAATGTTAACGTTGATGAGCGTGTGCAGTACCTTCAGCCGAATGCCTCGGCGGTCTCTTTAAATAGAATCCTAAGCCAGAATGGTTCCACCATTGCCGGTCGCATTGATGCCAATGGCCAGGTGATTCTGGTTAACCCCAACGGCATCTTCTTTACCCCTACTTCTATCATTAACGTTGGTGGCATTATCGCCTCCGGCCTGGATATGCAGCCGCTCGACTTTATGAACGGCCAGTATATTTTTAATGAAGTGCTCGGCACGGATGGCGTGGTGATGAATAGCGGAATGATCAACGCATCGATGGGCGAAGGCCGTGGTGGCAACGTGGCATTAATCGGTAAGCAGGTCGAGAATGATGGCGTGATTGTCGCCAACCTCGGTTCAGTGACCCTGGCCGCAGGCAAACAGGCGGTGTTGAGTTTTGATCAGGGTGGCCTGCTGGGGGTGCGTGTTAGCCAAGAGATTCTTCAAGATGAGTTGGGGCTAGACCCCGCGGTGATCAACAGCGGTGAAATTCAGGCTGAAGGTGGCCGGGTATTGCTGACCGCCAGCACCAGCCACGATATTTTTTCACAGGCAGTGAATAGCGGCAATCTGGAATCAGCCACCAGCGTAGTGATGCATGAGGATGGCAGCTTTACCCTCGGCGGCGGGGCGGATGTACTGAATAGTGGCAGTATCGATGTCTCAATGACTGAAGACTATTCAGTTAATGATGAAAACGTAGGGCGTATTGTACTGCTGGGTGACAATGTGACCAGCAGTGGTGAACTACGTGCCGATGCCGCCAGCGGCAATGGCGGCGAGATAGAGCTGCATTCGCAAGATACCACCCTGTTAACAGGCGATAGCATTACCAGCGCACGCGCTGAAGCAGATGGCCAGGGCGGTGTTGTGAAGGTGCTGGGTGACAAGGTGGGGTTGTTTGATCAATCGATCGTCGATGTATCGGGAGCTGAGGGTGGCGGCCAGGCGTTGATTGGTGGTGATTATCTCGGCGGCAATGCCAATATCAGAAATGCGACCCGCACGGTAGTTGGACAGAATGCAGTGCTTAGAGCAGATGCACTGCAACAGGGCAATGGTGGTAGGGTGATTTTATGGTCAGACCAAAATACCTATTTCTGGGGTGATATCTCGGTACGCGGTGGTGCGTTATGGGGGAATGGTGGCTTTGTTGAGACCTCGGGTAAAGAGAACCTGCTGTTTGATGGGTGGGTTAATCTCGCGGCTACTAACGGTGAGAATGGGCTGTTATTACTCGACCCTGAAGATATCACGATTGTCTCTGATGTTGATGCTGATGATAACGGTCAGCTTTCATCGGCGGATGACTGGGATGTCTTTTTTGATAACAGTGGTAATGACGATTTTAATATTTCCGCAACCCGTATTGTTGATGTGCTAGCGACTGGGAATGTGCAGCTTCAGGCGAGACGTGATATTGATATTGATGCGGCTATCGTCACACCTTTGAATGTAGATACAGATGGAAATGAAACTGCAAATGAATATAGCCTTAGTATGTTCGCTGGGGATGATATTACCGTTAATGGCAATATTAATATTGGAGCGGGTAGCTTATTGATGGTTGCGGGTAGTGCCTCCTGTGACCCGTGTGCAGCAGATGGTGGATTAGGTGGTGGTGTCGGTGGAGGGACAAGGAATGTTTATGTAAACGGAACTCTAGATACCTCAGGCAGTATTGATCTCTATGCCGCCGACCATGTCATTATTGATGAAGCGATTGGCGGTGGTGCCGTGACAGTGCGTGCAGGTGATAGCATTCTGGTTAATGCGATCGTTAATGGTAATAGCATTGAGCCGACTTTGGACTCTAGTAGTCATAATGGCCGTATTACCGCTGCGGGTACAGTCTCTTTAACCGCATCCGACGCTGCCTTACAAACTGATCAGATCACAATAAACCTTGGGTCTGGGCCAGTGGAAACTGCGATGACGATCCTTCCTACTGCTGATATAAACACTAATGATGCTCATGAGGTTGCAGGCGATATTATTATTGAGGGTGATATAGATACTGGTGACGGTGATTTTAGTGCCACCACGACTGCTGGTTATTTTGATAACTGGTTTAATAATCAAAACCTGGATGCTGGTTCGGGAGCAGTTAGCATTACCGCTAATGGAAACGAGACTTTTAGAATAGGTGATAATAATGTCACAGCTGGTGCTTTTCTGGGCGATATTTCGGCTGGCTCTCTTTCAGTGACGACCACATCAGCACAAATTATCCAGTCAACGGGTGGTTCACAAAACTTGGTTGTAACTGGCATATCTTCATTTAATGCTGGTGCCAATGGGATTGATCTGCGAAACGATTCTAATAACCTACAGGGCGCTATTAGCCTGGCGACCACTGGCCCGAATGATGTGCGCCTGGATAACAATGCAAGCACCACAACACTCGACGCCGTGACTGTTGGTGGACGGCTATTTGTTGATGTGGAACAAAGCTTAACAGTGGCTGGCAGTATGAACGTGCTAGATAATGCCAGGTTAAGGTTTGGGCGAGATAATGCTGATGGCCACATATTTACCGCTGAATCGGGGTTTTCTCATAACGGCGGCTCGCTTGTCGTGGAAGGCCGGAATGGTGATGATGATTTCAATATTGAATCGGATGTTATCGGAACCTTAAGAGGTGATGATGGCACTGATGAATTTAATATTATGGCGACAGGTCTTACTATTAGCGAGATTGATGGAAATGGCGGTGATGACACGCTAACTGGGTTCAATGAGACTAACGACTGGGAATTGACCAGTGGAGACGGCGATTCCACCCTTAATACCACTATCACCTTCACCGATATCGAAATATTAGAAGGTAATGCCGGTAACGATATTTTTGAGTTACCTGATAGTGGCAATTTCACCGGTACGTTAAATGGTAACGGCGGCGCTAACGATGAAGTGATTGGCGGTAATCGTGCTAATACATGGGCAGTCAGTGATGAGGGCGTCGGTTCAGTTACCGGCCTAAATGGCACTTTCAATGGCATTGAAAGCCTGACAGGAAATCTTAATACCGATGACTTCACGATTGAGGTGGGTGGTTCAATTACCGGCACGATTGATGGCGGCGGTGGTACCAGTGCAAACACTCTGATTGGTCGGAATGGCCCCAATACCTGGACGACAGCCGTTGATGGAAATGACGTGGCAGTGACTGATATTGTTGATGGCAATGTTATCTATGTGGATAGCTTTACGAACATCACACACCTGCGTGGTGGTAACGACAGTGATATTTTTAACCTTGGTGTAGATGTTATTGGTGGTGTGGACGGTGCTGACGCCGTTGATGGGCGTGGGGGTAACGATACCTTTAATCTTTCAACGAATATGACGGGTGATCTGTTAGGTGGCGATGGCGATGATACCTTGAATGTCATGGCTGATAACCTCACCGCTACTTTTGTGGGCGGCGAAGGCGGCACCGATTCAGATACCGTGGTGAGCTATGCTTCAGCTAATACCAACAATTGGGCGATTAATGCGGACAGTGCGGGTCGCCTGCGAAATAGTTCGACCACGGATATCACTTTTTCTGAGACAGAAAATGTCACCGGCGGAAGCGGTGCTGATCATTTTACCCTGAGTGCCGATGGCGCGATTGCAGCGATTAATGGTGGCCTGGGTGATAATGAACTCAGCGGCAAAGATGGTGCGAACACCTGGACGCTGGCGGCAACGGGACAAAGCCTGGCGGCAACCGGTGTTGATAGTAATACCACCTATGTCGGTGCCTTTAGCAATATTGACACCCTGAACGGCGGCAACGATGTGGACACCTTTGATATCAGCAGCGACTTTGCGGGCGTGATTAATGGCGGTCTGGCACTGGTTGGGGATGTGTTTAACTTCATGGCAGGTCTCGCAAGCGAAACTTTTAGGGGGACTATCAATGCGGGTGCCGGTGGTGACCATTTTAATATCGAAGGCACCAACATCACCTTTAGCAATGCAATCAATGGTGGCAATGGCAGCGATACCCTGACAGCGGCAGATGAGCTGAACTACTGGTCGGTTACGAGCGCGGATAGCGGTGCAATCTATGCCGATAGTGATCTGACGATTAGCCGTGCAGGCTTTAGCAGTATTGAGCACCTTGCGGGTGGGTCCGGTGCTGATACCTTTAATATCGGTGCCGACGTGACTGGTTCTATCATAGGGAATGATGGCAATGACACCTTTAATATCACTACTTCTATCACAGGCGCATTAAATGGTGGCGCTGATAATGATACCTTAAATGTACTGGCTGACGCGGTGACCGCAACCTTTCTCGGCGGTGACGGCGGCACAGATTCAGATACCGTGGTGGGTTCTAATTCGACCAATACTAATGTGTGGACAATCAACTCGACCGATGGCGATTCTTCGCTGGTCAATGGTGCGGGAACTATCACTTTCTCCGAGACTGAAAATGTTACCGGTGGAACGGGCGCAGATGATTTTACGATAGCCGATGCAGGTGTGATTGAAGCGATTGACGGTGGTGGTGGTGTTGATTCACTAACGGGGCGCAGTGATGTGGCGTCTACCTGGACGATCAGTTCAGGCGGTAATGCTATTGTTGGCTATGTTACTCGCTTCATCGATATCGATACCCTGAGCGGTGGCGCTCACGAAGATACTTTTGATATCAGCAGCGATTTTGTCGGCACGATTAATGGTGGTGATAATCATGATGAATTTAATATCTCCGCAGATGTTAGTGGGCCAGTCAATGGTGGCCGCGGTAATGATATTTTTGATGTGGAGACTAGCACCAGCGGGCAATTGAATGGCGGCGATGACAATGATGTTTTGAATGTGTTGGCCGACAACATCACACTTGACTTCTTTGGTGGTGATGGCGGTACGACTAATGTCGATACCGTGAACGGTTTTAGTTCAGCACATACCAATGCCTGGAACATCGACTCAGCTGCTGGTGGCACGCTTCGAAATGACTCTGAAACTGATATTGATTTTTCTGGTACTGAAAACCTGGTGGGTGGTACTGGTAATGATGATTTTACGATTGGCGTGTCTGGAACGATTGTCGATATTAACGGTGGTGCAGACACAGGTATCGATACCCTGACGGCGCGTGATGTTGCCAATACCTGGACGATCGCTAGTGCTGCTAACACCCTGAGGCTTACCAGTGGCGGTGACTATGTGAGTAACTTTTCTAACCTTGAAATCTTGACGGGTGGCAGTGCGGCAGATGTCTTCAATATTAATGATGACTTTGCTGGCACGATCAATGGTGACCCAGTGGCGGGTACCGGAGAGGATGTCTTTAACATTAATTCATCGGGCGGTTTTAGTGGTAGCGCCAATGGCGTTGGCGGAAGTGATGGTTTTAACGTATTGCAGGTGATGAGCGGTACGCTTAATGGTGGTGGCGGCAGTGACACCTTTGATATTAGCGCTAATGTGAGTGGCACCCTAAATGGTGATGGCGGCGATGATCGCTTCACTGTGCTTCAGACTGGCGTTACTAATATTAATCAAATTAATGGCGGTACTACCGATGAAATAGATGGTGACGTACTGGTTGCAGCAGATGAAGCTAACTTCTGGTTAATTAATAGTACTGATGGTGGCAGTCTCTATGCCAGTGCCGACGATCGCACCAATGATAATGACGTACAACTGAGTTTTAATGAGTTTGAAACGATTATTGGTGGCAGTACTAATGATGACTTCCTGGTAAATGGCAGTGGTTCTATTCAGCAGATTAATGGCGCGGGTGGTACCAATCAACTCACGGGCCGTAATACGGCCAATGAGTGGCGTGTTAATGAGGTGAATTCAGGTGGACTTTATGTTGATAACGGTACCGATGATATCGCCTATGTTAACGAATTTGTCAATGTTCATAACCTGGTCGGTGGCACTGGGGCCGACCGGTTTGTGATGGGTGCAGAGGGTGTTATCGAGAGTCTTCATGGTGGGGTTGGCATTGGAAATACACTGGTTGCTCGTCAGGGCGTCTCCAATAACTGGGGCTTTACTGCGGTAGATAGCGGTTCACTCACCGAAATTGGAGAGTCGTTACCCTATGTGAACCTTTTCTCTAATATGCAGAGTTATGTTGGTGGTGGTGTCGGTAATGAGTGGGCTGATTTTTCTGGTGCTGGCGCCGCGAATGTTAATGTCGATAATTACTTTGGTTTTACCGGTGTCATAGGTAACAACACCACTAGTACCTTATATGGTCAGAATGGTACTACTAACGAATGGTTGGTGGCCTCTGTTACGGATCAGCTGGGTAACCTTACAGATGGTGAAAATGACGGTACGTTTAGAAATGCAAATACAGCGTCGCCATTACTATTTATAAATTTTAATAATCTTGAAGGTGGTGATGGCATTGATAACTTTGTTATCGCTTCATCGGGCGGTAACGCGGGTTCTATTACAGGGACTATCGATGGCGGTGGTGATACGAATACACTAACGGGCCTGAATACCAGCAATGACTGGAATATTAATGGCGCTAATACTGGCACATTGGGCGAAGTTGTTTTGGACGTTACTACGAACTATATAGGTCGTTTTGAGAATATTCAGCAAGTGATTGGTGGTGATGGTGTTGATATCTTCACTATCGCCTTAGGTGGTTCAATATCGAATGTTACTGGTGGCGATAATGCCGATCAACTGATTATCAATGCTGTTGGTGATCAAACCATTGAACTGGGTGATCGTATTAACACAAACCTTAATCTCTTTCAGATCGAGACGTTGACGGCGAATGCAGCGAGCAGCAACACCTTAATCAGTGACAGCGCTGCGACCACGAATACCTGGGCGATCAATGGCGCGCGCAATGGCACGGTATCGGATGGCACGACCACCACCACGTTTAGTAATGTGAATGACGTGCGTGGTGGAACCGCTATTGATAATTTTACCCTGACAGCCGCTGATTTTGGCGGGGTGATCGATGGTGGATCGGGTGTCGCCACGGATAGTCTGATGATCAATGTCGTGGGTGATCGCATCATTGAATTGGGCAACCGGACGAATGCCCATCAGAATGTGTTCCAGATCGAGACGTTGACGGCGAATGCGGCGACCAGCAACACCTTAATCAGTGACAGCGCTGCGACCACGAATACCTGGGCGATCAATGGCGCGCGCAATGGCACGGTGTCGGATGGCACGACCACCACCACGTTTAGTAATGTGAATGACGTGCGTGGTGGAACCGCTATTGATAATTTTACCCTGACAGCCGCTGATTTTGGCGGGGTGATCGATGGTGGATCGGGTGTCGCCACGGATAGTCTGATGATCAATGTCGTGGGTGATCGCATCATTGAATTGGGCAACCGGACGAATGCCCATCAGAATGTGTTCCAGATCGAGACGTTGACGGCGAATGCGGCGACCAGCAACACCT
>Ga0316204_10004503_pt1 | contig 24894 bp, 16 predicted proteins | sample 6monrhotite_MG_2_FD_205661 | JGI IMG/M metagenome (GOLD analysis project Ga0316204, IMG submission 205661) | Microbial mat bacterial communities from mineral coupon in-situ incubated in ocean water Damariscotta River, Maine, United States -... | ecosystem: Environmental > Aquatic > Marine >... | reverse complement strand
CCAGCAAGAACATTAGCAAAGCGAAAAAATACGCTCAACTGGCAATTGAAGATAACATTATCGGCGCCCAAAACCTGCTCACAAAAATTAAGTCTGTAAACCAACCGATTGTGCAAACTAAACTGGTTACCTCCCTCGCACAAGAACCCAAAAAACCAACGTTGACAGAAGCCGCCAATGCAGGCGACCGGGCAGCACAATTTCAGCTGGGACAGAATTACCTTAACGGCGTAAACGGTTTCAACAAAAGCACACAATCTGCCATAAAATGGATCTCCATAGCAGCCGAGCAAGACCACCCTCAGGCACAATTATCAATGGGACTATTTTACTACAACGGAAAGGTTTTGAAACGTAACCTGAGTAAAGCGAAACACTGGCTGGCAAAAGCAGCTGATAATGACAGTGAAGACGCCAAACCTTTAATTAGCGGTTTGAACATAGTCACTCAGGATAAAGACATCGATAAAAACAAACTGCATTCAACAAGTGATCTCTTCCTCGCGGCGGCCAAAAATGGCGACAAGGATGCGCAGCACAAAGTCGGCTTATTGTATTTATACGGTGAGGATGGAATGCCGCAGGACGAGCAGCGCGCGCTTAAGTGGTTGCTTGCTGCCGCCAATCAGAACCATACCAATGCACAGTTTCAATCCGGCATGATGTATTACCGCCCCAACCTGAGTGATAATAATCTCGCGCAACAGTGGCTAATCAAGGCCGCGAACAATGGCCACACCGATGCACAGTACTTTCTCGGCACAATCTACAATCGCCAGGAACGTTATGATAATGCTGTCAAATGGTTGGATATCGCATTTAAAAATAATCACCACGACGCACTGGATTTGTTGGTTGACCTTTACACAAAAGGCAGAGTTAAAAATATTGGCTACACCCGCGTACTTGCCTGGCTTGAGCGCGCAGGCCGTAGCGGGTTTCGCGAAACCCAGTATCATTTGGGCAAGCATTATCTTGAAAACGAAGCGATTTCCAATCATAAACAAAAAGGATTTGCGTGGATAGAGAAAGCGGCCCGCAAAGGTCATGTACCGGCACAATTCAAGCTGGCCGTATTGTTCCAGCAAGGGATAGGAGTCGATAAACACTACACCAGATCCGCGCGTTGGTTTCGAGAAGCGGCTAAAGACGGCCACACGCAGGCACAATTTGAATTAGCCGAGCAGTATCGCCAGGGCCTGGGAGTGCCGCGAACCGAATCTAAAGCCAAACAGTGGTATAAAGCAGCTGCCGACCAGGGGCATGCCGAAGCGAAGATGCGTTTAGGTGGCAGACGGTATTAATAAACGTTCGTATCAATAAGGAACGTGCACGTAATAACTTGCGGATTTAGCGCTCATATTTAGTCCGTATTTGTTCGTTCTGATTGAGCAAAAGCGGAGGAATAGTTGTTCTATTTTGAGCTTTTGTGATTGAAGAACGGGCAAAGACGGACTGAAGATGAGATGCAAAATACGGAAGTTATTACGTGCACGTTCCTAAGCACCTGCTTCAGGCGCTGGGAGACTCAGACGACCATTGAGATCAATAACGAATTGAGATGATCCCCGATCGCCTCGACGGCGCTGGAACCAACCTCGGAAAGCCTGCCGCACAGATTCCTTTTCGCTTTCCGACACGGGTGGATCATTATAATAATCCACGATACGCTGTAAAGCTTGGGATCTCGCGGCTTCACCGGCCCCCTCATAGTATTGCAGTAACGGCCCCCACCCTGCCCCCAAATAATGCCCTGATCGGGTCCAGCGCCCAAGGCGGTGAAAGTACCTCACAAAATCCTCCGCCCAGGTTTCCAATTCGTGGTCATCTGAGGCTTCCTGGGAACCTGCGTGACGCCTGGCGTGGAACAACTCATGCTCTGCAGTCCTACGGGTATACTCCGGGCTGGTGGGTCGCAAGGCAATAGGCCCAACTATGGCATAGGCCTCATCTCGTCCACGACTGAAGAAAAAACCAGCATTGTCGGTAAGTTTACGATCGGAGGTCCATCTGGCTTTCGAATTAAGTCTAACATCAAAATTGAGCACCGGCGCCTGTTTGTAATCATCAGGGTGCACTTTGCTCTTATGAGATTCACCGGCGACAGCAACTTGAATATTCAAGGAACAGACAGCTTGTTGTGTCAAAGAAGCCATGGCATCGCGCTTATCATCAGTATTGCTCATGGCTTGTGCAGCATTAACGTCGCTGCGCCATCGTTCACGCGAGAGAGACGGACACTCACTTGGCCGATTTAGTAATTGTGGCCGCCTGGCGCTGCAGCGCTGCAACTGTAAACCGGATTGTTCGCGTGGCCTGGTGTGCGGCGTAGAATGCGTTAGGTTTCCCTGCCTTGCCAGGCCCCATAACGACACGACAGCACCTATAGCCGCACGATCTGCGTCTTGTTCCAAAGCGTGAGTACGCACTTGTCCAATTTGTGATGCTGGCATAACTTGCGCTGCACCCGCTTGTTGTGCCGTATGCGCCAATTCATGCGCGATGAGTCCATCGCCCATTAGCGTTCCTGGCCTGAATTCACCAGAGCCAAACGCCACATGTGAACCGATCGTAAACGCCCGTGCATTATAACGGTTGGTCAGCCCCGCAGCGGCTGCATCTGTGTGTACCCGAACATGGGAAAAATTGCGCCCAAAAGCGGAACCCATGCGCGACTGAATTGAAGAGGCCAACGCCTGGCCCCGGCCCAATTGTGCCTGCACTCCCATTGGATGGGGATTTCCCGTTGGCCCACCAGGGCCTGCCTTAAATAACAAACGCCCCACCAAACCAAACCCCATTAAGCCGGTGGGGATACCCTCCGGTACACCAGTAATGTCGCCGGTCTGCATCCACACCGCAACACTGCGTTGTACTCTTGCCGCAATGAAGGGAATGTAATCCTGTGCTGCGCTCGCGCCTTGGGCTTCCGGCGCATAACGTAACAAGTCCCGTTCTATGCGCTCGGCACTGCGTGCTTCATAAAAACGCAAATACATGTCGATCCACGGGCAACCTTGAGCACTAAACTCGCTACCCGCCATGGCCGTGTCCGCCGCGCTACAGATTTCACTGCGTAACTGTACGAGAAACTCGCCTTTACTCATCTGTTGTGGGTTGCTGCGTTGTGCCGCTTCCTCCAGGATTAATCCTGGCATGGTTGCCTGACTCGAACTGGCTTCAGTTGCAGTGGATTCAGCGAAATTGGGTTCAGTTACATTTCGTTCAGTTGCCTCACTTGTGGTGGCATTCGCCTCCTGTCGCTGTAACAGGGGGATCTGGTGGGATGTCAACGACTTCAGTGAAAAGGACAAAACCGGGCCATTTGTGTGCAATGCAGTACGGTGTGATCCGAGTTCGTCGGCATCCGCTGGCGGGGGCGCACCTGCAACTGCTTTTGATTGCGGTAATTCCTCGTCGTTTTCAGTTTCGTCTTCCTCCACCTGCAACGACACTGCGTCATCGCATTCGCGGCACGGTGCTTGCGCGCCATCAAGTGACAACCTGTTTGGTGTTTTTAATGTGTCATGAGATGCGCCTAAAACAGCCTGAGTATTATGGTTGCCGACGCTTTGTTGCAGAGCAATCAGGGTAAGCTGCCCTGTTTTTGGTGAATTGTACAGCGCAGAGGTTGCGTAACCCCTAGCACTGTCACTATTAACATACACGGCATTCGACTTTTGTATTCGCTTATGCACATTATTACCTTAGCATTGTCACATTAGTTAGGTCACCTTAGTTATGCCACCTTAGCAATAGACCATGGCACCTTTTTAAGGTTGGCCATAACTGCCCTTGTTTGGAGACATTCCCAACCGCTGACCACCCACTGTATTAATCCTAATCTTCAATCAACTGCCAGTCCCGTTCCTTAAGCCGTGTACTGTCGCGTAACATTTCACGCGCTTTCTTGGCGTCCCGTTGGTTTACCGCGACGCTGTAGATTACCGAACCTTCTATGTAGACACGAATATTTGCTGCCGCTAATTCTTCTTCAACAAGGGTTCTTGCAATCTCGTCATTGCTGCCAATGGTTGCAACACTTACTAAATCGCCCATATTTTCACCTGTATTGATTGCAACTGCCATAATACCAGGGTGAACACGATGACGAAGTGAATTAGACACATCATCGGTTCCCAGAGTAGTAAAAAGTAAAATTATTAATACAACGCCCAAGCTAATACCTAAGTTAATACCTTAAATTAAAACCAAAGTTACTACATAAAATAGCAACCACCCGATTCACCGCTGTATTTCCCTTACTTGGCGAAAACCAATACCGTTATGGTGTTGTAAACGTTTGTGTCGTTATCCCGCCCGCGCCATCTGGCACCAGTACCTGCTTCGCGGTAACGGTTTTGCTTGCACTGGTGCAACTGCAGTCTGCAGCACTTTCAACGGTAATTCTAAAATCCAGCGTACGGGCTGGCAAATTAACGCTGGCGGCCGGCGGATCGTTAATGGTTACCGTCTCCTTGCCGGGACAGGGCTTAGTCCTGTTTCTCCATGGATCAAATGTTGGACTGGTAGGCAATAGTGCAAACATATCATTCCACTTATTCACTATCATCGTGTGGTGATAGATACGGTTGGTTTTTTCCTCCCACTTCAATCTGCAATCACGCATCCCGTCCCTATCGGAGTTTTTATGTTCAAGCTCCGCGATCAAATCAAATCGATGCCCATAAAGTTGGCCTTGCGTATAGTTGTTGATATTTTCGATATGTACATCATTAACGCAGCAACAACATTTTTTGCAGCGTTGTAATGAAAGCCCAGAACTTTGTTGTGTCGCAGCACGTCGTTGTGATGCAGCTCGCAAAGGCAAGTTGCCCTTGGCACCCCATAGTGACGCCACCACACCAGCTGCTGCACGGTCAGCATCGTGCTCCAATGTATTCGTCTTGGCCTGCCCGGCTTGTGCTGGCTGCTTCGCCATTGTCGCACCTTGCTGTTGTGTCACATGCGCAAGTTCATGCGCCAGTAAAGCATCTCCCATCAGTGTACCTGGCCGGTATTCACCGGTACCAAACGCCACATGTGAACCTACCGTAAACGCCCGTGCGTTATAACGGTTAGAAAGCCCTGCTGAGGCGGCATCGTTGTGTACACGTACGTGAGAAAAACTGCGGCCAAAAGCGGCCGCCATTCGCGACTGAACGGAAGACGCTAACGGTTGCCCGCTACCCAGTTGTGCCTGCACCACCGCAGGATGGGGATTACCTGCCGGTCCACCAGGACGTGCCTTAAATAACAAACGAGCCACCAGGCCAAAGCCCGGCAACCCAGTGGGTATCCCCTCAGGCACGCCGGTAATGTCACCCGTTTGCATCCAGATCTCGACGCTGCGCCTCACTCTGGCGGCAATAAAGGGGATGTAGTCACGCGCCATACTCGCGCCTTGGGCTTCTGGTGCATAACGCAACAAGTCACTTTCAATGCGCTCGGCACTGCGTCCTTCATAGAATCGCAGGTACATGTCAATCCATGGACAACCTTGGGCTGTGAAATCACTACCTGCCATGGCCTGCTCAGCCGAGTCACATATCTGGCTGCGCAACTCTGCTAAAAATTCACTTTTGCTCATTTGCGCCGGCCCGCTCACTTGCGCTGTGTCCTCCACAATTCGTCCAGGGGCCACGACGTCCTCGCCAGGGGCTGATTCTGCTTGTGCTTCATTGGACTCTGGCATTGGTGTTTCTGGCATTGGTGTTTCTGGCATTGGTGTTTCTAAAACTGGTGTTTCTGGTGTTGGCGTTTCTGATGACGGTATTGCCGAGGTAGATGCCTGGTCACCATTAGCATTTTGCGACACCGCTACATCCTCAACGGTTTCTTCTTCCTCCAAACCGGCTGCCTCTGGTTTCACGACCCGTTGTAATATTGGAGTACGACGCGCCACCAGAGGCGTTTGTTGAATCACATGACTCAACTCATGGGCAATCAAATGGCGGCCGTCCCGGCTGGTTGGCTGATATTCCCCGGCACCAAACACGACATCATGCCCCATTGTAAATGCCCGTGCCCGCACAGTATGCGCCACCTGCGCAGCACGGTTACTGGTATGCATTTTCACTGCACTAAAGTCATGATTAAATCGTGGTTCATAAAACGACCGTAAATTAGCGGATAAGGGCTGACCACCCGTGCGTAACGCGCTCACCTGTGTTTCGAGACCGGGACCCGCCGCATTGTCATCACCCGGTGTTGCGGTACTGGCTTGCACCTCACGCTGTAGCAGTTGCTCTTCCTCCTCCTCTTCCTCATCGATGGTTTGACGGCGTAGCTCCTCGTCTTCGCAGTTGACACAAACGCGTTGCATTGCAGCAGGGTGAACATCGCTGACAGCGGGCATACTTGCACCATCAGGCACTTCTTTCATCGCCATAACCTGGTCCGCTAACCGCTCGGCTTGCTGTTCATACGCATCACCTACTTGGCCAATACACAACTTAGGCTGCATCAGCGCACTACCAAGTAAACCCTTCGCGGCTTGGTTACCGAGCGTCTGCTGAATACTGATCAGGTTTTGCTGAGCCGGAATCGGCCGACGCCTTTCATTTTGCGCCGGGCGGTGCACCACTGCTGCCTGCTGATCACCCGTTTTTGTGGATTTGTTTTGAAACACATCAAACCTACCTTTACCCTAATCTTGCAAAATAATTTAGATTCAGGGACATTTTTAGCGCCCCTACTTATACCTACAATAATTGTGGTAAAATGCTCCCAGGCCAAAATTTTTGCAATGTTAGTGTCTACTATATGTATTGTGATTCCCTCCGATGTACCAAAAAAACCTCCAATTGTATTCGCGTATTTCCACTGCCCGGTGTTGTGACTCAGGGAGTAGCATGCTATTCATCAAACGTCTCTTCAATCTCCCAGTCAGATACCGTATAGCTATTACCAGTTTGCTCCAGATGCACGAACAACCGCATAGTTTCTCCAGGCGCCAACTCTTGGCTGAATAAAGCAAAAAAACGCGGCGCAACACCTTGGACCGCCCAATCACCTATAAACCAAAGCTTGTCACTTTCCTTGCTCCGCGTCCCCTTTACCGAATCCACGCTCACTGACATGCCTTCCAGCGCCAACTCGTCGTTATGATCAATGATAAAACGTTCCAGGATTACTGCCACCAGGTCCGGATTTATTTCTTTATCGCTATTCACAAAATCATTTCCCTCAAGATACTTCGTTTGCCATGAATCAAAAACACAACCGGAGCAGACCACTAGCAACGCTCCGCAGAGCAGTGCAACACTATTATGTGAAACATCTCCATTTTTCCGGCGGCCAACCTGATCACCGGCTATCATTTTTATACGCTTTGCTATAATCGTAAGAATAATCGTGAGACATCCACTAATTAAGCGACCATCACTATGGGCACTTCCAAGGCCCTAGCGGCCCCTTTTTGTTGGTCTTGTAATCAATCATTCTGTCAGTGTAATATTTCTTTGGTCCTATGCCGTAGACTTTATCAACATACTTCCTAATCGCCGGCTCATTTACAACCCATTTTCCGCTTACCATTTTACGAAAATTCGCTCGCTTGGGTGGATATCCTTTACGGATGTTGAACTCTTCCTGTTTGATATGAGCTTCGTATTCTTTTTCCGCCTTGGTTGGTGGTTTCGCGCCCGGCTGTTTCTTGCGTTTCTCTTCGAAACGTATATGTTGTTTGGCATGAGTCAGTTCATGAATAAGGGTTGAGGCCGCCTTGGCATTGGTTATGCCAACATCAAACCCGATTTCTCGCTTCTTACGATTATGATAACCACCGACAGTATGTAACGCTGGCCGACCTTTCTTGGTGGTCTTGGATGCATCGGTGAAATACTGTCTTTCATAGGTATAAGCTTCATAGGAGTATACTTTGTAGTCTTTGAGCACCTTAATGTCTGTCTTACCCGCTGGATCACTGCACAAAATTTCTAATATGCCCTCACGTGACCAGCCCCGGTCGGCGATGGGAAATAAAGCGCGGCCGATTGCCGCACAGCGCTGCAAACGAAGTCCGGCGTTGCGCTGCGGTCTAACAATACCGTTTGACTTTAACCTCGACCTCGCGGTGTTATTTCCCCATAGTCCAATCAAGGCGCCAACAGCGGAGCGATCCGCATCCCGTTCCAGTCCATTTACAGCAACGTTGCTAGTGTTGCGATGCATTGAAGCGGACGAATGCGCGCCACCCTGTTGCACCACATGGGCCAGCTCATGGGCAAGCAAGGCATCCCCCATTAAAGTACCCGGGCGAAATTCACCGGAAGCGAACGCCACATGATGCCCTACCGTGAACGCGCGCGCATTATAACCAGTGGAAAGTCCCGCCGCCGTGGCATCGGTGTGCACCCGCACGTGGGAAATATTTTGCCCGAACACCGGGCGCATGCGTGACTGAATCGAGGAGGATAACGACTGGCCCGGACCGAGTTGCGCCTGTACGGCCACCGGATTGGGACTACCGCTGGGACCACCGGCGCGCGCCTTGAATAATAACCTTCCTACCAAACCAAATCCCGGCAACCCGGTGGGTATGCCATCAGGCACGCCGGTGATTTCCCCCGTTTTCACCCATACCGCCACGCTGCGCTGCACCCGTGCGGCAATGAACGGGATGTATTCGCGCGCGGTGCGCACTCCCACCGCCTCCGACGCATAACGCAACAAGTCGCTTTCCAGGCGCGACGCACTACGTCCTTCATAAAACCGCAAATACATATCAATCCAGGGGCAATCTTGAGCCGTGAACTCGCTGCCAGCCATGGCCACATCAGCCGATTGGCAGATCTGGCGTTGCAGTTCGGATAAAAAGTCGGTCTTGCTCATTTGCTCCGCTGCGCCAACTTCAGCGGCTTGTTCGACGATAAGCCCAGGGACAGCAGCAGTTTGATCAGAAGCCGTTTGTGTTTGTGCCGCGTTGGGCAGGGCTTGCTGTTCGGGCCCATCTGCTGGCGTGGGCGCCTGCTCAGCCGTGTTACCCGGCAGCTTCTCCGCCACAGTAGACGGCTGCAGCGCGGGCGAACGACGTGCCACCAGCGGTGTTTGTTGAATTACATGGGTTAATTCATGGGCTATTAAATGGCGGCCGTTACGACTGGCAGGTTGATATTCCCCGGCACCGAACACCACATCACGTCCTACGGTAAACGCCCGTGCCTGCACGCGTTGCGATACCTGGGCCGAGCGGCTATCAGTATGCACCCGAACCGCACTGAAATCGTGATTAAAACGTGGCTCGTAAAACGACAGTAATACCGGGGACAAGGGCTGACCACCCGAACGTAAAGCACCCACCTGTGCTTCAATACCGGAACCCGCCGCAGCGTCATCACCTGATGACGCTGCAATGGCTTGCGCCTGACGCTGTAACAGTAGCTCTTCGTCCTCATCGATAGCTTGGCGGCGTAGCGCCTCGTCTTCGCATGTAACACAAACACGTTGCATTGCTGCGAGGGGCACATCGTCAATGACCGGGGGATTCTCTGCAACTGGCGCTTCTTTCATCTCCATAACCTGGTCCGCTAACCGTTCGGCTTGCTGTTCATAAGCATCACCCACTGGGCCAATGCGCAACTTAGGCTGCATTAACTTAGGCTGCATCAGCGCAGTAGCAAGCAAACCATTCGCGGCTTGATTACCGAGCGTCTGCTGAATACTGACCAGGTTTTGCTGCACCGTAATCGGTTGCCGCTTTTCATTCAGCGCCGAGCGGCGCACCGTTCCTGCTTGCTGCCCATCCGTTTTTGTGGACTTGTTTTGAAACACATCAAGCCTTCCTTTACCCTAACGTTGCATACTATTTTTCAACGTTAGCGTCTACTTTGTGTGTTGTGCTTCCCAGCGGGTAACTTGTGCTAAAAAAGCCTCCAACTGCGTTCGCGCATTACTGCTGTCCGGTGCTATTACCTGGCCATCAGTGATTTTTTCAATGGCATTCATGCCATGCAAATACGGATGCCATGGTGACAAAAGGGTCGAGTCCGGCAAATCATGATTACGTAGCAAGTAAGTTTTAATCTCATCAATCATTAATGCATCGTGCGCTAAACCGAAAAAAACAAAATAAACCAACCTGGCATGATCTGCTAATTTCGCTTCCTGCCCCTGATAGCGATCTCGTACGGCAGGCAAGCTGACTGCTTTATTGTCAATCAACGCCTTTATTTCAGCCGATTCAATAAGAATATTAGCAACGGTTTCATGTCCACTGGCGATAAGCGTGGCGGCTAAAAAACTTTCCTGCTCAATTGTGTTTAGCGTATCAGCAATATCCTTATGTTCCATATTTAGTGTCTCTTTTAGTCGCTGTTTTAATGGTAGAATGTCTATTTGTGTATTAACCTTGGTATCCTGGTTATCCGTTGCAGCTATACAAGCGGTAACTTGTATCCCACATATTAACCAGGTAACCAGAACCAGGCAACCATAATCATTCATCATTCACAGTTAATCACTTATTATTAGGCATATATAATTAGGCACTTGTTACGAAGCATTTGTTACTAAACATTCACGACTAAATATTTACTACCAAACATTTACTACCAAACATAAACAAACAAAGAAAAGCATCGCCTCGTAGTATACTAATTCGCTCATCGACGACGTAAACGATGACCGCCGGAACGGGTGGTATGATAGGGTTCCCATGAACCATATGCTGGCGGTACGTCATCCGGAGCATGCTCATAAAGTCCGGAACGCCCCCATTTGCTGCGAATTTCCGTCACAGTGCCTCCCGTTACGTGGGTGATAACACCAGAGTGGGTAATGGAACCACCAAGCCGGTAAATTACGATATCACCGACTACTGGAGTTGCTGTTACACTATAGCCATTATCAGTTAATATTCTGTCCACCTGATCATCATTAATCCACGAATTACCACCTGCAAAAGTATAACCATGACAATCATACCGGTTGCTTGGTGATCTAATTTTAGTGACGCTGCCCAATAACCCAAAATGAGTCAATATCGCATCGGCTTGCGTGTCGGTAAGATCCGGCGCCGTGGGTGGCGCCCCGCTTCGAAGCGCAGTGACCGACCTCCCCAAATTGGTAACATATTGCGGCTGCCTGGTACAACGTTGAAGTTTCAAGCCCGACCGCAATTGTGGCATGATGCCGCCAGCCGATGTTGCCAGCGCTCCCTTACCCCACAACGCCGCGATGGCACCTGCGGCGGCACTATCTGCATCTGCCTCTAAAGCATTAATGTTAGCTGCACCCTTTTGTAACGGCGCGGCGTTGTTAGTAGCGCCACGTTGCTGCACTACATGTGCTAACTCGTGGGCAATTAGTGCATCACCCGCAATAGTGCCAGGACGATATTCGCCAGCGCCAAATGCCACATGACGCCCCAGCGTAAATGCCCGTGCGTTATGCTGATCAGATAACCGCGCAGCGTTCGCATCATCGTGAATCCGCACCTGCGCAAAACTACGCCCAAATACAGGTGCCATGCGTGACTGAACTGAAGAGGCCAGCGCTTGACCGCGTCCCAATTGCGATCGCAGGGCCAAGGGGTCGAAACCAGCCTTGGAGGAAGCGCCCGGCCTGGCCTTAAACAATAACCTGCCCAATAAACCAAACCCAGGTAACGCACTGGGAACGCCCTCAGGTACACCAGTGATCTCGCCTGTCTCTAACCAAACCGCCACGCTGCGCCGCACTCGTGCGGCAATGAAAGGAATATAGTCCCGAGCGCTTGGCACCCCGGCCGCTTCAGGCGCATAACGTAATAAATCCCGTTCAATGCGTGCCGCACTACGGCCTTCGTAAAACCGCATATACATGTCAATCCAGGGGCAGCCTTGAGCGCTGAATTCACTTTGCACCATTTCATCATCTGCAGCACCACAAATCTGCCGGCGCAGCTCAGCCAGAAAGTCATCTTTTCGCATTTTCCCTGATTCAGTGCTTTGCTCGCTGTTTTCAACAATGAGCCTCTGAACTGCAACGTTTTGGGGTTCGGTATCAGTTGCAGTGTCAGTTTCAACGGCGCTGAATGGCATCTGTTCAGGGGCAACCGTTTCACTTTGAGACAAGGGTGTTTGTTCCGTGGTAGCCACCGGACTTGATTGCCCCGACAGCCTTGGTTGCCGTTGTAATGTTGGCTGCACTTGCAATAGGGGAAATTGGGGAATAGCGCTAAGCGCCCTGTGAGTGGCAATGTTGCCCGATGATTGTTGTAACCGCAAAACGTTTTGCTGCATCGCCGCGGCTTGCACGGGTAATTCGGTGCGTGCAACCGTGTGGCCGGTACCCGTGTGACCGGAGTCAGCTCGTGAATTATCGGCATCAGTAAATCTGTGTTTCCGCATCGTTTTACACCCCTGTCGTTATCTCATCCCATCTCCTGAGGAAATCCGAGGATGAATAAGCAAATGAAACACTCCCCCGCTTCCTGAGAAGCAATTCAACCGGCCCCTGGCATTGAGCCGTAAATAGGCCAAGATATGGAAGCGGCGGTGATCACCACCGGCGAATTCAAAGACAAAACGGCCGGTCAACTTTCCTCTAATGTTGAACATTGAAAATGAATCCCGCTTTTTCGAGGACTTCACGTACATATGCTATTTCTGAATCATTAAGCGACCACAGCGATACATTGTCCTGAAACTCAGCCAGACTACCGCGTCCGCTGTCCTGTTGAATCCAGCTTGCCAGGGAAACACCTTCGATACTGCGCGCAAGCTGCGCCTCGGTCAGGAAGTTGTTGGGATATATATCCCGCAGTATTCCTTCGCGATAGATATGCTGCGGCATTGCCGTATCACCCCAACGCGATATGTTCACGCTCTCGTCATACTCGGGTCCGGAAAATGCATTAATGCCGTAACTCACGCCCATGCCATACATGGCCGGTCCCAAACGCGACTCGCGCAGGTAGCCAAGACCATAGTCCGGTTGTAATTGCGCAATGGCCCGGCGCGCTATTTCCAGCATGCCTTGCTCATCAACCATCGACGTATGAGCCGCGAAAACAGCACATGAGGGAGTCAAAGCCACTTCTGCCGTCATACGCCAGTCACGGACCGGGATCGTACCTTCAGCTAACATTGAGAATAATGCGATTGACTCAATATCATCAAAACCCCGTTTGCGTAATTGCGAATCGGTACGCGCAAAGGCTCCCACTTTACCTGTATACCCCTTACCTTGAATGGCCATCTTATCGGGACCTGCGCCATATCGCTGGAACCATTGCAGTAGTTCCTCATGGAAATGTGAGAGTGCATTGCTATCTGTGTGCAGTCCATACAGGGCAACCACTGTGCATTGATCTTTTTTTGTCGTCATCTGTTTTGTTGTCATCATGGGTTTACGTTACTCTGATTAGGGTTCAGGATCAATAACCGAAAATGAACCTCTGCGCGCCGCCGGAAGCGAACTCATGCCACTCTGCAAACGAGCATTGAGATCAGCCGCGGTGTCGGTTCTGGACATAACTTCAAAAGCATCCACCCGGCCATCACGCCTGACGCCAATCACATCCGGAATAGCCCGACTTGGGCTAACCCGCCCGGTTGCGGTACGCCAACTGCGTTGCATCAAAACATACTCATACGTGCCGGACTGCGCCATGCGGTTGGCCTGATTTTCAATCGCTCTGTTATGCCCTGGCGTTGTCGATGCAGAACCTGACTGCCCATAAATCGTCACTTGCCTGCCTTGGGCATCCCGGACTGTACGGGATGCCATGCCACGCCGTGGCACCACGGAAAGTCCACTTCGTGGCGGTGGCGGACTGCTACCGGAGCCACCCGAACGCGCCCCCCGCCTGCGTGCGCCCCTGGCCCCGCCTCGCCTGACCGGCGGCGGTCGCCCCGGCCGCCGAGGTGGCACCGCTGGTCTTCCCCGGCCCCCGGCAGGTGGCCTGGCTCTGACGCCAGGCCTTGCACCACGCCCACCTCCTTGCGGACCACCCATAACCTGGCAGGGTAAACTTTGACCGGATGTATGGGGATTACCCTGATCATCGGTGGGAGGATTACACTCGCACAGCCCCGTTGCCACACAATTACCACCGGTCGTCTGAGAAGGTTCAGGAATCAGGGACGGGCCCGAAGGCCGACCTGAAACGGAAGGACCACTAGGACGCGTCGTCACGCAACGCCACTCACACGAAGAGCGGCCCACTCCCAATACTGTGGCAATACAGGTCGCGCTAATTAATTCCCAATGGTGGCCGGGGGAACAATCCCGGCTACTGCAGCGTTGCAACGAAAGCCCCGAGCGCAACCGTGGGAGTGCATTATGGGCAATGCCTGCAACCAGACCACGCGCACCCTGCCACATTGACGCCAATGCACCGACTGCCGAATGATCCGCGTCACGTTCCATGGCGTTGTTCGCCGTTGTGCCTGCTTGCATGGGTGCAACTGAGTCATGGCGACCACCTTGCTGCACCACGTGCGCTAATTCATGAGCGATCAGGGCATCACCCATTAATGTGCCAGGTTGATACTCACCGGCACCAAAGGCAACATGACGTCCCACTGTAAAAGCACGGGCATTGTGACGATTGCTTAGCCGCCCCGCAGTGGCATCGGTGTGCAGGCGCACCTGGGAAAAGCCCTGGCCAAATGCCCGGCCCATGCGTGATTGCACCGAAGTGGGTAACGGCCGGCCTGTCCCCAGTTGCGCCTGTACGGCGTGCGGACTGGGATTGCCTTTTACACCACCGGCTCGCGCTTTGAACAATACCCGTTGTACCTGTTCAGCACCGGGCAGGTCATCTGGCACGCCTTCCGGAACGCCAATAATCTCACCGGATTGCACCCACCTGGCAACACTACGCTGCACCCGTGCCGCGATCAACGGCACATAGTCACCTGCGGCTTCGATGCCCGCCGCTTCCGGCATAAAGCGCAACAGGTCGCGTTCGATACGTTGCGCACTTTGGCGTTCATAAAACCGCAAATAGAGTTGAATGGTGGGGCACCCTTGTGCCGTATACTCGGTTCCCGCCAGAGCTTCATCGGCCGCAGCACATATGCCACTGCGTAACTCGGTAATGAATTCGTTTTTGCGCATCTGTCCAGGACTCAGGTCTTCGCTGGCATTGTCGACAATCAGCCCTGGCACCGTTACCGGTTGCGGTTCAGCGGTGGTATCAATCGAACTATCAGCCGGCGTCGCTATCTGGCGCTGCGGCAGTGGCGTGCGACGCGCCACCAGCGGCGTTTGTTGCACCACGTGAGTCAGCTCGTGCGCAAGCAGGTGCTGCCCATGGCCACTTTCGGGACGATACTCACCGGCACCAAACACAACGTTATGCCCTAAGGTGAATGCACGCGCGTGCGCTGCAAGCGCGGCTTGTCCAGCAGTGTTACCGGTGTGAACTCGTACATTGCTGAAGTCATGATTAAAGCGCGGTTCAAAAAAATCACGTACTAAGGGCGGTAATGGTAGTCCCGTACCTAATCCATTGATCCGGCTTTCCAGGCCCCCATCGGCAGGCGGAGGTTGCGGCGCTGTCACCTCGCGTTGCAACAGTGCTTCGTCATCATCTTCCGGCTGGTCACGCAATGCTTCTTCGCATTCCGGACAGGCGCGTTGCACGCCACATTCCGACGACACCGCGCTGATGGTGGACCCAGGTTCCACGACTGGCGCCGCCATGCCCATCACCTGATCGGCCATGCGATCAGCTTCCAGCTCGTAGCGGTCACCAATGGAACCAATGCGCAATTTCGGCTGGACCCCGTAGGCGCTTAGAAAATTGCGGGTCGCCTGATTACCCAACACACCCTGACAGTGCAGCACTGCAGATTCAACGGGCCCCCGTTGCGTTTGCTCAAGCGAATGCGCAGCAGCACTAACGGTATCGTTAGTTGCTGTGTGCGTAACCGCAGAACGTAAAGCCCGCTGAACCATAACGGCATCTCTCTACCTGTTTTCCCTGCCTGTTTTGTCGCTAACTATACTGCCTCAACCTATTGTGTGATTACATCCTCGGCCGTAACCGGTGGATGGACCACCAGATGGAATACACCATGCTCACCACGAAATAATTCAGGCAATCCCGTTTCATTTCTGAGCCGCAGTATCAGCCTGGCCAAGGTGGCCGCAGCCATATCGCTTAAGCTCGTGCCCTCGCAAGACAGGCTGTAGTGTCGGGAATTCGCATTATGACTGGCCGCAAGCCGAATGCCCTGCGACGTCCGGCCAACGGCAGGGGATGAACTATTTAATCCTGCGGTCCCTTCAACTTCACCCAGCAGCTCCGCCACCTCACTGATGTGTTGCGGATGCAATAAGCCAAACTGAGATTCACGTGCGACATGCCTAACCAACGTTACGGTGATTAGCGTAAGCACTACAAACACGAAAACAAGCACATGCCACGGTTGTAGTGGCAGAAAGCCTGCGATGCCCGCGGCTACGGCAACGCCCATAAGCACAACCGATGTCCACTGTGCCTCGGAAAAACCCAACACATAGGGGCGCGCCGCATCACCACGGGAAAATTCAAAAACAAACCGCCCGGCACCGTAACCCATGAGATAAAGAAGTAGCGGTTCACCAGGCGATCGCCCCATCACAATCAGCCCACTCGCCGCTGCCACCAGCAACAATAACCAAAGGGATTCGATAGCCTGAACGGGGATCAGTCGAACCCCCACGAACGCTGGTGCAAATCCAGCGGATGCATGAGCATGGGAATAACTTACCCCCCAGGGGTGGGGGCGCCCGTGGCAGCAACCCGCCATCAGGCAACCGATGCGTCCAATGGCAAGTATCAACCCCATGGCCAGGAGAGTGCTGTCGAGGTAAGGTAGCACCGGCTGATTAAAGTGCCATAGCACCGCACCGGCAATGAGCGTGATTAGGATCTGGTAGTGATAAAAGGTAAAACGTTCCCCGCCCGTCAGCATTTTCGTGGCAAAGGCAAAAAACACGGCACCCAGCACGCCTGCGGTGGCAATCCCGCCCATCATGGCAATGGATAATCCTTGCCGCATACTCAACCAAACGGCAAGGGCAATGCCCAGGACGATACCGAGATGCACAAAAACACCGTAGGCTGGCCAGGTCCTGCCAAACATATGCAACTCAGGCCGAACCAGGTGCTCAAGCGATTCACTGATACGCTCACGAAGTTTTGAGCCAAGCGTCGAATTCGAGTTGGCTGATCGATCACCGGTAATCGTAATTTGCCCACGGTTACGGTGCTGCTCAGCGATGGCCTGTTGCGCTGCAATAGAGATAGGTGGTGCAGGAATTGTGGCGCGCTGAAACTGCAGGGGTCGGCGATGTACAGCAGCGCCTGCCCCCGCATTGAGGCTGCTATTATTAACAGTGACACTCTCACTTGCTATCTTGCCGGGGTAATTCACCGCCTGCGGTTGCGAAGACAAACCGTTCTCCTTGCGAGCATTTTCCAGACACCCTGGCCAATCCCGGTCATTCATGCGAGGATTAACCACTTGTTTATCAAAGTCCAGCCAGATACGCTTGTCATTGCTACAATCATAACCCCGGCAAGGTATCGGCCGCTGATTATATACGCTACATTGACAATTACCGGTCTTCTTGTGAATACAGTATCCATTGCCACCTTGAGCAATCATATACGGTTGCCCCAGATTCCAGCGCACCACCCCCTCCTGCACATCTTCTTTGCTCAAAGCAAAGGGTAATTTGCAACAGGCGGCTTTACACAATGCAATGCGTGATTGGCAATCAATATCAGCGGCGCCATCAAAATCGTATTTACTGCCAGGGAATTGCTGCATGGCAACAGCCATACCGCGATCAACATAACCTCTATGCAGTTGTTCTGCGGTTTCTTCGCGTCGTGCTTCAAAGGATTTTCGATCGAGAATACCTTCTTCAAACAATAGTTCCGTTAAGGCATATACGCTTGCATTGGCCTGGTGTGCTTCCATGGTATTGGCATTAGCGCGATTGTGGATATACACTAAACCACGTAGCAAATCGCGGCGATCCACACTGCCTTGCGAGCTTGGAGCAATTTGATCCGTATCTGTCATGAGCCGCTCCTAACCTTTCTTTTTTTTGGTGATGCTTTTTTTCTGGGTTTTTTTGCTTAAGGCTTTTCTGCTTAAGGTTTTCCTGGCCGGCTCAGTGGCTGACGTTCTGTTCATTACACTGGCGCGTTCCGTCGTGGTATTTCCGCCCCCCGGCACTACAATCACCATTGCCTCTTCAAAGAGCCTGATTTCATTACCCGCCACATCGATAACCCTCAAAATTCGCGGTCCCGGGTCAGCATTGGCACCAATAGTAACCGTGGCTTCAATGCGCTGCGCTTCAATTTCAACGATGTTAGCCGGCCCATCAATCGGCGGCTCTACCAAGATGTTTCCACCGGACTGCATCGCCTGCCAGTCACCATAGATCTCCATGATATGTGTTGAACCCTGCTCCAGCTGATTCGTGGAATCACCATGATCAAACACAATACCCTCTGCTCTCTGCGATGTGCATTGCCACCAATAGTGTCCGAACGCGAGTACGTTACGGCGGCAAGCGCAATTGTCCGGGTCCCCCACTAAACCATTTTCATCCACGCTCACCTTCGCCAGTATCACCCAGGGATCAGTGGCACATTCAGGGCATGGTGGCATCTCACCGTTGAACAGGTCGTCAATATCAGGTGGACTACTATGGTTCTGCGGACAGGCATCCAGCTTGCGAATGCCGATTTCATATCCATCGCGCCAGCGGGAGTATTCACATTGGGTTTCATCACAACCGCACCCTACCGGCTGAACCCGCACGGGACGCGTCATGCATTCCTTGAATTTTACGGCAATATAATAATCGCCCGATTCACGCGCCACATTGACCTCTGCACACCAGGGGTCCAGGGCCTGCTCAGCTGGTTCACCTGAGGCACCACTCAGCCCGTGGGTCATCAAATCAATTTCGTGTGCACATTCAATAAGAATGTCATCCCCATAGGGCCCCAGAATGTAACCGGGCTTAACCAGTACGGTCCACGGTTTCATCGCGCCATTACCATTATTGGTAATACTGTTCGCACCGCTTGGACTACCAGCGCCAACATCGGGAACACGGCATACCAGCGCACCACACACCACACCCCAGCCGTGTAACAGCCGGTTATGCAAACGCTGCTTCTGGCGAAAATAATCCTGTTCCTGCGTCATTTCCGCCGGGGTGATCAACTGCCGTGGGAAGTAACGCGGGCGTTCAAGCAGGCCGATATCGCAACCCGACGTCCCGAATTTATTTGTGTTTCTCATTTCACACCTCCATTACTTGCCACTACGGAAACCGCTGGGTTCTTTGATCAATGACAACAGCAGTTGGAATAACAAATCATTGGTGTACACAATGGGCCGCACCGTTATATCAATGTCGGGTTGACAGGGGTGTGCACTTGCATCACCAATGTACAGGTTCGCCAGGGGTATACAGGGGTCGCCTGAGCAAGGCGGGCACTGGCGGCTGACCCATTTTACCAGGGTGGCATAATCCATTTCATAACGGCCTTCTCCCTGAATAACATCCGGTATGGTTAAATCCGCGCTGGCCGGCGGCAAACAACCGTTACGAAAAATCAGTTTGTAACGTTCCTGAATAACCCCGGGCTGACAGGGTTCCTGTTCCTGGCATTCACTCGCTAACACATGCACAGGTTCCGTGAGGCACTCGTGGTAACAAAGCAACACATGGCATTCATGCCCCTCACCGCCGGGGTACTTTTGTTCCGGGTCATCGGGTGGCGGTAGCGTGACTGGCACCCGAATTGGCTGAGTCTGGTGCTCCACCACGATTTCCCGACCCTGCTTGTCGATGGCGAGCCCGGGTTTTATGACGATGTACCCCGGTTCGTCCCCATGGTCGACATCCAGCCCGCACACCACGCCATAACCTGTCACCAGGCGGTTGAGCAAACTGCGCTTGGCATTAAAATAACCGGTTTCCAACTCAAAATGATAGGCATCCAGTAACTTGCCATAAAAATACCGGTTGCGCCTTGGTGCATGCAGGTCACATTTGCGTCCTGCTTCCGTTTCAATTGCGCCCATGATCTTCCTCCCAATTGGAATAAATTGGATGATGTAAACATTCATTATGTGAGCCGGCCGTAACAGCACCCGCACTGAGATGGGTGTCACGTCCAACGCGACCACGCGCCCCTACGTTACCGGGTGGATGCCCAGCCAGCACCAGGTCGGTGTTATCTGTTGCGGCGTCGCCCAGGCGCGATGCCGATGGCGGCCCACCAGCCACCACGGTATCAATACCCAAACGTGCCTGGTAACCCACACGAAAACGGGCATCGATGATGCACAAATGGTAAGCCGTGTGGGCGGGTTTTTCCTGCTCTATCACCTCATGCAGTGCAGCCAGCGCATTGGGATTTGCAAGCTGCGATCGGTAAACCTGCACACTGAACTGGTGGGCGATATCCTCAAAAAGCGGCGCACCATATTCTTCCTGACTAATGAGGTGTGATTGATCGAGAATGGCCGTGGTGCCCAGTACCGCGCCCTGCGCTTCAGCGGAGGCCAGCATGGTATTAAAACCCAGTATTGATCCTTCGCTGTTGCTATTACTGTTACCATCATTGTTTTCTACCGTAGCGGGTAACGCCCACCAATGCGCGTGCAGCAGGGGTTCATCAATATGTACATCAATTCCGGTGCGGAACTTCAGCGCACGGCGCAGGCCCCGTGCCGTTCCGCGCCAGGCATAGGACTCGAAAGCATCGGCAATGGCCTGGCGTTTTTTGTCATCCGCCCACTGCTCGTCAAGCTGCGACGCCAGCCAACCGGCTAACCAATCGAGTCGTTCCGGCGGTACAGTGGCAACGTCGAACAGGCGGCGCATATCATTGATCTGGCCTTCCACATCAACAAAGGCACTTTCGAATAATGAGAGGAAACGTTGCAGGGTTTCTGGATCATCGGCTTTGGTGCTGTAGATGGACGGCAGGTGTTTGTCGTAAGTGTCATGATCGTAGTCGGCCCGCATTTGTGCAAGCAAAGGACTATGCCGGCCATCCCCGGCAAAGCGCACGCCGATCCATAATTGCCGCGCGTCGACACCCACTAATATATCGGCGGCATTGCTTGGCATGGCCCGCCAGATTGCCGTATCAAATTGCTGGGTTAGCAAATCCGGTGCTGGCGGCGCGCCGCCATCGCCATGACTGTCATCACTGTAAAGGAAAAACTGAAAATGCCGGCATTCTCCCAAGGGTTCGCCCAGGGCCTGCAGCCGGTGCCAGGCGAGCGGCTGATCCACCGGAATATCCATTGGAAAAGGTCCACCCCACAACACGCCATGTTTTGCGTAAGCACCGGTTAATGCAAACTTCACGGGGGCGGCCTCAGCAGCGCCATGCAACCATAACCAGGGTTGCTTTAGCGCGTTGGCATTATCGCCGGTATCAGTATCAGGGGCACAGATGTTGTGATACTGCAATGCCAGGGCAGCAACTCCGCCTTCATAACCCGCCGCCTCGCCTGACAAAGCACCGTCCAACGTCAGTTTAAGCAGTCGCTGGCGCTGGTTATCGCCGATATAAATGGCATCAGTCACCACCTGCAACCCCATCGCATGGGTGTTGCCTGGTAATGTGATGGTGCGTTGCCATTGACCATCGGCAGCCAATACCTCAAGGGTGTTGCGCTCAGTATCCAATACATAAATACGTGTCACGTCGTGATGCACCGTCACGGCTATTTCGGTTGGGTGGCTCAGTTGTGGCGCGCTGCCTTGCAGGGTTTGCCAAAATCCCAGCTCCACATTGCCATCGGCATCGAATTTCTGCACGCGTTGGTTACCATAGTCCACAACGTAGACGTTTCCCGCTGTGTCTGCCGCCAATGACCAGGGTGTATCGAACAGACCGGGTGCGGTTCCCTGCTCGCCCCAAACATCCACCAGTTGCCGGGATTCGAGCTGAAATAACTGGATACGATGATTGCCTGAGTCTGCCACCAACAGCACCGGACGCAGCGGATGAACCAGCAAACCCCGTGGCCGGGAAAATCGGGTGGGTTCTGCACCCTCCCCGCCAAAACAGGGTACCGGCGCCGTGGTTGCGTCGCAGGGATCGATGCTGAATATTTTATGCGTATGGGGATCACTCCAGTAAACGGTGCCATCAACACCAATCGCCAGCCCTGACGGACCATCAGGCTGTGCCAACGCGGTTACGCCCTGCTGCAACGCAGTTGATAAAAGCGGTAAACTGCTTAACTGCAACGTGCCGTGTTGATCAAGTTCCAGCCCCGACCAGTGAAAACCCGACCATTGATTCTCACGGTTTAAATATAAAAAGTTTTGTGCCACCTGCGCATTCATGCTTGTTTCACTCGACGTTGACTTACTTAAGTCAGTTTATTCAACCCCCATCCATTCCACTGCCCAATACGGGTCGTTGGGGTTTTCCGGATCAAAATTAAAGAGCTCGCTTATTTGATCTGCATCTAAATTCGCCAATTCCTCTGTTACACCCGAAATGATCAACACCTTAAGCTGAAAACCATTGAGTTGACTATTTTCAATACTCATCAAACCCTCAACAAACCTTTCTTGACTTACGGGATAGGGAAACATCAAATTACGTGGTCCGGTTATACGTGCCGAATAACAGGGCACGGATCGAAACCCCGCTGCTGAGGTATTCACATTGGCAAGTAAAAACACCAAATCAGATGCGTCGGCAGTGCCACCAGGCGGCGTCAGTGCCTCAAGAGTCCAGTCCGGCCGGTAACGCTCGCAGTAGATGCGGGGTTGTTGTGAAGGACGGGCATTGCGCCGCTGCACAATGGACAAGCGTTGCAATTGACAATGCTGCACTTCCACCTGCGCCAGGATAATTTTATGACCATCGCCAATGTCATTTTTAAGGCGGGTATCTGCAGGGCTTAATACGCCGCTTTCAGATACCTGCAATCGCACCCAACAAAATACCGGTGCTTCACGCAAACGCACCACGCCATGAGTACGGCAAATTCCCGCTCGGGTTTCGGCTTCCTCCAGGTCCTCATCCCCTGGGTATGATATCGTTAAATAAAAGAACGCGGGACCACCGTCAGACTCGCCGGACACGGGCGGTACCTGTTCCTTCCAGTCGTCAGTGAGTATAATCTCATGACCCGCCGCATCCAGTGCGTACCCCGGACCCACGGTTACTTCACGATCGCCAGAGACACCGGTTACCGCAAAGCCATTACCAATTCCGGGCTGGTGCAGGCTTCGGTTGTGCAATTCCCGCAGTTCGCGGTGCATGCCCTCAAGGCCTTGCAGATCATCCGCCAGCAGGCGCTGGCCGTTAAAGAACTGCAGGCGTTCCACAAATTGCATCTCATCAAGATAAGCCATTTTCCACCTCAATCATTCTGTCACTCATTCTGTCAATCACTGGGGGCATTTGAATGCCCAGCCAACTTACATAAAGGTTTTGGCGGGCGAGATTAAGTAACCACCGGTTATTAAAAAGGCTTAACCGACGGCGTATTATTGGCAACGAAGCCAGATTGAACCACAGGCTAAAGGTAAACCGCTCGGGCCGCGCGTCCATAATACGGTCAACTAAAATCGGAATCACGCCCTGTTCCGCCTGACTCCATAGACCCTGCCGTGAATGCAGGCTGGCAAAATAACAGGGGATATCGGTAAAACCTGCCGCGGCGGTATCAATAATCACTTCAGTGCCGATATGCCCCGATTCATTGCCAATAATACCGATGCTTGCAATGCTCACTTGTTTCTCCGGCCAGACCCATGCCAGCCAATCGGTTTTACCCAACACCGTTTTACCATGAGCAATGAGCGGCCGTGACAAGGGACGGGCCAATGGTGCGTTAAATAATAACAGATCACCACCTTGTACCTCGGCCAGGGGCACCCCATCGGTAAAATGAAACGTGGCAGGCGGTTTCCAGACCAGATCCGCTGCTTCCACCGCCCGCGCCTGAAGACGATCCACCGCAGTGGTGTTAGCCGTGGCTCGATAACGGATGATTAACATGCGTTTTTCCGGCACATTGGGTGGCTGGATAATTTTCGCTGCGCCAAGTATCAGCTCGCGTCCGTAACAGTCATAAGCCAGACCGGGCGATACGTTTAAGCCATCTGCCGCGGTCGCTGTAACACGAAGGCCATGAATAACGCCATACGCATTGTGCAGTGCACGGTTATGCCACCAGCGCATTTCATTCGCCACGGCAAGCTGGTCATTGGCGTCGCGACTGCGCAGGCGTTGGCCTTGCCAGTAACGCTGGCGCTCGAACACGGGGCGATGGGTAGCGGTCATGATACGGCCCTCAAAACGTTAATTTTATGGGAGCCTGATGCCACCAGGCCATTGGGCGGCAGACACAGGTTGCCACAGCTGGTACCGCTGTCACTGATTAATTCCAGGGAGCTTACATAATCAGCACCCGGCGTCTCGTCAATGACCTGCATGACCTCAGTGCGATAAACATCCCGTCCAAAGGGCCAGCCATCGTGGTTTGCTCCCCCTGACAAGGGATGAAAAAAGTTATCCAGGGCGTCATGAAGGCGCTGTTTCAAACGCTGTGGATCAATCCGCGCGCACGCCTGCACATCAACGCGAACTGTAACATTGACGTAAGTTGGACCAACCACCATTATCCGGCTGCCGATTACACGGCGCTCACCTAAATAAGCGGCAACGGCCTGACGCAGTTGGCGGCTGGGTAGGGGTTTTTGTTGCGGCAAATAGGGCAGTACCGTCAAGGTGACAATACCGGTTGCTTGCAGGCAGGGAAAATCCGCATGTAAATTAGCACGCGCAGCCACTCTTGCCACCTGCACACCCGGTGTTTCTCTCGCCAATTTCTCATAGTCGGCGAGGGTCACGGCCCTGCTAACGCGGTTCACCCGTTCAAAGGCACAGGCAGT
>Ga0316204_10004502_pt1 | contig 24895 bp, 25 predicted proteins | sample 6monrhotite_MG_2_FD_205661 | JGI IMG/M metagenome (GOLD analysis project Ga0316204, IMG submission 205661) | Microbial mat bacterial communities from mineral coupon in-situ incubated in ocean water Damariscotta River, Maine, United States -... | ecosystem: Environmental > Aquatic > Marine >... | reverse complement strand
AAGCCGCCGAAATGATGCTGAGTTTCATAATCACCTCCTATGCGTTAGACAGGAAGCACTCTAAACAAGCTATTTGAAATGGAATAGCGAATTGTGACCAAACGACGAAAACAAGGGGTGAGATGCGGATATACGCCAATTGTCATAGCCTGTATTTTTTAAAACCCTTTCTACTGTTTAGTGGTATCAAAAAGCCTCGTGACTTTGACTCTTGGATACCGTATTAGAAAGTGAAAATCCATTACATTAGCCAATTTTTAGCCTGCGCAACCGCATACCTTCATAAATATAGATGCAAAAGCTTCGAAATGCTTTCCTACAAAGTTATCTGCTGAATCTTGACGTTATCAAGAACACTCTCATGGCAGATGGAAAGCCAATAACCAGATTCCGGTTTCACAAAACGACAATGCCATTTACTCCGGCTCGGCCCATCTTCCGAATATACCTGACAGGATCTTAACTTGACTCCAGTCGTTATTACTCTTCCGATAGGTATTGCAAGTCCAATTCCAAGAGCCTTTAAATAGGCTTCTTTTATTGTCCACAGAGCAATAAACCGCTCATTGATACCGACTGATTTTGAAGCAACCCAACTCGCTTCACTCTCTGAAAAATGCGCATGAGCAATCGACAGGTAATCAACAGTGGGTGATATCATTTCGATGTCGATTCCTATTTTTGAGTTAGCCAAGGCGCAAACAACAAGATCGCCGCTGTGAGATATATTGAAATGCCGTTGCAGTTCATTTGTTTTTTTGGCAAGCACGGGTTTATTATTCTCACCGAACATAATATGGGCATGTCTTGGATTGGAGTGGGACGACTGTGTTAATGCATATCGAACCAACGCTCGACCTGCGAGATAATGCATTTTTGCTCTGGCACTGACGTAGCGAGATGCCAGTGTTAGTTCGTCGATTGTAATCAGGCCTGCGGCATACCAACGTTGTGATTGAAACGGAAATATAACCTGTTGAATATCAACTAACCTCAGGCTGCGGCACTTCCAAAATCATGACGACTGTGCCATTTTTATATATTTTTTGAAGACGAAGGAGCTGGTTCGCTTGCAGGAACAGTCGTGCTTAGCAATTTCAACAGCCAGTTCGTAATATCCAGAGCCACTTTTGCTTCTACACCTTGATGGAAAAAATGACCTCCCGGATAAACTTTGCACAATGAAAAGTCTGTCCGTCCACCGCTAATTTGCAACCATCGTGGCGCTTCAGTGATGCGAACCATTCGATCAGCGCTTCCATGCATCACCAAAATTGGACAGTTCAGCGGTTGCAATGCAAGACGATCCATATCCGAGCAACATTCAAGGTCTGCTCGCACCACTGGCAAAAAAATATCCATAATAGCTTGGCTCGACAAAATCTCCGGTGGAATCCCTCCCAAACTTTCCAAGTGTTCCAGTAGTCGTTGATCCGAGTATTTGTGCAAATCCATCACCTTTTGGCTGGGTGGCGGTGCACTGGCGGCAATCACACCGAGAACTTGACCCGATAAGTTAAGTCCCAAGCGATACGCTATATTTGCTCCCATGCTGTAGCCTAAGAGCACCACAGGTTTATTGCACAAACCACGTAGTCCAGGCATCAAGTCGTCGAGTAAATGCTGAGCTGAGTTCAGAGAATGTGTTTTCCACCGAAAACCGCGACCAGGATATTCGGCTCCCCATACTTCAATCCAAGATGGCAGTTCTTTCGCCAGTGACATCAGCGCAGCGATTCTGCCACCTGCGAATCCAAACAGAACTAAGCGAATTCTGGCTTTTACCCCATCATTGCGCGCGCAACTGAGTTGGTGGTAAACAGTATTATACATAAGCAACCTGGTGCATAATCTTCATAGTTCGCTCTCAGAAAGCCCAACCAAAAGTAACACCAAATCCTGGGTGCGTACCAGTACTCGTATTTCGATTCAGAAAATTGGTTACATCAGTGCTTTCAGTTGGCGAAATGGTTTTATCCAGACTGTTTAGCATTAGATGTGCAATCGCAAGTTGCAGGTTAATATTTAATCCATTGTCCCAAATCCATTGGTATCCACCACCTACTGCAAAATCAATCAATTGAACCTTCGCGCTAGAACCCGCCACAGATGCATATTCTACGTTTTCTACTCCGACCATTACACTCATAAAGTAGCCACCGTTCAAAGCTCCTTGCAAATAATATTGCACACTAGAAGTTATTCGATCAAATTTATTGGTAACCTGATTATTTGCTAGCCCAACGCTAGGGCGACTTGCGCATGACTGAGGAAGTATATTAAAAGTGCTATTTTTAGTGATGGCGATCTCAACACCAGCTGTAGAGCAATTAGTTATCGGATCTGGCAACAAAAAAATATTGATTGAATTTTCTGACCTCGCAAAACACAACGACGTTTGCAAAAGTAAAACCGAAGTAATAAATACATATTTAAATAAGCTCATATAATCCTCTTTAATTAATTGTTAACACCCTGTTATATTCCAATATAAAAAACATGGTTAAAACATTCTTAACCTCCTCAAAAGATTTATCCGAGTGACGGTCTTCTTTTTCCAAACAATTTCCTTAATACTTTTCCGAGAATGGTTACATGCGGAGCCATCATAAGGTTTTCATGATTGCCTGGAACTGACGCAATGCGGAGCTTTCTAGGTAAAAATTCCTGCCAACCATAATCATCTCTGGGGTCTTTCTCTTGATCAGAAGACACCTCACTGGCCTTGAGCAGACAAACATCTCCTCCAAAATGAGGCTGAGTTGCATAATCACCTCCTATGTATTTAACAGGATGCAATCTAAACAGACGATTTGAAATGCAATAGCGAATTGTGACGAAACGAAGAAAACGAGGGGTGAACTGCTGATATACGTCAAAGAACTTACATATAGCTCGCTATTTGTAGAGAAATTTGCTTATTGAAAATTTTTCTACATTACGGTTCAATAATTTGCGGCTAATTTTATAATATTTGGTGGAGGTGTTGCGACACTCAGGTCAAGGTGCTTTTTGGCAAGAGCTATTCATAAAAACCATGAAGCTAGTCAAGCGTATGTCACAAGTCATTCCAGTCTACGAAAACCACCTTTTGAATTCCGGCTTGTCTGGCTTAGGTCATACTATGCCTCAAGATTAACCCAAGTGTGTATTCTCCGTTGCGTCGCATCTTGGCAGGATCGTTATATACTTTGCCCATGATGCTCATGCCCTGCATTAACATTACTAGTGCATTCGCAGTCTCGCTAGCATCTAATGCTGCCGTAAGCTCTCCCTGCTCCTTCGCCTGTTCGATTAAATCAATGTAGAAATCCGTCATGTAGCCGAACACTAGCCGCATTTGCTTACGCAAAACGGGGTGCGATATAGATAGCTCACTTGCAAGATTGCCAAATGGACAGCCAAAAATTTCTCCCTGTTCTTCACAGATCAATTCTGTGACAGCGAATACATGGTCGAAGAACGATTGAATTTTTTGCAGCGGCGAAAGTGAGGTAGCAAGCAGTTGCGTGATTTCTTGTTGCGTTTGATCCCAGTGCGCTTTCACTACTGCGACTGCAACCTCATCTTTGGAAGCGAAAAAATGGTAGAAGCTACTTTTTGAAACCATCGCTTGGCAGCAGATTTTCTGCAAGCCTACGGATTCAAAGCCATGCTGATAAAACAGCTCGGCCGCTGTATTAACTATACGCGTTCGTGTCGCCACTTGTGTGTCCATGGCATATTATTGCTTGACTGGACCAATTAGTCCAGTTTATGATGCGTCCCACATCTGGACCGATCAGTCCAGTCGGAATTTTATGCCAATAGAAGAATAACTTATCAAGGGGAAACGCAATGAATAAAAAAGATAAATGGGCTCAGGCCTATGGTGAATGGATAGTTAAATGGCGTTGGCCAGTAATTATTCTATCTATTTTAGTAGCTCTTGGCGCTGCATCAGGTGGTCGATTTTTAGCATTTAATACCGATTACCGTGTGTTTTTCAGCGCTGACAATCCACAATTGTTAGCCTTTCAACAGCTACAAGAAACCTATACAAAAATTGATAATATTGAATTTGTAGTCCAATCAATTAATGGCGATGCAGTAACGCCTGATGTAATGGAAGCAGTAGAAGAACTTACCAAAAAAGCTTGGTTGCTACCTTTTGCTTTGCGCGTGGATTCAGTTTCAAATTTTCAGCACACTACTGCCAAGGGGGATGACCTTGTCGTTGCCGACCTAGTGGAAGATGCACGGAAGTTATCCAAAAAACAACTAGAGACAGTACGTGGTATTGCCCAACATGAACCGGCATTAAAGACTATGCTGATCTCCAAAGATAGCGCTGATACCGCAATCAATGTGACGTTCCAGATGCCGGAAAAAGCAATGAATGAGGTTCCAACTGCAACTGCTGCGGCACGCAAGCTGGCTGGAGAAATTGAAGCTGCGTATCCAGTGAAGATTTACCTCACTGGCATGGTGATGATGAATAATGCGTTCATGGAATCAAGCATGAATGATATGGGTACACTCGTTCCTGCTATGTATCTGATTATTATTATCATGATGCTAATATTGGTGCGCTCAGTTAGTGCAACGGTGGCAACAGTATTTGTACTTGCATTCTCGGTACTAACCGGTATGGGACTGGCAGGTTGGCTTGGCATCAAGCTCACGCCACCATCTTCCGCTGCAACCACGATTATTATGACATTGGCGGTCGCCGATGCCATTCACCTTATCATCAGCATGCTCGCATCGATGCGCAAGGGTATGGAGAAACGCTTAGCCGTAATTGAAAGCCTAAGGGTGAACTTTATGCCAGTGTTTCTGACCAGCATCACGACCGCGATTGGTTTTTTATCCATGAACGCCAGTGATTCTCCCCCATTTCACGACCTAGGCAATATTACCGCAATGGGCGTGATGGCAGCATTTGTGTTTGCCGTGACATTTTTACCAGCCATGCTAGCAGTATTGCCAATAAAGGCAAAAGTCAGCCAAACCCATTTTAGCAAGCTGATGGATGCTTTTTCTGATCTGGTGATCCGTCGTCAGGGCTTTATTATGCTGGCATCAGTTGGCGTAGCCGTTGTGGTACTGGCATTGATTCCGCTTAACGATTTAAACGAAGACTTTGTGAAATATTTTGATACCAGCACAAGTTTTCGGAAAGATGCTGATTTTACGGCGGAGCATCTAACGGGCCTCTACCAACTACAATACTCGCTACCATCAGGTGAGAGTAATGGCGTGAGTGATCCTAAGTTTTTGGCACATGCAAAAGCCTTTGTAGACTGGTTACGTACACAGCCGGAGGTGCAGCATGTAAATTCAATCACCGATACATTCCAACGGCTCAATATGAGTCTGCATGGAGACGACCCAGCATGGTATAAATTACCTGAAAAACGTGATCTGGCAGCACAATATCTACTGTTATATGAGCTTTCGTTGCCGTATGGCTTAGATATGAATAATCAGCTCAATGTAGATAAATCCTCGACGCAAATTATTGCAACGCTGAAAAATATGACCTCTCGTGAACTGCGAGAAGTGAGTCAGCGTGGCGAAAAGTGGCTGGACAAAAACGCACCTGAAATGCGCGCGACGGGTATTGGGCCAGGAATTATGTTTGCCTATATTAGTGAACGTAATATAAAAAGTATGCTTGGCGGTACGCTGGTAGCATTGCTATTGATTTCTGTGCTGATTACCATTGCCTTGCGCAGTGTAAAAATCGGCTTTATCAGCTTACTACCTAATCTTTTACCCGCAGGTCTGGCCTTTGGTGTGTGGGGACTGATGGTTGGTGAGGTAAACATGGCAGCTGCGATGGTAACCGGCATGTCATTAGGTATCGTAGTAGATGATTCTATTCACTTTTTAAGCAAATACCTGCGCGCTCGGCGTGAGGAGGGCATGGATACAGAATCAGCCATTCGTTATGCATTCTCTAGTGTGGGAATTGCCATCATAGTAACCTCAGTTGTGCTGGTCGCTGGCTTTATGGTGTTAGCGCAATCTACCTTTGCATTGAATTCGGAGATGGCACTACTTACTTCCATCGCGATTTCGATGGCATTACTGGCAGATTTTTTACTGCTGCCTGTAATGTTGCTGCGCATGGATCGACACAAAGGAGAAACCAAGAGGCAGGAAAATATTGATGGGACGCTTGCCGAGGTTACAACATGAATCAAGTTCAAATAATGCAACAGGAGAAAAATATGAGAGCAATCAGTTTTAATAAGCAGCATGCTTGGGTAGCGACATTACTAGGGCTTGTTATGATGGTTTCCGCACCAGCTTGGGCGAATGCGGCGAGCGCTGAACAGCGTGGTTTAGAGATAGCCACAGAAGCAGATCAGCGTGATATAGGATTTGTCGATTATCGGGTTAAGTTGGAGATGACGCTACGCAACAAACACAAGCAGCATACCAGCCGTAGTATGCGCAACACCACCCGGGAGCAGGCCAATGATGGAGATAAAACGCTTATCGTTTTTGATAACCCTCGTGATGTAAAAGGTACCGCATTTCTGTCACATACGCATAAATTAAGCGCTGATGACCAGTGGCTGTATTTACCTGCACTAAAACGAGTTAAACGTATCTCTTCGAGTAATAAATCGGGACCGTTTATGGGCAGTGAATTTGCCTATGAAGATATAGCCTCACAAGAGCTGGAAAAATACACCTATCGCTATACTGGTGATGCAAAAGATGACAAGCGTGATTATTTCATAGTTGAACGTACTCCTACAGACCCGAAGTCAGGTTATGCCCGTCAGATAGTTTGGTTTGATAAATCAGAATACCGAGTCTGGAAAATTGATTTCTATGATCGCAAAAATGAACTACTTAAGACACTAACTTATCAGGGATATAAACAGTATTTGAAAAAATACTGGCGTGCCAAGCAAATGGATATGATTAATCATCAGACAGGCAAGAGTACTACCCTGACATTTACCGGCTACAAGTTCGCCATTGGCACTAGCGATATGGACTTTACTCCTAACCGTCTTAAAAACGCCAGATGAATATACGCAAGACTTGTGCTGCACTCTCCTTGTGTCTAACGGGTCTTGTTTATGGCAACGCGAGGGCTGAGGAAGGCAAATGGGAATTGGCTGGACAGGCTTCTGTTGAAGCTCGATACTTCCCTGATGCCCCTGCTTTCCCGTGGCAGAAAACAATGACTGTCTCACCTTCTGCCACATTGGAGCCTGAATTGGTTTATGAATGGGAAGGTGGCAATGACCGCTTCAACTTTTCCCCTTTTGCCCGGCTAGACGCGAATGATAAACAGCGAACACATTCAGATCTGCGAGAGCTAAACTGGTTACATCTTGGCTCTGGTTGGGATTTTACCGCTGGTTTAGGTAAAGTATTCTGGGGGGTAACTGAATCGGTACACTTGGTAGATATTATCAACCAGACCGATGCGGTTGAAGATATAAGCGGTGAAGATAAACTTGGTCAGCCCATGCTTAATTTAAACCTTGAGCAAACATGGGGTACGGTCAATTTATTTCTACTGCCCGGCTTTCGCCCGCGCACCTTCACCGCTGACAATGCCCGCTTACACGGCTCGCTGCCAATCGATACGGGCAACCCAGGCTATCAATCGAGTCAAGGTAATCGTCACATTGATTGGGCAACACGCTGGTCAAAATCATTTGATAACCTAGATGTTGCGATTTCTCACTTCCAAGGTACCAGCCGTGAAGCTCTGTTTGTATTAAGCAAGCGGGGTGGTCAAGCAGTACTAACACCCTTTTATAAACAGATCGGTCAGACCGGGCTGGAACTACAACTAACCACCGACAACACCCTGTGGAAAGCCGAAGCGATGACGCGAACAGGGCAAGGTAAACGCTTTTTTTCCAGCGTCGCGGGCTTTGAACATACATTGTATGGGGTGGGAGACAGTGTTGCGGATGTCGGCCTGTTAGCCGAATATCTCTATGATGATCGCGATCCGCGCTTTGCTCCGCCAACACTTGCAGATCATGATGTTTTTGCCGGTTTTCGCATCGCCATGAATGATACCCAAGACACCACCATGCTGCTTGGCGGCACTTGGGATCACAAAACAAATGCCAAACTGATTAATCTTGAAGCTGATCGCCGGCTTACAGATTATTTGAAACTGGAGATGAAAGGGCATTTTTTTGTGGGCATTCCAAATACAGACCCAATTGCAGCGTTCAGAAATGATAGTTTTCTCGAACTAAAATTAAACAGATTTTTTTAGTGCGCGTACAAAATTTATTGGCTCAATGTGATCTGTAGTGGGTAGTTCTATTCTCGGACATATGCTTAAAAGCAAAAACGTCCTCTCCGCCGGACGGGCTTGTGTCGTTTCAGTTACTGTAAAGGATTCGCTTCGCAGGGCTTTGCCCTCCCTTAACAACAACTGAAACGACTTTCCTGAATTGTACTGGAGGGCAGAGCCACCCACTCTATATCACATAGACCCGATTTATTTTATGCCCCATACGTATATACTTTGCTATAACAGCTTCCTCATGATCTATCGCTCTAGATACCTACTGGACTGCATAAAAGCACTTCTTTAGGGCTAAGTGACATTTCGTGAAGGTTTTTAGCAATTTTACGTGTTAAATGTACAGTCACTAACACTGGCTTTCGATCTTGCGAAAACCTTCTGCGTCGGCGCGCTAATTCCTTCAGCCTACTGTTTACCCCACCCTCAACGTATTTAGTTGTTCGTGGCACATACGGGTATTCAATGAAGGTACAAAGATGCATGCGGTGCGTGTACCACCATGCCCGTCTTCTTCCAGCCTGAGACTCTCCATAGCGGCGCTATTTGAGAAAGGCTGTATGTCGTCCCTCCTCGAAATGTCACTTAGCTCTAATTCACTTAAATATTACTTAGTCCACTAAGTAACACAAACAAATCTCATACTGACTTTTCGGGAGACTCACTATTACCTAGAACTTTGCCGCTATATGCGTCAATTGTGACCAGCTTCGATTTAGAACCTCGCTGCACTTCGACCTGATAAACGTTGTCACCTTGCTTATCTAATGCTGGTGCCAAATTATTTGGCGTTGTGTTATTTGCACTAGCACCTGAGTCTCGCACCACGATTATCGTTCTACAAAAACCATCTTCTTCGCATTCCCTTTGATCGCGCGCAAAACTTACTGTCGCGGTAAGCGCAATCACGCCAGCAGCTGCGGGAAGTATCTTAAAAAACTTCATCACATTCGTTCCTTTGGAAATCTATTAAGAGTCGTACACTGACCAAGATGGCCAATATGCATTTGCGTCAATACGATTCAGATAGCTGTGATTAGTTCCATGAAAGAATTAATAGCGTGACATGATCTTGGCAAAACTCAAAAACTAAATTCCAAACCCGTGCTGTAAAACATGTCTTGTTGCTGCACTGTCTGTGCTGGTTTTGAGTCATAAGCGACATCCAAACTTAATTTCAGATCCAGTCGCTTAGAGAGCTTCACCAATAATGCGGCTTGTTCCAGCAAGCGATAGTCAGCGGTGTCCGCAGTAGCAGGTTGATAGTAAGTGGTGGCGTGTATACGTACCTGTTCATTGAATCGATGCTTCAGGACAAAGTAGGTGTTAGCTCTCCATAGGCTGACATCCGTCGCATCGGTAGTGCCAAGTTTTCTGCTGCGCGTCTCTTGCTCATGGAATACTCCGAAACCTAAGTAGGCTGCTGATTTTTTTTCTTTCTCAAACCATACCCAGCGCGCACCACCACCCAGTAAAGTTCGCTGCGCAAGTCTGGCAAAGGGATTGCGACTAATCTGCGCAAAACCTTCTCCAGCCCAAGTCGAGTTAAGCGCCGTGCGATGCCGCAAATGTGCAAACGCGCTATCGGTATCGACCTGTCCGCGACTCTTGCCATAGCTATATTGCATCTGCATAATGTCTGTTTGTTCGCCGTGCTGCCACACGTTCAGCAGCTCAGCCTTATAAACGCTCTTTTCAGTATTTCCGCTCGCTCCATTGGCAAGCAAATCCAGTGAGGTATGAACACCTTCAGTTATTTTACCAATAATTGCCTGCTCAACATTCACGATTGCAACAGCGGCGCAGGAATACAAAACCAAACCAGCGCCAATAAATAACGGCGCGACGAACTCATTTAAGTGTTTCATTATCATTTTTTACTCATTCTCGAGTACTAAAAGTGTGTTATCAGAATTTGTGACATTTTACGCAATCCCTTCGCAAAGACGAAATCAAGTGAACCCATCTAGCGAAGCAATATCACTAATTTAGTGAGTGAATCTCTCTCTCCGTGGCGAAATATTTTTCTTCTAAGCTATTGCCTAGGAACAATAACAAAACAACTTAACCCTTTCTTAACAAAACGCTTTTGAACTTTTTATACACCCTGCACTCACATCTTCCTGATCGTCTCAGGCAGGCTCTGACGATAAGCAACAATAAGACTAATTAACCTTCAGTGGAGTTACAGAAATGGAATTTTTGCATTGTTCACGAACATTTAAACGTAAGGCAATTGCTTCAGCTCTCATCATTACCGGCACGCTAGCGAGCCTCTTTGTTTATCAAGACATCCCATCTATCGGATCAGCGCATGCCGCCAGCATTTCTTCTGCTCAGTTGCAGCAGACAGCTAAACCAACCACGATTACGCTCCCTAACTTTGCCACAATTGTTGAGCAGCAAGGCCCTGCGGTAGTCAATATCAGCGTAACTGGCTCAGTAAAAACCGCCGGTACAAATACGCCCAATTTCCCGCAAATGGATCCTAATGATCCGTTTTTCGAATTCTTCCGCCATTTTCAGGTTCCTGCCCCCCGAGGGAACAGGCCTACCCACGCCCTTGGCTCCGGCTTTATCGTCAGCTCTGACGGGGTCATCCTTACCAATGCACACGTAGTCGCTAATGCCAACGAGGTCACAGTAAAGCTCACGGACAAGCGCGAATTCAAAGCGAAGGTAGTGGGGATGGATAAGGTATCCGATGTCGCCGTACTAAAAATTGAAGCGACGAACTTGCCTACCGTAAACATTGGCGATCCTTCACATGCTCGCGTCGGCGAATGGGTGATTGCCATCGGCTCACCCTTCGGATTTGAAAACAGCGTCTCCGCAGGCATCATCTCCGCCAAATCACGCTCTTTGCCGAATGAAGGTTATGTGCCTTTCTTGCAAACCGATGTCGCCATCAATCCCGGCAACTCCGGTGGCCCTCTATTCAACACAAATGGTCAAGTAATCGGCATCAACTCACAGATATTTACCCGCAGTGGCGGCTATCAAGGTTTGTCATTCTCCATCCCTATCAACGTAGCGATGAAAGTCGAACAACAAATTCTCGATCATGGCAAAGTTAGCCACGGACAATTGGGAATCATGATTCAAGCAGTAACGCAGCAACTTGCAGCCACCTTTGAACTAGACAAACCTACAGGTGCGCTCGTCAGCTCAGTAGGTAAAAACACACCCGCAGAAAAAGCCGGAATACAAACTGGAGATGTGATCCTAAAATTTAACGGACACCTCATCACACGCTCCGCCGACCTGCCTCCCCTAGTCGCTGAAATGGCACCGGGCACCCCATCCAAACTACAAGTATGGCGCAAAGGAAAAGTTCGTACCCTGTCCGTACGCGTTGGCAATATGGAAACAGCAAGCCAACAAATAGACAACGAAAAGCAGGCAGTTACCGTATTAGGCTTGTCTCTACGCCAACTGACCCCCGCTGAGCGCAAACAAGTACAAGTCAACGCGGGACTTCTGGTGAGAAATGTAGCCGACGGCCCTGCTGCTAAGGCTGGGATACATAGAGGCGATGTCATACTGTCGGTCAACTCAGAACCAGCTACGAGTGTTAAGCAACTTCATTCACTACTGTCAAAACACAAGCAACGCATCGCACTACTCATATTGCGAGGACAGCAAAAAATGTTTATCCCCGTGGATATGAAATAGCACGAACCTTAAACCTAAAAACCTCACCACAGAGACACAGAGAAAAGCAAAGCATCAACAACTTACGGCCGTGGCGACAACCACCCATCGGGTTAGCCAGGAAAGCGAGAGATACTGCTGTGTTCTCGGTGTCTGTGGTGCAACTGAGGTTTTAAGGTTATACAAAAACCCCTTCGAAAGTATGCGAAGGGGTTTTTGTTTTCCCGCCTCCACTTCAAGAGAAAGCGCTACTTCCCCCTAAGCCAATTCACGAAGAATCATCCTTTCACTAAGCTCTATCATCAATCTGCAATCGAGTTGCACGACTCACTGCGCTGTTACAGTTACCCCTCATCGTATACACTTCGAACATGAAAATTTACTTCTTTCTGTTCGTCATGTTACTGACCAGCACTCCAGCAATGGCTGGAGAGGCTAATGACAAGGAGCGCACCTCGCGTATTCTGAATACAGTTGATGATCTGTGGCGTGGCTCATCTTCTTATGCGTTGGTAAGCATGCGGGTAACAACCGAGCATTACTCGCGCTCGATGCGTATGGAGGGATGGTCTAAAGGCAAGGAGAAGACGCTATTTCGTGTGCTGGAGCCGCTACGTGAAAAGGGTACGATGACGCTGAAATCAGGCAAGCATATTTACACCTATCTGCCCAAGACGGATCGAACGATTCGGCTGACCAGCGGCATGATGATGGGTTCATGGATGGGTAGCCATCTCACCAATGACGATTTGGTGAAAGAAGCACGACTGGGAGATGATTACGACGCTAGCATCAGCTTTGAGGGGAAACGCGATGGTCGCAACATTATCGAGTTCACGCTTAGCCCGAAGCCGGATGCTCCTGTGGTGTGGGGTAAACTTGTAATGACAGTTCTGGCTGATGGTTTTACTCCATTACTGGAGCGCTATTTCGATGAAGATATGCAACTGGCGCGCACTTTTACTTTTAGCAAAATAAAGCAACTGGCGGGACGCAAACGTCCGTCCGTGTTGCGTGTCGAACCTGCCGATAAGCCTGATGAATTCACCGAATTTATCTATGAAAAGCTTGAACTGAATATCCCGCTCAAGGATGCCATGTTCTCTAAATCTAGCCTCAAACGTCGCTAATGAGAATCATCACGCTGGCATCTAGGAATGTGCGCAGGAACTGGCATCGTTCACTGGCTACGATGCTGGCAATGGCTTTTGCCTGTTTTATCATGATCTTTTTTTCCGCGTTGATGGAGGGATTGATGCAGGGCAGCGAGCGCAGTGTGGTCGCCATGAATATGGGCGACATTCAAATTCATGTGCCCGGCTACCGGGATGACCCCGATCTGTACAGCCGCATCGAAAAACCCGAGCTGCTGCTTGCAAAAATTGAACAGCAAGGTTTCAGGGCGACTAGTCGTATTTATTCCTATGGCTTGCTGGCTGCTCATATGGCCTCCAGCGGGGTGCAATTACGCGGCATTGATCTTAAACAAGAGATACGCGTAACCGAGCTTTATAAACATGTCAGCAACGGGCAGTGGCTAAATGCCAATGACGGCAAAGGTGTGGTGTTGGGTAAAAAGCTGGCGGCTACACTGGGCGTAAAGATTGGCGATGAGTTGGTGTTTGTCGGGCAAAGTGCAGATGGCTACATGGCGAATGAGTTATTCAAGGTACGCGGCATTCTCAAATCGGTATCAGACGGCATCGACAGAATGGGGATGTTCATGCCGATGCAGACTCTCAGAGATTTGATGGCAATCCCAGACGGGGTACACGAGATTGTTATGGTTCGTACTGATCGGACTACAGACCTTACCGTTGAAAGCGCCAAGATCAAAGTATTGGCTCAGGGGCTGGAGGTGAAAAACTGGAAGCAGTTAATGCCAGTGGTTGCCCGCATGATTGATACCGCCGACGTACAAACCATGATTATGCTGGTGATTTTTTATACTGCTGTGGCTACGGTGGTGCTTAACGCGATGCTGATGAATGTCTTCGAACGCATTCATGAATTTGGCATTATGAAAGCGCTGGGTGTCACCCCTTGGCAATTGGTGGGGCTGGTGTTTGCAGAGACCTTTGTTATGACCTTGCTGGCGGCAGCTATTGGCCTGATTAGCGGCTGGTGGGTTTCCGACTACTATCAACTTCACGGCATTGATATGTCAGCTCTTGCTGGTTCTATCTCTTATGGCGGGATTGCTTTTGATCCTGTCTGGTATAGCCAGGTCACTGCTTCGGCATTGATCCAACCTGTCGTTTTTCTACTGATTGTAGCGGCGCTTGCCGTGATTTATCCGGCTGCCAAGGCAGCGCGGCTAAGTCCGGTCGAGGCGATTTACTTCCGATGAATTGACCATGAGCCCGAATAGTCATGAACCTCAATAGCCTAGCTTGGCGAAATATCTGGCGCAGGAAGCGGCGGACGATGATTACGGCGTTCTCTATCGGCTTTGGCATCATGCTCTCGGTAACTTTTACGGGGTCGGGCGATTACACTTATACGAATATGATCGACATGGGGGCGAGCATGGGCATGGGCCATGTCACGGTGGAACCGCTTGGCTATCATCTCAAACCGACGCTTGATAAGCGCCTGACAGGTACTGCAAAATTACAGCAACAGATTTTAGCATTGCCGGGCGTTTCAGCTACTTCGGTACGTATCACCGGGCAGGCGATGTATGCCAGTGCGCGTAAAAGTGTCGGCGGTGCATTTATTGCCATCGACCCCGCTTTTGAAACACCGGGCAACAACCTGCTGCTGCGTTCGTTGGTTGAGGGCTCGCTTTTCTCCGATAAGTCGGGTCGAGGAATGGTCATCGGTAGCAAGCTCGCCAAAAAACTGCATGTGAAAATAGGCAAGAAAATCGTTTACACCACAACGGATGCCCAAGGCGAGATAGTCAGCGACATTGCGCGCGTCACTGGTATTTTTACCACCGGTATTGATATGGTGGATGGGATGCTGGCACTGCTGCCGATTGGCAGTGTTCAGCAAACGCTGAGTTACGCACCCGACCAAGCCACCTTGATAGCGGTACTTATCAAAGACCAGCGCCATGCGGAATTAATACGAGATGAAATAGCCGCCTTGCCTGAAGCAAAAGATGTTGCCGTATTGACCTGGAAAAAATCGCAGCCCGATCTGGCAGGGGTAATCGCTTTTGATAAAGCGGGCAACTATATCAGCCAGTTTCTAGTCGGTTTGCTAATTGCGGTTGGTATATTGAATACCATGTTGATGAGTGTGCTGGAACGCAAGCGCGAATTCGGTGTGATGATGGCGGTAGGCATGTCACCCGGAACATTGTTTCGTCTGGTGATGATTGAGTCGTTCTGGCTGGCCGTTGTTGGCCTTCTGCTTGGCATCATTATCACTGCGCCTTGGTACTATTTTTTGTATCACACCGGCATTGATTTGTCCGGCACTGTGGGCAGTGATTTTAGTTACGGAGGTGTTCTGGTCGATCCAGTGTTTAAGGTGCGACTATTCAAGGAAAGCATTGAAGCGATTCTTGGCGGTGTGTTTATGCTGGCGTTGCTGGCGGGGCTATATCCGGCATGGCGAGCTGGACGGATACCGCCAGTTGAAAGCCTGAAAACGATATGAGGCGTGAGATGAACGAAAGCAGTGATCTGAAGCAAATTGTCCGTATGCAGAATGTCGTCAAAACTTATCGGCAGGGCAAGGTGGAGGTGCAAGCGGTTAATGATGTCTCTTTGGAAATTGAGAGTGGCGATTTTGCCGTGCTGTGTGGGCCTTCCGGTTCCGGCAAGACCAGTATATTGAACATGATTGGCGGGCTTGATGTGCCCACCTCCGGCAAGCTATGGGTGGACGACATTGACCTGTCTTCTCTGAATAACACCGAACTGTCTGAAGTTCGCAAGAACCGGATTGGTTTCGTTTTTCAAGCCTATAACCTGATCCCCGTGATGACAGCTTTTGAAAACGCAGAGTTCGTGTTGAGTCTACAAGGCGCAAGCAAAGCGGAGTGCCGTGAGCGAGTAATGAAGATACTCAAAGCGGTGGGACTTGAAGGACTAGAACATCGCCGCCCTGACGAAATGTCCGGGGGACAGCAACAGCGTGTCGCCATCGCAAGAGCGATTGTCACCAACCCGGCAATTGTGCTGGCCGATGAACCAACCGCCAACGTCGATTCGCATACCGCTGAAGCGCTACTTGACTTGATGCAACAGCTAAACCAAGAGCAAGGCATCACCTTCCTTTTCTCCAGTCACGACCAGCATGTAATTGATCGTGGCAGGCGCATTATTCAAGTACAAGATGGCAAAGTCGGAGCAGATGAAAAGCATAACTAACGGGCATGACAAGCATGCCACCTCTGATGGCGAAGCTCATCATACCCGTTTCCCCCTATCCAACTTTCCCCCGCAAGCGGGAGAAAGGGCAAACGAATCGCTTCGCGAGCTTCTTGTTAAGTGTCTCTGGCTAGCGCCACTATTTTTGCTTGTTTTCACACAACCCGCCTATGCATTTTATACATGGCAAGATGACCAGAGCACTGTGGAATTGCGCGGCCTTTTTCGGGAAACAGGGGTGGTGTTAAGCAATCCTGACAACACTCAGTTTTATGATCGTAAAAACATATCTGCCATGGCGCAGTCCGCCAGATTGATGCTAGATGCCTCACAGGATAGGCTTTCCTTTGAGCTTCACGCCGAACAAAGCTATGTGCCGCTTGAGTTACAGACTGGTGGTGCGCGCTTTGCCTCTTTGCTCGGTGTGGAACGCAGTGATCTATTGGACTGGAGTTTTGACAACAAACAGGCACATCTAATACTCGACAGATTGAATGTGCAACTATCAACAGAACATATGAACATCAAAGTCGGGCGTCAACCAATAAACCTTGCCGCAACGTTTTACTTCACACCCAACGATTTCTTTGCCCCGTTTGCCGCTCAGACTTTCTTTCGCACTTACAAATCGGGGGTTGATGCAGCGCGCGCCGACATCCAACTGAACGAACTATCCCAATTGTCGCTACTTGCGGTATTGGGCTATAACAACGCGGCAAGCGATAACGGCTGGAGCAACACGCCTGATAGCGCCAGAAACTCCTATCTCGCCCGCGCCTCGACCACTTTAGGTGATTTTGAACTTGCTCTGCTCGGCGGAATACTGAAAAAAGATGTTGTACTAGGTGGCGATTTTCAAGGGGAGTTGTTCCACTGGCTGGGAGTAAATGGCGAAGGCCATGTATTGCAGCCTGATTCAGTGCTACTGAGCCGCACAACAGAGTTTGCGCTTGGACTGGAGCATCGTTTTGCAAACACCCTTAACGTCAGACTTGAACAGTTCTATCACGGCAGTGGTGCAGCATCCATAGCCACCTATAATCTTGCCGCACCGAAGAGCAAAGGCTATCTATCCAAAAATTACAGCGCACTTGGAGCTAGCTACGAGTTCACACCATTATTAAACGGTGAGGCGACCACGATCTACAACTGGCTAGATCATTCGGCACTGATTGCGCTCAATACCCGCTATTCTTTTTCAAACGAATCTGAGCTTACCTTCAGCGGCACTCATCCAATCGGCAGCGGGCCTCAGGGAAGCTTAGTTCAAAGCGAATTTGGCCTATATGCGGATTCGATCAATTTTGAATATCGAATGAATTTCTGATTGATTAACGTGATTCACACTCTGCCTACTTTGCAAAGCCGAGAATGATTGAAGCTCTACAAACTAATATTCCGAACTCATTTCAAGCGCAATAAATTCTGCAAAGGGTTTGATGTCTCCATCCACGCTTACGGCTTCCAGTGCCTGCATATATTGATCACGATTTTTCATCTGCACAATCGTCCAAGGATAATCGCCCGAGGCCAACAACGCATTCATTAAAAAACGTCCAATACGACTAATTAACACTAAGAAATATCTACCCCAGCATTCACCTCTTTCATCCCCGCACCTTAAATAGCGCGGGCTACGAAATAAGTTTAGCGGTATGATTAACCATGCCTCCAATTAAATAAAGGACTGCACCTGTGCGCTACTTCATCGGCCTGATTGTTTTGTTACTTGCAGCATGTGACAACAGTTCACCACACCTCGCGCTGGGCACCTTGGAGCGCGACCGCATTGCTCATACTGCAACCGTCAATGAAGTTGTAGTGGCACTCCCCGTTGCGCAAGGCAGCATCGTAAAAAAAGGGACTGTTTTAGTAAAGTTGGATGACACACTACAAAATGCACAGCTTCGCAAAGCAGAGGCAGGCGTTTCTCAAGCGAAAGCCAACCTTGAAAAACTACGCAACGGTGCCCGAGTAGAAGAAGTCGCCGCCGCTAGCGCTAAAGTTGCGGGGGCGAATGCAGCCTTAGTTGAAAGTGAGGCCAACTATGGCCGTACCCTAGAACTAAAAAATCAAAAAATAATTAGCAAAGCCATTCTGGATAAAGCGCTGTCTACACGTGATTCCAGCCTTGCGGGCCTGCACAATGCGCAAGAGGAATTGCGCAAATTAACGAATGGCACACGTATAGAAGATTTGCGCGCAGCCGAAGCAAACTTGGCGGCAGCGAATGCTGTGCAAGCAAGTGAAACGAAGCGCTTGGCGGATTTGACGATTGTGGCAACTCGCGATGGACTTCTCGACAATCTCCCCTGGAATCTGGGAGAGCGCGTAACCGTCGGTAGCCCAGTGGCAATTGTGTTGGCAGGCAAAGCACCGTTTGCCCGCATTTATGTACCCGAGCCATATCGCATTAAAATAAAAGCGGGCGACAAACTCGCTGTGCATGTTGATGGCCTTGAAAAGCCAGTCATGGGTGAGGTGAGTTGGATTTCAACTGAGCCAGCTTTTACGCCCTATTACGCATTAAATCAGGAAGAGCGTTCACGCCTGATGTATTTAGCAAAAGTACAATTACCTGACAGTGAGGCCAACTTACCCAATGGGGTGCCCGCACAAGTTGAGTTGCCGTGACCCAAGTCGTCCTCAAAGCAAGCAATTTATGCCGTAATTTCGGCGACCTTAAAGCAATACAGGGGCTAAATCTGGAAGTAGAAAAAGGCCGAATTTATGGTTTTTTAGGCCCGAATGGTTCTGGTAAAACCACCGCCATCCGAATGCTGACCGGCTTATTAAAACCCAGCTCAGGAAAGATTGAAGTGCTGGGGTTTAAATTACCCCAAGATGCGGAAAAGCTGCGCCTGCATATTGGTTACATGACGCAAAAATTCTCCCTCTATGATGACTTAACCGTAAAAGAAAATTTACAATTTATCGCAAAAATATACGGTCTATCTGGGGCACAGCAAAAGTCCCGCATCAATGAATTACTCTGCATCTACGGCCTAGATCAAAGACAAAACCAACTGGCAGGCAGTATGAGTGGAGGGCAAAGGCAGCGCCTCGCTCTTTCAGCCGCAACATTACACAGACCTGAATTATTATTTCTGGACGAGCCAACCTCCGCCGTTGATCCTGAAAACCGTCGGGAATTTTGGGAGCAATTATTCGACCTTAGCGATCAAGGAACCAGCATTTTGGTATCCACGCATTACATGGATGAAGCTGAACGCTGTCATAAACTAGCAATATTAGAATCTGGAATAAAGCGCGCAGACGGCTCACCCGATGAATTAATGCAGCAAATGGGCGCGCATGTAGTGGAAATAGCCTCATCCAATCTACGCCAACTTAAACAACAATTATTAACCCTGCCCGAGGTGCTTGCTGCCGCCCAATTGGGTGCACGTCTGCGCGTATTAGTTAAAAACAGTGTCACCGATCCATTGGCTTTTTTGAGTGCACAAAATAGCGTTGCACCTGAGGACGGTTTAACGTTGGTTCGCCCAAGCTTGGAAGATGTGTTTGTTACCTGCACAGGCGAGGGGCGGCAATGAATTCACTATTAAGAATTTACGCCGTATTTAGCAAAGAGCTCACCCAGCTCCGACGCGACAAAATGACATTTGGCATGGTGGTGATGATTCCGCTAATCCAACTCATGTTGTTCGGTTTCGCCATTAACACCAATATTCGCCACATCCCAGTCGGCGTAGTGGATCACAGCAATACTGGCTTAAGTAGAGTTCTAATACAAACCATAGGCGCAACTCAGACCGTCGTCTTCACCCAACACTATATTGACGTAAAGCAAGCTGAAGCCGCGATTGCACGCGCAGAAGTAAGAGCCGTTTTAGTCATACCGCAAGATGTCAGCCAGCGATTAGTGCGACATCAAAGCGTAGGCTTTGGATCGCCTCCTTCGAGTGATGAAGAAACCAGTCGTCCCGTTGCCCAATGGCTGGTCGATGGTTCAGATACCGTGATCGCTGCAACTATAAAAAGCCTGAGAAACATGCCGCTGGCAGAATTGCTGAGTAAACCCGTCAACCGTAATACGCCTACCTTTGAAGTCGCGCTGTTATACAACCCCGAACAACGCAGTGCCGTCAACATTGTTCCAGGACTAGTCGCAGTCATTCTGACCATGACCATGGTTATGTTTACCTCCGCCGCCATCGTGCGCGAACGTGAGCGGGGAAATCTGGAAATGCTTATTACCACCCCAGTACATTCTATTGAACTAATGCTGGGGAAAATTATTCCCTACATGTTTATTGGCGCGCTACAGGTCAGCATAGTTTTAGGCCTAGGACATCTGGTCTTTAATGTCCCGATTAATGGCAGCATATGGCAACTAGCGGCCGCCACTTTATTATTTATCACCGCCAGCCTCACACTCGGCTTGGTCATCTCCACCATTGCCAAAAACCAACTGCAATCCATGCAGATGACCATATTTATATTGCTACCCTCAATATTATTATCCGGCTTTATGTTCCCCTACGAAGCCATGCCGCTGGCAGCACAATATATAGCCGAAGCCCTGCCAGCCACTCACTTTATGCGCTTAATCCGTGGTGTCGTGCTGCGTGATGTGGAAATTATCAACATGAGCTTTGACGTTTACTGGCTGGCCGCCTTCACCATGGCTGGCTTGGCGGTGGCATCTTTACGGTTTAAGAAAAACCTAGATTAGTCTAATTACAACGAATCGCACTTCCCACCTTTTGTAGCCATAAGCTATTTGCAGTCAAATTCCCTTTGGTGCTTAATTGCCAGTATCGTCACGACATCCAAACTAGTTTCATAACAATACAGAACAAGATAACCACTAGTTCCGAAGTCGATCACAAGCTCACGAAAATCAGTGTGATTTTCCATCGTCCGACCTATTAGGGGAGATTATTTAAGAGGGATAAGTGCTGCGCGGATGGTGAGTAAAGCACGCCTTGCGGCGTTTACATCTTTTTCAAGTAAAAACGCGTGCAGTCTGGTCAAATCAGATCGCGCACGTACAGTCTTACCTGTGGCATATTGGGATGGCGACATGAGGACTCTGTTGAGCTTCATCCACCCACTCACTGAACTCATCAAGCGTAATGTGCAATCTAGTTTCTTTGTAATGTTCAAAGGATGTTTCAGCCGCCTTAGTGAAATTAAGCCGCGCCTCTTCACGCTGCATATATTCAAGTATGGCTTCCTTCATGAGGAAGTGCGGGGTGCGTTCTTTCATCGCCGCCAGCGAAGCAATTCGATCCCGGTCAGCAGGATCAAGCGTGACTGTTAGCGTAGCGGCAGAACGTGATTTATCGACGGCTATAGTTTTCATGGCATCACCAAACACTAAAAGGTAAGGCCTATTTTAGTCGGCAAGCAAGTGAAGTCAAGAAATCAAAGAGAGCGACATCTGGCAGGTCTCGGCATCCCTGCGTCCCAGTACAAATGAGCCGACAATACTCCTCCGTGTTTACCTAAGCCCTCCACCACGCAGTGTGGTGGCAATGATGTTTTGAACGAGCATTCACCAACCCCCTTAGGCATGATAATCTGTGCCAAACAACGCCAATTCGGAATAACACCATGAATGACAGAGCCCGCTTCCTCATCGACTCGCTTGAACTACTACCCCATCCTGAAGGCGGCTATTACCGCGAGATATTCCGTTCGGAACACACCGTGCAAACCATGGATGCGCGCACGCCACGCAATGCGCTGACGGCAATCTATTTCCTGCTGGAAGCAGGACAGCATAGCCGCTGGCACGAAGTTCTTTCCGACGAAATTTGGAGCCACCTTGAAGGTGATGCGCTAGAGCTATCCTGTTTCGATGCCGAAAACGCACAGGCCAGCACAATCACACTTGGCGGCTACACCGCCTCTGGAACGGTTCCCATTCATGTTGTCCCAGCGGGCATCTGGCAAGCAGCACGCCCCATGGGAGAATATGCTTTGCTAGGATGTTATGTAGGGCCGGGATTCGACTTCAGCGACTTCCGTATGGCAGGAGATGATGCGGAGATAAGCAAGATTATTCAGGCGCAGGGAGAAGCCTTCGGCAAGCTCTTGTAGATTTTGTTTGCTGGGTTATCCGAACAGGCTTAGCGGTGTGACCGAAGCAATGTCGCCAAACCAGCCTCCTCCGTCACATAAAAAACGCTGATTAACTCGTCATCTCCGCGAACGCGGAGATCTAGCACCTTTATTTAACAAGCTTTCCGCTTTCGCGGGAACGAAAAATCCAAATAAATTAGTGCTTCCTGAGCTGACATCATTGCAAGCAATCCGCCCCCTGTGCCAAAATTAAGCACACTCACCAAGCTAGAGCAGCCATGAACTATGCAATTAAAGGTCTACAGACGCTTATCCACGAGATCATTGATGCCCAAGCACATGGCATATCTGAACACGAGCTGCTCAAAGCGTTAGCAACACACAACGTTAGCCTGTTCAACGAAGATTACTTCCATAACACCCTCGGACTATTTCAGCGCCACTTCCTGGTGTTTCATTGCCTATACCTATTGCGCGAGCAACTGCGCGCCGCAGGACAAAGCGACCTGACAATACACTGCCTAGGCATACAGTTCATAGCCTATAACAACACCCCTTCAGCCCACCCAGCAATCCCCGACCCGCTCGCCGCCTACTACCTCGACCTAGACAACCTAAAATCTACGGATGAATCAGACGTATTGCGCATGCTCGATAACTTCTGGATAAAATTCGCAGGTAACGAGCATCGTGACGAAGCCCTAACCGTAATGGAATTAAGCCACCCCACCAGCTATCCCGACATCAAGCAGCAATACCGCCGCCTAGCCATGCAGCACCATCCAGACCGTGGCGGTGATCCGAGTCAGTTCCAGCGGCTTGAATGTGCAATGGGAATATTACGAGGTTTTTACCAGTAATATTGAGCTTATACGTGATGGGTTACTGCCTGACGAAGGGATATCGCTAGAATTTAATTGAGTTCTAGAACTTTCGATATCATATGAAAGCATACAACAGAAGAATTTCAGAAAATAGCTTTAGAATTAGAATTCAACTTAGTAAACAAACAAAATCAGCACTGAGTCCCTACTCCTTCGCCAGTCCCTATAAAACTGGAACATATATTCTCCGATGCAGGATGACTCAGACTGATTTTCTAACTTTTATTGATTGTCCTTTACCGCTATCCAGAAAGGGAATTTACCTACAGCAATTTTTTTCACAACTTGCATCGTATTTGTATCAATTACTGCGACCAAATTATCTTTTGTTACGGTAACGTAAATCCAGCGACCATCTACACTGCTTCTGATGCCATGCGGCCCGTTGCCCACTGTTATATTGGTTACAGCAAAGGTTTGGGGATTGATCACGGAAACAAAATCATCCCCAATAGCACCAGTAGCCACAAAACGGCCATCTGGTGAAACATCAATACCACCATGCCCATTTCCTACTGTGATTACTTTCTTTACATTGCCACTTTTTAGTTCAAGCACCGCAACATGATGTACAAAATCGCGCACGTAGAGAATGCTTTCGTCTGGAGAAAGATCCATATTGTGTGGCCCAGTAATACCTGGGACAGGAATCACTCTAACCATTTTGCGCTGAGCGGTATTTATCACTCCAATACCTGCCCCACCCTGCAAAGTCACGTATGCCAATTTACCATTACGTGTAAAGCGCACATTGTGCGGCCCCTTCTCCACCTTAATGGTGTCAACAACCTTAAGGACATCAAGAGCAATCACGCTGACATCAGCTGAATCCTGATTGCTAACATAAGCAAATTTCCCATTAGGAGAAACTTTCACTCCTTTAGGTGCTTTCCCTACCAGAATGACTGCCAATTGATGACCGCTTTGTGCATCAAATACATAAACGCTATTACTGGATGGACTGGTTGCAAGAAGCATTTTTCCATCTGGAGTAAGGGCGTTATAAAGCATGTTCGGGCCACCTGACCAAACAGTTTCATCAGGAAAGGTTTCTACCGTTCCGCTTTTTTTCATAGTGACATAGACAGTATTCGGAAATTCAATACGGCTAGCTTTTATAGTCGCAGCGTGTTTGGCTGCGATTGGTGTTGAAGGTGATCTTGCCAAGCTGGAAAAATATGCAGTAATGTTTTTAATATCCTCCTCATGCAGTGAGGAGGCCATGGCTTTCATCGTGGGGTTGACACGTTCTCCGCTCCTAAAAGCCCTAAGCTGCTTTATCAGGTAAGGCTGTTTTTGACCAGCAAGGTTGGGAAATTCTGGACCCAGACCAATGCCATCGTGACCATGACAACCGGCACAAATTGCCGCCCGAGTTTTTCCAATTTTTGGATCACCCTCAGCATTGGCTGAAAAGCTCATTGAAACGGCTAATAATGATATTAAGCCGCAGATTAAATTCATATTCTTCATAATAGTTTTCCCGTAATCTTGTCTTAAAAGGTTTCAAGCTCATTGAGCCTGCCCTTATCAGGGCGTGACCTAGCCAAAATTTATTCCCGACTGAGCTTCTTGCAAAACTAAAGGTTTGAGCTGAATTAATCACCGAATGGGGTAGAGGTAGGCGGCCATTACTGGCAAGATGGAGGTTCTAAAGACAACATCGCGCCCGACATGAATACTACGCAACG
>Ga0316204_10004500_pt1 | contig 24897 bp, 26 predicted proteins | sample 6monrhotite_MG_2_FD_205661 | JGI IMG/M metagenome (GOLD analysis project Ga0316204, IMG submission 205661) | Microbial mat bacterial communities from mineral coupon in-situ incubated in ocean water Damariscotta River, Maine, United States -... | ecosystem: Environmental > Aquatic > Marine >... | reverse complement strand
AAATGCCCGCCTATGGCGCGGATGAATTGCTGTCTCGCGAAGAGATCCGCAATGTTCGTGATTATGTTCTGAGCCTATCAGGTGAGACGGGGTTTGAGGCTGCGGCACTGGATGCTGGCGGGGCGATTTTTGCCAGTCAGTGCGCCACTTGTCACGGCGAAACGGGCATGGGGGACCGCTCTCAAGGCGCGCCAAACCTCACGGATGCCATCTGGCTTTATGGCAGTCGTCCGGAGGAGGTCGAAAATTCGATCTGGCGCGGCCCATATGGCGTGATGCCAGCGTGGGAGGGGCGTCTAAACGACCCAACGATAACCGCATTGACCGCCTATATTTACTCACTGGGTGGCGGTGAAGCTATCGCTGCAACGACAGAGATTGCGAGCGAATAAGCCGCATCCCCTTTTTCCCTGAATTGTAGCAAAGTGCAGACATGAGCACGGCACAAAATCGCGAACCCGCAGCGCCGGGCATTCATCGACACCGGGTTGAGGCGGTTAATGATGCCAGCCGCCGCGAGCTCTATAAGAAACGCGAACCCATTTATCCCAAGCTGGTGCACGGTGTTTTCCGACTGGCAAAATGGGTGTTTCTGGCCTTGTCCCTGGGGGCGTATTATTTCATCCCCTTCCTGCGCTGGGATCGCGGACCTTCAGCGCCCGATCAGGCTGTCTTGATCGATTTTGAAGGCCATCGCTTTTATTTCTTCTTTATCGAAATCTGGCCGCAGGAGATTTATTATGTCTCCGGCCTGCTGATTCTCGCCGCGCTTGGCCTGTTTCTGGTCACGGCATTATTTGGTCGTGTTTGGTGTGGCTATGCCTGCCCACAAACGGTCTGGACCGATCTCTTTATTGCGGTCGAGCGCTTGTTTGAGGGTGACCGCAATAAACGGATCATGCTGGATCGGGCGAAATGGTCCTTCAACAAGGCGTGGCGGAAAATAGGAAAGCATACGGTCTGGCTGATCATTGCTGCTGCAACCGGCGGAGCATGGATCCTCTATTTCCATGACGCGTATGACACGCTGTCACACTTCTTTACCGGCGGATCACCGCTGTCGGCCTACATATTTGGCGGTATTTTGACGTTCACGACCTATGCTCTGGCGGGCACGATGCGCGAGCAGGTCTGCACCTATATGTGCCCTTGGCCCCGCATTCAGGCGGCCATGACGGATCGCGATGCGTTGAATGTCGCCTACCGGGTCGATCGCGGCGAGCCTCGCGGAACACACAAGAAGAATGATACGTGGGACGGGCGCGGTGATTGCATTGATTGCAAGGCCTGCGTTGTCGCTTGTCCGATGGGCATTGATATCCGCAATGGTTCGCAATTGGAGTGTATCCAGTGCGCTCTTTGCATTGATGCCTGCGATGACATCATGAAGAAGGTGGACCGGCCTACCGGGCTCATCACGTATGATACCGACGTCAATATTGACCGGCGTCAGGAGGGGTTAAAACCCGTCTACCGTTTCCTGCGACCGCGCGTTTGGGTGTATGCGATCTCGCTGGTGGTTGTTGGTTCCGTCATGTTGTTCGGCTTCACAAGCCGGGCCAGTCTGGATGTGAATGTAACGCGCGACCGAAATCCGAATTTCGTGACGCTGTCTGATGGCTCCGTGCGCAATGGCTACACGCTGAAAGTCATAAACCGAACGCATGGCGATCTTGAGTATTCCATCATGATTGACGGTCCGGAGGGGCTGGAGTGGCGCATTCTTGGACAAGATGGCACGCGCGGCCTGAACGTTGATGTTCCCGCTGAACGTACACAGGATTTCCGCATCTTCCTGACGGTCCCACGTGACGCGATCACAGCCGCCAACGAAAGTGTCATATTTACCGTTTCTCCGGCAGGTTCAGATGAAACTCGAACGGCCGACACCGTTTTCTTGTCAGGAGGTCCAGGATGATCCGCGAGATAAAAGGCCATCATGTCCTGATCGGAATGGTAGTTTTCTTCGGCATTGTTTTCACCGTCGATGCGATATTCGTCACTCAGGCCATTCGGACATTCCGCGGCGAAGATGAACCGCGATCATACGTTCAGGGAATTAATTATAATGACGTGCTGGAGCGCCGCGAAGCTCAAGCAGAATTGGGTTGGACGGCGATCAGCTCTGTCACATCGCAAGAGATCCGCCTGCAGATCTCCGACGCTGATGGCAATGGCGTGACCGAATTGATGCTGGATGCGCGCTTACGTCATCCAGCGGATTCCAATCTCGACATCGTGCTGAACCTTATCGGTGACGGGCCGGGCGTCTACACAACGCAGACAGATATTCCCCTTGGCCTCTGGACGTTAGTGGTATCGACACCAGATGGTCCACCCTTTGAGATGGAACAGGAGATATGGCTGCAATAAATGCCAGCGGGATTGATCCTGAAGCCTTTGTGCGGACGCGCGACGGCCATCAGGAAATTGATCTGCTTGTTTCCGGCGTTCATTGCGCCGCGTGCATTTCGCGCGTTGAAACCGCCATGCGCGACTTTTCCGGCGTATCCAATGCGCGGTTGAATCTATCAACCGGACGGCTTTCGCTGGCTTGGGCCGGACCTTCTTCTCAGGCGCGGACAATGGTGAAGCGTCTGGGCGAGATCGGCTATCCCGCGACGCCATTTGAGCCGGAAACTGGCGCGGACGCTGGGTCGCAGGAAGAAAAACGTCTGGTGCGCGCCATGGCGGTTGCTGGTTTTGCGACCGCCAATGTCATGTTGTTCTCCGTCTCGGTCTGGGCCGGGGCCGTTGATATGACGGCGGAAACTCGCGATCTCTTTCACTGGCTGTCGGCGCTGATCGTACTGCCAACCGTAGCTTATTCCGGCCGACCCTTTTTCTCCTCGGCGTGGGCCGCGCTTAAAAGCCGCCAGGTCAATATGGATGTGCCGATCTCTCTGGCGGTTTTACTGGCGTGCGGTTTATCGCTCTATGAAACCATCCATAGCGCGGAAGAAGCCTATTTCGATGCCGCCGCCATGTTGTTGTTTTTCCTGCTGATCGGGCGCTGGTTGGATAGTCGCTTGCGGGCGAAAGCCGGCGCGGCGGCGCGGCGACTTGTGGCGATGCAGGCAGCTTCGGCCAACCGCATTGATGGAAGCGGCATAGTGAAAGCTATTCCCGCGCGCGAAGTGCAGCCCGGCGACCTCTTATTGATTGCAGCGGGCGAGAGAATCCCCGTCGATGCCGAGGTCGAGGAAGGCATCAGCCAACTGGATGCGGCGCTTGTGACCGGTGAAACTCGCCCTGCCGATGCCCATCCGGGCACGCAGGTTTTTTCCGGCATGGTCAATCTGAGTGGAGCGCTCAAAGTTCGGGCGACGGCCAGACGCGATGACAGCCTGCTCGCAGAAATCACCCGACTGGTCGAGGCCGGCGAACAAAGTCGTTCGCGCTATGTCAAACTCGCGGATCACGCCGCCAGACTCTACGTGCCTATCGTCCACACCCTTGCCGCCATTACATTAATCGGATGGCTTTTGCTGGGGGCCAGCCCGCACACAGCCATTCTCAATGCAATAGCCGTTCTGATCATAACCTGTCCTTGCGCGCTGGGTTTGGCCGTTCCTGCTGTGCAGGTTGTGGCTTCAGGACGGCTCTATCGATCAGGCATTCTGGTGAAGTCCGGAGATGCGCTGGAGCGGTTGGCGGAGGCCGATGCAGCGGCTTTTGACAAGACCGGCACATTGACGATCGGCAAGCCTCAATTGATAAATCGCGACGATATTTCAACGACAGACTTTGAGCTCGCTGCCATGCTGGCGCGAACAAGTCGCCATCCTTTGTCTCGTGCTATTGCTGATCGAGCGGGCATGGGCGAGGCCGCCGAAAATGTGACTGAAACGCCCGGCGGTGGGCTTGAAGCCAATATCGATGGTCAGAGTGTGCGACTTGGCTCGGCGAGCTGGATTGGCACTGAGACAACCGGAGAAGCTGTCTCGGAGGTTTGGCTACAAGCGGGTGATGCAGAGCCGGTCCGGTTTGGTTTTGCGGATCAGGCCCGCGAGGATGCCGCCGAAACCGTGCGAGCCGTAACCGCTCTTGGTCTACCCTCCCGCATATTGTCGGGTGATCATACCGAAGCTGTGGCCAGTATGGCGCGTCAGCTGGGTATGGAAAACTGGCAAGCCGCCCTCAAGCCAGCCGAAAAAATTGCGGCATTGGAATCGGCAAAATCTGAAAGCCGACATGTCTTGATGGTCGGCGATGGTCTGAATGACGCCCCGGCGCTAGCCTCCGCACATGTTTCAATGTCGCTGGCCAGTGCGGCCGATATTTCTCAGGCCGCGGCGGATTTCGTTATCCAGCGCGATCGCCTGTCGGCCATTCCCGAAGCGATCATTATTGCCCGCAAGGCGAAACGCCGCGTATTGGAGAATTTCGGCCTCGCCGTGCTCTATAATATGATTGCCGTACCGCTAGCGGTGTTTGGCCTTGTGACGCCCCTGGTGGCGGCGATAGCCATGTCGGCGTCGTCGCTTCTGGTCACGCTAAATGCTTTGAGGCTTGCCCGATAATGGATGTCCTGATCTATCTCATCCCGATTGCGCTTGGATTGGGCGCCTTAGGGCTTTTCGCATTCCTGTGGACGATGAAATCCGGACAATATGACGATCTCGACGGGGCGGCTCATCGCATTCTTGTTGATGATGGCGACAAACCGTTGCCCGACATTACGACGCGTCAGGCCGCCTCTAAGGATGTATCAGACGAGCCGCAAAACTCCTGATAAGCGCGCCAACTGGCGTGCCCCAACCACGGGAATACGACCGCCAGACCAATACCGCCCAGCGCGATCCCGATCACTGTCCAAAAAGCGATTAACCAGGCCCAAGTCAGCATCGCCAGAGGGTTACGCCTCACAGCCTTCACCGAGGTGATAAGCGCGGTCGCCGCATCCACTTCACGGTCAATCAACATCGGAAACGAAATTGCCGATATCGCAAAGGCCAGAATAGCCAGCATCGCGCCGACGATCGTCCCGATGACCGCCATCGTCATGCCCGCAGGATGGGTCAGAACCCATGAGGTGAAGTCCGACAGGGTCGTGTAATTCTGGGATGCGAAATAGGCGAACAGGAATTGGGCCAGATGCGTCCAGACCAGAAGCAAGACCATGAGCAGCAAGCCGAGGAAGGCGACTTGACTGATCTTCTCGCCTGACACCAGCCAGAGATCGCGGAAGGTGACCGCTTCACCTGCATCGAGGTGTTTGGAGACCTGATAAATGCCAACCGCGAAAAGCGGCGCAATCAACGCAAAGCTTGATAAGGCAACCGGGATCCAAGCCGCCGCACCGATCCACCAGAGGCCCGCGGATAAGAGCGCGCCCAATCCAACAAAGACAAAGCCATACCCGATCGAAACCACCGGCGCGCGTTTGAGATCGCTCGCGCCCGCTTTCAACCAGCGCATAGGTGAGCCCGGCCGGATAGAATTAAGTTCGATGGCTGCCATTTTGTTCTCCCCAGAATACCGCAGGAATTATAAGGGCATTGTCATGCTTATGCACAGCGGCGTTCTGCCGCGCCGCTGTGACTTTTTCACACATGAATTCGCAGGCAGGGTGCGCGCCATGGAAGCCATTGCTGAAATCAGTTTTCTGGGCGGGTTGATCGCCGGATTGGCCAGCAGTCTGCATTGCGCGGGCATGTGCGGCGGCATTGCGTCCGGGCTGATGTTTTCCCTGTCACCGGATCAAAACGCGACAACGCGTCTGGGCGTCTTAATGACCGCCCAAACGGGGCGAATGCTGGGCTATGTGCTGGCCGGGGCCGCGGTGGGTGCTGTCGGAACCGGGCTTTATTCGGTGATGGATTTTTCACTCGCACAGGCGATTTTCCGCTGGGGCGCAGCGATGATGCTGGTCTGGATCGGCCTGTCCCTGACCGGACATTTACCGGCGGCAGTCGTGCTCGACCGGATATTGTCGCCCATTACCCGTATTGTGATGAAGCCTGTTATGGCCGCCGGGCCGCTCTCGCCCTGGTTGGCCGGGCTCGCCTGGGGCGCCTTGCCGTGCGCCATGGTCTATGCGGCCCTGCTCTATGCCATGCTGGCGGGCAGCGCCCTGAAAGGCGCGCTGGTGATGCTGGGCTTCGGGCTCGGCACATTGCCATCGGTAACCGGAACCGCGCTGGGCATTGGCGCTCTGGAACATCTGGGCCGAAAGCCCGGCCTGCGGCTGGGCGCTGGCCTCGCCATCGCGGCACTGGGCGGGTTGATGCTGCTCATCCCGCCGGAGGTGATCGCCGCGCTGTGCCGGTTTCCGGTTTAGGGTGCCTAGACGTCCGGTATTTCCGCTTCCAAGGCTTTTCGTCGACGATAACTCTCAGGCGACCATGTCATCTGGATATCATATAGTTCTTCAACCGCGTAGTGGTGGGGCGGGATTATCACCCACGGCTGTTTGGTCGACGTGTATATATGAACGTCGGGCGGCAAAAGGTCGGGGTTATCCAGCGTGCCGACCCGGATAAAGCGCACTTTTTCTTTCAGTCCGCCCATATAATAGTTGCTCCAGACCGCAACTTTGCAATTGGGGCAACGGGCAATGGTCTGTCCTTGACCACTCGGGGAATCGACGACGATTTCTTCGATTTCACCACTAATTACCTCAACATCACTAGCCACAAAAAGCGCATTCAAGGCAAAAGCGGTGCCGGTCTGACGCTGGCACCAGCGGCAATGACAACAGTGAACAATGAGGGGTTGATGTCTGACCTCATATCGGACATTGCCGCAGGCGCAGCCGCCCGGCAGGGCGATATCAGAATCGTGCAATTTACCCCCCCTGTTTCAGCAAGCTACCTAACCGGTTTCCGGCCTGACAATGTTCGGGCCGAGATTTTGCAGGACTTCTCCGGCGTTGAAGTCATTGGCGTCATCGCCGGATGGACGACGGCCCATGACGATTTCGGCGGTAGCTTCATAGCGCGTGGTTTCGTGATAGCGGGTGTCATCCCAGAACGGGTCGTGCCAGCCATACCAACCATAGCGTGGATGGTAGTAACGATAATCGACATAGAAGCGCGAATAGAAGGGATCGCCGCCCCAAGTGCGCGTATCTTCGTCGGTGGCGCGTTGGATGACGGTGAAGTGGTTGAATCCGCGTTCACGCGTCAGCTCGGCCGCGCGATAGAGAAGATAAGTCTCTACCGTCTCTCGCTCGGTCAGCGAATTGCCGGAAAAGGTGATGCGATAGCGATCGCGCTCGATGGCCTGTTCGGCATATCCATAGACACTACCGCCGGGTTGATTGGCAGGTTGGTAAGGCGTTGGGGTGGCGCAAGCGACCAGTAAGGCGCTGGCGACCAGAAGCGTAGCGGTGATCCGCATGGCGGTCTCTCCGTTTCAATGTCCTCGCGGATATGAGTATGCGCGCATGCCAGCTCTTTTTCCAGTGCCGTCATTTCGAGTTCATCGAAATCGCGCTAGTCTCTTTGGCAAATGACAATCAAAGGAGAGCCCATGTTTCGTATTATCGCCGGCAGCGCCGCCATTTTCGCCTTAAGCGCAACCGCCTCGGCCCTGACGCCGCAAGAAGATCTGACTGATGCGTGTATCGAAGGCGGCAATGACGCTGCACAATGTAGCTGCGCCGCAGACGTCATTGTCGAAACGCTGGACGAGAACGAACTCACCTTCATGATGACCGTCATGGAAGCTGACACGGATGAGCCAACAGAAGTCATGACTATTGCCGCCGGATTGGGCATGGAAATAGCCGACATCATGGTGATGGGTCAGAAAATGCAGACCGTCGAACCCTCAATGCGCGACGAATGCGGCATTGATGGGTTTAACTAATCAATCGAGATCGTATTCCAGCACCACAAGTGGCGGCACGGCTTCGGTCGGGCCGCTGCCATCTTCCGGCCATAGCGGCCACGGCGCATTGGCCACGAAGAAAACCCGATCATCCTGAACATCGACCAGTGTTGGTTCGCCAAAGTCGGGATGGTTCCGCACGAGCACTTCGGAATTTGCAACGCTCAATCCATCCTCGCTCAGGTCAATCGCGATGACGGCATTCGGCGTGACACCATTGCGAACCGCGATCAAACGTCCTTCACGCGTAGCTGACAAACCGTCAATCCCGATCAGGCTTTCTGAATCAGGCCGCACTTGTTGCGCGGTGCCATCGGCGAGGTTCACCCGCCATAAACCCAACGCATAATCTGCAACATAGAGCGCGCCATCGGCCAAGGCTGCGCCTTGCAAACCGCCAAAGCGAGGGTCTTCAGACAAAAGCCGCAAACGGCCAGAGAGCGAAGTGAGCTGATAGATGCGGTTTGCCCCGCTATCGACGGCGTAAACAATGCCGTCGCGGGTAACGATATCGGCGATACGATCAGCGCCATCATACTCATAGCGGCGATAAACATCACCGGTAATCATATCCAGCGCGACCAAGGCCGTCGTGGCATCTTCGCCTTCGTTCAATGGCGTCTGTGGCAAGGTTCCTGTTGCCGCCCAGATGACACGATTCACATCATCCGCGGCCAATCCAAAGACGGATTGCAGCCCGTCTTCGGCATCCGCGAAAACTTCAGCACTCGAGCGATCAAACGGCTCCACGACCATGACTCGGCGACCTACCACATCGGATAGGAATATACGGTCAGTCTCAATCTCGACGGCAATGCCTTCAATCAGGCTGTTGGGGAGAGCGATTTGGGCCGCCCGTTCTACCGCGCCGGCCGGACCGGAATGCCGTGCCATTAATGCGTCGAGGTCTGCATATCGATCCGGATAGGTCTCGCGCAGGCGGGTGTCGGCATCTCCAAGGCGCGAAAGACCGAAATAGATACCGGCTTCCGCAACCGCTTCCAGTGAGGTGATAAGCAGTTCGTCATCGCCGCTGGCAAGGCCAAGCTGGCCCAGGCCAAGCAAAATGCCGGGGTGGCCGGGCTGTAGAGCGTTTGCGGCCTGCAAAGCGCGGCGGGCGGCCTCCATGTCTCCGGCTTCCGCGGCGCGGTTGGCCTCCAAACGAAGGGTGCGCGAGGTGTCGAAAGGCGCAAAAGCGGCAGGCGCCTCGTCCTGCGCAAAAAGAGGAGCAGGGCTCACGGCAAGAAAGAATGCAACGGTCAATGGACGGATCATCTAAACTCTCACTCTTGGCTTGATGGCATTGGTAAGTATTTGCGCCGCAAATGCACCTGACATTTTTGAGAGAATAATTCCCCGCGAGAAAACCTAGTCATTTTCTCCCAAGCGTTTCTTGCGCGCCGCCAGCAATTGCAGGCGCAGCGCGTTCAGGCGGATAAAGCCCTGCGCATCTTTTTGATCATAGACATCATCGTCTTCAAATGTGACGTGCTCAAGGCTGTAAAGTGACGCCGGAGAATGGCGGCCGACCACGTTCACCGAACCCTTGAAGAGACGCAGGCGCACATCGCCGGTGACGTATTTCTGCGAGTGATCAATCGCCGCCTGAAGCATTTCACGCTCCGGCGAGAACCAGAAACCCTCATAGAGAATCTTGGCGTATTTCGGCATCAGCTCGTCTTTGAGATGAGTGGCGCCGCGATCGAGGGTGACCTGTTCGATACCGCGATGCGCCGCCATCAGGATGGATCCGCCGGGCGTTTCATAAATGCCGCGTGATTTCATGCCGACAAAGCGGTTTTCCACCAGATCCAGGCGGCCAATACCGTGGGCGCGGCCCAGTTCATTCAGATGTTCGATCAGTGTCGCGGGTGACAATTTCTCACCATTCAGAGCGACGGCATCGCCTTTTTCAAAGCTGACGACGATGTATTCAGCTTCATTGGGCGCATCTTCCGGCGCCAGCGTGCGCTGGAATGTGTCTTCAAACGCTTGCGCGGACGGGTCTTCGAGGTTTTTACCTTCTGATGACGTGTGCCAGAGATTGGCATCAACCGAGAACGGCGCTTCGCCGCGCTTGTCCTTGGGGATTTGCAAGCCCCGGCTTTCAGCATAGGCGATGAGTTTGGTGCGGGATGTCAGGTCCCATTCGCGCCATGGTGCAATCACGTGCAGGGAGGGGTCGAGCGCGGCAAAGCCAAGCTCAAACCGGACCTGATCATTGCCCTTGCCCGTGGCCCCGTGGGAGACAGCATCGGCACCGGTTTCGTGGGCAATCTCGACCAGGCGTTTGGCAATCAGCGGGCGGGCAATGGACGTGCCGAGCAGATATAAGCCTTCATAGACGGCATTGGCGCGGACCATCGGATAAATGTAATCGCGGGCAAATTCCTCGCGAACATCCTCGATGAAGACGTGTTCGGGTTTGACGCCCGCCGCGAGGGCCTTTTCCCGGGCCGGTTCAATCTCTTCGCCTTGGCCCAGATCGGCTGTGAAAGTGACGACTTCAGCGTCATATTCTTCCTGCAACCATTTGACCGCGATGGAGGTGTCCAGACCGCCGGAATAGGCCAGTACAATCCGCTTGATATCCTTGCGCGCCATGCCGCGTCTCCTGAAACAAGATTCCGGCGGAAACTATCGCAAGGACAAGGACGCGCAAGCCTAGCGTCAGTCAGTCGGCATCATCGGGATTCAAGGTCTCTCGTGCCGGATCATTCTTCCAGACGATGAAGGAATAGACGACGAGGCCCAGCGCAGCGGAGAGCAATGCCCCGATCAGGCCATAAGTGACAAATTCAGGCGGGAAAATGAAGGCTGCGCCCAGACCCACGAGCCCGATAAGCAGAAAGATACGGCTCGCCCAGCGATGGGTCTTGTCCCATGAGAGGTCAGACGTCAGCGTCCAGGGCGTGCGCACTCCGGCAAAGAAATTCGGCCGCGCCTTGGCTATGAAGAACCCGACGGCGAGCAACACCACTGCAATGAAAACGCTGGTGCCGCGCGCCATCATATCTGGCGGGATTTCACCGCCCAGCGCCAAGTATGTGATCATGCCCTGCGCGCCGACCAGCGACAGGGCGCCTATCATCCAGACAGCTAGATAGAGAGATCGGGACCGACGAATATTCTTGCCGCGCGGGTCAATGGAAGGGGCCAGTGACAAAAGGAAGGTCAGTCCGGCCAGTATCAGGGGCATGAACAGAAAAGCCTCGGCCTTCGAACCGTATCGATCCGCCTCGCCGGATGCGTTGAAATGCACCGGGACGCTTGCGCCTTCCGGCGTGCCGAACCAGCCAATGGCGGAAAAGCTCGCGGCGGCGATGAAGCATATCAGCGATATAAGAAGCCCGATGCGGATCATTTTGTGTCCTCTTCATTTGTGCCAATCAGCCCCATCAACAGGGCGATGGCTTCTTCTGCGGCTCCGGCATTCAGCCGATAGCGAATTGTGGTGCCGTGACGTTCTGCCAGGATCAACCCGGCGTCTTTCAACGCGGTGAAGTGACCGGACATGGTCGGTTTGGACACAGGGAAAGCCCCGGCCAGATCGCCCGCCGTCATGGGTCCGTCGCGCAGTTTTTTCAGAACCTGACGCCGGACCGGATGGGCCAACGCCTTGAATACGTCACTCATGGCATCTGATTGACACGACCTTTATTTAGCGTCAAGACTAATTAGTGAAATTACGAATTAGGAGATTGCCATGCGTTTGTCCGCCTTGTTGCTATCAATTCCCACCCTGCTGCTCGCCGCCTGTTCTGACGCGCCGGTGGACGAACCAGAGACGGTTGAAACCGAAACCGTCGATACGGAGATCGAGACCGATAGCTATCAGGGAGATTGGTCCGGCACGCTGGATGTCGGGGCGGCGCAATTGCGGCTGGTACTGGAAGTGCGTGGCGATAACGTTGCGCTGATCAGTGTGGATCAGAGCGGGGCGCGCATGCCCGTCGAAACGAACCGACGTGATGCTAGCGGTTTTTCAGGACATGTCGCGGCTGTCGGGGCGTCGCTGGAACTGGAGCGAGTCGAAACCGACATCCTATCTGGCACATTCTCTCAGGGTGGATCGAGTTTTCCGCTGACACTGGCCCGGGATCGAACACGGGCCGTTTTTTATTCAAGCGAGCCAATAGCTGCAGAATCGGAGGACTTCATAGCGATGTCAGGAGATGTCAGACTCGCGGGAACGCTGGATTTTCCAGGCGATAACGACACCTATCCGGCTATACTCCTGCTGAACGGTTCGGGTTCGCAGGACCGCAACTCAACCGTCGCAGGCCAGCCTGTTTTTGAGGTTTTGGCCAGCGCGTTGGCGGAACGCGGCATCGCCACGCTGCGGCTCGATGATCGAGGTATTGGCGGATCAGAACTGGTAGCTCCCGCTTCGCCCCATGATCTGGCTGATGACGCAGCCGCAGCTATGAGCGTCTTGCGCGAACAAGATGGCATCAACGCGCAATGCGTCGGAATTCTGGGCCATTCCGAAGGCGGATTCATCGCCTTTCTGGCCGCAGATGCCGCTGATCCCGCCTTCATCGTCTCGCTCGCCGGGATGCACGGCACCATGGCGGAAACGCTCTATGAGCAATCTGAAGCCCTCTTTCTGGCCGCGGGCGCGGGGCAAGCTGCCGCCGACCAGAACCGCGCCTTGCAGGATGCCATGTTTGCTGTGATGCGCGACGAGACCGTGGAGGATTATCCAGCAGCGCTAACCGCAGCGCTGGTGGCGCTGGGTTTCCCCGAAGATGCCGCCGCACAGCAAGGCGCGATCTGGGGGCAGGAATACGCTATCTCCGCGCTGGATCTCGATCCGACGAATGCCATGCGAGGCTATACCGGTCCGATTCATGCCTTTTTCGGAGAACGCGATTTACAAGTGCTGGCCGGGCCGCAATCGACCCGCCTGCTGGCCGCGCGCGAAGGCCTGCCCACGCAAATCACTATTGTGCCGGGCGTGAACCATCTGTTTCAGGATGCGACCACCGGCCTGCCTCAGGAATATGCCAATGCTCCGCATGCCATGTCGCCGGAGGCTTTGGACCTGATTGCGGATGCGGCGGAAGGGCTGATCGCACAGGCGTGTGAGTAGCTTATTCTTCCGGCAAATTCTCAAGGAAGAAGCGGATCTGGTTTTCGCCCATGACGGCGCGAATATCGGCTTCGCTCATGCCGCCTGCGAGCAAGGCATCGGTCAGCGCAGCGAGTTCGGAGGCATCGAAGGTGGCGGTGATGGAGCCGTCATAGTCTGAGCCCAGGGCGAGGGCGTCCACGCCGAATTGATCCGCCGCATATGCGATGACGCGGGCGACGCCTGCCGGGCTGTCATCACAGGTGACATCTGCCCAAAAACCGATGCCGATGAGGCTGCCACGCGCGGCGATTTCCGCCATTAGAGCGTCCGGGATGTTGCGCTGCGTCTCGCAGAGCGACCGAATGCCGGTGTGGGAGACAATCAGCGGGGCGTCCGTCATGTCCAGCACCTCGCGGACGACGGCTTGCGATGAATGCGCGACATCAATGATGAAGCCCTGATCGAGCAGATCGCGCACCGCCGCACGGCCGAAATCGGTCAATCCAGCATTGGACATTCCGTGGAGAGACCCACCCAATTCATTGTCGAAGAAGTGCTGCAAGCCAACCACGCGATAGCCTTCCTCATAAAGGCGCGGAATGTTGGCCAGATCGCCTTCCAGAGGATGCGCGCCTTCCGTGCCCAGAATACCCGCAATCATGTTGGGATTGTCTGTGTGGGCGGCCAGCGCTGCGCTCAAATCGGAGCGGGTTTCGACAACTACGAAATCGCCGCCAGAACGCTCCGCCGCGCGATGCAAGCGGCGCGCTTGAAAGCGAGCGCGATTAAACAGCGAGCCCCAGGTATCGACCGGCCAGCGCTGGGCAATGGCCAATAAGGTGATGTCATCGCTGGTCGCATCATTGGTCTCGTAATTCATGTTGGACGGCGTCTTGGTCACCGAGGTAAAGACCTGCAGCACCACACCGCCTTCGCGCAGGCGCGGCAGGTCAGTATGCCCACGATCATAGCGGCGCACCGGATCGCGCGACCAGAGCAGCAGATCGGAGTGGAGGTCGGCGACGCGAAGCGTATCGTGTAGCGCCTGACCTTCTGCCGAGATGATGTAGGGATCATGCGGCCTGACGGCGTTCAGCGCATTGTCGACACGCGGCGGCAGAATGAAGAAGAAGAAACCCGCTGCCAGCAAAACGATGACGAGAACCGCCATCCCGAGCCATTTGAAAAACGTGCGCATGTTTGATCTCCCCCTGATGGATGGAAGTCTGGCCCGGAGAGAAGGTTGGGGCAAGGCGTGAAAAAGTTCAGGCCTGTTTTGCAGCGTAGGGCGGCTTTGGTCGTCCGGCGGCCAACCAGTAAGTGAGACCTGCCACCAGTCCGGTAAAGCCAGCCACCGGCCAAAGCAGACCGGGTATGGATGCCAGATCATAAGTCATCACATGGAGGAGAAACACAGCTAGAAGAGCGCCGGCGATGGCGTCGCCCCATCCGCGCCGAACCTTCAGCCAACGAAACGCCCAGATCAGTATTGTGACCGGGATTGCCGCCAAAATTCCCACAGCGACGACGGCCTTATAAATGATGGTCAACGTGACAGAAAAATTTTCGCTGGTGAGCGGTGCCACACCCTCGTTGACGGCGATGATCAAGGAAAAACTCACCCCGATAATAATGGCCGCGATAATGCTAGCCCCGAGAAAGGCCAGCACGGGCCGAAGTGGGCGTGTCCAGATTTTGTGCATTCGAGCTTATCCTCGTGTCGTACGGGCGCGCAGCGTCTACAGATCGCCACCATAAGGCGCGCTCGGTCGTCCGGTGATAATCCAATAGATAAAGCCTGCAATGAGGCCTGCTGCACCAAATAGCACTGAAACCATGCTGGGCATCTGGGTCAGGCCCGACAGCCCAAAGGCCATCAGGTGGACGAGGAGCGCGCCGAGCAATCCGCCCGTGATCGCATCGCTCCAGCCGCGCGGAATTTTCAGCCCGCGAAAGAGCCAAATCAGGAGAGTGGCCGGGATGGCCGCGAAAGCGGCGACATAGGCGCCGGTCAACAAGGTGATGGTGAGCATGGCCGCAATGCCCTCGCCCGTTATCGGTTCTGCGCCTTCGCCAAAAACCGACGTCACATAAAAGCTGAGCGTGATCGTGAACGCTGCCGCCACGCTGGCTGCCAGAAAAGCCAGTGCGGGGCGGGCGAGGCGTGTCCAGAACCAGTTCATCGTGAGTTTCCCTTCGATTCGCCACCCTAAAGATGCGGTGTGACCTGCCAAGTCCACTTGGCGTCGCGGCCGCTTGTCCGCGCCCTCGCCAACCCGGCATATAGTGAGAAACGTCCCGCCGCGATTGCCGCTTAAACCGGCCCGATCATTGTAGTAGTAGTCGTAGGAGACGAAACATAAAAACTGTAGGAGAGTCTGTTCATACTCTCCGCCGTCAAAGGACAAAAAAATGGCTCGCAAACTCGTTTTGATCACCGGCGCATCCTCCGGCATTGGCGATGCCATGGCCCGCGAATTCGCCGCCAATGGCTGGGATCTGGCGCTGGTCGCCCGCCGCGAAGACCGATTGCGCGATTTGGCCGAAGAAATGAAAGCCAAGAATGGCGTCGACAGCCTCGTCATTCCTGCCGATCTCGCCAAGCCGGGCGAACCGGATCGCATTGTCGCCGAAATCGAGAAGGCCGGTCGGCAAATCGACGGGCTGGTCAATAATGCCGGGGCCGGACAGCCAGGCTATTTCACCGAAACCGACTGGTCCGATCAGGCGCGCTTCCTGGAATTGATGGTGACCAGCTATCTCAAACTGATCCATTTGATCCTGCCGGGCATGGAAAGCCGCAAATTCGGCCGGATCATCAATGTCTCATCTGTTTCCGCCCTGCTTCCTGTATCACCGGGCCATACCCGTTTTTCTGGCACCATCTATCCGGGCGCGAAAGGGTTGTTCATCAAGGTATCGCAATCCATCAAGGCGGAAATGATCGGCAAGAATGTGCACGCCACCGCCGTTTGCCCCGGCTATACATGGTCGGAGTTTCATGACGTCAACGGTGCGCGAAACTCGATCTCGCAACTACCATCTTACTGGATGCTGAAAGCGTCGGATGTTGCCGCAACCGCCTATGACGCGGTCGAGCGCAACAAGGCGGTCAGCGTTCCCGGAGCCTGGTATAAATTCATGGTCGGCACGATGCGGGTTCTGCCCGACCCCATCGGCGAATGGCTGATTGCGCAGCAGGCGAAGCGGGCTATGAAACGCGCGCAATCCACGCAAGCGGCGGAGTAAACATCCAGTCATGATCGATTTAACTGTCTTGCCGATATTTATCGCAGGCGCGATTGCTCTGGCGATCGCGCCGGGACCGGACATGGCTTTTGTTCTGGCGACAACAACGGCCAGCGGGCGCGGGGCCGGACTGGCCGCGCTGATCGGGATTAATGTCGGGGCGTTGAGCTGGTTGCTGGCAACCGTTCTTGGCCTGTCCGCCATGCTGGCGGCATCCGAACATGCACTCACGGCGGTGCGCTGGATCGGTGGGGCCTACCTCATATATCTCGCCATACAGACATTGCGGCACTGGAATGATGCACCCACGGCGCGAGGTGCGCGCAATATCCGGCGCGCCATGGTGCGCGGTGCGACAACCAATTTACTGAATCCGAAAATCGGATTGTTTTTCCTTGCTATATTGCCGCAATTTGCCAATCCGGATATCGGGCCGGTCTGGATCCAAATGGTCAGCCTTGCCGCGATATTCATGGCGATCGGAAATTTTGTGCTGGTTTGCGTCATTCTGATTGCCGGTCTGGCGCGCACCAAAATTGCAGAATCAGCGCGTTGGCGGCGGGTTTTGAACGGCGTCGCAGCAACAACGTTTGGCGCGCTGGGTTTACGCTTGATATTATCTCACAATGCCGCTTAGGAGGGCTTCGCCATGTCCATGCAAGATCGCCTGATTATCGCCCTCGACCTTCCTTCAACGGGAGACGCCAAAGCCTTGACGGCCCTTTGCGGCGACGCGGTTTCTTTCTACAAGATCGGCCTTCAACTCTTGCCCGTTGGTGGCATGGAGTTGAGCGAAAAACTGCGCGCAGACGGCAAGAAAGTTTTTCTGGATTTCAAACTGCACGACATTCCAGCCACCGTTGAGAAAGCCACCCGCTCTATCGCCTCACGTGGCGGCGACTTGCTGACGGTTCACGCCGAACCACCCGTCATGCGCGCCGCCGTTGCTGGCCGCGGCGATGACCCGGATTTGAAACTGTTGGGCGTGACCGTGCTGACATCCTATGACGATGCGCTGCTGAAGGAGATCGGATATGCGTTTACAGCCCGCGATCTGGTGATGCGCCGCGTTGAGCAAGCGCTGGATGCGGGCATGGACGGAATTGTCTCCAGCCCGCTGGAAGCCGCTGAAATCAGGTCAAAATTCGGAGATGGCTTTTTGATCGTGACACCGGGCATTCGTCCTGCCGGATCAGATGCTGGCGATCAGAAAAGGATCGCTACGCCCGGCGATGCGCTGCAAAATGGCGCGACGCATCTGGTTGTGGGTCGGCCGGTCAATGCCGCACCAGATCCAGCAAGGGCTGCGCGCAGCATTCTGGAAGAAATGGAGGCGGGCTAGTAGCTGCCGCCGCCTCCGCCATATCCACCGCCACCATAGCCGCCGCCGGAATACCCGCCACCGCCATAACCGCCGCCACCGTAACCACCGCCAGAGTATCCACCGCCCTGGCCGCCGCCACCATGACCGCCATAGCCACCTCCGCCATGACCTCCACCGTGGCCGCCGCCGCCATAGCCGCCACCACCGCCTCCGCCACCCGTGAAACGGACGCCGGTATTGACGCGGACATTGGTATTTACATTGACGTTGGCAGATGCATTTGCGCTGGAATTGGCATTCGAGTTTGAACCCGCGCCGCTACCGGCGAAGGCACGCGAACGCCCACCACCGCTATTAATAATGACCGTTCCGCCACCACCGCCGCCATAATAAACGGGGGATCGGCCTCCGACGCCCGGAAAAATCGGGCCGGAATAGTTGGCGTATTCTGACTGATGACCGCACCCGCTGTGGTGCTCATGGTGATCCGAACAGCCGCACGATGAATGATGTCCGCCAGACGAATATCCGCTGGATTCCCTCCAGTATCGACCATCCTGACCGCTCCACTCACGGGCATAACGCGTGCGTGTGTGCTCGGTTTCACGGCGATAATATGTGTCTTCCCTCCCCACATATCGCGGAGGTTCGTAACGGGGAGGCTCATAGCGTGGTGGTTCGTAGTAAGGCGGCCTCTGTGGAATATCGACCAGACGGCACGGACCGCCGGATGCATTCCATTCCGCTTCGGTCGGAACCGGGTCCAGAATGACACACGGATGCCCGGGCATACGCCGGCCCCCATGCGACCCACCCCGGTTATCGACATAGTGGTTAGATTCGTATTGTCCCGACCCGCGGCGACTGCCCGTATCGTTCGGAATATAGTCACCATCCTCGATATAGGCATGGCGAGACCGGCCGGATGTAGGTTGGCGCAACAGCGTCGAGCCTTCGTAATTTCTTGACGAATGCCCGGCCGACGTCCGAGTGGTTTGGTATCCACCTGCTGTTGTCTGGCCAGAATACTGGCCGCCGCCATTACCACGCGCCTCATATCCGCTGGAATAATTGCCGCCCGAATAACTGGCAGAAGCTCCGGTTTGAGAATATGTGCCAGAACGGTCCAGAACGCAGATGGGCTCGGACTGGCCTTCTGGATGTTCTCGCCGTGTCCCGGCCGGACATTCAGCAAAGCGAATCTGGGCACCTGCAGGGACATTCTGGGCCCCGAGTAGGCGGTCATAGTCCTGCGCGACCGCCGGACCGGCAGCCGAAACGAGGAGGAGAGTGGCGAGCATCTTGTTCATTAACAAAATGCTAATGCCAAACTTGTGCCAGATGACAGCGCATTCCCTCAACGCGCGAGGTGATTAGAAGTCGGAGACGACGCCTTTACGTTCCCAATCTCCGAAACGCGTCGGCTCCAAGCCTTTAGGGCCGTTGATTTCTTTGGGGGAATCTGACGCGTCTTGTTCGATTTGGCGGCGTTGGGCTGCCTCCTCAAGCGCTCGGCGTGCCGGGGCGCTCAAAGCCTTGCCGGGGGCGGCTCCTTCAAGAGGTGTTTCATTCGTGCTCATGGATGCAGAGATAGCGCGCCGGAACGCGACATGCTAGGGCGCGCGCATGAATCCTGGACTCGATGCTCGCCGCGCTTCAGTGCGCGCTCTGAAATTTGTGCTCGAAAGCCGAACGGCTCTCGACGCCGCGTTGTCGCAAACGCCTGAATTTGGCCGCATGGAATCGCGTGATAGAGCGTTTGCCCGCTTGATTTCCGCGACGACGCTCCGGCGCCGCGGACAAATTCACGCGGTTCTGTCGGCCTTTCTGGAACATGATTTGCCCGAACATGCTGGCGAAGCGCGATTGTTGCTGGAAACCGCAACCGCGCAAATTTTGTTTCTGGACACTAAACCGCATGCGGCAGTTTCCGAAGCGGTCACGCTGGCCAAGACATCTGCGAACTCGAAGCGTTTTTCGGGGCTGATCAATGCTGTGCTTCGCAAAGTCGTTGCGGGCGGCAAAGACATTGCAGACGCAACGCCGCTTTCCGACAATCTGCCAAACTGGCTGCGCAAAAGCTGGCAATCCGCTTACGGCGTGCGAACCGTCGAAGAGATTTGCGCTGTGGTCATGCGCGATCCACCTCTTGATGTGTCAATGAAAGCCTTGCAGGACAGCGATAAGTGGGCTGAAGCGCTCGGTGCGGAACGCCTGCCGACTGGAACGCTCCGTAAACCTGACATAGGCGATATCACCCAATTGCCCGGGTTTGAAGAAGGCGCATGGTGGGCCCAGGATGCAGGTGCGGCACTACCCGCAATGTTGCTGGATGCCCAACCGGGCGAAGTTGTCCTTGATTTATGCGCTGCGCCAGGCGGCAAAACCATGCAGCTTGCGACAAGCGGTGCTGATGTCACCGCGCTGGATGCCTCACCAAAACGCATGCGCCGGGTATCGGAAAACCTCACTCGAACCGGCCTGTCTGCGACGTGCATTACGGCGGATGGTCAGGACTGGGGCGAAGCGGAACAATATGACGCCATCTTGCTTGATGCGCCGTGCTCGGCGACCGGCACTTTGCGTCGGCGGCCTGATGCCGCCTGGATCAAGAATGAGGAAGATGTCGATTCGCTGATTCCGATACAGGAATCCCTGATAGCGAATGCGGCCCATCTGCTGAAGCGCGGCGGGCGTCTGGTCATTTGCACGTGTTCTCTTCAGCCGGAAGAAGGCGAGATGTGGCTGGAACGCAGCCTGGAACACCTTCCAGAGCTTGAATTGGACCCAGTCCGCCCCGCTGAGCTGCCAGAGTTGGAAAGCGCCATCATGGAAAACGGCGCGGTGCGTCTGACGCCAGACATGTGGGCTGACCGAGGCGGAATTGACGGTTTCTTCATCGCAAGGCTGCGGAAAACCGCTAAAGTCTGACGGCTTGCTTGCGCGGGCACAGGCGCACTGTTATGCGAAATGTATGGCTGAACCTATCCTGATTGCGCCTTCCATCCTGTCCGCAGACTTCGCCCGTTTGGGAGAAGAGGTGCGCGCCATCGACGCCGCTGGTGCGGACTGGATCCATGTCGACGTCATGGACGGTCATTACGTTCCCAATTTGACGATTGGTCCGAGCGTTGTGAAGGCCCTGCGACCGCATTCAAAAAAGACTTTCGACTGTCATTTGATGATCACGCCCATTGATCCGTTTATCGAGGCCTTTGCCGAAGCTGGTGCCGACATTATTACGGCTCACCCCGAAGCCGGCCCGCACTTCCATAGAACGGTGCAGGCCATCAAAAGCTTAGGCTGCAAGGCCGGAGCCGCTTTGAACCCGTCCACCAGCGAGACTGTGATTGATCACGTTCTGGATGAGCTGGATGTGGTTCTGGTGATGAGCGTCAATCCGGGGTTTGGTGGGCAGAGTTTCATAACTTCACAACTTCGAAAAATCGAGGCGTTAGCAACAACGGCCGTGAAGCGCGGCTTGGACATCATCATCGAAGTCGATGGCGGAATTAATCCCGACACAGCGCGGCAATGCACTGATGCTGGCGCGACAGCGCTCGTCGCCGGCACCGCCGTTTTCAAAGGCGGCGCCAGCCACTATTCGGCAAACATTCAAGCCCTTCGCGGAGATTAACCGGAATGACCCGAGTGGTCCGAATTTCCGATTATGCAAAAGCGATTAGTCGCAGATTTCGCCGTGAGCTCTTTGATACGGTGAAATCCATTAGTGGCGTTCGGACCATATCGGTGGAGGGCCTACCGGAAGACCCATTTACACCGCCTCTGAAAGATATTCGCGGGTCCGACGCCGCGCGCGGTTCCGCGATTCTTGACGGGCGCTTCGGGTTTGCCGGTCACGTCCTCGAGGGGGATGACCCGTTTTCTTTGCCGGCGCCTTCCGAGCGATTTGCGCGATCACTGCACAGTTTTGCATGGCTGCGCGATCTGATGGCCTGCAATGATGGACAAGCGAAAACCCGCGCTGGCGAGTTGATTGATTGCTGGATAGCGAGTTTCGACAAATGGAATAGTTTTTCCTGGGCGCCAGAGGTTGGCTCACGACGTATCATCAACTGGGTGCTGGCTGGATCGCTTTTCACAAGTGAGCCGGCGAGGCTGAAATCGCTGACTCGACAAGCCCGGCACCTCAAAAGATCAGCCGTTCACGGCTCTACCGATATCGATCAAATTCGCGCCGGGGCAGCATTGATGCTCGCCGGTGCTGCGTTGCAATCAGATAGCCTTCGAATTGCTGGCCAGAAAATTCTCGAAACCGAAATTCCACGTCAAATCTTCACCGATGGTGGACATTGTAGCCGATGCCCCTCAACGGCGGCGGAAGCACTGACACTTTTAACGCTCATTGACACAGCCGAAGCCCACGCCAATCGCGAAACACCGGAGATTATCAGTCGCGCGATAGATCGGATGGCTCCCATTGTTCGTTTTTTCCGTATGGGCGACGGCGGTCTCGCCGCGTTTCAAGGCGGCGGAGAGGGTGATCGCCGCGCGATAGATCTTGTGCTTTCAGCCCGCGATACCGGCTCGCGATCTTTTGGCTTCGCCCCCAATAGCGGCTACCAGCGCGTTGAGGCGGGAGGAGCATTGCTCATCCTAGATGCAGGAAAGCCGGTTTTGGGATCGTCCTCTGTGTCTGCACATGCTGGCACGTTAGCGTTCGAACTGGCTGCTGGCGGTCATCGCATCATTGTCAATTGCGGCTGGGCCGACCATCAACCCAATAGCTGGCGCGAGGCCGTGCGCGCGACGGCAGCACACTCTACACTGGCGCTGGAAGAAACGTCCTCGGCCAGATTGATCCCACCGGGTTGGCGGCGTCAACTTTTGGGACCACGCTTTGAAGATCAGCCCGGCATGGTGGTGGCGCGCCGGAATGAAGAAGATATTGGTACATGGATCGAAGCCAGTCAGGATGGGTATCACGATAGTTTCGGCCTCCATCACAGGCGACGGCTCTTTTTAGCCGCTGATGGCGGTGATCTGCGCGGCGAGGACGGGTTATTTCGTCCGGTCGAAGACGGGCCACCCGAAGATGTAGACCTTCGCTATCGTTTCGCCATCCGTTTCCACCTCCACCCGACGGTCAAGGCCTCTTTGGCGCGCGACGGCATGAGCGCCCTACTGGTATTGGGCAATGGCGATGGCTGGCGGTTCCGAACCGATGGAGGGCCGATCCGAATCGAACGATCTGTTTATCTGGCGGCCGGCGGTAGTCCGAAACGTAGTTCGCAAATCGTTGTGCAGGGCGAAGCCGAACCCTTTGGAGCGGGAGAGCGTCCACCAAACCGGGTGCGATGGGCCTTTCAGAGGTTGGGCCGTGTCGGCGGAACGTGAGCGTTCACGTCTTTGCCTGATCGCTCCCTCGTGATAATCGACAATTCATTGCACCAATAGAAAGTTTCTACCTCGTCATGAGCACACCTGATCTGGTTCCCGTCCGCCGCGCCCTGATTTCCCTGTCTGACAAGTCCGGGCTGGAGGATCGTGCCCGCCGATTGATCGCGCTGGGTGTTGAAATCCTCTCGACCGGCGGCACGCTTCGCACCCTGAATGTTGCTGGTATTGCGGCGCGCGACGTCACGGATGTAACCGGCTTTCCGGAGATGATGGACGGACGCCTTAAAACTCTTCACCCGCTAGTGCATGGCGGACTTCTGGGGCGGCGAAACCTCGAAAGTGATCGCGCATCCATGGCCGAGCATGGCATTCCGGACATCGATTTGCTCTTCGTCAATCTCTATCCGTTTGAGACGACTGTTGCCGGCGGCGAAGATTTTGAAACTTGTATTGAAAATGTCGATATCGGTGGGCCCGCCATGTTGCGCGCCGCCGCCAAAAACCATCCCTTTGTGGCGGTTTGCGTCGATAATGATGATGCAGACGCCGTGCTGGATGCCATGGACGAGAATGAGGGCGCGACGCCGCTTACCCTGCGCCGTTCCTTGGCCGCAAAAGCCTATGCCCGTACGGGTGCGTATGATGCCGCTGTCTCGCATTGGTTTGCAGATGAGCTCAACGACACCGCGCCCGCCTTCCGGACTTTTGGTGGCGCACAGCTTTCCGCGCTGCGTTATGGTGAGAACCCGCATCAGGCGGCGGCCTTCTATGCCAATGGAGCTGGGCGCCCCGGTGTCGCGACCGCTCGTATCGTTCAGGGCAAAGCGCTGTCCTATAATAATTTGGCCGACGCCGACGCAGCGTTCGAGCTGGCCGCAGAATTTTCAGATGAAGCGGTCTGCGTTATCGTCAAGCATGCCAATCCTTGCGGCGTCGCGCTGGGTCAAACCGTGCGGGATGCCTGGGACCGGGCCCTGCTGGCCGATCCGATCTCAGCTTTTGGTGGCATCGTCGCCTTTAACCGTGAGATTGATGCAGAAACCGCCGACGGCCTGACCAAACTTTTCCTCGAAGTCATCATTGCTCCCGGCGCAAGCGAAGCAGCGCTTGATATTCTATCCAAGAAAGCCAATCTTCGCGTCATGGTGACCAGGGCGATGCCTGATCCAAAGCAGGAGAGTTGGTCCGCAAAGACTGTGGCCGGCGGCCTGCTGGTGCAGGAACGCGATAACGGCCTGGCGACGCAAAACGACCTGAAAACCGTCACGAATGTTGTCCCTGATGATGTGAAAATACGAGATTTATTGTTCGCATGGACGGTCTGCAAGCACGTCAAATCCAATGCAATTGTCTATGCCAAAGATGGCATGACGACCGGAATTGGTATGGGCCAAACCAGCCGTGTTGAGGCGGCAAAGCTGGCGGCACGCAAAGCTATTGAGGTTGCCAACGAAAATGGCTGGGACGAGCCCGCAACAATAGGGTCGGCCTGCGCATCGGATGCCTTTTTCCCGTTCGCGGACGGGCTGATGGCCGCTGTTGATGCGGGAGCCACAAGCGTGATCCAGCCGGGCGGGTCCGTCCGAGATGATGATGTGATCAAGGCCGCAAATAATGCTGGTATTGCCATGGTATTTACCGGCATGCGGCACTTCCGGCACTAGACCATGAAACCCTGGCTCATCCGAATTGGACTGACTGTGCTCGGTTTGGCTCTGGTCTATGGCGCGGCTGCCGCGCAAAATCTGACCAGCGGTTTTGTCCCGAGACGGACGCTCGATGAACAGGTCGAGATGTTACGCCCCGGCGTGCAGGTTTTTTTGCCCGACGCCAGGAACGGAGCGGTTCCGACAATCATATTTTTTCATGGCTGCGGTGGTGAACGCCCCATGCATGTGGCCCATGCAGAAGCCATAACCGAGGCCGGGTTCGCCGCTATAATTGTCGATTCCTTTGAGCCGCGCGGAATCGGACGGTTTGGCGCTATGACACAGGTGTGCTCGGCCATGCGCCTTATGGGGCAGGAACGCGCGGCAGACGTTTTCGCGGC
>Ga0316204_10004499_pt1 | contig 24899 bp, 9 predicted proteins | sample 6monrhotite_MG_2_FD_205661 | JGI IMG/M metagenome (GOLD analysis project Ga0316204, IMG submission 205661) | Microbial mat bacterial communities from mineral coupon in-situ incubated in ocean water Damariscotta River, Maine, United States -... | ecosystem: Environmental > Aquatic > Marine >... | reverse complement strand
GGTGACCCTGCTACCTCCAAGGGTCCGGTGGAACGTAAGGTAGCACGCATCGTCACCCCCGGCACAATCACGGACGAAGCCCTTCTGGAAGAACGCCGCGACAATCTGGTGGTGGCGGTACAAACAGATGGCACATCTTTTGGCATCGCTGCACTGGATGTCACCAGTGGTCGTTTCAGCGTACTGGAGGTAGAGGGTGAAGAGGCGCTGAGCGGCGAGCTGGAGCGACTGAATCCCTCAGAACTGCTGCTGAATGAAGAAGCGATACCTGCGGACATTGATACCGCGCGTCCCGGTCTGCGCCGCCAGCCACCCTGGTATTTTGAACGGGAAACCGCCACTCGTCTGTTAACACAACAATTCGGCACCCACGATCTGGCAGGCTTTGGCTGTGAACAACTCCACCTCGCCGTAAGCGCTGCTGGTTGCCTGTTGCAATATGTCAAAGACACCCAACGCACCGCCCTGCCTCACCTGCGCGGCTTGCAAGTGGAGCGCCGCGAAGACAGCATCGTGCTGGACGCTGCCAGCCGCCGCAATCTGGAGTTAGAAACCAACCTTAGTGGCGGTCCTGAACATACCCTGGCCTGGGTGATGGATCGTACCGCAACCCCCATGGGCAGCCGTCTGCTGCGGCGCTGGATCAATCGCCCTCTCGCCAATCACACCACTCTGCGCCAACGTCATCAGGCTATTGCCGTGTTGCTGGACGGCCATCATTACGAAGAACTGTACAGCATTCTGCGCGCCATTGGCGATGTGGAGCGCATCCTCGCGCGCATCGCCATTCGCAATGCCCGACCACGGGATTTTTCCCAATTGCGCGATACCCTGGCACGTCTGCCAGACCTGCGCAGCACGCTAACCGGCATCTTCGCCGGGCAAGATTGCACATTACTGGAAGCGCTTGACGCCCGCACCGGTGACTACCCCGAGCAACACGCCTTGCTCAGTGCTGCCATCATCGACGTACCACCCATGCTGATTCGTGACGGCGGCGTGATCGCTCCCGGTTTCGACAACGAGCTGGACGAGTTACGCTCCATCAAGGACAATGCCGGACAATTCCTGTTAGACCTCGAAATTCGTGAACGCAAACGCACCGGTATCGCCACGCTGAAGGTCGCTTACAACCGGGTGCATGGGTATTACATTGAAATCAGCAAAGCGCAATCCGCCAATGCACCGGATGATTACATCCGTCGTCAAACCTTAAAAGGTGCCGAGCGTTACATCACTCCCGAATTAAAGTCTTTTGAGGACAAAGCCCTGTCTTCTAAAGAACGTGCGCTGACGCGGGAGAAAATGCTCTACGAGAAACTGTTCGATCAACTGGCCGACGTATTGCCTGCCATGCAGGACAGCGCCACAGCACTGGCGGAACTGGATGCACTGACCAACCTCGCCGAGCGTGCTGGCACTCTCGATCTGTGCCAACCAGAATTAGTGGACAAACCCGGCCTGTTAATCGAAGGCGGCCGTCACTCCGTGGTGGAACAGGTATTGGAAGATCCGTTCATTCCCAACGACGTGCATTTCGATGAGCAACGTCGCATGCTGGTGATTACCGGCCCCAACATGGGCGGTAAATCCACCTACATGCGCCAAACTGCATTGATCACCCTGCTCGCCCACGTCGGCAGTTTTGTACCCGCCAGTCGTGCGGTCATTGGCCCGTTTGATCGAATATTTACCCGCATCGGTGCCTCTGATGATCTTGCCGGTGGCCGCTCAACCTTCATGGTGGAAATGACCGAGACCGCCAACATTCTGCACAATGCCACCGGTCGCAGCCTGGTATTAATGGACGAAGTGGGGCGAGGCACTTCCACCTTCGACGGCCTGTCGCTGGCCTGGGCCTGCGCCGAAGAACTGGCCACCACCGTGCAAGCCTTTACCTTGTTTGCCACCCACTACTTCGAGTTAACCACCCTGCCGGAAACCCTGTCACAAGTGGCCAACGTACACCTCGACGCCGTGGAACACGGTGACAGTATCGTGTTTATGCACGCAGTAAAAACAGGGCCCGCTAATCAAAGTTATGGCCTACAAGTGGCGGCATTGGCGGGCGTACCCAAAACCGTGATCAAACGTGCGCAACAACGCCTGCTGCAACTGGAAAGTCAAAGCGCCAACGCACCCAGTGGGGAAGCTGTCGAACAATTTTCGCTGTTTGCCGCCCCGGTGGAGAGTCATCCCGCACTGGATGCGCTGAAAGACATTAATCCCGACGAGCTGACACCACGCGAGGCACTGGAAGCACTTTATCGCCTGCGTGATTTGAACGATGAATAACATCCGATTAGACTCCCGCTCAACTGATTGTTAGCGGATGAAAAACAAACATGGTCTATCGAGACCCTAAAATTAAATACATATTTATAGTAATGGCAATATTTTTTATATTGACCAAGCTATTGACTACCGTTATTACATTAAAAGATGATCCCAGTAATTTTTTAGTGTTAGAGCTTTCACCATCTTTAGACAGTCAATTATTCTTATCGGAAGTCAATGAAAAAAAATATATCACTTTAATTTCAGATGAGAATGGTTTTATAGGAGAAAAACTCTATTATTTAGTAACTTTTTATCTATGGTGGTTAATACCTGTACTTATTAGCGCTTTTTATCTTTATTCTTTCGCGAAAAAGAGTATTAACAATCAATTGTTATACCCTTTTTTTAAACACGTCAACGACAGGAAGGACTCATGACTTACGTTGTCACCGAAAACTGTATCAAATGCAAATACACCGATTGTGTGGAAGTATGCCCGGTGGACTGTTTCCACGAAGGCCCGAATTTTTTGGTCATCGATCCAGACGAGTGCATTGACTGCACCCTCTGCGAACCTGAATGCCCTACCAACTCGATTTATTCCGAGGATGATCTACCGGAAGACCAGGAACAGTTCATTGCACTGAACGCCGAGCTGAGTCCACTGTGGCCGGTAATCACCGAAATGAAACCTGCGCCCGCCGATGCCAAAGATTGGGAAGACGTGCCCAACAAACTGGAATACCTGGAACGTTAGAGAGTGCCCAACCTGCATATCATCACCTATGGCGACGATCCGCTACGCAGACTTGCTGAGTATATCGTTAAAAAACATCACTCCGCGTTACCCAACCTCACTGACATTGTGGTGCTGTTGCCTAACCCGCAGGCAGAGACCCGTTTTCGTCAGCTTTTGCTCAATGCCGCCGCCAGCCACCAGCATTCGGCATTGTTAGGGCCGGACATCGACACACTGCCACACTGGATCAACCAGCAGTCTCCCGGCAAACTCCCGGTACTTTCTGAACACCAGCGCGAACTGATGCTGGTGGAGGCACTGGTCGGCCACAAGTACCTCTACGGCGAAGGTAATCCCTGGACACTGGCCGACAGTCTGTTGACTCTGTTTGATGATTTGGGCTCCACCCACCTTAGCTTGCCCGACTCGCTGGAGCAGTTTCTTGAGACTCTGGGCACGGCTTATGGTCTGGACAATAAAAACCACGATAGCCTGTTCGGCGAAGCCCGGCTGGTGTATACCCTGTGGCAGGCTTGGCAGCAGGAAATGCAGCAAAACGGCGTCATCGATCGACACATGGACTACACACTAAAGCTCGCCAGCAGCCGCAAAAGCCTGCCTGCCCATCTCACTTTTTATATCGCGGGCCTACCCCGGCTTTCCACTGCCGAGGCACAGTGGCTTCATCCCTTGCTGCAACAAGAACGCGCCTTTTTATTGTTACAAAGCTCAAGTGAACAGGCCGGTACAAATTATCACCCGGATGATATTGCACAACAGTTACTGCAAGCCGTTGATTTACCAGCCGAGCTGCCGGACAAACCTCCCTCGAACACAGACAGCGAATACACACGTTGTCTGAACAGCGTATTCAGCAACAACGAATCTCCATTGCGTATTCGCGCCCACAATCTGGCCCGGGATATTCCGGAAAGTCCCCTCTCTGCAAACCTGTCTGTCTTCGAAGCCAATAATGCAGAAAAAGAAGCGCAAGCCATTGATGTGCAAGTACGGCTTTGGTGGAACGCAGGCAAGCGTAACATCGGCATCGTCACGGAAAACCGACGACTGGCACGGCGAGTGCGGGCCTTGCTGGAACGCTCAGGCATCGAATTGCAAGACGCCGCTGGCTGGGCCTTATCCACCACCAGCGCCGCAGCCACCGTGGAGCGCTGGCTGGAAACCGTGGAAGAGGACTTTGCCCACCAGCCACTATTGGACTTTCTCAAATCCCCCTTTTTATTGCCAGAGCATGAACGAAAAACACTGTTGGATTGCGTGTATCGTTTCGAGCAGGGCGTGGTACTCAAAGAAAACATTGCTCGCAATATGACCCGCTATCGGGAACATTTGCAGTACCGGCAAAATCGCCTGCCCACTGAGTTGGCTGCCGATTATGATGACATCCACTCATTGTTAGACGTTATCGAATCCGCCGCTGCGCCACTGCGTGCATTAATCGGCGACGAGACCGATAACAAAAAACATGCACCGACAACATTTTTACACGCCCTCGACAACAGCTTTGCACAACTGGGGTTGAATACATCTCTGGCTGCTGATGTCGCGGGGCAACGCATCCTCGAAGAACTGCACGCCATGCAAACGGCCAGCAACAACAGCGAGCTGCACATGGGCTGGGACGAATTTCGCGCTTGGCTGGGACGCACGCTGGAACGCTTCAATTTCCAGCCCCCCGCACAATCCGGGCAGGTGCAATTAATGAGTCTGGCGCAAAGCAGTCTGGCGCGATTTGATGCGCTGATTATCGCCGGGGCCGAAGCTGAATACCTGCCGGGCAATAACACTGGTTCACCGTTTTTTAATGATGGCGTGCGCCAATCCCTTGGGTTGACCAGCTATACGCAGCAATTATCGGAAAAAATTTATCACTTCCGCTGCCTGCTGGAATCTGCCGACACTATTTTGCTCACCTGTCGTAGCGAACAGGATGGCGAAGAGGTTGTTGCCTCCCCCTGGCTGGAACGACTGCAATCCTTCCATCAGATTGCCTATTCAGATCGACTCATCAATACCTCATTAGTGGAACTCGTTAACCGGGCCGACACGCAAGTCACGCACCCTGCCAAGCCAATGCCTCGACCGATGCCACCTCACCCTGCCGCCGACATTGCCACCGGGCTTTTTCCCACACATTTGTCGGCCAGTGGCTACCAGCAACTGATCAACTGTCCATACCAGTTTTTTGCCGCGCGTTGCCTGCAACTGGAGGCGCCTGACAGCATTCGTGAAATGCTCGCCAAAGCGGATTATGGCGAACGAGTACATCTCAGTCTGCAAGCATTTCACGAAGACGTACACGGCCTGCCGGGACCATTTAACGCAACAATCACCAGCAATAATAAACCCGCTGCCATTAAATGCCTCAACGAAATTACCTCAGCGGTTTTTGCCCGCGACCTTGAGGACAATTTTTTACACCGTGGCTGGCTCAAACGCTGGCAGGAAAAGATTCCCGCGTATGTTGAATGGCAACTCGATCGGCAACAACAATGGCAAGTGAAATCCACTGAGCTGAACGTCACTCGTGAACACGACCAAATAACATTGCATGGCCGACTCGATCGGGTCGATGCAAGCACCGATATGGATTCCGGCGCCCCCATTGTAAGCATTGTTGATTACAAAACCGGCATCATTCCCAAAAACACCGACGTACTCAGTGGTGAATCCGTACAATTGCCCTTTTACGCCCTGCTGGCAGAACACGCGGGCCGCGAAACCGTTACTCAAGTCGAATACCTTGCGTTGGACACCGCTATCAAAAAGGGGGCTGCCCCGACAGTTAAAGCAATAGGGGCTCTAGAAACAGAAACACTGGACACGTTAATGAAAAGTACCGCGACGCGGCTAAATTTATTGGTGGACCAGATCACTACGGGGACCCCTATGCCAGCCTGGGGTGACGATATCACTTGCGAGTATTGTCAAATGTCGGGCATCTGTCGGCGGGAAACTTGGCAAGATCTGACTAAAGACTAACAAGAGCCAACCTAATCGCGGGGAAAAATCCAACCCGGAACGAGCGAAGGCGGCACATCCCAGTAGCCGCCTCCGTTTACCTCCGTACTGGTCAATCCTTGACCATGTCGATCCTTCGACAATATTCCGTTCCCATCCTTGCCACTTTCCTTGTATTTTGCCCCGAAGAGCAATCTGCGGAATTGAGATACATAATACCAAATCGTCACTTCATCACAAGTCTTTATAAGTAGCACATTCAATACCACTTAACGTGATAAAGATGATAAGAATTCCACTTACCCTACAAAAACAAGGGGTTGATGAATAATCAACCGTCACACACAGACATAACCAAGGTGAAGAGACTACATAATTTTCAGAAAATACCTACAAACCAACACCCCTTATTTTCATTCAAAACAACTAAAAAACGGCAAAAAAACAAGATGTCAGTTTTCAGGCCAGAGCAATCAGGCTTAAAAGGGGCTCGAAACTAGAGTCTAGATGAAATATTGCGGTTTTCCATTTGACAGAGATATCAAATGACAAACCACTAACGGCCCCAAACTCCATCACTTTTCAAGCAATGTAGACCCGCGGGTCATCAATAGGTAAAAGAAGTATGAGCTGCCGGATATCTTTTTTGCCACGTTAAGTACTGTTATTTGTGAAGCGTAACTAGGGGGCGTCGAGGAATTCGGTAAAACCAGAGCCAATTGGTTTACCGATTTTTAGCGGTCTTTGAGCACCCTTATTACCTAACAGGCATATTTGGGAGCAGCGGCTTTTGTTCAATCTTGGGAGACCACGCAACTCCATCACTCCCTCCCTCGTAGGCTCCACGATATACCGCTGAGCGCGGAACACCATCAAAATCCCGATACCAATCCTCGAAACGCGCAAACGACGACAGATCAATCGATGGGCCTTTCAACTTTGCAGATTTGGGAAAAAGATCCAGTTCCCCCAAGCCATTCTGAGACCCCCTTAACGACGATACTGCCGCACGATAGGTTCCCAGAAAGTTATCCTGATTTTGTATTGAACCTAGAATCCGCAATTGAACGGCCTATAGAGTGCGTTGGATTTTGTGACTGGCGAGGCGCGATGAGAACGAGGCCATGGATGGCCGAAGGTAGAACACCAATAGTAGGCGCTTTAGGCGACGCAGGAGCAGTTGTCGAGTAATAGCTTGCCTATTGCGACGATTGATTCGCAACGCGGCCAGACGCAAAAGGCAACGTGCTATACAGGTCGTAGCGACTCATCCAGCAGGTGAACTCGCCAAAACGATAAAACAGGATGTTGATCAAAATGTTAATACATCCTCTAAGCGGTCAACTGCGGAATCTAGGTTGAAGGACCCAATCGTAACAGCGTAGAAGCAAACACGGCATTTGCAACGACCCGCTGCACATAATCGGTAGCGCCATGGCGCACCTTAATACCCGTGTTACGCGCCACAATAGTGTTTTGGAAAATATCTATTTGTCGGGGCTTATCATTGTGTTTCTGCACGCTCAACGCAGAACCAACATCATTAACCAGAATGATTATTATAGAAAGCGATATGCCCTTCTCCCTGAAACAAAACTTCGCTGGGATTCTGGTAGAAAAAATTACCGTACACCAGATATTGATCATCCTGCCCCTCCCCTCGCAAAGGCCAGTGTCCCAACAAGACATTGGGGCGAACCCACTTATCTGCCGTAGCAGCATTTTCAGCCTTACTAAACACATTGTGACGAATAATGGTTGTGTTTTTCCCCGTTGGTAACCCAACGTCCTGAGGCCGTGGTTTCTGATGTTTGATCTGTAGGTTATAGCCCACAAAGTGTGCAACACCACGTTGCCCTCGATCAATCCTGATACAAATGGATTAGTACCATTGGAACTCCCCAGGTACATGCCGGTACCAGAGCCGACGATCAGGTTTTTGCGGATGACCCAGTTCCAGGCAGGGCCACGCGTGGCAATTCCCACTGTCAATAGGATCGCTCGAACAATAACTGTCTCACTGGTCAGTGGACTCGGGTTTTTTTGGGCCTGTGCAAGAGCATGGTGGAACCGCTACGCTTGTTCCACCCTACCCGTGTACATCGCTGAAGTTGGCGTATTCATAATCCAGGTAGCGATTTGTCTGTTCCGTCTCCTCAAGCACAAGGTAAAGCCGTAGGGTGGAACAAGCGTAGCGGTTCCACCAAAAGGTCAAGGGAAGAACATCACTCCTTTCAACCTGTATTACCCTCTACCCAACCAAAAAGCGACAGTTATTGTTCGAGCGATCCTTAGACGACTCCCTCTGTCAGGAACGCGCATACAATAACTTCCCTGTTTGTTTGACACCCGGGACTTTCGATTCCTGATGATACCTCAAACAATTCGAAGATCTATTCATTTTTCATGTTGACAGTCAGGTTAATACTCGTAACCGCTGCGGCATCAGCAGCAACGCGATTACGAATAGCAACATCAACGGTCCTTGGCTTCCAGCGCCACCAGTATCATCATCAGCATCACTCAACACCGTAACACTGGCGGTGCCATCAACAAACAAATCGCCCGGATCTGTAGCCCGGAACTGAAAACTGTCGCTGCCTGAAAAGCCACTGTTGGGAGTGTAAACCAACTTGTTATTTGTCACCTGCGCGCTACCATTTTCGGGATCAGAAACGATACTGAAGTTATGAGTATCGTCAGCATCCGGATCGGTGACCTGTGGGGCTACCTCTTCGCTCTGGGTATCCTCATTGGTGGTGATACCGGCACTGGCAGCGGTGGGGGTGCTATTGGTACCGCCCCCGGAAGAATCGGCACGCACACTAATGTCATCAAAGTAGGCGGAATCATTAAAGCTACCGACTCCGACCTGACCTACGCCAAACGTGCTGTCGCTTGCGCTCATAACGAGATTGCCATCAAAACTAACGTTGATCTCACTGTCCACACGACTGACGTCAATACTGTGGTACAGATTATCCGTTAGCCAGTCACTGTCAGCGGTGGCTAGTACTGAGCGAATGCCGTTAACTACCTTGAATAACTGCGTAGAGTCTTGATCATTGTTGAACATTGCGTAGTAGTAGTTATCAATATCCTGAAAACCGAATACCACGGCATAGTCGGCAAAAGCATTGCTGGTCACGTCATCGCCCAGCTTCGCCTGCGCGGTAAATGTAAAGTCGCCATATTCTGCTAATAACAGCGAGTACTCTCCTAACCGCCCTTCGCCGGGGGACTCAAAAACGGTGGTGTTGAGGTAGTAAGCCATGTCACCTTCATCCGATACCACATCCCATCTGCTGGTTGTTAGTACAATCCAGCCATCGGTGCTGCTATCTTCAAAACCGTCGGCAGTGCGATAGGTAAAGTCCTTGCTGCTCTGAGCAATGATGGTGTTGGGACTCTCTGCCAAATCTTGCACATTGCTAACTGATACCGTGTAGGAGGTATCTTCGGTGAGCTGACTTACGGTGAGGCTTGCCGTACGACCATCGTCATTAAGACTACTGGCGGTCACGCCAATGCCTTGGTCAATTTGATAATTGCTATTATTTTCAGCACTGACGGCATTTACGGCTTCGCTAAAAACAACATTAACGCTGGTCTCGCTGGTTCCAGAGGCTGATACCACAGTTGGGGCTACCGTATCCGCATTGATAGTTAAAAACGCATCAGAACTGGTGATACTCGTGTTGATATCGCTCACAACAACATCAAATGCGGCGCCACTGTCCCCTATGTTCGATGCAATGAAGCTGTAGCTGGCCATGGTGGCTCCAGCTATGTCAGCTTCATTTTTACGCCATTGATAATTGAGCACACCGCTACCAACGGCCAGAACATTAAAGGTGGCTTGCTGGCCCTGCTCCACCGTCTCTGAAGCAGGCTGTGTAATGATGTCCAACTCGGCCGTTCCAGGCGAATGCCGATATAGATACACTTTACAATCCGCCGTACCCTTAACCGAGACGATAAAGTTGACGCCATATTCTGGAAGCGGTACCGCTACCGTATCCAAACTACACCAGCGGTCAGAAAGTTGCTGCGTTCCTGTCTGCCCCCAGCTATTGGTGTCAAGATTGTATTCCCAGATCGGAAGCGGACCTGGACTAGGGCAAGAAGCGGCTGAGCCAGGGTTGGGTTGTCCCTGAAACACCACCAGATTACCCGAGTTAGGATCGATGGTTTGGATCGGGCCAGCACCACTCTGCCCAAGCCCGGTTGGAGCATTTGGCAATCGAGTGACGACCAGATCACTATCGAGCTGGTAGAGCCGCCGCGATTCGTCAATGTTTGGTGTGGGATCTGGCAGCGTACCGCCAGCACTGTAATTGTGCCCACCACCGAAAAGCATCACACCATGGCTTGGGTTGTATTCACTAAAATGTGAAATCCCACCGAACGGCTCAGCCAGACTAACAGGGGAATCCCACTGATTGGTTTTTGGGTCATACAGAGCATACATAGAGGCACGCCCCCCGCGAGCATCAAAAAAAACCAGCTTTCCGATATTCGGAAAGAACTCAAGTGCGCTTTGTTCCCCAGCTGCAATCGGTGCATTAGGTAGTTGAACCCATTCGCCTGTTTCCAAGCTCATTGACCACACATTGTTGGCTTGTGCTACCCGTGACCAGTAGAAAGTTCCGCGTGCAACATCCAAAGCACCATTGTCATAACCGTGAGCACCGAAACCAAATGGTGGCACATCAAGGATTGTCCAACTGTTGGTTGCTTCTGAGTATTTGACAAACCCTTGATCCCAAGGTTTATAGGGTCTGCGCGTACCCGCAATGTAAACTTCTTTGCCTATTGAATCCCAATGAGCCTCATCCGTAAACTCAAGAATGTTACCAAGATCTTGGGGTCTGATTGGCGGTATCAGTTCTCCGTTTTGATCCACCAGCGGCATGGGCGGAATCATCGCCTCGCAGGTCGATACAGAACCATCAATTTCGAGTTCGACAAAGGTTCCTGGCTGAACTGTCCTAGCAAGATCACTCAAAACACTGGCTAGTCCGAGGCCAGGAACTGCCATCATCAACAATCCTAGCCCCCAAGCTCTCTGTCGCATCAGAACTCGTTTACCAGACGTTAGTGCGCTTCTGGCACGGATACGCCACATGGCGGCGAGTAATAATAACAAGCCAGTTCCCCCGCCCAGAGCACCACCACCCTCACTACTTGAATTATCAGGATCACTAGCAACAGCAGCAGTGACATTGACTATGCGAATAACTTGCGTTGCTGCATTCTCTGCAGTATCGGAGACGTTGTAGGTAACACTGTATGAACCCACGACCGCGGTATTGACTGCAGAAATATCAATCTCGATACTGCTCGTGGGATCACTATCCATGTTATCGCTTGCAGTCGCCCCTAGTTCCTCATACACAGAGCCTACGGTGAGTGTCTGAGGATTAGCTCCGTTGAGCGTGATCACCGGCGCAACCGTATCGGGTTCAGACATCCCTGTTGCGACTACGTTTACATCATCAAAATAAGCGGAATCGTTAAAGCTACCGACTCCGACCTGACCTGCGCCAAATGTGCTGTCGCTTGCGCTCATGATGAGAGCGCCATCAAAATTAACTTTGATCTCACTACCCACACGACTGACTTCAATACGGTGATACAGATTATCCGTTAGCCAGTCACTGTCAGCGGTAGCTAGTGCTGAGCGAATGCCGTTAACTACCTTGAATAACTGCGTAGAGTCTTGATCATTGTTGAATATTGCGTAGTAGTAATTGCCAGCATCCTGAAAACCGAACACCACAGCATAGTCGGCAAAGGCATTGCTGGCCACAGCATCGCCCAGCTTGGCCTGCGCAGTAAATGTGAAGTCGCCATATTCTGCTAATAACAGGGAGTACTCTCCCAACCGCCCTTCGCCGGGGGACTCAAAAACGGTGGTATTGAGGTAGTAGACCATGTCGCCTTCATCTAATACCTCATCCCATCTGCTGGTCGTTAATTCAATCCAGCCATCGGCACTGCCGTCTCCAAAACCACCTATCACCGTAACGCTGGCGGTACCATCAACAAACAAATCACCTGGATCTGTAGCGCGGAACTGAAAACTGTCGCTGCCTGAAAAGCCACTATTGGGGGTGTAGACCAACTTGTTATTTGTTACCTGCGCACTACCATTCGCGGGTTGAGAAACGATACTGACGCTATGGGTATCGCCAACATCCGGATCGGTGACCTGGGCCGATACGCCTTCGCTCTGGGTATCCTCGTTGGTAGTGATGCTCGCACTGGCAGCGGTAGGAGCGCGATTACCAGGAGGCGTTCCTGCCAACACAGTAACACTGGCAGTGCCACTGACAGACAATGCTCCCAGGTCACGGGCAGTAAACTGAAAACTGTCATTACCCACAAACCCGGTGTTGGGGGTATACACCAGCTTATTACTAATCACCTCCGCAGTACCCTGCGAAGGTTGCGAAGCAATGCTGATAATATGAGTGTCGCCGATATCCGGATCGGTCACTTGTGCAAACACACCTCCGCTCGGCGTATCCTCGTAGGTAGTAATGCTGGCACTGGCAGCCGTGGGTTCACGATTAGTAACACTATCAGCCATGCGCAGCAGGGCGCGCCCTGTGATCGTTCTGCGGACACGATTAGCAGCGGTCTCACCTGTGCGCACCATACTCCAGCTACGATCAGGTTTGTCCCAGATTTCCAACGTGATCTCGATACTGTCGGCATTGGCTTCAGTTACCGTGGTAGGCAATGACACCGTAACGGTATCGGGTGTACCCGTTACCTGAGGCGTGATATCAGCTCCATTGGCTTCCACTTTGAAACGCGTGAAATCTAACGGAGAATCATCCCATAGTCCCACTAAAATACTGCTCACACTGGTGTCACCCACGGGCGTGAGCGTCATCACCGGGCGCATCATATCATCATGTACATTACGTTTAGGCGCACCGATATCCAGCCAACGGGCAATCAGGCGTTTTTCAGCCTCTGGCATGTTGGTTGTACCAGGCACGAGGCTGCTTCCATCCAGATAAGCAAGATGTTCGCCCACTTTAGGCCAGATTTCTGGGTGCTCATACCCCTTGTTATCCACCACCACACCACTGTCGACTGGCGGCAAACCAGTCAGCGGGTCACGACCATCCATACGCTCACCATAGAGTGCCCATACCAGCATGCTGGAACGAGCACTATTGACGGAAACCCAACGCGACGGTGTGCAGCACTGGTAACGCTGAGTGATACGGTTTTTCGCCGTATCGAGATCAGTCAGACCATCGCTGGAGTCGAGATCCGTCTTGATGACCGTGCCATTTTCGTGAGTGTATCGATTCTTTGTGAGTAGCTCATAAGTCTGGATATTCCCGTCCAGACGCAAACCGGTGAGTTGCTGGGCTGGTTTTTCATCTGCATGACAGGAAGCACAGCGGTTCTGCACAATGGTGGCAATATTATTGTTCCAGTCCACAGCAAAGGAACGCCGGGCCGTAGCCCCCGCCTCCCCAGCGTAGGTGGCCTGAGCACTGGCAACCGTCGGGAAACCATTGGCATCCTCTCCTATAAACAACGGGGCGCTGGCACTGGTAAAATCACCAAACCTATTGACACCGAACTTGGTCGATAAGGCCGAGACGTTCATGCCATCACGGGTATGGACGTGGCAGCCTGAGCAAAACTGCTGTTCGCCACGCACAACAGAGCGTGATGATGTTTCGATATCCAGCGCCATACCCCGCTTGTCGATCGTTTGCATCAGGAAGGGAGTATCAGCAGGCACCCGTACAATGAAACTGGTGTCCGGGTTACCCTGGTCATCGTCGGGTTCCTGACCATTGCCATCGGGTTTGCGCACCGGGTACTCACCGAGAATACGCAAATGATGTTGCTGGAGGCCAGACCATTGTTCATCGCTCTTATAGGCTTGCTTGGGAATATTAGGTACGGGCATGAGAACACGTATGCCGTAGATTTCATCGTTGTCAAAAATGGCCAGTTCGGCACCGCTGGCAGCCAAGTTCATGTAAGTGCGGCCCGACATGGTGCCGCCACCATCTCTCATGTTCCACGGTGTGCCGTTCAGCGAACGGGTTTCCCTGTCGTACAGGGAGGCCGCCCCAGTGAGACCATAGGGTGCGCCAGCGGGCAGGCGTGGATCTTGATTGCCATTGTTACTGGTTGGCGGTCGATTGTTATCAGGATCCGGGCGTGAAATACCATAGATATCCTGATAACTCACCACGGCGCGCGGCATGATTTCATGATACTCGGGAAAATCTACCACCACTTGGGCATCATCAGCAATGTGGCCTACTTGACGAAGACTGTTGGGCTCCAGCGGCAACAACCAGATACCCGCATCCTTGCCAATGACTCTCATGGTAGCTTCCAGAGACTCGCGAAACACCGGGTCGCCAATGGTAGAAGCACCACCGATAGCGTAGGTGGTCAGTAAATCGTTGTCCGGTGCCGCCGCAGGATGGGTGAAGCGGCCATTCATAACTACGGTACGACCATCCACAGGATGAATAAAATAATTCAAGGGATCATAAGGCTTCATTTGCACATCATTGGCTCCGGCCTGCGGTGTCAAACGAAACTGCTCAGGACGAGCAAAGGGCAACAACCCACCACCGACTTTCCAGGTATCAGGTAATGTGGTGAGCACGTCCTTGGCCTCGCTGCCAAACTTTGTACGATGCACAAAATCCGGCCCAGGCGGATCAACCGGAAAGCGTTCCAGCGCCCCCAGCCCGGTTTGCTGACGGTTGTAATACAAAGTAACAACGATGTCACCATCCGACAGTTGGGTAAAATAGTGATATGACCACGCTGTGGCATCATTTTTTCCCGCAAAAATAAACGGTGCAGAACCATCTGGATTGATCTCGAACAGGGAAAAGTTGTTATTGGTCACACGTTGCAGCATGCGATCAAAATTAGTGTAAACAATACGACCATCCATTAAGACGGCAGGGTGCAGTTGGTTTTGCATGGCCCGATGGCTCAACACTTCCATATTTCGCCCGTCACGATCCATCGCGAACATTTGGAACATGCCAAAGCCTTGCTCGCGATTGCTAGTAAAACCGATGCGACCGTCGGGCATAAAAAACGGGCCGGTATCCATCACCGGAACCTTGGATGTCCACTCCGGATCTTTGCCAGGGTGAGCACGACCTGCGAACATTTGGCTATCAGGAGAGACCTGCACATCCTCGCCAGTAAGCAAATCGTACATAAACACCAGCGCCGGGTCGGCATAAGGTTTAAGGCCACCGAACACCAATTCGGCAAACTTGTCACCGTTACCAAGTTTGCCATTGGGGTCAAGCTTCATAAAGGACTGTGCCCCCGCAGTGTCAACCTGTCGAATGCCGAAATCAGTGAGGAAAGTCCGGGTGTCTGTGAACTTGGTGTACACCACGTAACGGCCGTCAAAGGAGACATTGGGGTCGACCACCGAGCACACAGCTTTTGAGGTATCATCTTCATCACAGTTGACCAGCACCTTTTCTGCAGCAGGATCGCCAGAAGGCATGCTGGAGTCGTGCAGAACCAGATCACAACCAGGCTGATGATAGATGTTGTTAAGCGCCGACAACCATAGGTCGTTGACGCCGTTCCAGTTCAGTAACTCCTGTGGAGCGCCGGATGTCGGACGTAAAACTGGCTCCTTGCCACGAGGACAGCGCACGTACACCACGTCATAATCAATGGCGGCGAACTTGGCCTGACGCTGCGCCGCAGACGCTGTTTCAATCAAGCTCAAACTCAGTACAATGCCGAAAACAGCCCAAGCGGGGAAAAAATATTTGGTCATACTAAAAATCTCAGATTTGAATGGACTCATGCTTCACGATCTCCACATCAACTAACGCGACAAAGGGGTATTGGGTTCCCATACATGACCATCTCGCCGTTAAGTCCCCTCCGGCATAGCCGGGGGACTACCTTTACCAATTTATTTTTTGAGTTAAGGTACAATGCCGAACATGGCAAACCGTCCTAAGGTTTATATGCTCGTGCTTGGACGCAAATAATCATTTCACGATAAAGTAACACGCCCCTAACTAGCCGCCTCCCCACACAAAACCTTAACCATGAAAGAATGATTTTGCGACCCACACCACACTATCAATCAGACCCAAAACAAACAAATTAATGAAATGACTATTCAGCCTGACTTTCAAAATGTATAAGCTGCCGAACAAATAAATACTATGCAGAATACCAAGTCAGAAATACGAAAATTTGTGGTTCAATTGGCATAATTGTCTCAAAATAACCAGTGCTTCTGCCGATATGAATGGAACAAAGTATCACTGCAATTCCGTCAATAACCAAGGAAGAAAACCTGATTCACCCGTGACTTGATCCTACTGAATGGGTTTCAACAAGTTTTGAACAAACCTGTTCGATCAAAAAAAGAAATCAAACTCTGATGCAATGTGATGCAATTTTTTACAAACACCTAAAGATGAATACTCGCACATGAATTCACAGCCTTGGCAAACCGGCACAACACCTAACTGGTAGCAGTAACGTTTTTTTTGTACTGCTTCGACATTGAATTAGTCGCAACTTGTAGCACGGCGCAATAATATATTGGCACAGGAAAATTATACGTAATGAAATTAATCAACCAAAATATGATGGGCAAAACTTGCGCAACGCTCGCATTCGTCGCTCTCCTCAACGCATGTACAGCCACTGACACAGGCGATAGTGATAGTGATGCCACACTCCCGACATTGCAAGTAGACAATATCGGTGTTACTGAGGGTAACTCAGGCATTACAACAGCAGAATTCAACATCACCCTGTCTGCCAGCAGCGCCAGCAGCGTCACCGTTGACTACGCAACCAGCGACACAACTGCCACGGCACAGAGTGATTATCAAAGTAAAAATGGCGCTTTATCCTTTACTCCCGGAGAGACCACCAAGACGGTTACCGTGAATGTAGTGGCTGATACAGAGGTAGAGCCTAATGAAACATTTAAGCTCACCTTATCCAACCCCAGTAATAATGTAGACCTGAACAACGCTGTCGGCATAGCGACCATCACGAATGACGATATTGCCACACTCCCAGTATTGCCAGTATTGCAAGTAGGAAATATCAGTGTGACTGAGGGTAACTCAGGCATCACAACAGCAGAATTCGACATTACCCTGTCTGACACCAGTGCCAGCACCGTCACCGTTGACTACGCAACCAGCGACACGACCGCCATGGCACCGGGTGATTATCAAAGTAAAAATGGCGCTTTGTCCTTTACTCCCGGAGAGACCAGCAAGACGGTTACCGTGAATGTGGTTGCTGATACTGCAGTAGAACCTGATGAAACATTCAACTTAACCTTATCTAATCCCGGTAATGCAAGTCTGAACAACGCTGTCGGCATGGCGACCATCACGAATGATGATATTGCCACACTCCCAGTATTGCCAGTATTGCAAGTAGGAAATATCAGTGTGACTGAGGGTAACTCAGGCATTACAATGGCAGAATTCGACATCATCCTGTCTGCCAGCAGCGCCAGCACCGTCACCGTTGACTACGCAACCAGTAACATGACCGCCACGGCACCGGGTGATTACCAAAGTAAAAATGGCGCTTTGTCCTTCACTCCCGGAGAGACCAGCAAGACGGTTACCGTGAATGTAGTGGCTGATACTATTGCAGAGCTCGATGAAACGTTCAAACTGACTTTGTCCAATCCTGGTAATGCCGATTTAAGTAACGCTGTTGGCGTCGCAACCATTACTAACGACGATACAGATTCAACAGTATTACTGTCTAACCCCGGCCCACAGTCTTTTGACGAAGAGCAGGAATACACCATTGACGTTACCGCCAGAGCGAATGCCAGGATCTTTGTCAGCGGCATGCCCCCAGGAATGCACTGGGATGAAGTCAATCGCCGTTTCGATTTTCGTCCAGACTTTATCCAGGGAGGAGAATCGTGGCAAATAACGATGGAAGCCGTAGACGGTGCTGAAACTGACACCCAAACATTCACGGTAACAGTCAACAATACCATTCAACCTCCCTGGCCTACACTTGTCAGTACGGAAAATCTGACGGGAGTGATCAAATATTCCGTGACTCAGGTTACCGACGATTTTCTGGATAGCCCCGGCTATGCCGGTCGTGAATTCAAAGCGAACCTGGCCATACCCACAGCAGCTAGTGCCACTAACCCGCTGCCCGTCAGAATTGGCCTGCATGGTTTTGGTGGTAGCGCTGGCACGGTGGGAAGAGCAGGCTACTTTGGCGTTGCACCCCACGACCCGAACGCTACCTGGTGGACGGGCTACAACGACCAGCTACCTCTTGAATCTGGTAAAACGATAAACATCGGTACCATACCAAATTACACACAGCGCAGGGTCATGCATCTGCTTTCCTATCTGATGAATGGGTGCCCTGATTTGGTAACCAACGGAGAAAATGCATGCCCTGGTGTCAATCCTGAACGTATTGCAGTCTCTGGCCAATCGATGGGAGGGACTGGCAGCTTTTTCCTGGCCATTAATTACGGCTACCACTTTGCAGAGATAAGCACTCGCATTGGAGGAACCACTCCCCATTTTTTAACCTTAGGGCAGCAGGATGGGTTAATTCGATTTTTTTGGGGTGCAAAAAACCTCGGGCTGCCAGATGAGAAAGGAACAAATGTCTGGGATCTGTACGACTCCAGTCGTGCGGCACTTGACAACAAACACTTCCGTAATCTTCATTTCAGTACGATAAGCGGGAAAAATGATCCTGTTATCAGCTTTGACGCCATGGTAGGTATCAGCCCGGTGGAGGACATATCCTTCCTTTCTGCACTACAACAAAAAGAAGGTATTGGACATCTCAGCGTTTGGGATCAACGGGCTCATGGCGGAAATGAGCCTGGACTCAGTGCGAACTGGTGGAACGCGCTGGACGACACTTCTTTCCTGAGTCGTAACCTGGCATTCCCCGCCTTCTCAAATGGTTCAGCAGATGATGATGCTGGAGTAGCGGATGGTATGGGCGGTTATACAGGCAGCTTGCGTGGCGCCAAAAATCGCTACCTGCGATGGGATAGCGCAAACATTATCGACACACGCGACCAGCTAAGCATGCCGATCAAGGCGGATATCGATACCACGGGCACCCCGCCTGCTGCGGGTTACCCGCCAACGGGAAATAACTATTTCGGACCACTCCCGATCACCGCTAATGTGACAATACGCCGTATTCAGCAATTTCAGATGCTGCCAGGGGAAACCATCCATTGGAGTTATAATGGGAAATCAGAAACCGTCTCTGCCAATGATGACGGATCAGTGACGGTACCCGGCTTGGAAATGACAACAAGCTTTACCCCACTTGTTTTTACCCGCCCCTGACAAATCACGGATCAGCAACACATGACAAGCCGGATACCCAAGGAAACAGGCTGTAAAACAGCATTCACGAAACAGTATCAGAAATATTAGGAAAGTAAGCAGTATGGGAAAAGATCGCATGCGGACACAGGGCAAAGTAAACCTGGATAAAAACATCACTTATGAACAATAAGTGAGCACTTCAAGCCAGGCATTAACGCTGTGTTGTGCCGCATGAAATCTTTTCAACGCCTGCCAAGCAAACAACATCTCTCCCCTGGTTTCTATGCCAGGGTTCCTACGGTACAATTCCAGCTCGACCTAAATTGACCAACAGTATCAGACCAAAACAATTAAAATAAACTCGAACACTCCGGTTTCACTTTCAAAGCCCTGTTGGTAGAGAAAATCAATATCAGATGTAAACCGTGATCACCGTTTAAAAATAACTCGCGTTCATACGCTTTTTCTGTATTTTAGAATGACCTCAACGTCAAAAACCTCCGAAGCAAAAATGCTGAGCAAGGACCGTATGGCAGAAGGAACTAACGTACATGCTCTTTAACTCTTATGAGTTCATTCTCGCCTTTCTTCCAATAACCCTGGCGATTTTTTTCTTTATTATTTCCCGATATGGCCATGAGCCCGCTATCGCCTGGCTGGTTTCCGCCTCGTTGATATTTTATGCATGGTGGAACGTCGCCTACCTAGCTCTGATTATTTTATCCATGCTCATTAATTACGGCATGGGAAAATTACTGGCCCACCATTACTCGAAAGGTACTGTGCGACAGGGGAAAATTCTGTTAACCATTGGAATAATGGCAAATCTTGGCGCGCTCGGCTATTTCAAGTATGCAAATTTTTTCGTTTCAAATGTCAATATTATCGCAGAAACATCATTCCAACTTGAAACAATAATACTGCCTCTTGCTATTTCCTTTTTTACCTTCCAGCAAATCGCATATCTGATTGATGCGCACAAAGGCATCACAAGTGAGTTCAAGTTTTTACACTACGCGCTGTTCGTCACCTTCTTCCCTCAGTTAATCGCCGGTCCTATCGTGCATCACCGGGAAATGCTTCCACAGTTTATGGCGAAAAAGACGCTGCGATTAAACGCAGATGACTTATCCATCGGTATCACCATTTTTTCTATCGGGCTGTTCAAAAAAGCGGTGTTGGCAGATGGCATTGCAGCGTATGCAAGTCCCATCTTTGATGCCGCTGCACGAGGTGAAACACTGACATTTTTCGAAGCATGGGGAGGTGCTCTTGCCTATACTATGCAGCTGTACTTCGACTTCTCTGGTTATTCCGATATGGCCATTGGTGCGGCACGCATGTTTGGCATCAAACTTCCCTTAAATTTTCATTCGCCCTACAAGGCAACCAGTATCTCAGAATTCTGGCGCCGGTGGCACATGACACTTTCACGCTTCTTGCGTGACTATGTATACATACCGTTAGGCGGCAATAAAAAAGGAAGTTGCCGACGCTATTCAAATATGATGGTCACCATGTTGTTAGGTGGACTTTGGCATGGAGCCGGTTGGACTTTTGTGATATGGGGCGGACTACACGGTGTATATCTCGCTGTTAATCATGGATGGCGGAAAATACGAAACACACTGAACCTTACAGCAGGACGAGCAGCCCCACTCTATAAAGTCGCCGCCTGGGGGCTCACCTTTTTCTGTGTTGTCATCGGCTGGGTTTTCTTTCGCGCAGCAGATTTATCATCTGCCCTAGCCATTCTGGAAGGCATGAGTGGACAAAATGGATTTGCTATTCCCAATGCCATCGCCGTTCGTACTGGAAATTTCCAGGCGTTTCTCAGCGACCTGGGGGTTACATTCTATCTCGGCGGCGGATCTCAATTTTTGTTCACCTATTTATGGATAATTGCACTGCTGCTGATTGCGCTGTTTATGCCTAATACGCAAGAAATAATGAGGAATTTCTCTCCTTCATTCAATAAACACAAATCCGATGCGGGTGACGCCCTTCAGGTTGCACGCATATTGGAAAAACTCTCAACATGGAGGCCAACCCGAACATGGGGAGTATTCATTGCGATAATTTCCATCTTTGGACTACTCTCCCTGTCCAGCGTATCGGAATTTCTCTATTTTCAATTTTGAGCACAGTTATGAACCCCAGACATTTCCTTCTCTCATGGACAATAGTGCTTCTACTCTTGCTCATCACGACAGCTGGGTTCAATTATCTGGTGGACCCCTATGGCTTGTTTGGTACGCCGAGAATATCGGGATTCAACGAAAAAAAACCTGCGGCAGACACAAGAGTCCGGATTGTCAAACCTTATCAGGTCACTCGCATTCAACCCCGCGCCTTGATTGTTGGAAATTCCCGACCAGAAGTGGGACTTGATCCTGAGCACATGTGCTGGCCTGCTGAAAACCAGCCCGTTTACAGCCTGACAACACCAGGAAGCAGCGTATATATGCAGATGCGCCAAGCACAACATGCACTTTCAAGCACTCCGGCAAATCTGATTATCGCAGGGATCGATTTTCTTGATTTTCTTGTCACACCAGAAAACCATAACGATCCCTTCCAATGGCCTCCGTCAGTCAGAGAATTTGAGCACCGGTTGTCAATAACGGCAACGGGTCAGAGGAATGACACATACCGGTGGCAATCTGCCAAAGATTACGCGACGACTGCCTTGTCACTGGACACCTTGGAAGATTCACTTCGCACCATCACCTCTCAAGGCAATATCAATACCAGCAATCGGACAATATTGGGGTTCAATCCGGCCAGAGACTATCTGGATATTATTCGCAGCGAAGGTCAAGCGGTCCTGTTTCAACAAAAAAATGATCAGGTCATCTCCACACTGCTGAAAAGAGACTGGTCGATATATCATGCGGGCAGCCGCTGGTCTCACGATTTCGAAGCATTGAAACGGCTCATGGAAATAAGCAAAAAACGCGGTGCCAAGCTAATTTTGTTTATCAACCCATACCATGCCCAGTACCTGGAAAACATCCGTCAAACGGGTAAATGGCCGCTGTTCGAACAATGGAAACGAGAACTCGTCAGACTTATTGATAGCGATACAAACAATGCCATTTGGGATTTTAGTGGTTACGACAGATACACGACTGAAACTGAATCTGCGAGCAAAGAAACCACACATAAATGGTTTTGGGAACCGGCTCATTATCGCAAAGAACTAGGTGACAAAATGCTGGATCAGATGCTCGGTAATGACTGCCCGAAAAATGCTGTTCAAGCTGAATTTGGATCCCTGATATCAACCGCAAACATCGAAGAGCACTTGGCTCGGCAACGGGATGCCGCTCAAACATATGCCGCCAACAATCCACAAGTCATTACAAAAATACAACAATTGGTCTTGCAAAAGCGCGGTGCTGGAGATTTGCATACCCCGTAAAAACATAACTACAAAAACAGGGATAACATCACATAACGGAATCCAGCAACTGCGCCAACTCAACAGCCTTGTGGTGACGCGAATACCGCTGTACATCCTCTTCACCAGCCACCGGAGCCTGCCTCTGGCCCAACAATGTCACAAAACGATCCAACGCCCGAGCAATATCCTCGGCATCGTCAATCTTCGCACAGGTATCAATTCCAAGCGCCGTCAACAATTGCGCCGTATCACCACGCATGTCCACCAGCGACAAAATGGGTTTGCGGGCACGAATATACTCGTAAATTTTTCCGGGGATTTGACGGTTGCAATCCGATCCCTGAAACACCAGTAAGCCATCGGCGGAAAGCATTTCCTCCAACGCTTGCGGGTAGGAACAATGAGGTTTCAGCGCTATCATATCGGATAAACCACGGGCCTTGATCTGTTCGTGGTACAGAGATTCGCTGCCGCTCGCGCGCAAGATGACCTTCAATTGTCCCCGCTGAATTCTTCCTTGTTCCAGCAGCTGTGCCAGTGCGGTAAAAAACGGTTCAGGATCACGGTCTTGCGGTTCCAACAGACCACTGTGTACCAATACGAGTGGTCTGCTGGCATCCAGTGGTGTGGGTATCGCTGCTGCTGACAAAGACGAAAAACTTTCCTCATCGTAGCCATTCGAAATCAGTGTAAAACGTGAGTCTGGCAATGACGGATAACGTCCCTGATACAAGGCTTGCGCACTGGGAGTCACAAACACTGCGCTGGCACAGTTCTGCAGGGTTTTTCGCTCCAGCCAGGAACGGCTGCGGCGGGTCATTGGCTCCGTGGGAAAACTTTCATAAATCATAGGGTCGCGAAAATCAGCGATCCAAGGCAAACCGCTGATCCGTTGCAAAGTCATTGCAATCATGTGTGCTGATGAGGTGGGGTAGGTCGACCAGATAGCCTGCGGGCGGTACTGTTTGATCATCCGCAATCCGGCAGGTACCGCACTGAACCACCAGCTTGCCCACTGATCAGGAATGGCCGAGCAGCGCAGATATCGCCCCATAATCGCCAAATCCCGCGCGGCATCCAGTGCAAAGGTTTTTTTAACCACCAGGTCTTGAGGAATCTTGCTCAACAAATCATCCGATCGGCGTGGATAGGCTCTCGCCTTGGGTGTCAGCACCAATGGCTGCCAATTGTTTTCTGGCAAATACCGACAAAAACTCAAGGTGCGATGAATTCCGCTACTTCCCTGAAAGGGAGGAAACTGAAATGCCACCATCAATACACGTTTAGACATATACCACTCCGAATCCCCAACCCCTTCACCGACGGCCACGAGTAAAAATATCGACTATTGATTGGCTCAAGGCCCGCCAAAACGGCCGCTGATCTCTCAAGTGCCATTTTGCAAAAGCATTGGCTCGCAGCAACGAAAGCAGATAGCGAAATAAGGAAACATCTCCCCTGCGCACCAGACCAACACTACGGGAAAAACAATTAAACAGGTCATCATTGAAATCCAACCAACGGATGCCGGACTTTTTTTCCCTGGCGGCATCATAGGCCGGAGCATCCAGCAAAACCTGCAACAAATTATGCCCGGAGCAAGGACCAAGTTCATATTGAATCCAGGGTCGGGCATTGATCTCTATCAGGTAGTTTTCCCCGGTTTTCCGCGCATGCAGAATTTCAAATTCCGCAATACCAAAATAATCGATACGTTTTGCCACATCACGCGCCAGCTTTTCCACTGCGGGGTTTTCGCACAACACCACATAACAACCAACGGCACACTGATCCGCCATCGGGCGTAATTTTTCCGCGACAAAGCTCACCATGTGCTCGCCATTACGTACAAGTCCCACGGAATATTGAATCACGTCAAGACCAAGCAGTGATTGCGTCACAATGGGCTGAACCTGGGCATCACGAAAAATTTTTAACCACTGTTGAAGGCTGGCACGATCAACCACTTCTATCGCCTTAGGCACTTCACCCGCTCCCGCATTCATCACGCCTTTGTATGGACGCAGCAACAGCGGATAACTCAGTTCTGTATCCGGCGGCAAGTCGTCTTGCGCATCAAACTGATACAAACGCGGGGCCACTACATTATTTTCATCGCACC
>Ga0316204_10004498_pt1 | contig 24902 bp, 23 predicted proteins | sample 6monrhotite_MG_2_FD_205661 | JGI IMG/M metagenome (GOLD analysis project Ga0316204, IMG submission 205661) | Microbial mat bacterial communities from mineral coupon in-situ incubated in ocean water Damariscotta River, Maine, United States -... | ecosystem: Environmental > Aquatic > Marine >... | reverse complement strand
GAGCGAGCTTTGGGTTCTAAGTTCTGGGAGCCAAAAGCCAAAACTCAATTATTCAATGGTTATGGAGAACAGGTTGCGCATCTTTATAAAGATATGGATCTTAAGAAATATTTTTGAATCATTAATCATTAATCGTTAGTCGTAAGAAATTATACTAAGGTGTATGCAGTTGGAAGCAGCGGTTAAAAATAGTTTATATATGGTAATTAAAGAGAGAGTCCCCGGTATTACTTTTTTTAAACCGTTGGTGTTTATCCTGTGTTTGTTGCCATTTATATTATTGGTTATTAACGCACTGAATAATGAGCTGGGACCAAATCCAGTTGAGGAAATGATTCGAACTCTAGGTGACTGGAGCATTTATTTTATATTAGCAGGTTTAACCATTTCACCAGCACGTAAACTATTTAAATTACACTGGTTAATACGTTACCGTCGTATGGTCGGTTTATTTGCATTCTTTTATGTTTGTATGCATTTTCTGAGTTATATCTGGTTTGATCAGTTTTTCAGTGTTGAAGATATCGTTAAAGATATAATTAAAAGACCTTTTATTACTATAGGGTTTATTTGTTTTCTGCTGTTAATACCTCTAGCACTAACATCGACGAATGCCATGATGAAACGTTTGAAGAAAAATTGGGTGCGCTTGCACCAGCTGGTCTACCCGGTTTCAATTCTGGCATTGCTTCATTATTTCATGATGATAAAAGCGGACTATCTGGTGCCTGGTATCATGCTAGTAATTTTGAGTGTATTGCTTGGTTATCGATTTTTTTTAAAGTTTAAGTGATTCATGCAAGTTGTCCGCGAATGAACGCAAACACACGCAAATAAACGCAAAAGCCTATAGTTAGCAATATGCGTCGTAGGCGCATAACCAAAAAAAACATTTGCGTTCATTCGCGGACAACCTGCTTTTCAAACTAACTAACAGCTGCCCAGCTAAATCTATCCCATGTCCAGTACAAACCAGTCAATCCAATAAGTAATGAGCCAGGTATAGTTATGTAAGTATGAAAATGTTGCTTGTTTTTAAACCAGTATGTAATACAAAAATAGGCACATGTCAGAATGATAAGCTGGCCTATCTCGACACCCACATTAAAACTAATTAAAGCAGTTGCGTATGCGCTTTCAGGCATGCCGAAATCTGCCAGTACACTGGCGAAGCCCAGGCCATGTAATAAACCAAAAGCAAATACCAGGGCTAGTCGGCTGGTTTTTAATTTATGCGCAAATATATTCTCAAAACCAATGTATGCAATTGATAAGGCAATTAATGGTTCTACAATGCTGGCGGGCAAACTGAGGATATTAAACATCGACAGGCTGAGTGTAATTGAGTGGGCAAGGGTAAACATGGTTGCCTGCCAGGCCAGGGTTTTAAGCTTGGTGCTGAGTAAAAAGATACCAAGAATAAATAATATATGATCAAGGCCTTTTGGAATGATGTGCTCAAATCCTGCAACCACATAATCAGATATCACAGTAATTAATGCTGGTTCAGTAAATACCTCTGTTAACGAAAAAGATTTACTAACCTGGTCATTTCTTAACCATTGCCATGATGACCAGTACCATTTTTCATTCTGGGTATCTATTTGTCTTACGCGTATTGCATTGTCAGAAAATCGTGCCGGGTAATACCAGGAGAGTTTTTTTACCTCTTTATTTATTTTGCCCTCAAAGATAATTAAGCTGGTGCGCGGTACTTTTGTGTAGCCAGGAACAGGTATTTGCACATCAGTAATGTGTAATTGCGTTGGGTTTTTATCAAAGAAGAGCTTAATCTCTTCTTCTAACTGGCTCTCAAAGGAAATAAATTTTTCACGTAGTTGTGCAGATTGCAATATTCTCAGTGCGTCGTAGTCTTTGGCGGAGGGGGCGTCCTGTGTGTTTTTATATTTAGAATTAATCCCCGTCATCATCGCTTCTATGCTGGCACGTAGCTCTATTCGGTAATTACCATCAGCAAATACACTGATTTCAACCATAGCCGGTTTTACTATATCTGCGATGCTATACTTTGCTACGAGCAGAGCGGATACAATATATAAAAAGATTGCAAAATGCATTTTTTGGATTGCATAATGAACAGGTTGTTTGTTACTAAGCATTTGAAAACTCAAGAAAAAATCTATATTATTGGCCGGATTATTATAATAAATTAAAAGCTCATTACAATCAGATAGTGAATTTTAGTTTTTACAGGGTTTATTTTTTTAGACAATGTCTAAATTTGATTTTATACAACCACCAATACTAGGGTGAAACCATGCCGTTTTTAAATCGTCGTAATTTTTTGAAGTTAATGGGTGCAGCTGCTGCTTCAGCAACTGTTCCAGCAATTATAGGGTGTTCAGAAGAATCTGCTTCGCCTTCTGTATCTTCAGCCAAACCTGTAACGGGAGCAATGCCTAAAGGTTTCTATGACTTGCCTATGAAAGGTAATGTCAGAATTTTGCATATCACCGATGTTCATGGTCAGTTAAACCCTGTTTATTTTAGAGAGCCCAATGTTAATCTGGGTGTAGGTGAAGCCTATGGCCGTCCACCACATCTAGTAGGTAATAAGTTGTTGATGGCAATGGGTTATCAGCCAAAGACTCCCGAGTCTTATGCATATACTTATTTAGATTTCCAGAAAGCGGCAAAAACATTCGGTAAGACAGGTGGCTTTGCTCAGATTAAGTCTTTATTAACCAGCTTACGTGAAACAGCTGGTGGCAAACAAAACACGATTACAATTGATGGTGGTGATTTGTGGCAGGGTTCAGGCACATCATTATGGACGCGTGGCGTCGATATGGTAGAAGCTTCAAATATACTAGGCCTCGATGTCATGGTAGGGCACTGGGAATTTACATATAAAGAAGAAGAAGTGCTGAGTAATGTGGCGCTGTTTAAAGGCGACTTCATTGGCCAGAATGTAAGGGTTAAAGACGACTCAATGTTTGGTGATGAATACCCGACAATGGTTGAAAAATATGATGGTAGCGGTCTGTTTGATGAAGATACGGGACATGCTTTTAGGCCTTATGTTATTAAAGAGATAAACGGCGCGCGTATCTGTATTGTCGGTCAGGCATTCCCGCGTACAGCTAATGCTAATCCACAGGAATTCTTCCCTGACTGGTCATTTGGTTTACGTGAAGAAGACATGATTGAGCTAGTTAAAAATATTAAAGCAGATGAGAAGCCGGATGCAATTGTGCTGTTATCCCATAACGGTATGGATGTGGATATTAAAATGGCAGAGCGTGTGCCAGGTTTGAATGCTGTTTTCGGTGGCCATACCCATGATGGTATTCCTAAGCCGATTGAAGTTAAGAATGTAGACGGTGGAACGTGTCTGGTGACGAATGCGGGTTCTAACGGTAAGTTTGTGGGTGTAATGGATTTTGATATTCAGGATGGAAAAATTAAATCCATGGATTATAAAATGTTACCTGTCATAACTGACTGGTTAGAAGAAGACAAAGAAATGCAGGCGTATTTGGATCAAATGCGCAATACAGTTTATGATAAAAATATTGTAGAAAGCCGTGCGCAGAAATATTTTTATAATGAAGGCCGTGTAGGTAAAACTTATAAAGAAATTCTGGAAGAGAAATTGGCTATTGCTGACAGGTTACTGTATCGCCGAGGTAACTTTATGGGAACCTGGGATCAGGTTTTATGTAATGCCTTACGTGAAGAGTATAGTGCGGATGTAGCAATGTCTGCCGGTGTGCGTTGGGGTACAACAACATTGGAAGGTGACTGGATCACTATGGAAGATGTAATGACTCAGTGTGCGATTACTTACGGTGAAACTTATGTAAGTGAAATGACAGGGCGTGACTTATTACGCATATTAGAAGGTGTTGCTGATAACTTATTTGATGTTGATCCGTACTTACAATCAGGTGGTGATATGGTGAGAGTGGGTGGTATGGATTACACGATTGATCCGTCTAAACCTCTATATCAGCGTATTACTGATGCCAGGCTGGATAATGGGCATGCGATTGAACCGGATCAAAAATATAAAGTAGCGGGTTGGGCAACCGTTGGTAAAGCGCCTGACGGTCGATTAATGTGGGATGTGACTCGAGATTATATTGTTAAGAATCGTGGTAAAGATAATGTATTAAAGCTGCCTAAGATAAATCATCCTAAACTGGTAGGTATTAAATCCAATCCGGGAATTGCTGATTATCCTGGAGACATTAGTTAGATAATATTATCTAGGTAACATTTGCAGAAATAAAAAGGGCTTTAATGGCAATTCATTAAAGCCCTTTTTAATTGAATATCTATTTATCGGCACAATAAAAACTACATGACTTGTTTGCATCTAACAGGCATTTTTCCAGCTTGCCAATACACCCTGCGCGACATGAATCCAGGTCATCCTGTTTTTGAAACAGGTTGGCCTGACAGGTTGCATTGCAGGTTTTATTTATGCGACTGCAATCGTAGCCTTTTACACAAGATTTACATCCTTCAGACATTTCGGCGAAAGTGGCGTTTGAAATGCTCAATAAAAATATTGAAATGAGTAAACTTCTGAATATTCGATTCATTAAATTATCCGTGGTGATGGTTTTCAATAGATGAATTTTTGGGTTTATATTTATATAGTAGTTCATAATGAGTTTGACGCCTAATAACAGAGTAAGTTTATTTGCCTTTGTAGGGTTGTATAAGCTCTCTGGAACCTTATGTAATACATTAGACGAAACCTGTAAAATGTCTTAATAATAATTATTTGAGTATAAGATGAATTTTGATTCGCCTTTAATTAAGGGCAAACTTATAAAGCGTTATAAGCGGTTTCTGGCCGATATTATCCTCGAAGACGGCAAAGAAATCACAGCTCATTGTGCCAATACGGGGGCAATGACAGGATGTATGCCGCAAGGGGCCACGGTATGGTTAAGTGTCTCAGACAACCCAAAACGAAAATATCCACACAGTTGGCAATTAATTGAACTTAATGCGGGTGTCATTGCCTGTATCAATACGAGTTTAACAAACAAGCTGGTGCATGAAGCATTGTTACAAAATAAAATTGTGGAACTAGCCAGCTTTGATAATTGTAAATCTGAGGTACCTTATGGTGAAGAAGGTAGCCGTGTTGATTTTTTGCTTAAGTTTGCAGATCAAAAAGTTTTTGTTGAAGTAAAGCACGTGACCTTAAGTTTAGAAAATGGAGTGGCGGAATTTCCCGATGCCGTCACAAAACGAGGTCAAAAGCATTTGCGTGAGTTAATTCAACAAGTTAAATCAGGTGATCGAGCTGTTCTGCTATTTATAATCATGCGCACTGATGTTAGTCTTGTTAAACCGGCAGACTTAATTGATGCTGAGTATGGACGACTATTAAGAGAGGCCGTCAGGGAAGGGGTGGAAGTGTTAGCGTACAGAGCAAAAATTGACCCAATGGGCATGTCAATTGACAGGGCAATAACTGTAGCGCTTTAGGAGTGATCAAAATGATCACAAAATTTTTTGATTAAATTTTAATCAATATAACTGATAATTATAAAGAACCCCTTCAGATATGTTTAGACCGAAAGAACTTTACATCGGCCTTAGGTACACACGCGCCAAACGTCGTAATGGATTTGTGTCATTTATCGCACTAATTTCTATGCTGGGCATAGCCCTGGGTGTAGCAGCGCTCATCGTTGTGCTTTCAGTGATGAATGGTTTTGGTAAAGAACTTCGTGAGCGAACGCTGGGTATGACAGCTCATGCTACCGTTACAGGTCAGGATGGTAAATTATCTGACTGGCAATCTATTCAGCAGAAAGTAGATAAACACCAGAGTGTTTTAGATTCAGCCCCCTTTACACAAAACGAAGCAATGTTAAGTAATCGTAACCGAGTCAGTGGTGCGATTATTCGTGGCGTTTTACCTGAGCAGGAACCTAAGGTTTCTGAGATTGATGAAAAAATGGTGTCAGGTCGACTTGTGGATTTAAAGCCCGGTCGTTTTGGTATTATTCTCGGACGTGAACTTGCCAATGCCATGGGCGTTTTCGAAGGTGAGAAAATTACGGTTATAACTCCCCAGGCAAATATAACGCCCGTTGGTGTGATGCCGCGTTTAAGACGATTCACTGTTGTTGGTGTTTTTGAAGCGGGTATGCATCAGTTTGATCGTTCCATGGCGATCATGCATATTCAAGATGCACAGAAGCTATTTAGTATGGGTGATAAAGTGGAAGGGGTTCGTCTTAAATTAGACGATATGTTTAATGCTTATGAAGTAACTCATGAACTAGACAGAGTTATCGGAGAAGACTACTGGGTACGTGACTGGACAAAAATGCACAGTAACTTATTCAAGGCCCTGAAAACTGAAAAAGTTGTCATGTTTATTATTTTATTGTTAATTGTTGCGGTTGCAGCCTTTAATATTATTTCTACTCTGGTAATGACAGTTAACGATAAACAGGCTGATATCGCAATATTAAGAACGATTGGTATGACCCCGGGCAGTCTCATGTGGGTGTTTATAGTCCAAGGTGTTGTTATAGGGTTGGTTGGTACTTTACTGGGTGTGGCAATCGGGGTGCCGGTTGCATTGCATGTGAATGAGATTGTTAGTTTTGTAGAAGGTTTAATGAATACCAAGTTTTTACCTGCAGATGTTTATTACATTACGGAGCTTAAGTCAGATTTACGCTTATCAGATGTATTAACGTATACGGCTTCGGCTTTTGGTTTGTCTGTACTGGCTACCATTTACCCGGCATACCGAGCAGCAAAAATACAGCCTGCCGATGCATTGAGGTATGAATAATGGCATTACCTAATCATTTTTCTGAATCGCAAATGTTTCCTAATGGTACGGGTGCTTCCATTGTTTTAGAAGCGGTTGACTTATGCATGACCTTTAAAGAAGGTGGTGGCAGTGAGTTAGAAATTTTAAAGAACATAAATCTCACCGTTAAAACAGGTGAAAAAGTAGCCATTGTGGGCGCATCAGGTTCAGGTAAAAGCACCTTATTACATTTATTGGGTGGGCTGGATAAACCAACATCTGGACAGGTCTTTATTAACGAAGAAGACCTGGTACGCATGTCAGAAAAAAAGCGCTGTAAAGTTCGAAATAATTACATGGGTTTTGTGTATCAGTTTCACCACTTGTTAGCTGAGTTTAGCGCAGAAGAAAACGTAGCAATGCCGGCACTGGTTCGGGGTACAAGTCCTACACAGGCATTAAATAAAGCGGGTATGTTACTTGATAAAGTGGGTATGACTCGACGGGTGAAACATAAACCGGCCGAATTATCTGGTGGTGAACGTCAACGTGCTGCAATAGCTCGCGCCGTTATTAATGAGCCACGTTGTATTTGTGCTGATGAGCCAACAGGCAATCTGGACAAAGCGACAGCAGAACAGGTTGTGCAGGTTTTATTACGTTTAAATAAAGAATTTGGCACCAGTCTTATTGTGGTTACCCATGATATGGAGTTCGCGAAAAAGATGGATACCATTTACACTATCGAAAACGGTCAGCTTAAGGCGCTTTAAGTGTTATATTTTTCTCTAAGCGCTTATGTTTATAAATGAGGAATTATACAAAAAAACATTATTTGTATAAATTATCATGTCTAAAATCACATCCCAGCCTTTAAACGAGCGCTCTCAGTATTTATTAAAAACCCTTATCAATTGTTATGTTGAAGAGGGTACCCCTGTTGGATCTAAAACCCTGGCTGAAACAGCCGGTTTAAATATATCAACCGCCACTATCCGTAATGTAATGGCGAACCTTGACTCTATGGGGCTGGTTTCTGCGCCTCACACATCCGCCGGAAGAGTGCCCACTAATATGGGTTTTCGTATGTATGTTGACTCCATGCTGGAGTTCAGCCCGATTGAAAATGCCATTAGAGAAAAACTTCAACAGCAGTTAAATGCCGATCAGGATAAAGATACCCTGATTAATATGGCTAATAATCTATTAACCGATATCACACAGATGGCAGGTGTAATTACCTTGCCCAAAAGTGGGCAACTAAATTTACGTCGAATTGAGTTTCTGCCTTTACCGGATAAAAAAATACTCGCTATTCTGGTGGTCAATGAGCGTGATGTGCAAAACCGAATCGTACACGTTGATAAAGACTACACCCAGGATGAGCTGGTTAAGGTATCCAATTATCTAAACCATCACTTTATGGGTAAAGATATATTCCAGATCCGGGCTTTACTGGTGCAGGAAATGCAATCAGCGCGTACTCAAGTTGATGAGTTAATGGCTGCAGCGGTTAATCTGGCAGATCAGGCGCTTAAACCTGACGAAGATAATGAAAGTTACCGTTTGCAGGGTCAGGCCAATTTAATTCGCTTTAATGAGGCGGATAATGCCAATCAATTACAGCAACTATTTCAGGTATTTCAGAATAAGCGGGATATGTTGGGTCTGTTAGATCGGTGTATACAAGCTGAAGACATGCAGGTGTTTATTGGTTCTGAGGCGGGTATAGAAGGCCTTGAAGACTTTAGTGTTGTGTCAGTGCCCTATGGCACTAAAGAGAATACGTTAGGTGTGTTGGGTGTAATTGGTCCAACCCGCATGGAATATAGCAAGGTTATATCAGCTGTGAATATTACCGCCCGGTTTTTAAGCCTGGCTTTAGGTGCTGATAAATAGCGGCATAGTACGATATTGTAATCTTTTGTTTTTAACCCCTTGAATCTCTATTGATTATCCCCATATGGCCTAAAGACCTTAAATTTGATGGAGAGTTAGCATGTCAAACGAGGAAATCCTCGATGAAAATCAACAAGATGCAGCTGTAGACGGTGAAGTGTTATCAGCAGAAGAAGCACTTGACGCGGTTAATGAAACCGAAGGTGAAGCACTTTCAGCTACAGAGTTAATCGAGCGTCTGGAATCAGCCGAGAAAAAAGCCACTGATAACTGGGATCAATTACTGCGAACTAAAGCAGAGATGGACAATATACGTCGTCGAACTCAGAAAGATCTGGAAAATGCGCATAAATTTGCTTTAGAAAAATTCATTTCGGAAATGTTGGCAGTAAAAGACAGCCTTGAAATGGGTGTTGATGCAGCAGGGCAGGAAAATGCCAATGTTGATAACTTACGTGAAGGCAGTGAGATGACATTAACTATGTTATCCGGTGTATTTGAAAAATTTAATGTGGTTGAGCTTAATCCGGTTGGTGAAAAGTTTAATGCAGAGCATCATCAGGCAATGTCAATGCAGCCCAGTGATGAGCATGAGCCGAATACAGTAATAGCAGTAATGCAGAAAGGTTACCTGTTAAATGATCGCCTGGTACGACCAGCGATGGTAATGGTATCTAAATAGCTATACAGCTCACTCCTGCAAAGCTCCATGCCTTCGTTAGAAAATGGACACTTATATTTATAAGCTTACATTTTCCGCCTTGGCCTGAAGCTTTGCAGAATCAATCTGTATAGCTATTAGAAATAACATTAAAAATTACATTTATACGATCTAAAGCATTGAAAAATAAAAACCTGCCCTTATCTAAGGGTTAAGTTAAATATTAAGCATTTTGGGAGCAAAACATGGCTAAAATTATCGGCATCGACCTGGGTACTACTAACTCATGTGTCGCAGTAATGGATGGTGATTCACCACGTATTATTGAAAACTCAGAGGGTGATCGCACAACCCCATCTATCGTTGCTTTCGGTGAAGGTGATGATGTTATGGTAGGTCAGTCTGCAAAGCGTCAGGCAGTGACTAACCCTGCAAACACATTATTTGCAGTTAAACGTCTTATAGGTCGTCGCTTTGAAGAAGAAGTTGTTCAGCGCGATATCAAGCTTGTACCTTATACAATCATTAAAGCTGATAATGGCGATGCGTGGATTGAAGCGCATGGTAATAAGATGGCTCCACCAGAAGTATCTGCACGTATACTTCAAAAAATGAAGAAAACAGCGGAAGACTTCTTAGGTGAAGAAGTTACAGAAGCAGTGGTAACCGTTCCTGCTTACTTCAATGACTCTCAGCGTCAGGCGACTAAAGATGCAGGTAAAATTGCCGGTTTAGAAGTTAAACGAATTATCAATGAGCCAACCGCCGCCGCATTAGCATACGGTATGGACAAGAAACTTAAGGGCGACTCAACGATTGCAGTTTACGACCTGGGTGGTGGTACATTCGACGTATCTATTATCGAAATTGCTGAAATTGATGGCGAGCATCAGTTTGAAGTATTAGCAACTAACGGTGATACATTCCTGGGTGGTGAAGATTTTGATATGCGTCTGATTGATTACTTATCAGATGAATTCAAGAAAGATACAGGCATGGATTTACATAATGATCCATTAGCTCTGCAGCGTCTAAAAGAAGGTGCAGAAAAAGCCAAGATTGAGCTTTCTACTAATCAACAAACAGATGTGAATTTACCTTATATCACTGCTGATGCTTCGGGCCCTAAACATCTGAATATCAAGCTGACTCGTGCAAAACTTGAGTCATTAGTTGAAGATTTAGTTGAGCGTACAATTGAGCCTTGTAAGGTGGCGTTGAAAGATGCTGGTTTAAGTGTTGGTGATATTAATGATGTTATTTTAGTTGGCGGTCAGAGCCGTATGCCTAAAGTACAGGAAGCGGTTAAAAACTTCTTCGGTAAAGAAGCGCGTAAAGATGTAAACCCAGATGAAGCAGTAGCAATGGGTGCAGCTATACAGGGTGGTGTACTGGGTGGAGATGTAACTGACATCTTATTACTAGACGTTACTCCTTTATCACTGGGTATCGAAACCATGGGTGGTGTAATGACCAAACTGGTTGATAAAAATACGACAATCCCAACTAAGGCATCTCAGGTGTTCTCAACTGCTGATGATAATCAGGGTGCAGTAACAGTTCACGTTCTTCAGGGTGAGCGAGAAATGGCAACAGGAAATAAATCACTGGGTCGTTTTGATCTGGCTGATATTCCGCCAGCTGCACGTGGCGTACCACAAATTGAAGTATCATTTGATATCGATGCGAATGGCATACTGAATGTTTCAGCGAAAGATAAAGCAACAGGCAAAGAACAGTCAATTGTTATCAAGGCATCTTCTGGTTTATCTGATGATGAAGTTGAACAAATGGTTAAGGATGCTGAAGCTCATGCTGATGAAGATCGTAAACAGAAAGAGCTGGTTGAAGCGCGTAACGCTGCGGATAACCTGATTCATGCATCTGAAAAATCACTGAAAGACCTGGGTGACCAGGTAGATGAAAGTGAGAAAACAGCGATTGATACAGCTATAGCTGAACTTAAAGAAGCCGTTGCTGGTGATGATAAAGAACTTATCGAAACCAAAACAGCAGCATTAACTGAAGTTGCGGGTAAAGTTGCTGAAAAAGCATATGCCCAATCGCAACAACAGGAAGGCGCAGCTGATGCGGGTGCAGAGGCAGCAGGTGGCGAGAACGCAGCCGATGACGAAGTTGTTGATGCTGAGTTTGAAGAAGTGAAAGACGACAGTAAATAAGTCATTTACTTAGGCATTTGCCTGTTACGAAATGCCTGGTTTTTTATAACCGGGCATTTTGTGTGTTTAAAGCGTGAAAAGCAGTGTTGTCCGCGAATGAACGCAAATAAACGCAAAGTTTTTATTGTTAGGCGCCCCTGGTTCTTAACAATCAAAGTAGCTTTTGATTTTATTTGCGTTTATTCGCGTTCATTTGCGGACGAGAATATAGAGACAAAAAAGCATGTCAAAACGAGATTATTACGAAATATTAGGAATATCCAAAGACGCAAACGAAGCGGCTATTAAAAAAGCCTTTAAACGTTTAGCGATGAAGCATCATCCTGACCGAAATACGGATAACCCTGAAGAAGCCGAAGTAAAATTTAAAGAAGGTAAAGAAGCCTACGATATTTTATCGGACGCACAAAAACGCGCAGCTTATGATCAATATGGTCATGCGGGTGTTGACCCTTCTGCTGGTGGTGGTCAGGGGTACGGTGCAGGTGCTGGAAACTTCAGTGATATATTTGGTGATGTATTTGGTGATATCTTCGGCGGCGGTGGCGGCGGTGGTCGAAGCCGTTCTTATCGCGGTTCAGATCTTCGTTACAACATGGAGTTGAGTTTAGAGGATGCGGTTGCCGGCACAACGATTAAAATAAAGATTCCTACATTGGTTGGCTGTAAAACCTGTGATGGTAGTGGTGCTAAAAAAGGCTCATCTCCAACAACCTGTACTACTTGTGGTGGCACAGGTCAGGTACGTATTCAGCAGGGATTCTTCTCAGTTCAACAAACTTGCCCGCATTGTCATGGGCAGGGTAAAACTATTTCAGATCCCTGTGATGATTGTCACGGACAAGGAAGAATTGAAGAACGCAAAACTTTATCTGTTAAAGTGCCACCAGGCGTAGATAATGGTGATCGTATACGCCTATCAGGCGAGGGTGAGGCGGGAGAAAATGGTGGGCCTGCGGGTGACCTGTATGTTCAGGTACATGTAAAACCACATGCTATATTTGAGCGCGATGGAGCAAACCTTCTGTGTCAGGTGCCTATTAGTGTGGCTACCGCTGCTTTAGGTGGTGATTTAGAAGTGCCTACATTAAATGGACGTGTTAAGTTAAAGATACCGGGTGAAACGCAAACAGGTAGAATGTTCCGCTTAAAAGGCAAAGGTGTTAAACCTGTACGTGGTGGTATGGTTGGAGACTTAATGTGTAAAGTGGTTATTGAAACACCCGTAAAGCTAACCTCAAAACAGAAAGACCTGTTGAGAGAATTTGAAGAAAGTATCCACGGTGATAATAAAAACCATAACCCTCAGGGTAGCAGCTGGGTGGATGGGGTTAAGAAATTTTTTGATGATATGAAACTCTAATGATTACAAGAAGACGTTTACTCACAAGTTTTGCCAGTATTGCTGCAGGTGTTTTTGCTGCTCGTAATGCCAGTGCATCTGAGCCGGTAGCCAATGATGAAGAGTTGCGTTTTCCAGGAGACCCGACTGAGCACAATGTTGTTTATCAGTTAAATAAATCTGATCAAAAATATCATGATGCAGTTTTGTTTTCTGTGGGTGAAATGTTACGTAAATATAATGACAATATTACGATTGTTATAACTGTATTTGGACCTGGTATTCATGTGTTAGCTAAAAAACCCATGCGCGATGTGTCTGATGAGGTTACTCGAAAGATAAGAAGTCTGGCAGATTATGGTGTGAAGTTACACGCTTGTGGTAACACAATGGATTCACTGGGATGGAAGCAGGACGATATGCATGACTTTGTCGAAGTCGTGCAAGTCGGCGCTGTAGACTTGATGGAACTACAGGAAAAAGGCTACAGTTACATCAGCTGGTAGTTGATTAAATAATAACACTAAAAAAAAATATAATTTTAGAGAATAAAAATGCTTAGAATTGCAATCACTGGCGCTGCTGGTCGAATGGGGAAAACCTTAATCGAAGCATGTCAGCAAGCTGAAGACTGTTCAGTAAATGCGGCTATTGAGCGCCCGGGGAGTAGTCTGATTGGTGCTGATGCGGGTGAGTTAGCTGGGGTAGGCGCACTAAGCGTAAAACTGGTTGATGACGTTAACAGTGTTGTTAATGACTTTGATACCCTGATCGATTTTACTTCAATAGATACGACCCTAAATAATCTTGAAATCTGTAAAAATAATGGTAAACAAATCATTATAGGTACAACGGGTTTTGATGATCAGCAAAAAAAGATAATTCAGCAAGCAGCGGAACACACTGCTGTCGTGTTTGCACCCAATATGAGTGTGGGTGTGAACCTGTGTCTAAAGCTATTACAAACCGCGGCTTCTATTCTTAATGATGATTATGATATAGAAGTAGTTGAGGCTCATCACCGTCATAAAGTAGACGCACCATCAGGAACTGCTCTGCGCATGGGTGAAGTTATTGCCGAAACATTGGGCAGAGATCTAAAAGATTGTGCTGTTTATGGTCGAGAAGGACATACTGGTGTACGTAAACCTGAAACAATTGGTTTTGAAACTGTTCGTGCAGGTGATATTGTTGGCGATCATACCGTTATGTTTGCAACGGATGGTGAACGAGTAGAAATAACGCACAAGGCATCAAGTCGAATGACTTTTGCTAAAGGGGCAGTGCGTGCAGCTAAATGGCTGCAGGATAAAGATAAGGGTCTCTATGATATGCAGGATGTTTTAGGCTTATAAGTAATCAGCTTACCCCTATGCTGCTTCATTACTGCGTTGAAAAATGATCATTTACACTTGTAAACTCACATTTTTCGCCTTGTCCTGAAGCTGCATAGGGGTAAGCTGATTACTTATAAATATAATAGTCGTTTGTTCGCTAATGAACGCGAATAAATGCAAATAAAATCTAAATCATCAATAGGGTTAATGTGCTGTAGGCGCATAAATAAAAACATTTGCGTTATTTGCGTTCATTTGCGGATAATCTGCATTTGCTTCTAATTAAAAAGGTAAATCTATGAAATTTGCATGTGTCTTTCCGGGGCAGGGGTCTCAATCTGTTGGCATGATGGCTGAACTTGCTGAAGCTTATCCTGTTGTGAATGAGCTTTTTTCTAAAGCATCAAAAGTTTTAAAATACGATCTTTGGAAAGTGGTGCAGGAAGGCCCAGTTGAAGAATTAAATAAAACAGAAGTAACTCAGCCTGCAATGCTTGTAGCGGGTGTAGCTGTTTACGAAATATTAAAAAGTAAATTAGATGAAGAGCCTGAGATTATGGCAGGTCACAGTTTGGGTGAATACACGGCACTGGTTTGTGCCGGCGCACTGGATTTTGAACTTGCTGTCAAAACAGTTTCTAAACGCGGTAAGTTAATGCAGGCTGCTGTTCCCGATGGAGTTGGTGCCATGGCAGCAATATTAGGTCTGGATGACGAAACGATTATAGAAATTTGTGACATGTGTAGTGATGATAATTTTGCCGTACAAGCGGTTAACTTTAACTCACCCGGTCAGGTTGTTATTGCCGGTAACGTACAAGCGGTTGAAACGGCAATGGCGATTGCAAAAGATAGAGGTGCTAAACGCGCACTAAAACTTCCGGTTAGTGTGCCTTCTCATTCGAACTTAATGGAAGGTGCTGCAAAAAAACTTAATACTTATTTAAAAGATATTAAAATCAAAAAAGCTTCAACGATTCCCGTTATACAGAACGTTGCCGCTAAAAATTACACCAAACCTGCTGACGTTAAAAAGAATTTAGTTAAACAATTACATAACCCGGTTTTATGGGTAGATAGTGTGAATAACTTAATCGCAGAAGGTGTTGATACCATTATCGAATGTGGTCCTGGTAAAGTGCTAATAGGTTTAAATAAACGCATTAATAAAGAAATTGCGCATTTTACAATTAACAATGTTGATACATTAGACAAGACATTAGAAGAATTGAAATAGATTAAGTGCTCTCAGTTAAAATCTGTGAGCGATATAGAAGGTAATATATTATGAATTTAGATAATCAAATAGCACTCGTTACAGGTGCAAGCCGTGGTATTGGTAAAGCTATTGCAGAAACGCTGGCAGAAGCCGGTGCAACGGTTATAGGTACCGCTACATCTGAAGGTGGGGCTGAAAAAATTACAGAATATTTATCACCTAAAGGTGGTAAAGGGCTGTGTCTGAACGTTGCTGATGACGAATCTATTAACTCTGTATTAAAAACGGTTAAAGATGATTTTGGTGCAATTAGTATTCTTGTCAATAATGCAGGTATCACACGAGACAACCTGTTGATGATGATGAAAGATGATCAATGGAATGACATTATTCAAACTAATTTAACATCTATATTCAAAATGTCGAAAGCAGTTGTTCGACCAATGATGAAAGCACGTAGTGGACGCATAATTAATATTACATCTGTAGTGGGTCTAACGGGTAACCCGGGTCAGACTAATTACTCCGCTGCTAAAGCCGGTATTTTGGGTTTTAGTAAGTCACTCGCACGTGAAATTGGTTCTCGTAATATTACGGTGAACTCTGTGGCGCCCGGCTTCATTGATACAGATATGACACGGGAATTACCAGAAGAACAACGTGAAGCGCTTATTTCTCAAATACCATTGAATAAACTGGGTGATCCTCAGGATATTGCCAATGCAGTGGCCTTTTTAGCTTCTCCAGAAGCCGCTTACATAACAGGTGAAACGATTAATGTTAATGGTGGTATGTATATGCCATAAGTCGTTGATTTAGGCAGCTTATGTTGATTAATTTATGAGTTCTAATATGCAAAGAATGTCATATATCAAAGAATTGCACGAAATAAGCGGCATTATTCCTGTGAGATCGGGATTAAAATAAACTAAGCTCATGATTTTTATAGAAATTTATCTAAATCAAATAGATGTAAGAAATCACTGGTAGTCTGTGTCGTTATTAACTAAAATACCGCGCAGCTCGAACATATTCGTAAATTAAGAGGAAAAATACATGAGCAGTGCAGAAGAACGCGTTCGCAAGATTGTTATAGAACAGCTAGGCGTAAAAGAAGATGAAGTAACTAACTCGGCTTCATTTGTAGATGACCTGGGTGCTGATTCACTAGATACAGTTGAACTGGTAATGGCATTAGAAGAGGAATTTGAATGCGAAATTCCTGATGAAGATGCTGAAAAAATTACTACAGTTCAGCAAGCTCTGGATTACGTTAACGCTAACAGTTAATATGGTCCATAGGAAAGGGCAGGCGTAGTGCCTGCCCTTTTTTTGTTTCTGGCAAAGCAGTTTTGTTTTGTCTGCTTTCTAAGCAATAGTTTTTTCTGCATAGCAGAAACTTAAAAATTCTGGAGAATACTCTTGGCTAAACGTCGCGTTGTCGTTACCGGTTTAGGTATCGTATCACCTGTTGGCAATGATCTTAAGTCTTCGTGGGATAATATCCTGGCAGGCAAAAGTGGTGTTGCGCTTATCAATGATTTTGATACAACTGATCAAGCTGTAAAATTTGCTGGCATAGTAAAAGACTTTGACGCGACTGAGTATATTCCCAAAAAAGACCTGAAGAAAATGGATACCTTTATTCATTATGGCATCGCTGCTTCTGATCAGGCAATTAACGATTCTGGTATAGAAATCACTGAAGAAAATGCTGAACGTATTGGTGTTGCTGTAGGTTCAGGTATTGGTGGTTTACCACTGATTGAAAAAAATAAAGAAGCAATGGATAAGGGCGGTCCGAGAAGAATATCTCCTTTTCTTATTCCTGGTTCTATCATTAATATGATTTCCGGAAACCTGTCTATTAAATATGGCATAAAAGGCCCCAACATAGCATTAGTTACTGCCTGCACTACAGGTACGCATAGTATTGGTATGGCTGCTCGTATGATTGCATATGGAGATGCTGACGTAATGATTGCGGGCGGTGCTGAAAAAGCATCATCCCCTCTTGGTATAGGTGGTTTTGCTGCTGCTCGCGCATTATCCCGTAACAATGATAATTTTGAAGCAGCAAGTCGCCCATGGGACAAAGACCGTGATGGTTTTGTTCTGGGTGATGGTGCTGGTGTACTTGTATTAGAAGAATATGAACACGCAAAAGCACGTGGTGCAAAAATTTACTGTGAAATGGCTGGTTTTGGTATGAGTGGTGATGCTTATCATATGACTAGCCCTTCTGAAGGTGGTGAAGGTGCAGCACGTTGTATGGTGAATGCGATTAAAGATGCGGGTCTGAATAAAGAAGATGTTCAGTTTGTTAATGCGCATGGTACATCAACACCTGCAGGTGATGTTGCAGAAACCATGGCAATGAAAGCCGCATTTGGCGATCATGCCAAGTCGCTTGCTGTCACCTCTACTAAATCGATGACGGGGCACTTATTAGGTGCTGCTGGCGGTATTGAAGCCGTATTTAGTGTAATGAGTCTTTATGATCAGGTTGCGACGCCGACTATTAATCTGGATAACCAGGATCCGGCGTGTGATCTGGATTATGTGCCTAATACAGCCCGTGATATGAAAATGGATGTAGTGTTATCAAATTCATTTGGCTTCGGTGGTACTAATGGTACTGTGCTGTTTAAAAAGATATAAAAGATAAAGCATTCGTCCGCAAATTCACGTAAATAGCTTTTTCTGTCATTCCTGAATGCTTGTTGTCGGGAATCCAGTGACTTTGAGTTACATAAAAGTACTGGTATTCGACACAAATATTCGTGAGTAATGGTAATAAATTAAAAACAATGTCTGATTCATTAATCATTCAAACTCTAGAACATACCCCCGATTTACTCGCACTTCATGCCAGTAATCCTGAACGATATCCTCACTTATTAAGTAGTAACTCATCCCTTACAGATAAGTCGTACCTCGCTCGATTTGATATTTTATTTGCCTGTCCACAGCAAACCATAACAAGTGATAAGGGTGATTTTTTAAAACAACTAGATGTTTCCTGGCAAAAAGAAAAAATAGATATTGATGATAAAATCGATTGTCCATTTAAAGGTGGCTGGTTTTTATATTTAGGTTATGAGCTGGCACAGGAAATTGAAACGGGTTTAAATTTACCGGAAGCCGAAGATGGTTTGCCCGTAGCTTTTGCTACCCGGTTTCCCGCTGCGATTATTATTGATTCCCATGCACAAAAAGCGTATTTAGTTTGTGAAGCTGAATTTAATGAGTGTGCAGAACAAATCAGGCGTGACTTATTAAATGAATTACCGATTGATAAAACGTTAGAAGTATTTCAAATTGAAGAAATGACAGAAGATGATGAGATGCATTATCTGAATCAATTAGAGCAGCTGCATCAATATATTGTCGAAGGCGATGTTTTTCAGGTTAATTTATCGCGTTGCTGGAAGTCACAGTTAATCAGTTCGTCATTATCTAATGTTAGTCATGCCAGTATCTATAAACAATTAATTAAATCTAATCCGGGGCCTTTTAATGCATTAGTTACATTAGGGGATAAGGCTATTATAAGTTCGTCACCTGAAAGACTTATTAAGCTTAAGGGTGGTTATCTAGAAACCCGACCTATAGCTGGCACTCGTCCGAGATCTGTTGATGATGTTGAGGACAATACCTTATCAAGTGAACTATTAGCCCACCCTAAAGAACGGGCAGAACATATTATGCTTATTGATCTTGAGCGAAATGATATGGGTAGAGTTTGTGTGCCAGGCAGTATTGAGGTTAACGAGTTAATGGTTCTTGAAACTTATCAGCATGTTCACCATATTGTATCGAATGTTCGAGGTAAATTGCGCCATGGCATCACGCCGGGCGAGTTGATATCAGCTGTATTTCCCGGTGGTACAATTACGGGTTGTCCCAAGGTTCGTTGTATGGAAATACTCGCAGAACTAGAGCAGGTAGGGCGCGGTGCTTATACAGGCTCTTTAGGGTATTTGAATCACGATGGTAGTATGGACTTAAATATACTCATCCGTACGATAACTAGAGACGGTAATAAGCTGCAATTTAGAGCGGGTGGTGGCATAGTTGTAGATTCGGACTCAAGCAATGAGTTAAGTGAAACAAGGGCCAAAGCAAAAGGCTTAATTCATGCACTACAGGAAGGGAATCAATGAATAGAATAATTGTAAATGGAATTGAAGAAAATAATTTGTCTGTACGCGACAGAGGTTTTCAATATGGTGATGGTTTGTTTGAGACCATTGCTTATAAAAATAATAAATTACAGTTCTGGGATGAGCATATGCAGCGCTTAAATAGTAGCTGTGATCGTTTGTCACTAAAGAGAGTTGATGAGTCACTCTGGCTTAATGATATAAAAAAAATGCATCTGGTTAATGATTCTGTAATTAAGCTTAGCCTGAGTCGTGGTAACTCTGAGCGAGGTTATCTGTATGATGAAGTTAGTAATGTTACTCGTGTCACAGCCTCATTTGATTTTCCGTCATATTCTGAAGAAAATTTAAAAGGTATAAATGCAATTATTTGTAAAACACCTGTATCTATGAATACAGCCTTAGCGGGTATGAAGCATTTGAACAGGCTAGATAATGTTCTGGCTAGAAATGAATGGGGTGATAGTGAAATATCAGAGGGTTTCATGTTCGATAATCAGGGGCATGTTATTGAAGGGACTATGAGTAATGTATTTTGCGTACTGGGTGCTGAGTTATATAGTCCGCTGTTAGAGCAATCGGGTATTGCGGGTATAATGCGCCAGCAGGTTATTGACATTGCAGGTGAACTCAATATACCTGTTAATATAGTTGATATAAGTAAAGCAAATTTTTTACAAATGGATGCTATCTTTGTAACCAATAGTTTAATAGGGCTATGGCCGGTTAAAAAGATATTTGAAGGTGAGAGTAGTTTTGAATTTCAGCAAAATAAACTACTTGATGATGTTAAGAATAACTTGTTACAGGTTGTAGCTGCTTAATAATTTATACAGTAACAATATGCGACGACTTGAGTATAGAAAACAATGATAAAAAAAATACTAGGTTTACTTTTAATCGCATCGAGCGCTCTGGCGATTGATTTTTATTTTTTTCTGCATAAACCGTTAGGGTTGGAATCAGAGGAAACGTATAACTTTAAACCTGGTACCAGTGTTTCTGCGCTTGCACGTGACCTTGAGAATAAAAGAATAATTTCCAATCGAATGTACTTTTCTATCTGGGCAAGAGTAACGGGCAGTGCCAGAAAGCTTAAAGCTGGTGAGTATCTGATTGGCCCAGAATTAAATGCGCTGCAATTTTTTACCTTAATGCAGGAAGGTAAGGTGCGTTTATATAGTTTAACGCTTGTGGAAGGTCTAACATTTAAGCAAATGATGAAACTTGTAAATGATTCTGAGCATCTGAGTCATTATTTGCTTGAATTAAACGATGAAGAAATTATGCGGATGATTGGTCATGCTGGTGAGCACCCCGAAGGGCGATTTTTTCCTGATACGTATCGTTTTCCTAAAGGCTTGAGCGATATAGATTTATTAAAAAAAGCGTATAGAGAAATGCAAAAACGTTTAGAAACTGCCTGGCAAAAAAGAGATGAAAACCTGCCATTAAAAACGGCATATGAAGCATTAACGCTTGCCTCAATCGTAGAAAAAGAAAGTGCAATAGCTGAAGAACGAACTCGTATAGCAGGTGTATTTGTAAATCGTTTGCGTAAAGGTATGCGCCTGCAAACTGATCCAACGGTTATTTACGGCATTGGTGATAAATACAAAGGGAATATTCGTTTTAAACATTTGCGTACTGACACGCCCTATAATACATATACCCGTAAAGGGTTGCCGCCTACGCCGATAGCAATGCCAGGTCAAGGTGCATTAGATGCAGTTAGCCACCCTGATACAACCGAGTATATTTATTTCGTGGCTATGTCTGATAAATCTGGCAGACATATATTCTCAACAACTTTAAAAGATCATGAGCATGCCGTCGATATTCATCAACGTAAACATAAAAAGAAAGCAAGATAATGACTAAACCTTTATTCATTACACTGGAAGGAACGGAAGGTGTTGGTAAAACGTCCAATATGGAATTTATTAAAAGCATATTGAAAAATAAAAATATTGATTTTATAGAAACTCGTGAACCCGGCGGAACGCCAATGGGCGAAACGTTACGTGAAATGTTGCTGGGTGAAAATTTTAAGGGTATGTCGGATGATACGGAGTTAATGTTAATGTTTGCAGCTCGTGCAGAGCATGTGGCTAAGGTGATTAAACCTGCATTAGCAAATGGGCAATGGGTTTTATGTGACCGCTTTACCGATGCAACCTATGCATACCAGGGTGGTGGTCGCCAGTTAGATGTAAAACGTATTGCAGGGCTTGAAAGCTGGGTATTAGGTGATTTACGCCCGGACTTAACCTTGTTATTGGATGCGCCAATTTCAGTAGGTCGAGAAAGAGCGGGTAAACGCAGTGCGCCTGATCGGTTTGAGCAGGAGATGGATGGTTTTTTTAATAGAGTGAGGGATGCTTACCTGTCTCGCGCTAAAGATGAACCTGAAAGGATGAAAGTAGTAGATGCTTCAGGTGATTTGTTATCAGTTGAAAAGCAGATTAGTGAATTAATAAATCCTCATTTTACTTAACTCGGTATCCAGTCGTTTACGTTATTAAATAAAAAAGCACCCTACTGGGTGCTTTTTTATATCCATATCAATCTTTATCAATCATCAGGTTGAGGCATAGGCAAGCCAGCTAGTTTGCATACCTCATGGGTTGGGTCAGTCGGAAACAGTTTATAAATATGTTTTTCATATTCTTTCTGGTCGTGGAAGTGTTTGTTTTTTGAGCCCAGTTCACGAACAACTTTATGCATGGTTGGGCATACCTGATTTTCATCAAAGTAATCTCTGAAATACAGGATTAGCTCCCAGTGATCATTATATAAATCTACACCATCGCTTTTAGCTACAGCTTCGGTAAAGTCTTCATTCCACTCGCTTAGGTTTGCTATGAATCCCTGTTCATTAGTTTCAATATTTTGGCCGGCTACACTTAACATCATGATTTAAAGCTCCAGTTGGTTATGTGTCTGTGAGACAGACGTGGGGAGGTAGATTTCTCATTTATCAAACTGCACTTTAATTATAGCTAGGCTTATGTATTTTTTATGGCTCCATAAGAAAAATCGGATTAACGGAATAAGTCATTTAGATTCGATAACTTATAGTAATTTAAATGATAAATTACATGGTGATTTGATGGCGTAGATAGTAATATTTTAATCTGAATTATAAATTCTCGATTAGCTTACTCTGTCATTCAAACCTTATTAATTATGTGTGTTTATTATGATTTATCCCTGGCAACAAGCTCAATGGCAAAAGGTGCAGCAGCAAAAGCGTGCTGATATGTTACCTCACGCCCTGTTAATGCTTGGCTCTGAAGGCGTGGGCAAATCAGATTTTGCTTATGATTTGGCGAAAAGTCTTTTATGTTTGTCTCCTGATGAAAAAGGTAATGCCTGCGCTGAATGTACTTCTTGCAAGTTGCTAAGTGCTGAAACACACCCTGATTTATTCATTTTACAGGCAGAAGAACGTGGCAAGGCGATTAAGGTTGATGAAGTTCGTCAATTATCGAATAAATTGAGCCTGACTAGTCAATATGGTGGTTTTCAGGTAGCGATTATTTTTGATGCTCATGATATGAATATTAATGCATCTAATAGCTTGCTTAAAACATTAGAAGAGCCACCGAGTGATACTATCTTAATTCTGGTTAGTTCTAACCCTCAGAAACTACCTGTTACGGTACGTTCGCGATGTCAGGTCATAACTTTCAACGTGCCCGATACACAGCAGTCATTGAACTGGTTAGAAAACCAGAACATACAAAATGCGCAAGCATTACTTCAGTTATCTCATGGAGCCCCCCTGTTAGCGATTAATTTACAGCAAGATGACTTACTGGATCATCATAAACTACTCATATCATCTTTACTTAAAGTGGCCAAAAATCAACCAGTGATAGAACTGGCGGAGCAGTTACATAAACTGCCTTTAAACTATATGCTTAACTGGTTATTTGACTGGGTTCAGGATTTAATTAAACTTCATCAATGCGCTGAATCAGCGAAGTTGGTGCATGTGGCACAGCAAGCAGAATTAAAACAGCTAGTGTCTCGATCCAGTTTATCCGGGCTTTATGACTATCTGGATCAACTGACTAAAAACAAGCAATTGCAATCAATTCCATTGAATACTCAAATGTTGTGGGAAGATTTGCTATTATCATGGTACAAAACATTAAAACGGGTTTAAAACATGGCAGCAGGCGGCGCTCCAAGACAAGGTATACTCTCATTAACAATTAAAGATAAAGCGGCACTTTATGCGGCTTACATGCCTTATGTATCTAATGGTGGGCTTTTTATCCCCACTAATAAATCATATGGTCTGGGTGAAGAAGTTTTTATGTTACTGACCCTGATGGATGATAAAGAGCGACTTCCGGTCGCGGGAAAAATTGTCTGGATTACACCTGCAGGTGCACAGGGCAACAAATCTACAGGTATTGGTGTGCAGTTTGGCCCGCAGGATAATGGCCAGACACGTACAAAAATAGAAACCTATCTTGCTGGCGCTCTGAAGTCAGATCGCACAACACACACTATGTAAATTTAGTCAGAAGTTGTCAGTCTTTAGTCAGAAGTCAAAGCGGTGCGCCGTCGGCGCTGATTTTTTGACTTACGACTAAAGACTAACGACTTAAGACTTTTCTCATGTTTATTGATTCTCACTGTCATCTGGATCGTATCGATCTAAAAGATTTTAATAATAATTTTTCTGAGCTTATGGATATTATCCATCAGGCACAGGTTGAACGCTTGCTTTGTGTTTCTATTAGTCTTGATGAGTATCCGGCTATGAAATCGTTAGTACAGGATAGAGATAATATTGATATTTCTGTAGGTGTTCATCCCTGTGATACTAATGATGATACGGTCAAACTCCAACAGCTTATAGATTTGGGTTCAGACTCTAAAGTCGTCGCTATTGGTGAAACTGGTCTGGATTATTATTATTCAAAAGACACACGAGAGCAGCAGATATCGAGCTTTAAGGTACATCTACAGGCTGCGAATGAGTTGAACAAACCGGTTATCATTCATACTCGTGATGCGCAGGAAGATACCCTGAAACTGCTCAAAGATGGCGATGTAGAGTCTTGTGGAGGCGTCCTCCATTGTTTTACTGAAAGCTGGGATATGGCGCGACAGGCATTAGATATGGGGATGTACATATCATTTTCAGGCATAGTTACCTTTCGTAACGCTGAAGCCCTGAGAGAAGTTGCACGTAAAGTGCCTGATGATCGATTTTTAATCGAAACCGATTCACCTTATTTAGCGCCGGTACCCCACCGGGGTAAGCAAAACCACCCCGGCTGGGTAGGACATGTGGCAGAGTGCATGGCTGATGTAA
>Ga0316204_10004497_pt1 | contig 24903 bp, 21 predicted proteins | sample 6monrhotite_MG_2_FD_205661 | JGI IMG/M metagenome (GOLD analysis project Ga0316204, IMG submission 205661) | Microbial mat bacterial communities from mineral coupon in-situ incubated in ocean water Damariscotta River, Maine, United States -... | ecosystem: Environmental > Aquatic > Marine >... | reverse complement strand
GAGTAGCTCTGGGGCCAAGACGAAGTCCTCGCCCTCGGCCAAGCCCAACTCGCCGAGCAGCGTCCGGATCAAGCCTAGGACCGAGAGGTGGCGCAGGACTCGGCTTCGGCGACGCCGTCCGAGAGCGCTCAGTCGCGGCTGAATCACGGCTCGGCAGCGGAGCGATCCAGCTGGCCCCTCCGAGAGCTGGAGTTGGCCAACCGATCCTGCGACCCAGCGCAGGGCCCCGACGCTCGGGAGACCGAGGGCTGCCCGGGCATAGAGGAGGGCGTCCGGATCGAAGCCTTCAGCAGGGCAGAGGAACTCTATTTCAAGGCGGTAGAGGCTATCGAGGGCCTCTTCCCCATGAATCGAAAGGACCACGGCATTGGCTGGTGCCCCGGGGCCATGGAAGCGAAGTTGCGGCTGCACGAGCGGAGGTTGGTCAGACATGAAAGATCGACTCCCGGGTGTGGTCAGAAGGCTAGCATGTGCCCCGCTTCGGTTGTGGCAAGCCGCTGCTAGGGAACTACTTAGCTGCCTCTCAGACGCTGGGTGTCTCTTGCGTTGGCAGGAACGCAAAGCGGAGTTTGGCAACAGCGTTGCCAGGCGACTAGGCGGGGAAGACTTCGCCCCACCAGGGTTCGCGACGGAGCGCGCTTGGCTTGATGTCCCCCGCGCGCACACCGCGGGCGACCAAGGCCGCCTCGTAGCGCGCCCAGCCGCCTCCCTCGACCCTGCGAGCCGTGACCGGCTCGAGCTGCTCGAGGCGCCGGCAATGGTCGTAGTGGTAGCCCGCGCGCAGCGTCTCCTCGAGGGCCAGGGCCAAGCGCGCCAGGCTGACCGGGTCCGCCTCGGCGAAGAGCCGATACCCGCCAGGCGCCCCTTCCAGCCCTAGGACTGGCGCCAAGATCGCGAAGCCCGGCTGGACTCCGGTCTCGGCGCAAGCGCTCGCAATGGCAGCCGCGACCTGGCCCGGGGCGAGCTTCTCGCCCGCGAGGTCGCTGACGCCGTCGGCCCGCCCCACGAAGCGAACCAGCGGCGTCCTCTGGAAGCGACCCACGACCTCCACCACATCGCCCAAGCGATAGCGGAACAGCCCGCCCTGAGTCGTCAAGAGCGGGAGGTAGCGCTGGCCCTCCTCGGCCGCGTGGAGCGGCAAGGGTCGCGCGTCAGGCTGGCCGCTGGGTTGCAACTCGAGGAGGTGCCCATGAGGGATCAAGGTGGCGCCTGGACGATCCAAGAGGGGGAACGAGAGCGCCCCCTCGGTCGCAAACAAGCCCTTGGGCTGAACCTCGACGCTTCGTGGAAGGAGAGAGCGGAGTGCCGGGAGCTGCTGAGCTGCTGCAGCGTCCGCCCAGCAAGACACGAGGGAGAGGTTCGGCCAAAGCCGCTCGAGCTGGAGAGGCCCGCTGGGGGGAAAGGCCTCGCGGATCCGCTCAGCCCTAGACCGATCAGCAGCTGGAAGATCCGGGAAAGGTCGCTCGAGGGACCCGCTGGGAGGCGAGAGGGTCCCGCGCGCGGTGTCCCAGGCCAGGCGCTCGGCGTGGGTTCGCGCGAACTCTAGGAGCAGCGTCAGGTAGCTCGGGCTCCAGACCGAGAGGAAACCCAGGCAGGGGTCGGCCAAGAGGTAGCGCAAGGTCACGTAGCGACAGGTCGGGACGTCGGGCAGGCGGGCGACCTCGGGAGGCACCGGCAGCAGGCGCCGCAGGATCTTGCGGACCGGCGCTGGGAAATACTCGGTGTCGTCCTCGAAGCCGACCCGGGTCCCGCCCGGCGTGACCTCGTCGCGGACGCCTGCGGGAGAGATCGACCAATAGCTGCTCCCCCGCCTCAGCGCTGGGCGCTGAGTCAGGAGGTCATAGAGCCAGGGTCCGGTTCCGGCGGAGTATTCCTCCAGGAAGGGACGCGTATATGGGAGGTACTTCGCGGCGTGGGTCGAACCCGAGGACTTCTCGAACACGAGGGGCGCCGAGCGGGTCAGGACCTTGGCCTCGCCCTGCTTGAGGCGCTCGATCCAGGTCGCGTGACCCTCGTAGTCCCGGATCGGGACCGCGTCCTGGAAGTCCTCCAGGGACTTGACGCGCGAGAGTCCGTGGGCCGCTGCGAAGGCCGTCCCCTTCGTCTCGCGGAGGAGCGAGCGCAAACGTTCTTGCTGGGCGCGCTCGGGGTTCTTGGCGGCGCGAAGATAGCGTCGCCACGCTCCGCGCAGCGAGAGCCGATAGCCCTCGTTGAGGGCTCGCAGGACTCGCTCGCGTCGACTCACGCGAGAGGAAATGGCGCGGGTTGGAGGAGCCTCACTCGGTCGCGTCGGGAGTCGCCGGGTCCGAACCTGAGCCGCCCTGAGCCTGCTGCTGAGCCTTGAGGGCAGCCGTCAGATCAAGGATCTCTTGGCGCGAGGGGATATCGAGGGACTCCCGCAGCGTCTTGCCGATTCCAAGCACGAAGGGCTGAAGGGAGCTTTGAGCTGCCTCCGCCTGACCCGCGAGCTTGGACTGAAGCTCGGCCGCCAGGGTCTCGAGCTCCTTAGCGCTGAGGTGCCCGCCCTCTTGGAGGCGGACGAACTCGTCGCGAGCGACGCTGGCGAAGCCAGGGCGGGAGAGGAAGGAGGCAATCAGCTTCTCGATCACAGCCTGAGGATAGCGAGAGTCAGGCCGGGCGCGAAAGGGGCCGAGGTTGATTTCGCGCTTGAGTGGCTAACGCGCTGCGTTAACCTCTGGCGCACCGAGGAGCCCTCATGAGCGAGCACAGCCCGCCGTCTGGCGACCAAGAAGCCAAGAAGAAGCGCGGCGGCCTCCTCTACAAGCTGGCCCTCGCGAGCGTCGGAAGCGTCAAGCTCGCCCAAGAAGAGCTGAGCAGCCTCTTCCGCCGCGCCCCTGAGGTGCCCCGCGACCCCTCCGAGCCCGAGGGCGAGCCCCTCCCGACCCTCAAGGCCTCGCCTGCTGCAGAGGACCGAATCGACTCCACGATCAATAAGGTCCTAGCCTCCCTCACCGTCGCTAGCCGCGACGAAGTCCAAGCCCTCCAAAGCGAAGTCGAGGCCCTCGCGACTCGAATCGAAGCCCTTCGCGCGCGCCGCGCAGGGAAGGCCTAACCCTCCTCACGGTCTCGGCAGAGCGCGATTCGCGCCCTCCCGACCGCCCTCGTATGCTTACGGGCCTCTGCCCAGGTGATTGACCTATGGTCCGCACGATCAAGCGCTACTCAAACCGCAAGCTCTACGACACAGAGGACAAGCGGTACATCACGCTCGAGCAAATCGCTGAGCTGGTCCGCGACGGACAGGACATCCGCGTCGTCGAGAACCAGACTGGCCAGGACCTGACCAACGTCACCCTCTCGCAGATCCTCCTCGAGCAGGAGAAGAAGCAAGAGAGCACCATCCCCAAGACCTTCTTCATGAACTTGATCCAGCGGAGCCAGAGCTCCGTGGTCGACTTCTGGAAGAAGAACGTCCAGACCTACTTCGAGGGCAGCCTCCTCTCGGACGATCGGATCGAGCAAGACGTAGACGAGCTCGTCGCCAAGGGCGAGATCGAGCAGGAAGAGGCCAGCCAACTCAAGGACGAGATCAAGACCCGGAGCCAGACCTTCCGCCAGCGGCTGGACGAGGTCGTCGAGGCTCGGGTCCACGACATTCTGGGTGTGCTCAACATTCCCAGTAAGGCTGAGGTCGAGGCCCTGCGCTCTCAAATCGCTGATCTGAACGCGCAGATCGACGCGCTCTCGAAGGACGGCTAGGAAAGCGATTCACGAGCCACGCTGAGACCCCTTGGCGAGGCACGGAGAACGCGCGATTCGAGCACTCCTCGGCGACGAGCAACCCCCTCAGGAGGACGAAGCCGAGCGAGTGCTCGTGTATCTGCCTGACCTGGTGCACGCTTCCGGAGTTTCCTCCGCGTACGCCTTCAAGGAGAGCTTGACTCGCTCACCCTCCGCCCCCAGACTTCTCCGCTCGTGCGCAACCCCTGCCCCCGCTTGCTGACCTTCCTCGCCTGCTTGGCGCTCCTTCTCGGAGCTGGCGGCCTAGGCGTGATCGGTGGCGCGTTCGCACCCGAGGAGGCTGAGCTCAGCCTCGAAGAGACGAAGGTCACCGAGTGCGAAGACCCAGTCCTCGCCCGCTCCGACCGCCCCTTCACGCCTTCTGGTCTGCGAGTGCGAGGACTCCTCAACGCCTCGCCGCTCGCTGTGGCTCGAGAGAATCCGCTCCGGGGGACCCCGCCCCGTGACGCCTGGGAGCGCCCTCGGCGCTGCTAGTTCGGGCGGGCCTCTGCCCGCCCTTACCTCGCCTGGTGACTGCTAGGGCGAGGCGAACTCCTCCTCCCAGAACTCGATAGACCACAGCCCCGCTGTGCGCCGCGCCCTGAAGCGTGGAGCCCAGGAGCACCTATGACCGAGGACTCGACCTCCGAGCCCACCGGGGACGATCCCGAGACCGACGGCCCCCAAAGCGACGCCCAGAGCGACGCTCCCCAGAGCGCTGAACCCGGCGACGCCACTCCCAGCGAGCCGGCCCCTGAGCCGCCGCCCACCCCCGCGGCGCCGGAGGCCGTCGACGACGGTCTCGCCTTTACGGGGCGCTTCGCCGGGGGATTCGTAAACGACCTCAAGCGACGTTTTCCCTCCTATGCCGACGACTTCAAGCAGGGCGCCCACCCCAAGGTCCTGGCCTCGACGCTCTTCCTCTTCTTCGCTTGCCTCGCCAACGCCATCGCCTTCGGAGCCCTGACAGAGCAGGTCACCGGTGGACAGATCGGCACCATCGAGATGGTCCTGGCGACGGCAGCCGGCGGAGTGCTCTTCGCGATCTTCGGCGGGCAGCCGCTCACGATCCTGGGCGGCACGGGTCCGATCGTGATCTTCACGGGTCTCCTCTATGGGGCCTGCAAGTCAATGGGCCTCGACTTCCTCCCGGTCTACGCCTGGACCGGGATCTGGTCCGGGTTCTTCATGGTCGTGTTGGCCCTGACCGACGCCAGCGCTCTGATGCGCTTCTTCACGCGCTTCACGGACGAGATCTTCGCGGCCCTGATCGCGGTGATCTTCATCGTCGAGGCCGTCCGGTCCATGATCGGGCCCTTCCACCACGTCAAGGGGATCGAGCACCACGACTTCTCGGTCCCGCTCCTAGGCGTCGTCCTCTGCCTGGGGACCTACATCCTCTCCAAACAGCTCAAGACTGCGGCTCAAACGCGCTTCGCCTGGGAAGGAGTGCGGAACTTCCTCTCGGACTTCGGCCCCGCGATCGCGATCACCGCCATGACGCTAGCCGCGCTCCAGCTCCCCGAGATCAAGCTCGAGGGGCCGGCCATGCCCGACACCTTCGCCACCACGAACGGGCGCCCCTGGCAAGTCGAGCTCTTCGAGATCCCGACCTGGGCCATCTTCGCCTGCGCCCTCCCGGCGCTCATGGCCACGATCCTGCTCTTCTTGGACCAGAACATCACGACCCGCCTCGTCAACGCCCCTGGCAACAAGCTCCAGAAGGGCTCTGGGTTCCACCTCGACCTGCTCGTGGTCGGTGTGATCATCGCCGTCAGCAGCTTGTTCGGACTCCCTTGGATCGTGGCGGCCACGGTCCACGCCCTCAACCACGTCCGGAGCCTCGCCACGGTCGAGGTCAAGGAGGAAGGCGGCGTCAAGCGAGAGGTCATTGCCTCCGTCCGGGAGAACCGAGTCTCAGGCCTCGCGATTCACCTCCTGATCGGCTCTGTCGTGGTGTTCATCGACGTCAAGGTCGGGAGCAACACCGTCGGAGGTCTGATCAAGGCGATCCCGATGCCTGTCCTCTTTGGACTCTTCCTGTTCATGGGCTTCAACACCCTCCTCGGCAACGAGTTCTGGGATCGGGTCACGCTCTGGGTCACCGACCCCAGGCTCTACCCCAAGACCCACTACGTGAAGCTCGTCCCACACAAGAAGATCCACGTGTTCACGGCGATCCAAGCCGCGGCCTTGGCTGCATTGTGGGCCCTCAAGACGAGCGCGATTGGGATCCTGTTCCCCGTCCTGATCGCCCTCCTGGTCCCGCTCCGGCTCTTCCTCAAGCGCTTCTACACGCCTGAGGAGCTGGCCGTCCTAGACGCCGAGGAGGAGCTCGACGAGGCGGCGGCGGACGCCTTCATTGGCGACGCCCACGCCTAGGCGCTGCTGGCTTGGCTAGCTGGACCGTCTCGGAGGGGGCTCACATGCCCAGAGAAAGGCCGCGAAGCGAATCGTCGCTCGGGCCCGACTCGGGGTAGCCCCCTCGCGCTGGGCGACCCGGAGGACGACGCGCAGCCCGTGCAGCGCTCCTCCGGGCCAGCCCTCGCTTCGCGCCACTTCGCTTCCCCAGTAGTGAGTCAAGTGCTCGGTGAGTCGTCGTTGATCTGTCTCGCCGGCGAACTCGGACCAGGCCTCGGCGAAGTGCGGCGGGAGCGATCGGGTCGAGGGCGCCCAGACCGCGAGGAGGCCCAAGGTCGCGGCCACCACCGCGCTGGGCCCCCCCCAGAACTCGAGCGCTCGGCCCCAGCGCTCGATGTCCGGGGAGGCCTGCGTCGTGACGCCTAGCGCGCGGCGCGCCGCGCTGTGCCCCAGGAAGGCCGCTACGTGGAGCCGCTCTGGGCGGAGGTCCTCGGCGCCAGGCGTCGCGAGGGCCAAGGCCTGGAGGGCGGCGCGGTCGCGAAGCAAGACCGCTCGCAAGCGCCGCGCGTCAGGGCGTGGCTCCGGCGCTGGGCTCGGCGCAGGCCAGAGCTGCCGCGGGGGAGGGGGCGCGGGGGGGAAGTAGCCTCGCGAGCACGCCGGCCCGCGGATCCCAAGCTGCAGAGTCGTCACACCAGGGTCCTCAGCCCCGCCGTGCCACAAGACACTCCAAGGCTGCGCGCGTCACGCGTCCCTCTCGTTAGAATCGCGAGCCCCGGGGCTCTAGCTCCTGGGACGCCATAGCTTGCGTCCGGCCCCCTTCTCGGCGAATATCTTCCCCGCTCCGCCAGAGTGGAGGAATGGCAGACTCGAGGGTTTCAAAAACCCTTGCCGAAAGGCGTGTGGGTTCGAATCCCACCTCTGGTATCGAGTTGGGCGCCGCGGACACGACCGCGGCGCCCGCTCACTTGAACTCGACGATTCGGCGCTCGATGGGTCTTTCTCCCTAACTCGTGTCGCCAGCCTTGCTCCTCGACTCTGAGCCAGGTATACCTTTGCGCTTCCACTCGCCTCAGGGCATAGGGCCCCGCGAGCGGACGAGGATGATCGATATGCCCAAGGCGAAGACGAAAAAGGCTGCGCAGAAGCGCGTCCGGGTGAGCAAGAAGGGTCGCGTGAAGTTCCGCCACCCCTTCACCAGCCACCTTCTCTCGAGCCGCTCCGGCAACCGTTTGCGTAGGCTCCGTCGGCGTGGCGTCGCCAGCAAGCCCGACGAGAAGCGCATTCTGGCCATGCTGGGCGGGGCTCGTCCCTAAGAACCGCGTAGGCAAGGAAATACACTATGAGAGTTAGCAAAGGCCCCGCTGCGCGGCACAAGAAGAACCGGATCCTCAAGGAAGCCAATGGCTTCCGCGGGAAGCGGAAGAACTGTTGGAAGACGGCCCGTCAGGTCGTTCGCCGCAGCAAGCAGCAGGCGTTCACTGGTCGGAAGCTCCGCAAGCGCGACATGCGTTCGCTGTGGATCACCCGGATCAGCGCTGCCACCCGCTCCCGCGGGATGAACTACAGCACCCTGGTCTCGGCCCTCGGCAAGGGCAGCATCGAGCTTGATCGCAAGATGCTGGCTGAGATCGCGGTCCACGACGCCAAGGGCTTCGACGCAATCGTCGCGAGCGCCAAGCGCTTCGCCTAAGGAAGGCTCCTAGAGCCTCAGATCCAAGCGCCCGCACGTCCGGGTCATGGAAGAGAGAGGAGGGCTGTTGCAGCCCTCCTCTTTTCGCATCCAGGCGGGTCGTCCCTGTGCCTCCCGCCGCTCACGAGGAGCAAGCCATGCCTCCCCCCACGCTGATCGATATCGAGACCGTAGACACCTCGACCGTAGCCTATGGCAAGGAAGAGCTCGACGTCCTCCTCCCCCAGACTGGCCACATGCGCCAGGTTCATGGGATCTACAGCTACGACCCTGAGGAGCGGATCGCCATCGGCTACCGCGACGTCCGCGACGACGAGTTCTGGTGCGACGGCCACTTCCCCGGGTTCCCCGTCTTCCCGGGCGTGCTGATGGTCGAGGCCGTGGCGCAGATGTGCGTCTTCTACTGGCGGATGGCCATCGGCCGCGAGCAAGCGCCGGGCAAGGCGATGCTCTTCGGCGGAATCGACGGCGTGAAGTTCCGCGGCGCGGTTCAGCCCGGCGATCGGATCACCCTCGTGGTCAAGGTCGTCGACCTCAAGATTCGCCGCTCCCGCTACGACACCCAGGCCTTCGTCAACGGCAAGGTCGTCTTCACTGGACAAATCACCGGGCTCCTGGGGCCACCTGCGCCTCAGATCTATCCCGACGGAAAGTAGGTATCACGTGGCCGAGTTCGTGTTCACCGTTCGCCGCCTCAGCAAGTCCTACGAGCGATCCAAGGTCCTCGACGACATCACGCTGGCCTTCATGCCGGGCGCCAAGATCGGCGTCATCGGGCACAACGGCTCGGGCAAGAGCACCCTCCTGCGGATCATGGCCGGGGTCGATACCGACTTCGAGGGTATGGCCCAGCCCTCCGACGGGCTCAAGATCGGCTACGTCCCGCAGGAGCCGGAGCTCGACGGAAGCCTCGACGTGCGCGGCAACATCGAGAAGGCCGTGGCGCCGATCCGTCAGCTCCTGACGGACTTCGAAGAGCTGAACATGAAGCTCGCCGAGGAGATGGACGACGCGGCGATGCAAAAGGTCATGGACAAGCTCGAGCGGGTCACGACCGAGATCGACCTCAAGGACGCCTGGGAGCTCGACCACCGCGTCGAGCAGGCGATGCACGCCCTGGCGACGCCGCCCGGAGATTCGCCCGTCGCGAGCCTCTCTGGAGGTGAGAAGCGCCGGGTGGCCCTCTGTCAGACGCTCCTAGCTCAACCGGACATGCTCCTCTTGGACGAGCCGACCAACCACCTCGACGCCGACACGGTCCACTGGCTCGAGCGTCACCTCGCCTCCTACACCGGCTGCGTGATCGCGATCACCCACGATCGCTACTTCCTCGACAACGTCGCGGGCTGGATGCTCGAGCTCGAGAACGGCAAGGCCCGCCCCTACGAGGGCAACTACTCGACCTACCTCGAGCAGAAGGCCAAGGTCCTGCGGGATCAAGAGAAGCAGGAGGCCTCCAAGAAGCGTCGCCTCAAGGCTGAGCTGGACTGGATTCGGAGCAACCCCAAGGGCCGTCAGACCAAGGCCAAGGCGCGGATCAGCAACTTCGAGTCGCTCCGCGACGAGGTCGCGACCCTCAGCGCCGAGGGCAAGATTCAGCTCCAGATTCCCTCAGGCGGTCGGCTGGGGCAGAACGTGCTCCGCGTCGAGAACTTGGCCAAGGGCTTCGACGGCCGCGCGCTCTGCACCGACCTGACCCTCGAGCTGCCCCCTGGCGCCTTCCTGGGGATCATAGGTCCCAACGGCGCGGGCAAGACGACCTTCTTCCGGATGCTCGTCGAGCAGGAGCAACCCGACAGCGGCACGATCACCATCGGCAAGACCGTCGAGATCTGCTACGTCGACCAGTCCCGCGAGGACCTCGAGGACGAGGCTACCGTCTACGAGGCGATCTCCGAGAACAACGACGAGATCGTGCTCGGGAAGCGGAAGATGAACGCGCGGGCCTACGTCAGCCTGTTCGGGTTCCGCGGCGGCGATCAGCAGAAGCAGCTTCAGAACATCTCGGGCGGCCAGCGGAATCGGGTTCAGCTCGCTAAGACCCTCAAGACCGGCGGCAACCTGCTCCTCCTCGACGAGCCGACCAACGACCTCGACCTGCCCACGGTTCACATGCTGGAGGAGGCCCTGACGCACTTCCCCGGCTGCGTGATGGTCGTCAGCCACGACCGGTTCTTCCTCGACCGCCTCGCGACGCACATGCTGCACTTCGACGGCGAAGGCAAGGCCCGCTTCTTCGAGGGCGGCTACACGGCCTACCGCCAGAAGATGCTCGACGAGGGCATCGATATCGAGGCCACCGGCGGCACCCACCGTCGCCTCAGCTAACCCGCTTCGGGAGCGGGTTGGCGCGCCCGGGAGCGGCGAGGTCGCAGAGGGAGCCGAAGTGGACAGGCGGCTGCGAGGATCTGAGCGAAGCGGGGACGAGGCGGGAGCGCTCCGGGCTCGACTTCAGGCGGGTGAGGTCGCGGAGGCGACCCTGCGGCTGGCCGCACACTGCGGTCAGGCGGCAGCGGCCGAGGCCCTTGGCTTGCCCGTGGTCCAGCCGCCTCGGCTCGCGAAGCCCCAAGCTCACCACCTCCAGGTCGAGGCCCTCGGGACCTGGGCCAAGGTCGCCTGCGAGGGGCAGGAGCCAGGACTCTGGCTGCGCGGAGTCCTGGGAGCGGTCTCGGCTCGCAGCCTGCCCAAGCGTCCGAGCGAAGCGCGGGCCTATCAGGCCCTGGACGTCGCGCGAGACTGGCTAGAGTGTCCATGCGGGACACATGCTGCGGCCGCTGACGAGGCGCGGTTCACGCGCTCCTTCGCCCACTGTGACGACGCCAAGATCGTGCTGGAGGCCGTGGCCATGATCGCGCTGGAGATCGCCTGCGGACGTGGCTCACCAGAGCGCGCCGCGGCTGCGATCCGGGCTCTGACTCACCCGATTGGCGGTGACCCGCCCGCGCGAGTCCGCGACGCGCTCCTGGGGGTGTTCGAGGAGGTCTGGCGAGGACAGCTTTAGCTGGCAGGGCTCACCAATCGCCCAAGGGCTCGAGGGGAAGGCGCAGGTTGAGCTGGACTTCGTTCGTGCTGGGCTGATCGGCTCGCTGGCCGTCCTGGGTGTAGACCCTGCGCGTCCCGACCTCGACCGAGAGGCGGGTCCGGAGGTAGAGCTCCTCGCCCTCGAGCTCTAGGGTCTGAGCCCTGACCTGCGGGGTCTCGACGCGCTCGACCAGGATCTGAAGGTCTCGAGGGCGACGGTTCACGTAGAACTCGAACAGCTTGGCCTTGTCCGCAGAGGGCAGACTGGAGGGGAGGGCCGAGCGGACGCGCTCCGCGTTGCCTGAGGTCAGGTGCCCGTAGCGCTCCTCTTGCTGGGCCCGCACCCACTTCGACGAGACGGGCAACCACAGAGCGCGGGGCAGGCCGCCCTTGAAGCTCCGGACCAAGCGAGGACGAGCCTCGGGACCCATGAGGAGCGCCAGGCGCTTGCCGGTCTCTGGATTCGGCCGCCAGAGCCAGGCCAGGAAGGCGGCCTCGAGATGACCCTCGTTGGCCGCGCGCTCCAGGAGGAGGGTCCCGTCCTTTCCCAGTCCCAGGAGCCGGAGCGCCTCTGGATAGGGCTCCTTGACGGACTCGGCGAGGGTCGGCTCCTCGGGGCCGTCGAGGAGCAGGGAGGGCGGCTCGACCTGGTAGGCCGGATCGTCTGGGACGTAGCGCCCCCAGGTCGGCTCGGGGAGCGGTGGCACCCAGGGCGGACGCGGCGTCCCGAGCGGAATCGGGGTCGAGGCGGTCAGGGGCGGCGGATGGACGGCTGCTGGGGTGGACGTCGCTCTTGGAGTCGCCTGGAGAGGCGCGGGGGTCGCGCTAGGTGGCTTGCTCGGCGTCTCGCTCGGTGGCGGGGTGGGTGACGCGCTGGGTCCTGAGCTTGGCGAGGGAGGAGGTCCCGGGGTGCTGCTGAGCCAGGCTGCAACGAACACGAGGGCCAAGAGCGCGAGGCCGCCGAGGCCAACGACCGCGGGGTGCATGCCGCGGGGCTGGGGGTCGGTCTGCGAGGGCGAGTCCACCCTCCAAGGCTACCTCCCGACCTGGCGCGACGCCCCTCAGGTGGCCGCGACTTGGTGCCGAGAACGCGAGATCTGGAACAGGGGATCCGGAACAGGGGATCCGGAACAGGGGATCCGGAACGGGGGATCTGGCACAGCCCTCTCACCTGGGATCGACCGCCAAGGTCGCCAAGGTCGCCAAGGGCTTCGCCGCGACCGCCCCTCTCGCCATCGCGAGGTCGTCTCCTGTCTCGATTGAGTCGCTGCGGAGTCAGCGTCGGCTTCTCGGGACGACTCCGCCGCCTTGGCGACCTTGGCGTTCTTGGCGGTAACTCTCTCTTCCCTGAAGCCCGGCGTGGCCACGTGGTGACGTGACTCCGGGGGTCTGGGGGGCCCCGCCTCGAGCCTCGTCCCCTGCGCGGAAGGCGAACGCCTAGACGTCCTCCGCCGACACACAAATGGAGTTGCAGGTGGGCCTGGACCTTGCGTGTCCTGGGCCAGAACCCCCAGGGGGAGATTGCGCAATTCTCAGGCCTTGTCGCAAGCCGTTGAGGTCCGTGCCCCTCCTCGGAGTGCGGTCCCGAAGCTGGGAGAGTCGCGCGAGAGCCTCAGCCCTAGGCGGGCTCTCGCTCGCCGGCGGGCCGTGCGGCAAGCGCACCCTGTCTCCTGGCCCGCTGCCCCGCTGGCCGCTGCCTCGCTGCCTCGCTGCCTCGCTGCCCCGCTAACCCGCTAACCCGCTGGCCGCTGGCCCGCTGCCCCCCTTGAACCCGGCGCGTCGTCCTACTCCGCGAGGCGAATCCAGCCAGGGCTCTCTCCCTGGCCCGGCTTCAGCTCAGCGAGGCGGAGCTGGCGTCCAGCCAGGGCGCCTTCTCCCAAGGGCTTGCCGACCACCAGGCGGGGCAAGACCTCGTAGTCCTGGAGTGGGTTCTGCTCGTAGTTCGGCGGGAAGAGGCTCAGGGTCACGACCTCCACCGGCGATCCGTCTCGCTTGGCGAGGGTCGTGACCTTGCCGACGCCTAGGACGCGTCCGTCGGTGAAGCGATAGAGCCCCAGCTCTCGAAGTCGAGGTCGAGCCGGAAGGACCTTGGGCGGCTCCGCGCCGAGGGGGGATCTCAGCCAGCGGAAGCGAACCGCGCTGGGCTCGACGCGAAGCACTTCGAGGAGCGCGCCTCCGCAGCGGACCTGATCGCCCGCGAACACGTCGCTCGAGAAGAAGAGCTGGCCGCGGGCGAGGGTCAGGTGCCCAGCTCGCTCCTCTTGACGCTTCCCACCGCGGAGCCGAGGGAGGGCTTCGACCCGCTCCAGGCCGAGGTTCACGCCCGGCCAGGGGTGGGCCTGGGTCCCGAGGGGGAGGTCCTCCGCCGCCAGACCCTCCTCCGGAATCGGGGGAAGCGGAGTCAGCGAGGGAGTCAGAGCCTGCTCTACCGGAGTCGTTGGTGGCTTCTCCACTCCCTGGGGGCTCCCAGACGCGAGGGGGGTCGCAGCGCCAGGCGTCTGGGGGCTCGACGTCTTACTCACGGGCGTGCGCGGACAGCCGCCGCAGACCAGAGCCAAGCCAAGGAGCACGAGGCGCAGGCGTCGCTCCATGTGGTTCCTCCTCCAGTCCGCGCCCTCGAGCGGAAGGGACATTCCGCGTGCTCAGGGGGCCCTGAGAGGCTACTCTTTATCCTCGTGCGCGCTCCCCTCCTCGTCCCGCTCCTCTCGCTCCTCCTCCTCTCGGTCGCCCAGGCCGAGACGGTCTTCGTGACCACGGGCTGGGATCAGACCCGGGGCTACTTCGAGGGGACCATCACCGTCGACCGCCACCCCGACGACCGCAAGGCCCTCGAGGTGATCCGCGAGCGGCGCTTCGAGGACGGCGCCACCGAGCGCCTCGTTGGTCGCGGCAACCGCTCAGGGAACTGGGTCCGGGCCGTGTTCCATAAGCCCGTGGGCATGAGCGGAGCCCTCCAGGGCGACGCCAAGGGTCCGCCCACGGTGATGCAGATCAAGCAGGAGAAGGACGACGGCGTCTGGACCGAGTCGATCACCGAGGGCCTGCGGACCAGCCTCTCTCGCGGCCGCCCGGCGAGCGCGAGCCCGCCCGAGCCCGCAGAGGTCAACCGCCCCGCTGGGATCTCGAAGGCCGAGGTCGATCACGCAGACGACGCCGACTTCGTCGAGAAGGACCTCGACACGCCCGACGAGCCTTCGGTCGTCGGCGCCGACGCAGCGACTGGCCTCAAGCGCTTCCCGAGCGCGCTCTTCATCAAGGGCGAGGGTGACACCCACGCCGTGTCCCACAACGACGTCTCCCAAGGACGCCTGGGGAACTGTTACCTCCTGGCTGCCCTGATCGCCACGGCTCGGACCGACCCCGACACGATCGTGGGCATGATCAAGACCAACCCGGACGGGAGCTTCCAGGTCGAGCTCCAGGGCCTTGGTCCCTTCGGCCGCGGGGCCTCGGTCCGCGTCAGCGACGCGATCCCGACGGACCAGGCGGGCCAGACGCCAGCCTTCGTCGGTTTCGGTGACAAAGAGCTCCGCGAGGGCCCCGGGGGTCAGAGGGTCGAGACCTACGAGATCTGGCCGAGCGTGATCGAGAAGGCCTGGGCCAAATACAAGGGCAGCTACGCCAAGACCGGCGACTTCTACTCTGCGACGGCCTTCTCCTTCATTGGCGGCAAGGGCGAGGGCCTCGACCCCCGCCAGATGAGCGACGAGGAGATCCTGGCGGTCCTGCGGGAGGCCGACGCCAAGGGCTACCCCATGACCCTTGGGACCAACACGCCCAAGGACGCGGGTCGCAACGCGGACCGCTCCATGAAGCGGCTCAAGCTCTACGGCTATCACGCCTACGCCTTCATGGGCCTCGAGGGCAAGCGCGTCCGCCTCTACAACCCCTGGGGCCGCAGCCACCCCAAGCGGGCGCTGAAGATCTCAGAGATCCGCAAGCTCTTCGCGAGCATGAGCCTCGGGCGCTACTAGGTTCACGAACGCGTGTTCGCGTTGTGTTAGTCGCCAGGTAAGCTCTAGTATGAGCAACGATCTTGAACCGCAGAGACACAGAGGACGCCGAGGTTTCGCAGAGAGCTTGAACGGACTCTCGAGGGCCGTCATTGGCTGCGCGATCAACGTCCATCGCGCCTTGGGGCCGGGCCTCCTCGAGTCCGTCTACGAGAGCTGCATGGCGGAGGAGTTGAGAGTCCAAGGTCTGCCCTTCGAACGCCAAGTCCCGATCTCCCTGACCTACCGAGGGCTGAGAATCGAGAGGGGATACCGAATGGACCTCGTCGTCGACGGACAGATCGTCGTCGAGATCAAGGCGGTCCACGGGTTCGATCCGATCCACAGCGCGCAGCTCCTGACCTACCTCAGGCTCTCCGCTTGTCCGCTCGGTCTCTTGCTGAACTTCAATATGCCAGTCCTCAAGGATGGGATCACCCGCTTGGTGAATGAGTTCCCCGACTGCGGTGACAGCCTCCGAGTCGCCTGAGGGGCACCAAGGGGTCCTTGGCGTGCCAGCCCAGCACTGCTCACAAACCTAGGGAACCGATTCAGGTCTAGGAGCAGAGCCCTCGTCTCTAGGCTTCACGCTCTCTGCGAAAGCTCGGCGTCCTCTGTGTCTCTGCGGTTCAAGGGCCCGTCCAAGGCGCCCTCCTCGCACACGTCTCTCTTCGCTACCAGCCCGCCCCGAGCCTACTAGCCCTCCGCGAAGGCCTCCACCGGAGGACAGGCGCAGACCAAGTTCCGGTCTCCGTGCGCGTTGTCAATTCGCGACACGGGCGGCCAGTACTTGTGCTCCTTGAGCCAGGGCGCGGGATACACGGCCTGCTCGCGGGTGTAGGGGCGGTCCCAGTCCGTGATCAAGTCCTGAGCCGTGTGGGGAGCCCGCTTGAGCGGGTTGTTCTCCCGATCGCTGGTGCCCTCCTCGACGGCCCGGATCTCCTCGCGGATCGCGATCAAGGCGTCAGCGAAGCGGTCGAGCTCTTGCTTGGACTCGCTCTCGGTGGGCTCGATCATGAGGGTCCCGGCCACGGGCCAGGACATGGTCGGAGCGTGGAAGCCGTAGTCCATGAGTCGCTTGGCGACGTCGTCGACGTCGATCCCGGCGCTGGCCTTGAGCGGGCGCAGGTCGAGGATGCACTCGTGGGCGACCCAGCCTGCGTTGCCGGTGTAGAGGACCAGATAGTGCGGCGCGAGGCGCGCGGCGAGGTAGTTGGCGTTCAGGATCGCGACCTCGGTCGCGGTCCGGAGGCCCTTGGCGCCCATCATGGCGATGAACGCGTAGCTGATGGGGAGAATGCTCGGGCTGCCCCAGGGCGCCGCCGAGACGGGACCGATCGCCTGCTCGCCGCCGGTCTTGATCACCGGGTGACCGGGCAAGAAGGGGGCCAGGTGCTCCCCCACGCAGATCGGGCCCATGCCGGGACCCCCGCCGCCGTGCGGAATGCAGAAGGTCTTGTGCAGGTTGAGGTGGCACACGTCGCCGCCAAACTCGCCGGGCTTAGCGAGGCCGACGAGGGCGTTCATGTTCGCGCCGTCGAGGTAGACCTGGCCCCCGAACTCGTGGACCGTCCCGCAGATCTCGCGGATCCCCTCCTCGAACACGCCGTGAGTCGAGGGGTAGGTGACCATCAACGCGGCCAGCTTGTCCTTGTGCTCGCTGGCGCGGGCCCGCAGGTCGTCGAGGTCAATGTTGCCCTCGTCGTCGCACTTGACCGGGACCACGCGCATTCCGGCCAGGATCGCGCTGGCGGGGTTCGTGCCGTGGGCCGAGGTCGGGATCAGGCACACGTCGCGCTCGTGGTCGCCGCGCGAGCGGTGATAGGCCCGGATCACGAGCAGTCCCGCGTATTCCCCCTGGGAGCCCGCGTTGGGCTGGAGCGAGCAGGCGTGGAAACCCGTGATCTCTGAGAGCCAGGCCTCGAGGTTCTTGAACAGAGCCTGGTAGCCACGGGTCTGGTCGAGGGGCGCGAAGGGGTGGATCCCGCCGAACTTCGGCCAGGTCACAGGCACCATCTCCGCGGTCGCGTTGAGCTTCATCGTGCAGGACCCGAGGGGGATCATGCTCGTGGTCAGCGAGAGGTCCTTGGCCTCGAGGCGCTTGAGGTAGCGCAGGAGCTCGGTCTCCGAGTGATAGCGCTCGAACACCGGGTGCGTCATGAACTCGCTGGTCCGCGCGTGCGGCGCGGGGAGCGCGGGCGCCTCGGCCTCCGGCGCCTTCCAAGCGACCGGGCCGCCAAAGGAGAGGACTACGCCCGCGAGCGCACCGGCGGTCGTGGTCTCGTCGAGGGCGATCCCGACGTCGCCGCCCTCATAGAGGCGAAGGTTGATCCCGCGCGCGGCTGCGGCGGCCACGACCTCAGGGCCGGTCAAGCTCCCAGCGGGAGTGACGCGGAGCGTATCGAACCACGGTCCTCGGTGGACATTACAGCCCGCCGCGGCCAGGGCCTCGCCCAAGACATGGGTCAGGTTGCGGACCCGACGCGCGATGCGACGGAGCCCCTCGGGGCCGTGGTAGACGCCGTAGCAGGAGGCGACCACGGCTAGGAGGACCTGCGCCGTGCAGATGTTGCTGGTGGCTCGCTCGCGACGAATGTGCTGCTCGCGGGTCTGAAGCGCGAGGCGCAAGGCAGGGCGCCCGGTCACGTCCTTGCTGACGCCGACCACCCGGCCGGGCATTTGGCGCTTGAACTTGGTGTGGGTCGCCAGGAAGGCTGCGTGGGGCCCGCCGTAGCCGAGGGGGACCCCGAAGCGCTGGCTGTTGCCGACCACGACGTCAGCGCCGAACTCGCCGGGCGGACGGAGGAGGGTCAGGGCCAGGAGGTCCGTGGCCACGACGGCCTTGGCGCCCACGGCCTGGGCCGCCTCCACGAAAGGTCCGTAGTCGACGATCTTGCCGTCGGTCCCAGGGTAGTTGATCAGGACCCCGAAGGTCTCGGGGCCGAGCTCGGCGTGGGCCGGATCGCCGACGACGACCTCGATCCCGAGGGGCTCGGCGCGGGTCTGGACGACGGCTATGGTCTGCGGGTGGCAGTCAGCTGCCACGAAGAAGGTCTTGGCCGGCCCCAGCTTGCGGTCGCGACTCCGAAGGCAGAGGGTCATGGCTTCGGCGGCGGCCGTGGCTTCGTCGAGGAGGGAGCTGTTGGCGCACTCCATCCCGGTCAGGTCCAAGACCATGGTCTGGAAGTTGAGCAAGGCCTCGAGGCGACCCTGGGCGATCTCGGCCTGGTAAGGCGTGTATTGCGTGTACCAGCCCGGGTTCTCCAGGATCTGGCGCTGGATCACGGGCGGCGTCACGCAGTCCGAGTAGCCCATGCCCAGGAGGGAGCGGTGGACCTGGTTCTCGCCGGCCAAGTCGCCGAGGGCGCGGACGAGGTCCCGCTCCGACTCGACCGGGGGCGGGAGGTCCAGGTCTCCCTCGCAGCGGATCCCCTGGGGGACGGCCGCGTCGATCAAGGCGTCGAGGCTGGCGGCCCCGATCGCGACCAGCATCGCGTCGGCATCGGCGGGGCGTGGCCCGAGGTGCCGATCGACGAAGGCGTCGGTCGCGTCGAGAGGGCCCGCAGGCGGACTCCAACGGTCAGGGCTCGTGGTGGACTCGCACTCGATCACGTGACCTCCTCGGTCGCGCGGGGGGTGTCATTGGGGTGCGCTCGCGCGCGTTTAGCTGCCGCAGTGGGCCTCGTAGGCCGCTTGATCCATCATTCCAGCGTGCTCGCTGAGGTCGCTGGGCTTGATCTTGATCAACCAGCCCTCGTCTTGGGGCGAGGCGTTGATGGCGGGGAGCTCGTCCTCGCTCTCGAAGCGCTCGTTGACGGCCAAGACCGTCCCGGCCACGGGACAGTAGAGGGGGCTGGTGGACTTGACCGAGTCGATCTCGCCGAAGTCCTGTCCCTTGGTGACGGTGTCACCCTCGGCCACGCGATACTCGAGGAAAGTCAGCTCGTTGAGCTCGTCAGCGGCGTGCTGGGTGATCCCGCAGGTCACCGTGCCGTCGTCTTCCAAGCGCGCCCACTCATGTGACTCGGCGTATCGCACCTCGGCCATGTCATTCCTCCTGCCCATCGCTCGGGCGCCCCGCGTGTGCGGGCGCGGAATCATACCGGCGGAGTGGGACGGGGCGGGACCTGGGGGAAATGGATCTGGAGAGCCCTCGATCCGGGGCTGGACGAAGCCGGCTCCACTCCTGAGACTCTCTGGGTGCCAATTCGTCGCCCCCAAACTCTCGCGAGGCTCTGTGCCGGCTTGTTTTGCGCCGCGGCGCTCGCGGGCTGCCCAAGCACCCCTGCGGGCCCCAACGGCGAGCTGCCCCTGAACGGAGCGGGAGAGGGGGTCCCCGCCGGCGCCCAGGGCCCCTCGGCCCGCTCGGTGTTGCGCCTCGAGCGCGGGCTCGTGCTCTGGTTCGACGCCCACACCCCCGCCGACCAGGGACACCCGGGCAAGGTCGCCTTCTTCGTAGCGCGTGACCGGCGCGGGGGACTCTTCCTGGAGTCCCTCGGCTTCTTCGAGCCGGGAACCAGCCTCCGCCTCGTCCCCCACCAAGGCGCGCTCTGGCTCTTCCCCATGGGCGATGGACGCGTCAGCGCCGCTGCCCAGATCTATCACCCGGTCCAGACCCTCGGACGAGAGGTCGAGCTCGAGGTCGCGGGTCGCAAGCGGCGGGCTCGGCTCTTGGCTCACGAGGATCAAGGCGTCGAACTCCGGCTGTGGTTCCTCGAGCGCGAGGGCCTCTACAAGCTCGAGCTCGAGATCGGCGGGCGAGAGGTCCTGCGCCTCGAGCGCTCAGGCAAGGCCCGCTGGGGGTCTCGCCCGGCGCCCTACCCCGCCAGTGATCCGGTCGCTGCCTGGGCGAGCGTGGAGCAAGCGCTCCTCCGCCTGGACGTCATAGGCCTTCGTCAGCTAATGACACCGAAGCTCTGGTCTCGACTCCTGCCTCCCGGCGAGGGGCTGACCTTCGCCGACGGTCCCGTTGACGGACGCCGCCGCCTGGAGCTGATCCGTCAGGTCGTCCCCCAGCTCCTCGAGGTCGAGCTGACTCGCCTAGGCGAGTTCGAGATCCAAGCCGGCCAGGCCCAAGCCCCGGCGCTCCTGCGAACCCGAATCGAGGGCGAGTTCAACGAGGCGCCAGCCCGGCTCGACCTCGTGAGCGGCAAAGCCAGCGGCGAGGCGCGCTGGACATGGGCCGGCTTTCGCCCCCTCCCTGCACCAGGCACCGAAGGCCCTGACGAGGAGCCCCTCCCTGGCTCCGAGGAGGAGCCGGAGCTGGAGCCTGGCTCCGAGAAGTCCCCCCAGCCTGGCTCGAAGCCGGGGCTCGAGCCACCAGCGAAGCTGACACCAGACTCAGGATCTGACAGGGCGCCGGACGGGGGCAGCAAGAGCGGGCGACGCGAAGTCCCCGGGGACCCGGAGCGAGCTGCGGGCCCAAGCTCGCCTGGTCGCTCTGGCGTCACCCCTTCCAAGACGCCCCGGGCTGGCTAGGCTCTTTGCTGCCGCTTCGACCCCGCGGTCTCCGAGCGCCCGCGCGCGCTCGCGCTCTCCAATGCTGACCTCTCCCTCCTCCTCCTTGAAAGGAGCTGCCCCCGCGCGCTCTCGCTCCTCGTGAGTTCGGGCGCCCTGAGTCGGGCCGCTCGCCACGAGCGCGGCGCTGAACGGGCCCGTCTGAACGCCCTCCAGCGCCTCGGACCCCGGCTCAAGACGGGCTGCTTTCGCCTCGAAGGCGTGGGGCCCTTCATCCAAGCCTGCGGCGCCGGCTTGGACCTCCAGTCGATCTTCTGGTGCCAGAGGCTCCTCGGCAGCTCCCTCGGCAAGAAGCTGATCCTCCAGGCTCGCCGGAGCGGAGTCTCTACCTTCCAGGTCTCCCCCGAGGACTTTCGCAGCTTGAGCTGCACGGCTCGTGCCTCGGGGGTCGCGGCCGTGGCTCGCCAGCCCTGGAGCGCCCTCTGCGCCATTGATCCTCGGGCTGGTCTCTGCTGGCTGGCGATCGAACGCATCCGCTCGGCAGGAAACCTCGGCACGATCCTGAGGACGGCCGAGGCTTGCGGCGCTGCTGGCTTGATCGTCCTCGACGCGCGCGCCGGTGCCAAAGGCGCTCCCCCGGTCTTCACCGATCCCTATGCTCCCGACGTCGTCCAGGCCAGCCGGGGGGCGCTCTTCCACCTGGAGCTCGTGCGGACGACCCGAGCCGCGTTCCTGTCCTGGGCCCGGAGGGAGGGGGTTCAGCTCCTGGCCTCCTCACCCCGGGCCAGCGCCGACTACACCCAGGCTCCGATCCGCCGCCCGCGGGTCCTCCTCATTGGAGAGGAGCGGCGCGGCCTGAGCGACTCTCTCCTCGCCGAGGGAGAGCCGCTGCGGATCCCGATCCTGGGCGTCGGTGACTCGCTCAACGTGGCGGTCGCGACGGGGGTCCTGCTCTACGAGCTCCTCCGCCGTGATCGAGCTTGAGGCTCAGTGCCAGGCGGCCCGCACCGAATCGATCTGGGGCCTCCAGTCCGGCGAGAGCGACTGCGCCTCCTGGAGCAAGGGTTCGCCTATGGCGGGCCCCGAGATCTTGGCCAGCTGGAGCAAGGCTCGCGTCAGGTCGGTGGCGCCCACCGACCTGTCCTCGTGGAAAGCTGCGCGCAGGGTCACGACGTGGGCCTCGAAGGCCGCCCGGGCAGGCTCTTGGTCTCCGCGAAGTCCGGCGATGCACCAGTCCACGTCGTAGAGCCTCCAGCGCCGGCCGAGGGGGACGCCCTCGCTGCGAGCCATGGCGGCGCGAATCTGCTCGATCCCGGCCAGGGCTGGGTCAAGCTCCATACGTCGTTCTGGGACAGAAGAGGTTAGGTCCTGGGCCGCGAGATGCCGCAGGCAATAGAGGACTCCGGAGCGAAGGTCAGGCGCGGGCTCAACCAGGAGCGGGAGCTCCTCGACTCGGAAGCTCCGGCGAGGGTCGAAGGTCGGGAGGAATCGATTGAGCGAATGCCCTGGATAGAGCTCCCGCAGCTCGTCGCAGAGGGCTGGTCTTCGGCGAATCAGCCCAGCGATCCAGATCAGGGCTCGCTCTGGCTCGGTCTTTCCATGGCGAGCGACGGCAGCCAGGCTGCGAGGGCCAGGGGTCCAGGTGATCCCGTCTCGCGAGTTGGATTTGGTCGCGAGGAGGACGGCCAAGGTCTGCATCTCTTGGGGGAAGTAGTAGTCGCCAGTCAGCACGTAGAGGCAGAGCTCGACCTCGAGGGCCCGCTCGATGTTGGCGTGCGTCAGCTCGACGCCCAGGGTCGACTTCAGGCAGAGGGAGAGCGACTCGGCCAAGGTGTCCTTCAACGACGCTGGCAGCTGGCAGCCGCGGACGCTCTCCCAGCAGAAGCGCAGGCGATCGAGGCGCTCGAGGGCCAGGGGGGCGTCGAGCTGGTGAAGGTTGGCGTAGCGAGGCGCGTTCTCGTCTAGGACCGCGGCCAGGGCCCTGCTCGCCCCCTCTCTCCCTGGCGTTCCCCAGCGCTGGAGGCTCTCAGCTCCCTCGCTCAGTCGGCGGCGAAACTCGAGCTGCCCACCGGGGAGGCCGTCTCCGAGCAGCTGGCGAAAGTGCGCCTCGGCAGCCAGGGGGAGGAGGGCCTGCTTGAGTTCGCTCAGCTCGCCCTCGTCTGGACCCGAGCCCAAGAAGCGCCCCGGTTCGTATCGAGCCAAGAGGGCCAACTCCGTCGCCCGCAGCTCGGGAGCGTCTGGGAGCGTTCGCGCCAGGAGGCGCTGAGCTCCGGCCAGGTCGCCTCCCTCGGCCAGGACGATGGCGCGGACGGCCACGTCGGGTCGGCCCGGAACGACCTCGAGGGCGCGCTCGCTTCGGCGGCGCCGGCGGCTCCGCTCCAAGAGCCAAGCGTAGGCCGCGAGGTAGGCGCGCGCTTCGAGTCGCAGGGCGGGGTCGACGGAGCCCGGGAGTTCCTCGAGCTCGTCGATTCGCTTGCGGAGGTCACCGGGGCTCTGGGTGAGCGGGTGGCGCGGATCCAGTCCATAGAGGGTCGGGCGCAGGGTCTCTCGCTGCCAAGTCAGCTCGCTCGCCAGCGCCTCGTCAGCCGCGCGCGCTGGCGCGAGCCAAGCCCTGTCCAGGACCAAGCCCAGGACAGCGAGGGCGATCAGGAGCGGGATCGCCAGCCAGGCTCGGCTGGTCGAGATTCGCCGCAGGCCGCGGCTGAGGCTGGAGCGGCTGGCGCTGACGGGTTCGCCTTGGGTGAAGCGAGTCAGGTCGGCCACGAGCTCGCTCGCGTCGGCGTATCTGTGCTGGGGCTCCTTCTCCAGACATTGAAGGACTACCGCGTCGAGCTCGGGAGGGATCCCCGGCTGAACCTGGCTCGGCGGAGTCGCCGGGTCGCTGACGATGCTCCGGAGGAGCTCGATCAGGGAGTCGCCGACGAAGGCAGGCTCGCCCGTCAGGGTCTGAAAGAGAACGGCGCCCAGGGCGTAGACGTCCGTCCGGGCGTCAATGGACTTCGTCGCTCCTGCTGCTGCCTCGGGAGCCATGTAGTAGGGAGTACCCAGGAGTTGCCCGCTCCGAGTCAGTCGGTCGCGCTCGTCGCTGAGGTCGCGAGCCAGGCCGAAATCCGTCAGGTAGGGACGTCCTTCGCGGTCGATCAAGATGTTCGCGGGCTTGATGTCGCGATGCAAGATTCCCTGGCTGTGGGCGTAGGCCACGGCCTCGGCCACAGGCGCTAGGAGCTTGAGCGCCACGGTCGGATCCTGCGCACCCTCACGCCCTAGGCGCTCCTCGAGGGACTCTCCCTGAATCAAGTCCATGGCCAGGTAGGGGACGCCGCGGTGGTGACCGAACTCATGGACTTGGATCACGTGGGGGTGGCGAAGGCGTGCGACTGCTTGGGCTTCACGGTCGAAGCGCTCGCGAGCTCGCGCTTCCTTGAGCGAGTCGTCTTTGCCACCCGCGGCTGCACCCAAGTGCAGCTTGAGGGCGACCTCCCGCTCGAGGCCGTCCTGGCGAGCCACGAACACGACGCCCATGCCCCCGCGAGCCAGCTCGCGTAGGACCGTGTAGTTACCAATCCGTTGATCCACGCTCTGATTCTCCAGGCTCCACCCCGAATCGCCAGGTCTTCCCCGCGTGCTCCCGAGTTCCTCTTCGTCTATGTCAGCGACCGAGGTCGCGGTTAGGCTCTGCCCCGTGCGATTGAATCGGTACATCAAAGAAGCGAACGTCGACCTCGACTTCGACCCCTTCGCAGGCGTCGAGATCCCATACGAGGAGCAGGACCTCGAGCCCTGGGAGCTGACTCCGCGCCAGCGTCAGCGGCGCAAGGAGGTCGTGCTCAAGGAGCTCGTGACCCTCCTCGAGCCCAGCGGTCGAATCACGAACCCCCGCAAGTGCCTGATCGATCTCCGCAATCGTGAGAACAAGGCCACCACCGCCTTGGGCCTCGGGATCGCCGTTCCTCACGTGCGCACGCCCCAGGCCAAGGACTTCGTGCTCGGAGTGGCCATAGCGCGCGAGCCAGGCCTCTGGTTCGACGCCGTCGACGAGCAGCCCGTCCGGATCTTCTTCCCGATGGTCGCGCCGTCCTACAACGACAAGTTCTATCGCAAGATCGAGAAGGCCATAGCTCAGGCCCTTCTCCGGGAACAAGAGGACTTCGAAGAGGTCGGCTTCAAAGCCAGCCTCCTCGCCGCCGAGACCCCCGGCGAGGTCATTCGTCTCCTCTGCGACGTCCTAGACGGCTAGCCGACCCCAGCTGGGCACCCGCAGCCAACTCGACTTCGCCAGATAACCCCCGGCTCGCCAGCCGGGTCGTGGGCTGCGCCTCTTGAGTCGCAAAGATCGCCAAGGGCCGCCAAGGTCGCCAAGAGCGAGTTGACGGGACAGAGCGCTCCAGAGTTGGTCGGGCGGAGTCGGGCGAGTCGAAGAGGGAAGGGAGGGGAGCTTCGCCTGACGTCGGCGGGTTGCTGCGGGTCGGAGCTGCCAGCTCCCCTCCGCAAGCGGGGCGAGGCCCGGCGAGGCCCTGCTGTTCCGCAGGCCTAGAGCCGGTGCGAACCAGCAGCCAACCCGACCTCGCCAAACAATTCGCCCGCGCAACCCAAGCCGACTTCGCCGTCGCGCCAGAGAGCGGAACGGATTGGCGGGCCGCG
>Ga0316204_10004495_pt1 | contig 24908 bp, 24 predicted proteins | sample 6monrhotite_MG_2_FD_205661 | JGI IMG/M metagenome (GOLD analysis project Ga0316204, IMG submission 205661) | Microbial mat bacterial communities from mineral coupon in-situ incubated in ocean water Damariscotta River, Maine, United States -... | ecosystem: Environmental > Aquatic > Marine >... | reverse complement strand
GTATTATGCCCAGATTGCCCCACATCTTTATTGCGGTCCCATCGAAGGTGCTGCAAATATTCAGATCAGCACCTGTTCACCGAACTTTCTGATTCTGGAAAGCATCGAGACCTGGGGCGGCTTTCACAGTGAGATCCTGAAGAAACCCATTCAGTGGGAAGATGGCTATGTCATTCCGTCAACCGAGCCCGGCATCGGTGTCGAGCTTGATGAAGATGTTGCCCGCCAGAACCCTTACGAAGGAGCAGAGCTTCATCTGGAAATGTCCGAGGACGTGATTTTCTAAAAATTACTGGTTCGAGCCACATGCGAGTTGCTGGTGCGACAGCGATCAGACAAGCCCCGGAGATTTAAAACGGGCCAGCAAAGACTTCGCATGACCGAACCTAATCGCATCTTATTTTTTGACACATAACATGAGTATAAGATGCCCGTTCCGACTACAGAAACGGCCGTCAATCGGCGTCAGCGCCGACAGCTGAATCGTGCCAACAAGCGACATCATTTATCTGGTAACTGGCAACCCCCAGTCTTGTTCGGTAGTGTTTGGGTTGATCAATTAGAGGCTATTAAAAAGCCGGCGGGATAAATATGGCACAGAACGACGACACTGACGTCAAGCATGGCTTCAGTTCTTTGAAAGATGGCTCCACAAATTCGACGGATATTGCAGCCTATTACGATGAATGGGCCGAGACTTATGACGCGACCTTGAAAAACTGGGACTATCACGCCCCAGACGATGCCGCGACAACCCTTTGTCAGTATTTGAAATCTGGCGATGAAATTTTGGATGTCGGCTGCGGTACGGGTATGTTCGCCAAGGCCATGTCCCTGCTCCTGGATTGCCGAATTGAAGGCATCGATATTTCGGCGGCCTCTCTGGAAATAGCGGAAAAACAAGGGGCGTATGATCGCCTGCAGCGCCACGATCTACAAGCTGCCTCTTTGCCAATAGCCGACAATACATTTGATGCGGCCGCCTGTGTGGGGGTCATGACCTACATTGAAAATGCAGCAGGTCTGTTGGCTGATCTGTGCCGTGTTGTTCGGCCTGGTGGCTACATCCTGTTCACACAGCGTGATGATCGCTGGGTCGAGAAGAAATTTGATTCTTTAATAAGCAGTTTTGAGGAGCGTAAGCTTTGGACGCCACTTAAGATAAGCAAAGCTAGGCCCTATTTGCCCAAAAACGACGATTTCGGTGACAGCATTCGGGTCATCCATGTGCTCTGCCAAGTTGTCTGACCCTTAGCCCCTTATACCCCCTGATTCTAAACGCTAATTGTGCTATACTATAACTTGCGTAATTTGCTCGAATCGATGGAGGTATATTATGGCTATCTCGATCACGCTTAAGCAATATCTCGAAGAGCGCAACGTTCCTTACGACACCGTGGAACACAACTTCTCGGCAAATTCGACCGAAGCGGCTGAGCGGGCACACGTGTCAGGCAAACGCGTTGTAAAGGCGGTCATCATCAAGTGTGGCAGCGTTTTCAAGATGGTGCTGTTGCCGGCATCCCGCCATGTCAGTTTTGAATTACTCCAAAACATCGCAACGGGGGCTGAACTCGCAACGGAAGAAGAACTGATGACCTTGTTTAAGGATTGCGATGTCGGTGCAATTCCAGCGCTTGGCATGGCCTATGGCCTGGCCGTAATCGTAGACGATAGCCTGGTCGATGACGGAGACGTCTTCTTTGAAGGTGGAGATCATAAAACCCTGGTGCGTATGAATGCCGAAGCCTTTGAAACCATGGTCCACGGAACCCCTCACGGTAAATTCAGCCGCGACGCCAATAGTATGAAAGAAAAAGGCTTTTATCACGTCGCCCATCGCTAGGGATACCGCCGACGGCGTCAGACCATTTCTGTCCGATGAAAGTTGAAAAAATCAGGGGCTGTTCCGGTTGCAAGCCTCAGGTACGTGTCGATGTTACCCAAATGATAGGCGTGATGAGCATACATGGCCCACAGGAAGCCCATGCCCGTATAGCGCCGGCCCGTGTGGATGACCGATTTGCTGAGTTCGGCTTCTCCGTAGGCTTCCATGATGACCATACTGTCGGCATGAACCTGTTTGGCGACATCGAAAAACCGATCGGATTCCAGCCCGGCGACAATTTCCGGATTTTTGTCCATCCCCAGTTCCGTGCCGTTAGCGCAGTCGCGCAACATTTTGCTCCAGCTGTATTCCGACAGGGTCACGTGGCCATAAATATTCTTGATCGTAACGTCTGATATGCGGTCACCAAACTTAATGTCATCCCCACCTTCCGGTGCCCAATCCAACTTGTCGGCGGGTGTTGCGGCAATCCAGTCATTCGCCAATACCACGAGTCCATCGAACATCACCAAGAACCGTTCCAGTTCCGTCGTCATATTTTATCCTCCGAGGTTGAAAGTCATAAATTATTCACTAAGGCGGTCCTATGTCTACGAATAGTATAGTGGCGTATGCCAATTACACCCAAATCTCGTCGTTATGCAATTTGATTGCGAGAATTTGTGACGCAGTTTCATAATCGAGAATAATTCGCAACAAAGGCCTTGACCATAAGTAAAGTAGGGATTAGTAATTGCGAATGCCTCGCAATTGCATAGTTTAAAATGACTCTAAAGAACGGGGTTTTCCCGCCAAAACCTGACTTACGACTAGGAACATACGAAATGAATAAACTATCAAAGATGGCCAGGACTGCTGCATTTACGGTTGGCGCACTGGCCATGTGTACGGGTGCTGTCCGCGCCGCCGAAGATGTAAACCTCTATTCCGCCCGCCAACCTTTCTTAATCGATCCGCTGCTCGAAGCCTTTACGTCTGCGACTGGAATCAACGTCAATGTTGTCTATCTGAAAAAGGGCATGCTTGAACGCCTGAAATCGGAAGGACGGAACAGCCCTGCCGATTTGATCCTGACGGCCGATATCGGGAATTTGCAAAAGCATGTCGATGCCGATCTGTTACAGGAAACATCATCGCCGGTTCTGACAAAAAATATTCCCGCCCAATACCGCGATGGCAAGGGGCGCTGGTACGGCCTGACGACCCGGGCGCGGGTGATTTATGCGCACAAAGACCGTGTCAAACCGGACGAAATGACAACCTACGAAGATCTGGCGGCGCCCCACATGAAGGGTCGGATCTGCATTCGGTCCGGCAAACACGTTTATAATGTTTCCCTGCTGGCGTCGATCATTGCCAGCAAGGGTGTTGCCGCGGCGGAAAAATGGGCGGCTGGCGTGAAGGCCAATCTTGCGCGCAAACCCCAGGGCAATGACCGCGCCCAGGTCAAAGGTGTCTATCAGGGCGAATGTGATGTCGCCATCGGCAACACCTATTACATGGGGAAAATGGCGACCAACGAAAAATCGCCCGAGCAGAAAGCCTGGGCCAAGGCGGTTCGTATTGTTTTCCCTAATCAGAATGACCGCGGAACCCACGTTAACATCAGTGGTGCCGGGGTGACCAAAAGCGCTAAAAACAAGGCCAATGCCCTTGCCCTGATCGAATTTCTTAGTGGTGACGCCGCCCAGAAAATTTATGCCGAACGGAATTTCGAATATCCGGTCAAGCCAGGTGCTCAGGTTCATCCACTGGTCGCCTCGTGGGGCACGTTCAAGGCTGACGCGATGCACCTCGATAAAGTTGGGGCGCAACGAACAGAAGCCACAAAGATCATGGACAGAGTGAGGTTCAACAACTAGATTTCGCCTGACGCCGGAGGAGAGGGTTTGCACAGATAATGAACACAGTTGCGCTCTCCTCCGTGGCTGTGCCCACCTCCGTCAAAACCCGCTTTGCCTGGCTCAATGTGTGGACCATCGGCGCCTTGATCGTCGGCGCAGTGGTCGCCCTGCCGGTGCTTTCGGTGATCTTTATCGCCTTTACCCCGGGCGATGAGATCTGGAGTCATTTGGCGTCCACCGTCCTGCCGGTCTATATCTCGACCACCCTGACCCTGATGATCGGGGTGGGGGCAGGGACCATTACCATCGGGGTCGGCACCGCCTGGCTGGCGTCCATGTGCCGGTTTCCGGGCAAGCGTGTGTTCGAATGGGCATTGCTGTTGCCGTTGGCCATGCCAGCCTATGTGATCGCCTATGTCTACACCGATATTCTTGAATATGCGGGCCCGGTTCAGGTGATGCTCCGCGAAGTTTTTGGCTGGGCCACCAAACGCGATTACTGGTTCCCGGAAATCCGTTCGACCGGCGGGGCCATTTCGATGATGACCTTGGTCCTCTATCCTTACGTTTACATCCTGTCGCGCGCCGCCTTTCTTGAGCAGTCGGTCGGTGTTCTTGAAGCCAGCCGCATGTTGGGGCGGGGGCCGTGGCAAAGTTTCTTTTCCGTTGCCCTGCCACTGGCCCGGCCAGCCATCGTCGTCGGCGTGTCGTTGGTCCTGATGGAGACCCTGAACGATTTTGGCACTGTCGATTTTTTTGCCGTCAGCACCTTCACGCTGGGTATATATGATGTCTGGCTCAACATGAACAATGTCGCAGGCGCAGCGCAGCTGGCGGGCGTGCTGTTGGTATTTGTCATCTCGCTGATCGTCATTGAGCGCTTTGGTCGACGCAAACAGAAATTCCATAATGCCGGTGGGACCTATAAGGCCCTGCCCGGGTACACTCTGACCGGCTGGCGAAGCGGGTTCGCCGTTATCGCCTGTGCCTTGCCGGTCGGCCTGGGTTTCGTTCTGCCCGCATTGGTTCTGGTGCGGAATTCGATCACCTATTTTGATGCGGCGTTGAATGCCGATTTTTATCGTTATGCCCTGAACAGTGTTATGTTGTCGTCGCTGGCGGCGGTTCTGGCGGTTCTGGTCGGCATCTTTCTGGCCTATGCGCTGCGCCTGAGGGGAGAGCGGTTTTTGAAAATTCTGGTCCGGTTTTCCAGTCTGGGTTATGCCGTGCCGGGGTCGGTACTGGCTGTCGGGGTGCTGGTCTCGTTGGGCAGTTTCGATAATTCCCTCGATGCCTTCATGCGCAAGTCCTTCGGCCTGTCGACCGGCCTGTTGCTGAGCGGCACCATCGCCGCCGTGACCTTTGGTTACCTGGTGCGCTTCCTGGCCCTGTCGTTTGGCAGCGTTGAAGCGGCGCTGGAAAAAATCACCCCCAACATGGATGGCGCGGCGCGTAGCCTCGGTCACGGCCCATGGCGGACGCTTGGGCGGGTTCACCTGCCCCTGATCCGGGCCAGTGTGCTGACCGCGGCAATTCTGGTGTTTGTCGATTGCATGAAGGAACTGCCGTTGACGGTAATCCTCAGGCCGTTCAATTTTCACACGCTGGCGACCTTTGTTCACCAGTATGCCTCGGACGAACAGTTTGGCGAGGCCTCGCTAGCGGCGCTCGCCATTGTCGGTTTTGGCATCATCCCGGTGATCGCCCTGTCGTTCGCCATCACCCGTTCCCGTCCTGGCGCAGCTGGTCAGGGGGCAGGTCAATGAAGGGCCTTCATATCTACGGCGTCTCGCATAGCTACGGCGACCATCAGGTGCTGCGTAACGTCGGCCTGCTGGTGCCGGCGGGCGAACTGGTCTGCCTGCTGGGGCCATCGGGTTGTGGAAAGTCAACCTTGCTGCGTCTCGCCGCCGGGCTCGAGCAGGTGCAGCAGGGCAGCGTCGTCATCAATGACGTCAAGGTCGCCGACAAGGACCTGTTCGTGCCGCCCGAGCACCGGCGTGTCGGATTAATGTTTCAGGATTACGCCCTGTTTCCGCACCTTAACGTTATCGACAACGTCACCTTTGGGCTGCTCGGTATGGACAAAAAGGCCGCTCATGACCGGGCGATGGATATGCTCGATCAGGTCGGCATGACCCATCACGCCGAGCACCACCCGCATATGCTGTCCGGCGGCCAGCAACAGCGCGTCGCCCTGGCCCGGGCGCTGGCGCCGGGGCCGGAACTGCTGCTGCTTGATGAGCCGTTTTCGGGCCTGGATACCAGCATGCGGGCGCGCATCAGAGAACAGACGCTGGATGTTCTCAAACGTGCCGGCGTCGCCACGTTGATGGTTACCCATGATCCGGAAGAAGCCATGTTTATGGCCGATCGCATCAAGGTTATGGGCGAGCAGGGCCGCATCCTTCAGGCCGGTCGCCCGCATGAGATTTTCTATCACCCCAAACACGAATTCGTCGCCCGCCTGTTCGGCATCATGAATTCCGTTGATGGCGTTGTCATTGGCGGTCAGGTGGCGACACCGTTTGGCTCGGTTAATGCCGGGGCGCTGGCCGACGGCGACGAGGTCACCGTGCTGGTCCGCCCGGAAGGTATCCACCTGACCGATGAGAGCACCCCCGGCGTCACCGTCGAAGTCCAATCCATGCACCTGCTCGGCCACGACAGCCTGATGCGCATTCGCATGTCAGAGGGACCGGGCAGTACGGGGGAGTTTCATGTCCGTGTCCATAACGAGTTTGATCCGGCCCTGATCTACCCGATCCACGCCCATATCGACCCGGAATACGCCTTTGTTTTTCCGCTCGGCGGAGGCCCTATATTTGACCAGCCCGATGATCCTGATCCGGAATTCGCGGTTGTGGACGAAGACCAGCCCATGGAACAGGACTCGGCAGCTGAATAATGCTAAAAAACAGATGGCCTGAAGGAGATGAACGCCAATGGTAGAACTGACACCGTCCTTCGAACTGGAGATCAAGGCCCTAGATGATGACCATCAGGCGCTGATTGATCTGGCCAACTGCATCACCGCAGCGCTTGAGGGCGGCATGGAACAAATAGGCGACAGCCCGGGGCTGGTCGCGGATTTCGTCAAACTGACCAAACAGCACTTCGCTCGCGAAGAGGCGCTGCTGACCAAATCCGGATATCCCAACGTCAAAAAACACCACGATCACCACCGCTCGCTTTATGGCAAAATGGACCACATGCTGGAGTTCGCCGGAATGGCCGCCGAAAATCCCATGGCCCGCGACAGCCTGAAAAAAGAATTGCGCTACTTCCTGCTGGACGACGTCATCACATCTGACATGGAATTTAAGGACTTCATTAAGGACCATCAGTCGCCGACCTGACGGTTTTGTCCTGCCTAAGCGATGAGTGATCCGCTGATGAAAAAATCAAATCACGAGCTTTCCTCCCTTCAGCAGCGTATTGAGGCGGCGACGGGAGCTGACCGTGATCTTGATGCCGATATCGACCGCCTGATCCGCCGTGTGGTCAACGACCTGCCCGATGCTGATCCAGGCCCCACCCCAGATACCGCCCCGGCCTACACCGCTTCCGTCGACCAGTGCCTGGAGCTGCTTCATGCCACCTTGCCCGACTGGCACTGGCATATTGGTCGCGATGCCAGCGGGGTGTTTCCCTATGCTGCCCTGTCAAAAGGCAAGACCGTCATATCCGCCGATGGCACATCGGTGCCGCTGGTTCTGCTGACCGCCATGATCCGGGCCTTCAAGGTGCCGGAATAGGACTGGGTATCAGGCGGTGCGGTCGCGGTGAATAAAGCCGAGCACCAGCCCGACGAAGACGAATTGTAGAATCTGAAACGCCGTGCCAAAGGCAATAAAATCCCAGACCGGTTCGATTTTGAACTTGGCGGCAGTGGCAAACACCATCACCGTCCACACGCAGATCCCCAACAGCAGGCTGAATTTAACACCCTCCAGCAGGGGGCGCTCGCCGCCCCGATGCGTCAGGTAAATCGGGAACAAATAAGCAAAAACAAAAGCCTGTAAAATAACCGCCGTCATACCCAGTCCCATGATTGGCTCACCTCGGGTAAATGCGCCCATGGCAACATATTCATCATGAAACAGCACCAGATGCCAGACGACAGCGACAATCATCGTAGCGACAAAATACCCCAAGACACTCAAAAAAAACCGGCCGTTCATATCAATCCTCCCAACCCACAATAGTGCTTGCGCTATGCAAGTATATTTTTGTAGCCCACGTGCTTGCGCTATGCAAGCCGATCGGCAAGACTCCGGGTATGAACGTTGAGGGAAAACATGAGTAAAGAGGGCAAGAGAGGACGCAGCGATTGCGCCACCGCCGGGGCTCTGGAACTGGTCGGTGACCGCTGGAGCCTGCTGATCATCCGCGACTACATCTTCAAGGGGTCGCGGGAGTATTCAGACTTCATCACGATGGAAGAGGGCATCTCCACCAACATCCTGATCGCCCGCCTCAAATGGCTGACGGACACGGGCTTCCTGATCAAAAACCCTCACCCGACCAACAAAAAGAAATTTTACTATGAACTGACGGACAAAGGGTTTGACCTCATCGACACCATCATGACTCTCGCCCAATGGAGTTGGAAACACCTGCCCGTGGCGTTCTCGCCGCCGGAAGTGAAAAAAGCCTGGATCGAGGATCACAACACGTTCCATGAAGAATGGCGAATAAGAATGGCCGAGAGGTCACGGGAATATTTGAGGGACCTGCCAGTTTCCGGACGTGGGTTACAGGGACAGGTCCGGTAATGATAAAAAAACAGAACGCCGAGTTACTGATTCACCCGCCAACCTGCCGTGCCAACATCTCCAGAACAATCCCCGCTTCATCGTCTTCCAACCGCCCATGACTGTTGAGGAAAAGTTCCATATCCCGTCCGGTATATCGCCCCCTGAGGCCGTTCTGCGTATTGATCAGCCGATTGCGCGCCAGCGTTACGGCGCGTTCGTGGCAGATCAGGCATTTGGTTTGAAAGACCGCGCTACCGTTAAAGATGGCGCTGAGATGGCGGACCATGGTCTCGATATCTTCGCTACTTTTCAGGTGGCCGTGGCCATGGCGCATCAGGTCGCCGATCTCGGTTCGGGTTTCGACGCCGATAAGATTGCCATCTTTCTTGATCAGACTTTGGCGGACAAACATTCCGCCGTGTGAGGCGTGGCAACGGGCGCAGCGTTTTTCATAAAGCGCATGCGGGTCGGCGGCAGTGGCCGGTTGGAAGTTCGCGACCATAGTAATCAACAGGCTCGCCAAGAGCCCCGAAAACCGGAACATGACCTGACCTCGCCGCATGACGGGGGACCTCATTACCGAATACTACCGGGACGTCCGGTATCTAAAAGAAAGATAGTATAAGAGATTTGATGGCAGGGGCATTGATTGGGATCAGCACCCGGCCACGCCTCGTGATTTCAGGCGAACTTGCGCCGCCATTTGAATTGGCCGATCAGCAGCCAGAAGGCGAGGGACATGTTGAGCAGGTTCCAGCCGATGCCGTTGAGGAAGGCGGCTTGGTAGGAGCCGGTCAGATCGTAGATTTCACCCGACATCCAGCCGCCCAGCGCCATGCCGAGCACCGTCGCCATCATCACCAGACTGACCCGCGCCCCGGCTTCTTTGGCGGGCAGGTATTCGCGGACAATCATCGCGTAACTTGGCACGATGCCGCCTTGTGCCAAGCCGAAAAAGGCGGATACGATGTACAGCGAGACCAGACCATCAAACGGGATGTAAAACAGCAGCGCCGCGCATTGCAGGAGCGAGCCCAGCAATAGGGTGCCGACGCCGCCGATTTTATCGGCGATCATGCCGGATAACAGGCGGCTGATAATGCCCAATCCGAGCATCAACGACAGCATTTCCGCACCACGGGTGACGCCGTACCCAAGATCGCCGCAATAGGCGACAATATGGACCTGAGGCATGGACATGGCGACGCAGCAGGCTATGCCAGCGAGGATCAGCAGGACCTGCAAAGCGCGCGGCGAAATATTCAGTCTGAAGCGATTGGCGCTGATGGCGGTGGTTGCGGGATGGTCGTCAAGCCTCGGGCGTCGACGCAACAATAGGGCCAGCGGCACCATGGTGGCGATGCAGAATAATCCGATGCCGGTATAGGTGTCGCGCCAACCGACGTGCTCCATGCCCCAGGTCAAAATCGGTGGCCAGATGGTGCCCGACAGATAATTGCCACTGGCGACAATGGCAATGGCGATGCCGCGACGTTTAACGAACCAATGGGTGACGTCAGCAAGCAGCGGCGCAAACGACGCTGAACTGCCCAACATGCCGATAAACAGGGCCTGGACGACGATAAACTGCCACAGGCTGGTGGCAAGGGCGGCGCCCATATAGCCGACCCCCAGCATGACGGCGCCCAGGATCAGGGCGTAATGAACGCCGAAGCGGTCAGACAGTCGACCCATATAGACGCCGCCGATGGCAAAACCGATCATAGTTGCTGTGTAGGGCAGCGACGCGTCGCCGCGGTCAACGCCGAATTCAGTCTGGATGGTTGGCAGAACCACCACCACAGACCAAAAGCCGACGCCGCCAATTGAACTGATAAGCAAGGAAATCGCCAGCCGCCGCCACGAATAAGCTCCGTCGGGATGATAAAGGGCGTCGGCGTGTTCGGCTGTTGGCATCAAGTGACATTTCAATGAGTGGGTCGAAAGTCATCAATACTGCCGCCATGCCGACCGGGTCAATGGTGGGGCCGGGGAGATGCGGAATTAAGTTGTTAGGGAACAATCACTGCTGTGTTGCGTATCTCGCCAAGGCTCTGGCGGATAATCTGGATGGCTGACCATAAGAACAGCCCGGCCATGATGCCAGCGACAATCACATCCGGCCAGCCGGTGCCGGTCCAGAAAACCGTGGCGGCGGCGATCACAACAGCGACGTTGCCGATGGCATCGTTTCGTGAGCACAGCCAGACAGAGCGCACGTTGGCGTCACCATTACGGAACCTGAGCAGCAGCAATGCGCTGGTGACATTGGCGACAAACGCCAGGGTGCCGATGCTACCCATGATCATCTCGTCGGGTTGGCCCAGATAGAGCACCCGATACAACGTCATGATCAGCACCCAACTGCCCATGACGGCGAGGCTGAGGCCCTTGAACAGGGCGGCGGAGGCCCGCAGACGAGCTGATTTGCCAATGACGTAGAGAGACAGGGCGTAGGTTACACTGTCACCCAGAAAATCCAATGCATCGGCCCTGAGCGCCATGGATTGGGACGCCAGCCCGGCTGTCAGCTCAACCACAAACATGACGGCATTGATGGCAATGACAATCCACAGAACGCGTTTATAGGCGGCGGATGCGCCGTCAAAAGTTATTGTGGAGCAGCAGGACCCGGACATGTATTTGCTCTGATATCTATTCTCAACTATGCTCAGTCTAATACCTACAGTGACTGGAGCTTCAAGCAGAAAATGGCATCTGATCTGAGCATTGGCCATCTGGCGCGAGACTGCGGCGTCAAGGTCCAAACCATCCGTTATTACGAACAAATCGGCCTGATTCCGGCGGCGCGGCGTTCGTCGGGAAATCAGCGCCAGTATACGGAAACCCATCTGGATCTGCTGAAATTTATCCGCCACAGCCGGGCGTTGGGCTTTTCCCTGGACCAGGTGCGCGAACTTCTGGCGTTGCGTGAGGCCCCCAACCGCACGTGTGAGGAAGTCGACGAAATTGCCAAACGGCATCTTGTCGATGTTGAGCAGAAAATCGCCCAGCTTCAATCCCTGCAAGGCGAGTTAAAGAACATGGTCGGGCAATGCGCCGGGGGCACGGTGTCGTCGTGCCGGATCATCGAGGTCCTGTCCGATCATTCACACTGTGTCGCTGATGATCATGCGGGGACCGCTCTGAAGGCCGATTAGGGCGCGGGTTTATGCATTCGTGCTGGTATGGCAAAGCGCCGACAGGTAGCTTTGCCGGATGATCAACAAAGCCCGCGAAATCCTGAAAACTTCTTTTGGCTATGACAGCTTCCGACCGGGACAGGAAGATGTTGTTCGTGCCCTTCTTGACGGCACTGGGGTGTTGGCCGTCATGCCGACCGGGTCAGGAAAATCACTGTGTTTTCAGATCCCGGCACTGGTCAGAGGCGGCCTGGCCCTGGTGGTCTCGCCGCTGGTCGCCTTGATGGAGGATCAGGTTGCTGCCCTGCAATTGGCGGGGGTCGCCGCCGAAACCATCAATTCATCAAAAAGTTATGAGGTGAATGCCGACATCTGGCGCCGCGTTGCCGCCGGTCAGGTCAGGTTTCTGTATGTTGCACCCGAGCGCCTGATGACCGAACGGATGCTGAGCGCGCTCGCCGGGCTTCCCATCGGCATGATCGCCATTGATGAAGCGCATTGCATTTCACGCTGGGGCCCATCGTTTCGTCCGGAATACGAACAGCTCGAAACCCTCCGCGACCGCTTCCCCGGCGTTCCCATTGCCGCCCTCACGGCAACCGCCGACGCCGCGACCCAGACCGATATCTCATCGAAGCTGTTTCGGGGTCAGGGGCAGACCTTCGTCGCCGGGTTTGATCGTCCTAACATCAGAATCGGTGTCGACATGCGCAGCACCTGGAAACGCCAGTTGCTGGACTTCGCCCAAGCCCGTCCGGGGGTTTGCGGCATTGTCTATTGTCTGTCTCGAAAACAGACGGATCAGGCGGCTGAATTCCTGAACGACAATGGGGTGCGGGCGTTGCCCTACCACGCTGGCATGGACAGTTCCCGGCGCAGTCTTAATCAGGATATTTTCATGACCGAACCGGGCGTTGTCATGGTCGCCACCATCGCTTTCGGCATGGGTATCGACAAACCCGATGTGCGCTATGTGTTCCATACCAATCTGCCGGCCAACATGGAATCCTACTATCAGGAGATTGGCCGGGCCGGGCGCGACGGCGAACCGGCGGAAGCCATGATGCTGTATGGCCTGGACGATATTCGCATGCGCCGCATGTTCATCGATCAGGACGCATCGGACGAGGATAACAAACGCCGCGAACACAAACGCCTGGATACCCTGATCGCTTATTGTGAGACCCCGGAATGCCGCCGCCAGGCCCTGTTATCTTACTTCGATGATCATACTGAACCCTGCGGCAACTGCGACATCTGCCTCAATCCGCCCGAACTTGAGGACGGCACGGGGATTGCCCGGCTGGTCATGGATGTGGTCAAGGATACGGGGCAGCGCTTTGGCGCGGCGCATCTGATCGACCTGCTGCGTGGCGCCGATACGGAACGCATCCGTAAATTCGGCCATAATCGCTTAGCACGCTACGGTGAGGGCAAGGGCCTGGCTGTCGATGACTGGCGCTCGATCATCCGTCAGATGGTCGCCGCCGGGCTGCTGGATCTGGACATTCAGGGTTATGGCGGTCTCAGTCTGACCGAAAAAGCCCTCCAGTTTCTGAGCAATGATCAGGAATTCAGTTATCGCAAAATGGTCGCCCGACCGAAACGATCGGCGGCATCGAAACGGGCGGCGCGAGTGGTCGACCTGTCGGAACGCGATGAAGGCTTATTCGGGGTGCTGAAATCACACCGGCTGGGCCTCGCCCGGGACCGTGGCGTGCCGGCCTACGCGGTATTCCCCGACAAGACCTTGGCCGAGATGGCGACGTCCCGCCCGGCAACGCGCGAAGAGTTTGCCGAACTTAATGGGGTCGGTAAGGCAAAGCTGACGAAATTTGCCGATAGCTTTCTTGAGGTGATCGCCAACCACGATGGCTGAACAAACCGAGGCTCGGCTCCTGAGGGCATGAACGTAATTTACTTCCCAGGTAGGCCAATCCCTATGCTGCAGTTACAGGCCTCTCGCGGATATTCGTTGGCATGCACTATGAACAAGCGTAAGCCGAAAATCAGGAAAGAAATGTAGCGACGGTCTCCAGAAACAGGGGGATATCTATCGGTTTGGAGATATAGCCGTCGCAGCCAGCCGCCCGAATCTTATCTTCATCGTGTTTCTTGGCAAACGCCGTCACCGCGATCACCGGAATATTCCTTAGCTGCTCATCGGCTTTCAGAGATTTGATGTGATCCAGACCCGATATCTCAGGCAATTGTATGTCCATAATGATTAGGTCGGGATTATGGTCCCTGGTGAGTTGCAAGAAGTCTTTACCGTCAACGGACTGATGGGTGTCATAGCCTTGCGCTTGGAGCAGGTCGTTCATCATCTTTAAATTTATCACGTCGTCTTCAACGATCAGAATTTCTTTTGACATCTCAAGCCCTTAATCTCTCCTCTTCTTGCGTGTTGTACGGGATCGTCACCGTGATGGTGGTTCCCTCGCCAACCGTGCTCTGGATATCCAACTCGCCGTCGTGCAGGTCAACGAGCGACTTGGTGATCGACAGACCAAGGCCCCATCCTTTCTCGGCGATGTAGGGGTCACTCTCGGCCCGGACAAACATATCGGTAAGTTCGGGCAGTTTGTCAGCCGGGATTCCCTTGCCTGTATCAACAACCTCGATGACGGCATTTTTTGCTTCCGCCTTCGCAGTTAACGTGACCTTGCCGCCTTCAGGCGTGAACTTAATGGCGTTTGATAGCAGGTTGAGAACGATTTGTGTCGTTGCCCGAAAATCGGCGTAAACGGGTGGCAAGTCTTCTGATACGCTTGTCACCAGATTGATGCCTCCCTCCCGCGCCCTTCTGCCCACGGATTCCACGCATTCGAAAATAACCTTTTTGATGGACAACATTTCTTTGTCCAGGGACTTTTTGCCAGCCTCAATTGTCGAAATATCGAGCAGATCGTTGACCAGGGTCAGCAGGTGTTCCCCACTGATATCAATGTTCTTGGCATATTCCCGGTACTTCTTGTCTCCGAGAGGGCCGAAATATTCTTCTGTCATGATCTGCGAAAAGCCGAGAATGGCATTCAGCGGCGTTCGTAACTCATGGCTCACGGCGGCCAGGAATAGAGACTTGGCGTTGTTTGCGATCTCAGCCTCTCCCTTGGCTTCCGTCAGGGCTTTTTCTGCACGCTTCCGTTCGGTGAGGTCATGCAGCATCACGGTAAATAGTTTTTCGCCACCAATTTCGAGTTTGGACACGGACGCGGATGCCGGAAACTCGGTGCCATCCCGGCGCAAGCCTGAAATTTCCTGGCGATAGTCCATGAGCTGAAAGTCTTCCTTTGAACGATCAAACGTCGCGACATGGTTCGAATGGCGACCGTGAAAACGTTCTGGTATCAAGATGTCCAGGGGCTGGCCTAGGACCTCTTCAGCTTTATAGCCGAAGATACGTTCAGCCCCCTGATTGAATAGGCGGATATTCATTCTTTGCCCGATGGCAATGACCGCTTCGGGGGCGATTTCCAAAATGGCCTTCAGGCGGGCTTCGGATCTTTGCAGGGAGCTTTCTGTTTGTTTTCGTTCCGTGATGTCGCTGATGGAACCCGCCATACGCAGCGGCTTACCGTCTTGATTCCAGACCGCTTGGCCCTTGGCCTGTATCCAGATGTAGTCACCACCCTTGCGCTGTAGACGATATTCAGTGTTGTAGGGAATGTGTTCTTCTAAATGCAATCGCACTTGATCTTTAGTGCGGTCTGCATCACTTGGGTGCAATGCATCGAAAAACGTCTCTATGTTATTTTCAAGCCCGTTCTGTTGATAACCCAGGATTTCCTCAAAACGCGGCGACATATAAATTTCGTTAGTCTCAATGTTCCAGTCCCACAGCCCGTCATGGGTTCCCGAAATCGCGAAGGCGTATCTTTCTTCGCTTTCCTTTAGCGCTTCATCCGCTTTCTTTTGTTCGGTGATGTCCTCAACGGAAGACCAAATTAGGCGCTCACCTCCGCGCTCAATGATCCTTCCTGAAAGTCGCACCGGGATCAAGCAACCGCTCTTGCCAATATACTCCTTCTCGTATGGGCCGTATTCCCCTGCCTTATTCAAGCAGTCCAATTGATATTGTTCTTGGTCCGCGTACTTTTCCGGGGTGATTCGCCAATAGTCCAAGCTAAGGGTTTCATCCACCGTTCGCCCAATGATCTTCGCATATGCAGGATTTACATCGATCAATGAGCCATCCATTCTGCTTAATGCTAACCCGATTGGCGAGGTTTCAAAAAGAGTCCGGTTGTAGTCGCGGGCTTCCTGCAATCTGAAAAAAGGGTTTTTCAAATTGGATATAACTATCGCCTGGAAAATCATCCAAAAGGAAAAGAGCTTAAAAATATGCCCGACTAAATTTGAAAGCCCAAAAACACTGACGTAAAACGTAAACGCCAGTTCCGCGCACATCGTGAGGACTATTGATGCGGCGACAAGGGTTTTTTCTTCCGTTGAGATGGTGTGTCCATATCGGAACAAAGCAACCAGCGCCAATGCCAGAATAAGATCAATAAGATATTCGCTATAGATTTTAAAATTGGTAAGCCCGCTGCCTTCGATAAATCCTGTAGGGAAATGTCCGGTTGAGATCAAACCTGTCAAGGCGGCGGCAGCGGCTCCAAACACAGAAAACAGCAGATATCTGTTCTGTTTTCTTCCGGAGGCGAAGGGCGCAATGAGCAGCAACAGCGCCTCCAGGTAGCGGGCACTTAACCAAAACTGCACGGACAGGTTTCCACTTCCCTCCACAAAGATATCAATGCCCTTGTAGGCGAACGTATGCATCAGATCGATCAGGCCGATCCAGAAATAACCACAGGCTAAGCAGAGCAGAAAATTATTTTTGGAAAATTTGGACGTAGACCAGGCAAGCGCAAACAGGACGAATGAAATCCCGATTGTAAAAAGCTCGGCCAAGGTGTGGAAGGCCAGAAAATTAAACTGCGCAACACCAATCAAAAAGACGGACATTGCTAAAGGTGGAACCCACAGCTTCCAGCTAAATAATGGCTCAAGCCGTTTGTTGTCAAAGGTCACTTTCGTTTTTCTTTCTTAACAGATGCTTGGTTAGCATGCATTCGATTGTAGGCACCTTAGCTCAGTTATGTGTTGCCATGATGTCCGGGGTGTTTCCTTTTGTGTCAGTCGTGCGAAAAGGTCGGGTCGTTCAATGACCTCTCCTCAGGCCGCTCGGCGTCGATCCGCTAAGTGTATTGATGACACGGTGATATAGCCGCGAGGTGAGCTCGGTATATACGCGATGTTAAGATAGGTTAAAGGTGCGCAAGTGGCCGCTGCAATTACGCTATGTAGTAATGCTCGAAAGCGGGCATCGGCCTTCAATCAGGTCGCGCTTGGCGAGCATCGCCTCGGCCATGAAGTCGAGGAACCGCCGCACCCTGGCGGTGTTGCGTAAATCTTCATGGGTTAACAGCCAGATATCGCGACCCGGTGACGTCGTCGCCGGTGGCACACGGCGCAGCGTCGGCTCAGCATCACCCATGAAACAGGGCAGCATGCCGAGACCCATTCCGGCTTTGACTGCCTCCAGCTGAGTCAGGGGATTGACGATACGATTGCGTGTGGGGGCCTCTGGATAGGGGCTATCTCGCACCCATTGTGGGTCTGAGACAACATCGTTCCAGCCGATCCAGGTCAAATTTTTGCCGCCACACGTGAAATCGTGACGCGCCAAATAATCTTCGGACGCATAAACGGTTGCGGCATATTTCAGCAACCGCCTGCCGACGAGGGTCTCGGGCGGGTCATTCGATATGCGGATGGCAATGTCGGCTTCGCGTTTGGCCAGATCAGCCATGGACTGGGAAACGATAAGTTCCAGCTCAATTCCGGGGTAGGTCTCACAGAATGTTGCCAGGTCCGGCATCAGTAATTTTTGAGCCAGAGACTCGTGGAGGGTCACCCGTAACAGGCCGCTTAACCGGGTATCACGCCCGACGACCCGGCGATCGATAGCCGCAATTTCACCTTCGACCTGCTCGGCGGATTGCAGCATTTCCTCTCCGGCCTGGGTGATCAGGTAGCCCGTGGACAGGCGTTCGAACAGGCGAACACCCAGCTTTTTTTCAAACGCGTCGATGCGTCGCGAGACTGTTGAGTGGTTGACGTCGAGTCCGGCGGCGGCACCGCGGATCGAGCCTTTTCGGGCAACAGCTAAAAAATAACGGAGATCATCCCAATTTTCCATTGGTGCATTATTGCACCAGAAGTTCGCAATTTCCATGACTTACTTATTTTATCTGCACCGCCTAAATAGTCATCAATCATATGACAACCGCCTTAAACAGCCTGTCGATGAGTGAAGATGAAAAGAACTCACCCCAAACGGAGAATACCCATGACAACACAGACACCCTCACCCCGCCTGGCCGGAAAAGTCGCCATCATAACTGGCGGCGGAACGGGAATTGGTCGCGCCACCGCCGAAGCTTTTGTCGCCGAAGGGGCCAATGTCCTGGTCGTCGGGCGGCGTGAAGCCCCACTCAAAGAGCTGGCAAGTGCGCACAACGGAAGAGTGAAATATTTTCAAGCCGATGTTTCCAAATCCGGAAGCTCAAAAGCCATTGTTGATTACACCCTGGAAACATTTGGGCGCCTTGACGTGCTGGTCAACAACGCTGCGGCTGCGGTGATCAAGCCGTTAAGCCTGCTCACCGATGATGAAATTGATGAGATGTTGGCGATAAATGTCAGGAGCGTGCTGGCAATGTCACGTGATGCCGCACCGGAACTGGAGAAAAACAACGGATCCATCATCAACATTAGCTCCGTGGCGGCGCAAAGTGCAGTGCCGGGAATGGCGGCTTACGGTGCAACGAAATCAGGTGTTGATCGTCTGTCCAAAATTCTGGCGACAGAACTTGGACCGAACGGAATCCGGGTCAACGTCGTCTCACCGGGGCTGACTCAGACGGACATGTTATCGGCGATGCCTGACGAGGCGCTTCGTAAATTGGTGGATGAAGCGACAGCCCTGCGACGCCTGGGAGACCCCGAAGATATTGTCCCGTCAATCGTCTGGCTGGCAAGCGATCATGCCGGATGGATCACCGGGCAGGTGGTTCAGGCCAGCGGTGGGTTGCTGATTAGCTAGTCAATTCAGGTGCTTTGGCTGCGGCTGCGGCACCTGACACGGACAAACCGAAGGAGAATTTTTATGGCGTATGAACTGTATTGGATCAGTGGCAGCCCAAATTCGTGGCGGGTCATGTTGGCAATGGAAATCAAGGGTTTGACGTATGTGTCCCATCGTCTCGACCCGAGTAAGCAGGAACACAAGGCACCAGAAGTTGTTGCCCTGAACCCACGTGGCAAGGTTCCGATCCTCACGGACGGTGATTTCGTAATTTATGAGTCGATTGCCATCCTGGCCTACCTTGAGCGAAAGCACCCCGAGCCGGCCCTGTTGGGGGCAACACCGAAAGAGACCGGCCACATCTGGCAACGAACGTTCGAGGTTATGAATTATGCGCGGGAGTCAATCGAGGACGGGGTTGTTCGTCCGTTGATCCGTGGCCAGGCTGAAGAGGCAGGAGAGGCGATCAAATTGGCGTCTCTAGATGCGCATGAGGCGTTGAGTTGGGTTGAAGGCATTCTATCTGATGCCCCGTATCTCGCAGGCAATTCGCTGTCGGCGGCTGACGTTTCCTACATGCCCGTTGTCCAGGGCCTGGTTAGAACCGGTCGTCGGGACGACGCCATAGAGCTGGCGTTAGGGTTTGACGATTTCTCCAATACCTATCCGAAAATTACCGCCTGGCTGGGCAGAATTGAGGCCCTGCCGGGATATGAAAAGGCCTATCCCCCGCATTGGCGAGATCAGGCATGAATTGACCCCAGGCGCCTAGCCCAGAGTTGGCAGCGTAAAGAAGAAGGTCGTGCGTCCTTCCGTCTCGGAATAGAAGCCAATTGTGCCGCCATGCTGTTCGATCAATGACTTGCTGATATTGAGCCCGAGACCCGTGCCACCCTGGTTTCGGGAGTCAATATTTTCTCCACGCACGAATTTTTCGAACACCGAGTCGCGAAGCTCAGTGGGGACGCCTGGCCCTTGATCAGACACATTAACCGTCACCAATTCATCGTTTTGTGACAGCGATACAGTAATGTTGCCGCCTTTCGGCGAGAACTTGGCGGCGTTCGAGAGTAAGTTCGCCATCACCTGCGTTAGCCGCATATGATCTCCTAAGACCATAACGTTGGGGGGGGAGTCGGCCATTTCGATGCTCACATCGTGCTCTACAGCGTAGCCGGCGTTAAGCTCGACGGTGCCCCTCACCAGCTTTGACAAATCCAGTCGTTCCATCTGAAGGCCAATGGTGCCGGCTTCGAGCTTGTCGACATCAAGGATATCATCGACGAGTTTGGAGAGTTGCTGACTGTTTCGTCGCGCCACGTCGAGCAGGTTGGAGAAAATTTCAGGATCATCGCGGACATTGTTTTTAGACAGCATGCCCAGCGAGCCGACAATTGACGTCAATGGGGTTCTGAGTTCGTGGCTCATGGTCGTCACCAGTTGGGATTTCAACAGGCTGGCCGCTTCGGCCTCGTCCCGTGCGGTCTTTAGCTCGACCGTGCGCTCCTCTACTCGCTTCTCAAGACCGGTACTGAAGGCCTTTAAGTCATTTTCCGCCGTCTCTCGCTGTTTGATGTTTTCCTGCAGGTCGGTTGCCATGTGGTTGAAGCTGTCTGCCAGCTGTCCCAGCTCGTCACACCCCTCTACGGCAGCCCGGGCCTCATGATCACCTTGGCGTAATTTTACCGTTGCCTGATTTAGGCCTGCCAGCGCCACTTTGATGCGTTGGGAACTGATGACCAGAGTGAGGATGACCAACATCAGAACGATGATGATCGTCGCTGAAACGATGTTGCGTTGCATGTCGAACAGGGCATACAGACCTTGCGTTTCTTTAGCAACAACAGCGGCGAGCCTGTCTTGAAGCTGTTCGGCAATATCTTCGGTGTCTTCCAGGCTTGCGGCCCTTTGCCGGGTAAGGTCGACCAGATGATCAGATATCTTGAAGAGGGCCTGCGCGACAATTTCGATTTTAGATATGAAAGGTTCTTCATCTGGGAAGTTTTGCGCGGTCGCGGCAAATGTGGCCAGACTTGAATTAAAGGCTGATCGGGACGCCAACAGATCAGCAATTGTCTCGTCTTCGCCACTAAGAACAAACTCGCTTGTTTCAGAAACCAGACGCAAAACGGCAACGTCTATATCGCCAAGACTATGAAGTTCTGGCATCGATGCTGACATCAACAGCGTCATGTTTTTGTTTTGTTGGGCTTCTTGAATTTCTGCCTCGATCACCCTGCGGGCGGCAGAGACAGTATCTGTGGTCTTGACCCGCCACTCCTTCAGAGTTTCCAGGTTTTCGACGATTTGGGTCTGGATATCGACGGTGCCGTCGCCGGTTGTCAGTAAAGACTGGACCAGGCCCTTCATGTTGCTCAGGTAGCCTGTCTGAGCTACATCATGATGATCTCCATGGGACGTAAGCCATTGCAGGGTCAACTCGACCTCTTTTTTGCCAACCACGATTTCCTGTGCGACGGAAGGTTCGCTTTCGACGACATATTCCCGGTATTCTCCGGTCAAATCGAGAACGGCGGCTCTTAACTCACCAATATGCAGAATGTGTTGTAGCGACTCGTTCCGTATGGACTTTGTCATCTGAACAAACGTCAGGATCATGATCAGGCCGCCCACAACGATTGTCGCGGTGACCGGAATCAATAACTTGTTGCGGACAGACCAATCAGCAAACCGTTTCATTTATTAGGATTTTCCTTCCTGGAAATCTACGCGGTCCAGACACTAGCAGTGCATCTTAGCGCCTGCACGTAACGGTAAAGTTAACTGGTTGTGAACAGTTGTATCAAGGTTGCCGGGCAAAAATACTGAGTAAAAACAGTGACAAGGCTGAATAACGCCGATATCGTGAGCACTACGAAAAATTCTGGGGAGGATTTGCGCAAATGGCGGACAAAACGCCAGCGCTTGTAGCCGACGATATTCACAAGTCTTTTGGGACCCTGGAGGTCCTAAAAGGCATTTCCGTGACTGCCCATGATGGGGATGTGATTTCGATCATCGGCAGTTCCGGCTCCGGTAAAAGCACCTTCCTTCGCTGTATTAATTTTCTCGAAACCCCCGACAGGGGACGCATCGTCGTTGGTGGTGAGGAAATCAGGATAAAGACCGACCGCAATGGCAAAATGATCGGCGCTGACTCCAAACAGATCGATCTGCTGCGCACCCGATTGGGCATGGTCTTTCAGAGTTTTAATCTGTGGTCGCATATGACGGTTCTGGAAAACGTCATGGAAGGCCCGCTTCATGTTTTGAAACGACCGAAAAACGAAGTCCGCGACGAGGCCGCGGCGATGCTCGAGAAAGTCGGTATCGCCGAAAAACAGATGAGCTACCCGTCCGAGCTATCGGGCGGTCAGCAGCAGCGTGTCGCCATTGCCCGCGCGCTGTGCATGCAGCCCCAGGTTTTGCTGTTCGATGAGCCGACATCGGCGCTCGATCCGGAACTGGTCGGTGAAGTGCTGAAAGTCATGCGCGTCCTTGCGGAAGAGGGGCGCACGATGATTGTCGTCACCCATGAAATGGGCTTCGCCCGCGAAGTCTCCAACGAAGCTATATTTTTGCATGAGGGCCGTGTTGAAGAACAGGCCCCGCCCGCCGAACTGTTCGGCAACCCGAAATCAGAGCGCTGCAAGCAGTTTCTGGCGAGCAGCCTTTGAGACCTGAGTAAAACCAAAAAAGACGTAACAACCCAAGGAGGACGAAAATGAAAAAACTAACGATACTGGCGGCACTTGCCGCAGTCATGCTGGCCGGGCCGGCACAGGCGAAGGACTACAAGAAGATCACGATTGCCACGGAAGGGGCTTACAAGCCTTGGAATTTCAAGGATTCATCCGGGAAATTGGTTGGCTTTGAGCTTGATCTGATTGTAGATCTCTGCAAACGCATGAGTGTTGAATGCAAAGTCGTCGAGCAGGCTTGGGACGGTATTATTCCGTCACTGACCGCCGGTAAATACGATGCCATCATCGCCGGCATGTCGATCACCGACAAACGCAAAAAGAAGATCACCTTCTCGCGTTCTTATGTGTCGACACCGGGTTATATGGTTGTCATGAAATCCAGCCCGGCGGCCAACATGATGGTTTCCATGAAAGCTGTTGACCTGAATGAAGTCAGTGCCGGTGAAAAAGCGGCAATTGCTGAAATCGTCAAACAGTTTAAGGGTAAAGTCATCGGTGTGCAGACGGCCACCACCCACGAAAATTTCCTGCGCGAATACCTCGGTAAAGATGCTGAAATCAAAAGCTACGATACCCAGGAAAACCTTGATCTTGATTTGCAGGCGGGCCGGGTTGATGCTGCGTTGGCTTCCATGGCCTATTGGGATCCGCTGCTCAAATCCGACAAGGGTAAAGACCTGAAATCCGTTGGTCCGGCATTGACCGGTGGACCGTTCGGTCATGGGGTTGGTGTCGGCATCCGCAAGGAAGATCAGGCGCTGGCCGATATGTTCTCGAAAGCTATCGCGGCAAGCGTTGCTGACGGTACGGTATCCAAACTGGCCGTGCAGTGGTTCGGTTTCGATAACGCCACCCGCTAAGAGCTAAAAATACTGAAGAGCCACCGGCGGACCACTCCGCCGGTGGCTGTTTGCTGAAAACAGGGGCACGGCGTGGATTTAAGTCTGTTGGTATACGGTGACGCAGGGTGGGGCGACGAGATGCTCATGGGCGCCCTGATGACCATTGCCGTTGCCACATGCTCTTATCTTTTGGGTATCGTATTCGGCGCGGTTTTTGCGACCATGAAGTTGTCGCATTATTATATTCTTCGTTTGATCGCCGACGCCTATACCACCATCATTCGCGGCATACCCGAACTGCTGGTGATTTATCTGGTGTTCTTTGGTGGCGGGGCTGTGCTGCGAAGCGTTGCCAAAGGCGTGTTTGGCTATGGTGAATATATCGATCTCCCGATTTTTGTTACCGGTATGCTGTGCATCGGCATCAGTTCCGGGGCCTATTCAACCGAGGTGATCCGCGGAGCTGTTCAGGCGGTGCCCGTCGGACAAATTGAAGCGGCACGCGCCGTCGGCATGTCAAAATGGCTGCGGTTCTGGCGTATTCTGGTTCCCCAGGTGGCACGGTATGCCCTGCCGGGGTTAGGCAATGTCTGGCAACTGACGTTGAAGGAAACATCTCTTATATCGGTGATCGGACTGGCGGATATCATGCGCCACAGTTATATCGCCATGGGCTCGACAAAAGAGCCGTTTACGTTTTTCCTGACGGCCTTTTTCCTCTATCTGGGTTTGGCATCAATTTCAAATCGCGGATTTTTGCGGGCCGAAACCTGGTCCAACCGCGGCGTCAGGGTGACCTGATATGGATTTCGAACTGATGCAGGAAAGCTGGCCCAAGCTGGTCGGCGCCATCCCAGAAACACTAATCCTGGCTGGGTCGTCGCTGTCGATTGGGTTTGTGATTGCTGTGTTCGTCGCCCTGGCCCGGCTATCCAGCAACAAGGTGTTGTCCAACCTGGCTTATGGTTACATGTACATCTTCCGGTCGACGCCGTTATTGGTTCAGATTTTCCTGATCTATTACGGTTCCGGGCAATTCCGCCCGTTTCTGGAAGAATACGGATTATGGGTTTTCTTTAAAGAGTCGTGGTTCTGCGCGATCCTGGCGCTGACGCTGAACACTGGCGCCTATACAAGCGAGATCATCCGGGGCGGCATTCAGTCGGTGCCGTGGGGGCAGCTTGAAGCGGCACGGGCCTGCGGCATGTCCGGGTTTTTGCTGTTTCGCCGTATTACCTTCCCCATCGCCATGCGCCAAGCCCTGCCCGGCTACGGCAACGAGATCATCTTGATGATCAAGTCCACATCGCTGGCCAGTATCATAACCATTCTGGAAATTACCGGCGTCGCGAAAAAGATCATCGCCGCGACTTGGAGCCCCGTGGAGATATTTATTATTGCCGGCGGGATTTATCTGGCGATTAACTTTATCCTAACCCGCCTCGTTCAATGGGCGGAAATCAAGCTGTCTCCACAGCTTTATCGGGATCGTGTGTCCTTCTGGACAATGCTGTTCAAGAAAGAAGAAAACCCGACAGCAGTCGATCAGGTTGCCCGTTAAGGCGACAGCAGGGCCCCTGATTTCCGATAGTCCAATGTCTCGGCACCGGCGATTTTACACAGCTGATCGCCCGGTCTGACCAGCACGGCGGCCCGCCGGGCAAACAGGA